>Ga0207695_10007534_pt1 | contig 13799 bp, 10 predicted proteins | sample KBSC54metaG_FD_184354 | JGI IMG/M metagenome (GOLD analysis project Ga0207695, IMG submission 184354) | Corn rhizosphere microbial communities from Kellogg Biological Station, Michigan, USA - KBS C5-4 metaG (SPAdes) (version 2) | ecosystem: Host-associated > Plants > Roots > Rhizosphere > Soil...
AGGAATGAACTGTCTTGCGGAATCGATCACAAAAGTCCGCATCTCGCTCCAGTGCGGTTCAACGGCTTTCATATAGGCTGGAGGTGTTGGTTTCCACTGCCAGTCTTCATAACCCGGGTCATATTTGGCCATCGCCCGGGTCTCCTTATACCGGTCCTTCGCCGCCCATGCGAGAATATGCGCAGCCACCAGCCGGCCGTACGCCACCGAATTCGAATACACGTCTTCCGGCATGCTGGTCCTTATCTCTGTCATAACTCTCGTCCCAAACGCCTCTATTGAAGCCTCTGAAATGACCATCGCCCGCCCCACAGTCAAAATGGACGCTGCCGCCGCTACCGAAAAATCATATTTTTTCCCGGCTTCCGGCGCCGGTACGGCCTCCAGTCCATGCAGCTTTCCTGCAAGGCTCGGATAGGAGGCGTTCCCCTGACGGGCAGCTTCGTAACCCGCAATGGTCACGTAGGCATAGATCCGGCTCGCTACAGGAGGAGAAAAAATATCGCGAACCATAACATCCGTGACCTCCTTGATACAGCCGTGGATCAGCTGCGGGTCGCCCGCGGGCAGAACAGGCTTTCCGCCCTGCGTGGGCTGTCCGCCAGACCTGGGCTGTCCGTGCAGGGTGCCGCCCAATAAAAGGCAAAGCCCAAAAATTACGAGGGGGTTTTTCACACTGGCAGGCTTCATCATAAACGTTTACATTCTTCGGCAGGCAACTTACCGGATATATAAATGCAGCTCTGTCCAATTTCGATCATTTTCTATGCGATTTGTTTCAATCTCCGTGCAAAAAATTACACGCCTCTCTATTTTTTTATATTGCATGACCAAAACGAAGCGCCAGCCATATGCTATTCCGACTACTTCTACCCTCGTTTGCATTGTTTTTTACATTCCTGAGAGCCCTTCCGCAATCCCGGACCCTTTTTCAACTGCTTCCTCCAACCCGGACAGGGATCAAATTTACAAACCACATCTTCGAGAGCGACTCACTGAATATTCTCAATCAGGCGAATATCTATAATGGCGGCGGCGTTGGCATAGGTGACTTCAACCACGACGGCCTGCAGGACGTCTTCCTGTCCGGGAATATGGTATCCAGTAAGCTCTACCTCAACAAAGGCGGGCTGAAATTCGACGACGTTACGGAAAAGGCAGGCGTAACAGGAGAAGGACGGTGGTGTACCGGGGTTTCTGTAATCGATATCAATGGAGACGGCTGGCAAGACATCTATGTCTCCGCCTCCTTCCGCAAAGACACCCGCCTGCGAACCAATCTTCTTTACGTCAACCAGGGTGTCGGCAAAGACGGCATCCCCACGTTCAAAGAATCCGCCGTTGCCTATGGGATCGCCGACACGGGTTTCAGCACCCAGGGCGTGTTCTTCGACTACGACCACGATGGCGACCTCGACCTGTATCTGGTGACCAACCAGATCAATGACCCGAAGACGCCCATCCGTTTCAGACCCAAACTAAAAGACGGCAGCGCACTGAATAACGACAGACTCTACCGCAACAACGGCGACGGCAGCTTCACCAACGTCACCAGAGAGGCGGGCATCCTGATAGAAGGATGGGGACACGCGGGCTGCATCTCCGACTTCAACGGAGACGGCTGGCCCGACGTCTATGTCAGCAACGACTTTGTATCCAATGACCTTCTCTATATCAACAACCACGATGGGACCTTTACCGACAGGCTGGCCGAATATTTTCACCATACCGGCTGGAACGCGATGGGCACTGACGTCGTAGACTTCAACAACGACGGGCTACCCGATATCATCTCGCTCGAAATGCTGCCCGAGAACAACCTCCGCAAAAAGAGAATGCTCGCCGGCAACGAATACTACAACTACTACAACAGCCAGCGCTTCGGCTATTCCCACCAGTACGTCCGCAACGTGCTTCAGCTCAACAGGGGCATGTCTCCGGAAGGGCATCCGGTATTCAGCGAAGTGGGCTTCATGGCCGGCATCTATGAAACGGACTGGAGCTGGTGTCCGCTCGCCGCCGACTTCGACAACGACGGTTATCGCGACCTCGTGGTCACCAACGGCCTCCCGCGCGACGTCACCGACCTCGACTATATCGCCTACAACAACGGCCAGGGCGGATACGGGCACTACAATCTCAAAATGGTGGACTCCCTCCCCATCGTAAAGCTGCCGGGTTATGGGTTTAAGAACAACGGCGGGTTCCAGTTCACGAATTCCAGCGCGGAATGGGGATTTACGCATCCCAGTTTTTCCAACGGCGGCGCATATGCGGACCTTGACAACGACGGAGACCTCGACCTCGTGATCAACAATATCAACGATGCCGCATTCTTATATGAGAACACCCTGAACACGCCGGGGCGTCCTGCAAAAAGTCACTGGCTTGGCGTCTCCTTTGCCGGAGAAGGACTCAACCGCGACGGCATCGGAGCTTCCCTTCGCGTCTACTATGACCACGGCCAGCAGCAGTTCTACGAACACCAGCCCTGTCGTGGCTATATGTCCACCGACGACTACCGCGCGCATTTTGGGCTTGGCGCCATATCACATATCGACTCCCTGCGCGTCCGCTGGCCGGACGGCAGGACGCAGCTGCTGACGTATCTCAACACAGACCAACTCCTCACCGTTCGCTATGGAGACGCCGCTGGTTATATCGCGCCCTATGACTATCATGCTCAGTCACCGCTGTTCAAAAATGTTGCCGCCGATTACGACATTCACTACAAGCCGCAGGAAAAAGACGTCATCGACTATAATATACAGCCTGCCCTGCCCCACAAGTTGAGCCAGTACGGCCCCGGCATCGCGGTGGGCGACGTGGACGGCAACGGTTACGAAGACTTCTATATCGGCGGGGCGGCCGGACACAAAGGCCTGTTCTTTATGCAGGACTCCAAAGGAAAATTCACCGTCGATTCCACCCGAATGCCCGTCGGCGAAGGCCATCCCGGCGAGGATATGGGCGTGCTGTTCTTCGACGCCGACAACGACGGAGACCTTGACCTATATGTCGTCAGCGGCAGCTATGAGCTGGCGCCCGGCAGCCCTGCCAGCCAGGACATTCTCTATTTCAATGACGGCCAGGGCAGGTTTACACCTAATTACAACGCACTGCCCAGGATGCTCTCCAACGGCAGCTGCGTCAGAGCCGCCGATTTCGACGGGGACGGCGACCTCGACCTATTCGTGGGAGGACGCGTGACCTCGGGCGCCTATCCCACCCCACCGCAGTCTTATCTGCTGGAAAATCACTCCGGCACATTCTTCGACGTGACCAACAGATGGTGTCCCCGGCTGCAGCAGATCGGTATGGTCTCCGACGCCCTCTGGTCCGACTTCGACGGCGACGGCAGACCCGACCTCGTACTGACTGGCGAGTGGATGGCTCCTACCTTCCTGAAGAACACGGGCGTCGCTCTCGTCAACGCGGACGCCGACGTCAACGCGGGCGACCCGGCCGGCATCGCAGCGCACAAAGGCTGGTGGAACAGTCTGGTGGCGGGGGATTTCGACAACGACGGCGACATCGACTACATCGCCGGCAACCTGGGACTCAATTCGAACTACAAAGCCACGCCGGCCGAGCCCATGACCCTTTACGCAAAGGACCTCGACGACAACGGTCTGCTCGACGCCATGGTATTCTGCTATATGAAAGGTGAGGACGGCAACCGCAAACCATTCCCCATGACGTCAAGGGACGATATGGCCAGCCAGATGATCTCCGTTCGCAAACGCTATCCCAGCTACAAGTCCTACGGCCTCGCGGGGATGGACGACCTCTGGAAGCCAAAGGACAGGGAGAACGCGCTGATGCTGCAAACGACGGACATGGCCAGCTGTTATATCGAGAACCTTGGCAACGGTAAATTCCGGATGCATCCCCTGCCGGCGGAAGCGCAGATAGCGCCCGTCTATGGCATGGACGCTACGGACATCGACGGCGACGGCAACCTCGACCTGCTGATGGTCGGCAATGACTACGGTATTGAACCCTACAGCGGACGCCACGACGCCTTCATGGGTCTCTTTCTGAAGGGCGACGGCAAAGGCGGCTTTACGCCCTGGTCGCTGCCCGCCAGCGGCTTCTATGTAAAGGGAGACGCGAAAGGTTTGGCAAGGCTTCACACGGCCCGCAACGAAGATATCTGGATCGCCACGCAGAATCAGGACAGCCTCGTTACTCTGAGCTTGTCCCGCGGGCCTTTCGCCGATCTCAAATGGATCAGTCTGCAGCCCGGAGATTTTTCTGCCGGTATCACCTATGCGGACGGAAAGACCAGATACATGGAGTTTTACTATGGCTCTACCTATCTCTCACAGTCCTCAAGAAAGATCCCCATAGACGGCCGCGTAAAAAAAATAGTAATAACCGATTTCAGGGGAAACAAAAGAGTGGCAACACCCTGACGCCAGTAAGCAGTTCGACCGCTTTCCCTACCCCGTCTTCGTTGTTCACCATCTCAGCGGCTGCCCGGCAACGTTCGATCGTCTCCGGCGTCTGCACTGCTCCGATCGCCCGTAGCAGTTTTTCGGGTGTCAGCTGTTTGAAGGGAATATGAGCGCCCAGTCCCTTGCTTTCGATGATCTTTCCGTTGACCGGCTGGTCGGCCAGGACCGACACAACGATCGCCGGTATGCCGCTACGCAGGACTGCGCCGACGGTGCCGATCCCGCCGTGGATGACCGCAACACTGCAGCGGGGTAGCAACCAGTCGTGGTTGCTGTATTTTGTAACGAAGAGACCTGGATGATCCGGCAGGTCGCCGAACCTGGTCCAGCCGGCATTGAGCAATACCCTGTGTCTGGTCAGAACGGCATCCAGTACGCTTCCGAAGCGCTGCCGGTCGGGTACCGGTATGCTGCCAAATCCGATATATACGGGCTTCTCTCCTCTTGTCAGCCAGTCTTCAAGCCCTTCGGGCGCTCCGTCGAGCTCTCGTCGGGACGGCGGCAGATAAAGAAATCCGGTGACATGGGCATTCGGCGGCCAGTCCGCCGGACGCTGCAACAGGACCGCGCTCTCGGCCACGATAGCGAGCATATCCGACCGGAGGCAGGCCCGCAGTACATTGCCGGGCGGGAGACCGATGTCTTTTCGGAAGGCATCGACCTGTCTGCGGATCATGGCATAGCTCAGGCCCAGCAGCCGGTACGATAGCCGGTTTATCCATGGATGTCCTTTGACGCCGACCGCCTGGAACGGAAATTCCCGCGTCGGTATCGGCGGCAGGCTAAGAAAGACTACCGCGATCTTCTTTTGAAATTTTTCGGCTATAGAGAACACGACCGGAAGGGTAAGTACATTCGCGATCAGGTGATCGGCGTTTTTGCTGGCCTCCAGAATATCGCGATTCGACTGGCCGGCCGACTCCCCGGAGACTTTCTGAAGATGATAGAAGAATTTAAAGACGCTGCCGCCCTCCAGCAGTTTGAGCGCTGCCGGCGAATTGATGATGCGTTCGCTGTCGCCTGTTACCGGCAGATAGGGGATGCCGAAGCCCTCAACGAATTCCCTGAAATTTTCGGACGCGACGAGAACTACCTCTTTTCCTGCCTTTATCAGACCCAGCGCCAGGGCTACAAAAGGCTGGACGTCACCTCTGGATCCCGTAGTAATGATTGCGTATTTCACCCGATAAATATACGACCGAAATTGGTCCTGCCGGCCGGGAGGCCGTCAGCGCGGGATCACGACGGTTGGTCGTCGGAAGGGTCCTTCTGACCGGGCTTTGATGAATTCCTGCTCCAGATGATGGGCTCCATTTCTTTCCGCTCTTTTTCGTCAAGCACTTCATGTATCTCCTGCAGACGCTGCTTCTTTGCATCCAGTTCCTCGGGGGTGCCGTTGTCCAGGCATTCGATGAATGCACGCGTCTCCTGGATGAGGAGGTGCCTCAAAGCAGAAGCAGATAGTTGGATAAGGGCTTTTTCCATAATAACGTAGCAGTAGCTCCAAAAATCATTCCGGGTCCTGATCAGCGGTGCAACACAGGATTTGCAATTTCCTTCCGGCAGGCCGGGTAATGCGCTGGGCAAATAATTCCACACATTCCAATTTTTGTTTGGTGTAGTTTTTGTGGATTTAGAGCGATATGATTAAGACCTTAAAATGACCATCGAGCCCTCACTGCAACAGGACCTGAAAACGTCGATACTGCTTGATTCGAGAAATTTCCTTATTTCCGTACAAGTAGGCGCGTCCCATGAATATCTCACTTCTCTTTTGCTGGAGATCAGAAAACAGGAAGCAAGGCTGATGAAGAATGAAAGGCTGATGCTCCATCCCTGCGTTTGGAGGATCCTCGTCAGCCGCCTTGCAAACAGAAAACACTACGAAGTCATCGATAATGTCTACTAGTCCACCGGGCGGATTGGTGTAAAAAATAAGCCCGCCGTTCAGGCGGGCCTATCTTGTTGCCGCGGTTAGTGCGATTGATCAGTTGGCTTTGAAGAAAGATTCCCGTTCTCGTCAACATAGGCCAGCATATCGGTCCAGTCGTGCTGGGTCTTGCTGTCCTTTCGTTCCTGCTTCTTCTCCATCTTCTGTTTCTTCTTAGCCCGCTTGTTCCTTTCGCGCTCCCGCTTGTTCCAGGTTTCTGGCATATTTGCTCCCTTTTTGCCCCTAAGTTGCAAAAAGCAATCCTGATTTCGGGATTCGCCATACTAGATTGATTATCATTGGCCACAAGGGCAACGACCTGACAGAATAACCCGAATCTTCCGTTTTAACCGTCATTCAGACGTTTTACGCGACAATACGACCGTTGGACCCATTTTTGATCATCCGGGACACAATATGGATAATTCACCGATCGCCTATCAGTGGTACGACCTCACCTGTCCTTTTTGTTATGTCAGTCAGAGCCGGAATATGATATTACAGTCTAGCGGCTTCAACTTGATCTCCCTGCCTTTCCAGGCACACCCCGAAATACCCGCAGAGGGTTTGTATATAGGAAAAAGAAAAGGCCCGATGTACGACCTGCTGCAAAAAGAAGCGAGCGAAGCAAACCTGCCGCTCAGTTGGCCCGAACGCCTCCCCAACAGCCGCTACGCGCTGGCCGTGGCTGAGCAGGTTCGCAAACACCATCCCCTGATCTTCCCGGCCGTAAAGGAAAGACTATATACCGCGCACTTTGCCCTCAACGAAGACCTTGGTTCAACAGAATTTGTCAACGGCTGTCTAACGGACCTGGGCATTGGCGCATTGGAAATAAAAGAATGGGTAGACAGCGGGCAGGCATTCACGGACCTTACAACTTCACAGGAAAATGCCCGGCGAACCGGCGTGACGGGAACCCCGGCCTGGATGCTCGACGGACGCCTGGTCGTCGGGCTACAGCCGCGCGCGTATTTTCAGCAATTCATAGCCTGATTGGACTACCCGTTTTCTCGGATTTGGACTACCCGCCTCCGCGATATGAACGGTACTTTTACGGTACCCAAAAAAGACCGTCAATGGAAATAAACCTGCAGCCCATTCTGGAGAACGACAGCGTACTGGTGACGCCCCTCGAAGAGAACGACTTCGAAAGTCTTTACGCCGTAGCCTCGGACCCCAAAGTCTGGGAACAGCACCCCAATAAGGACCGCTGGAAACGCGAGGTGTTCAAAACGCTCTTCAGGGGCGCCATGGAAAGCGGGGGAGCCTTTAAGATCATCGACAAAATCACCGGGGAAGTCGCCGGAAGCACACGGCTTTACGACTACGATGAACAGGAGAACAGCATAAAGATCGGCTACACCTTCTACGCCACAAAATACTGGGGGACGGGGCTCAATCCGGCAGTCAAACGCCTGATGCTGGACTATGCTTTTCAGTTCGCCGACAAGGTCTACCTTCATGTCGGCGCCACCAACCTCCGTTCACAAATAGCTGTTTCCCGGCTGGGAGCGACAAAGATCGGCGAGGAAACCGTAGCCTACTACGGCGAGGAGCCCAAACTGAATTTTGTGTACGAGATACGGAGATCAGACCGCCAACCTCCTGAGCCCGGCGCCTGAACTATCGGGCCATCATTTCGCAACCCATCCCTTCGTCGCCTGGACCAGTTCCGCCATCACGTCCCTTTTTCCCGCTTTGAACATATGATTGGCGCCGTCTATCTTCACCAGCGTAGCCTTCGGCAGCGAATCACACACCGATGTTATCAGATCCCACTCAGCCAGATCATCCTTTGTCCCCTGTAAAAAAAGCATCCTGGTCTTTATTTCGTGCAAATGTTCGGCCCGCTCCACGCCAGGCTTGCCGGCAGGGTGCAAAGGGAACCCGTAAAAGACGATCCCCTTCACTTTAATCGCCGGGTTAGCCGCGAGATACTGCGAGGTCATCCGTCCTCCAAAAGACTTGCCGGCAGCGTACAGCGGCAGTGCGGGATAAGATTCACCCGCATGCGCAATAGCCGCAGCAATGGTGGCATGCGCTACCGCAGGCGTATCGGGCCTGCCCTTCCTGTGTTCGGCAAACGGAAAGTTGAACCGCAGGGTCGCGATCCCCGCCTCCGCCAGCGATGACGCCAGACCTACCATAAAAGCATGGTGCATCCCCGCGCCCGCCCCATGCGCCAGGGTCATGATACATTTGGGTGCGTCAGGGATAATATACTCGAAGGTGACTGCGCCGATGGCAGGAGAGATCTGTAGGGATAATGACCGGGTATTCATACTGCGAAGATGCAAAAAATCGATATTTTTATCAGCATGAAGCACTTCCTATTTTTTTGCCTTGCCGCTGCCTTATCCGTCCGGTCTTCCGCACAGACCGCCGGGACCAACCCAACCTACCCATCCGCCAGGACTAACCAGCCCACCCGTACCAATCAAACCTCCCTGCCACCTCAAACCATTTGTAACCCCATCGACCTCAGCTACCGGTATTGCCTCGACACCCCCTCGCGGCGCGAGGCCGCTGATCCCTCGATGGTCCTCTACAGGGGGGAATACTATCTCTTTGCATCCAAATCCGGCGGCTATTTTCATTCTGCCGACCTTCAGCACTGGGACCTGATACCCAGCAATGTCTTACCGCTGGAGCCCTACGCTCCCACGGCCCTTGTCATCGATGGCGAACTCTACTTCACCGCCTCCGGCATCCATACGATCTACAAAACCAACGATCCGGGACATGGGGACAGCTGGCAGCTGGTCACCGACCAGTTCCCCTTCACCGAGACAGACCCGATGCTCTTCCTCGACGACGACCGCCGGCTCTATTTTTATTACGGCTGTTCGGACAGACAGCCCCTGCACGCCGTCCAGCTGGACAGAACGACCTTCACCCCTATCGGTCAGACGGTGGACGTCATCCGCGCCAATACGCAGCAATATGGATGGGAACGCGCGGGAGACTACAACGACAAGGCCGCCGCTCCCTGGATGGAAGGCTCCTGGATGAACAAGATCAACGGCAAGTACTATCTGCAGTACGCATGCCCGGGCACCCAGTTCAAGAGCTATACCGACGCCGTCTATATATCCGATCATCCGCTGGGGCCTTTCAGTCCGGCAAAAAACAATCCCTTCGCCTACAAGCCGGAAGGCTTTGCCTGCGGCGCCGGACACGGTAGTACCTTTCAGGATAAATATGGCAACTACTGGCATATCGGAACGGTCACCATATCGGTCAAACATATGTTCGAAAGAAGACTGGCCCTCTTCCCCGTCATTGCCGATGGCGACAACAACCTCAGCGCTTATACGGGCTTCGGCGACTATCCGATGATCATCCCGCAAAAGAAAATAACCGATCCCCGGCAGTTGTTCCCCGGCTGGATGCTGCTGTCCTTCCACGGGAAAACAACCGTCTCGTCGGCGCTGCAGGACCACCCCGCCGCCGACGCCGTCGACGAGAATATCCGCTCCTGGTGGAGCGCCGCCAGCGGCAGGAAAGGAGAATTTATAACGGTGGACCTGGGCAGCCCCTCCACCGTCCATGCCATCCAGATCAATTTCGCCGACGAGAACACGACCATCTTCGGACGCGGGACCGGCATGGCCTATAAATATGTGCTGGAATCCTCAGTCGACAACAACAGCTGGACCGTGCTTGCAGACCGGTCTGAAAACACCAGGGACGCGCCTCACGATTACATCCAGCTGCAAAAACCCATAAAAGCAAGGTATATCCGACTGACAAACATCGCGGTTCCTTCCGGGAACTTTGCACTCTCCGGGTTGCGGGTCTTCGGCAGGGGCAACCAAATGCCTCCGAAGGCGCCGGCGACATACACCGTCGAAAGAAACGCCGGAGACAGGACATCGGTAAAACTCAGCTGGAAAAAAGAACCTGGCGCCACGGGATACTGTATTCGTTACGGCACAGACAGCAACCGGTTATACGAGACCTATATGGTGTACGACGACGACGGCGTTACGATACGATCGCTGAACGCCGGGCTTCCCTACTACTTCTCCATTGACGCATTCAATGAGACTTCAGTGACAAAGGGAACCGCTGCCCGGAAAATAGACTAGTCATACGGGCTTACATACCTCTCCCACCCCTCTTCTTCTCCCGGTACTCAGAAGGCGTAAGCGAGAATTTGGATTTAAAGACCGTCGAGAAATAAGCCTGCGACGAGTACCCGACGCGCGAGGCGACCTCCGAGATGGAATATTGCAGATCCGCCAGCAGGAATTTGGCCTTCTGCAGCCTCACGGTCGAGATATAATCGTTGACGTTATAGCCCATCAGCGCCTTCACCTTCCGGTACAGCTGCACGCGGGAAATGCCGATCTCCCGGCAGATATCGTCAACAGAGAAGTCTTCGTTTGGAATATTGTTCTCTACGATGGCGATAAATTCGTTGACGAATTTCCGCGTGATCCGGCTGGTGGCGTTGGGCCTTACCTCTAATGGCAGCTCGCTGGTATAGTGTTCGCGAAGCACCGAGCGGTTGTTGAGCAGGTTCTTTATCGTCTCCTCCAGGTATTCCAGGTTGAAGGGCTTTACGATAAAAGCGTCGGCCCGGAGTTTTATCCCCTTGATCTGGTCCTCGATAGACCCCTTGGCGGTCAGCAGGATAATGGGGATATGAGAAGTACGCAGGTCCTGCTTTAGCAGCTCGGTGATATGAAGGCCGTCGTCTCCAGGCAGTATGATATCGGAAATGATGAGGTCGGGGACGACGTCATAAGCCTTGGCGATCCCCGACGTAGCGTCCTCCGCCTCATGCAATTCATAGTTGTTGCCAAGCCGTTTCCGGAGGAATATGCGCAGGTCGTCATTGTCCTCGATGACCAGCAGGGAATGTTCCCTGTGACACGCAACCGTCCCTTCTTCGTGCAGCCCCAGAGGTTGGATATCCGAAGTGTATATCTTTATGTCATCGCTCGTCGGCAGCTGCAGGGTAGTCTCTGTGGCAACCTCCGTCTCTCCCAACTGCTCGCGGCTGACCGGGAGGCTGACCGTAAAGGTCGACCCCTTCCACTTTGCGCTCTGCACGGTGATCGAGCCATGGTGCAGATGGATCATCTCCTTTGTCAGGGAGAGCCCAAGCCCCGTCCCTTTAAAGGCTTTTTTGTTCCCCTGGTAGAACAGATCGAATGCGTGTTCCACCTCTTCCGGTGTCATACCGACGCCGGAGTCCTGCACGGTGATCAGCACTTTTTCACCGGTGACATCCTTGTCGATGGCAACGCTGATCGTACCATTCTCGTTGGTAAATTTAAATGCATTGGACAGCAGGTTGAGCAGTACCTTGTCGAGGGTATTGACGTCGAACCAGACGCGGAGCTCGCGCACTTTGCTGGAGATCGTAAAGCTGATCGATTTGTGGCGGGCTATATCCCGGAAAGAGCCGGCTATCTCGGTAACGAAGTCGGTTATATTATTTTCCGAGACTACGAGCTTCATCTTATTCTCTTCGATCTTGCGGAAGTCCATCAGTTGATTGATGAGACGCATGAGGCGCAGCGCGTTCTTCTGGACGAGCTCCAGGTTATTCCGTATGGTAAAATGCAGTTTTGGGGAAGAGAGGCTGTCCTCCAGCGGCCCAAGGATCAGCGTCAGCGGCGTCCGGAATTCGTGGGAGATATTGGTAAAGAAATTGAACTTGGCCTCCGTCGCCTCTTTCGCTTTGGCGGTCATTTCGATCAGCTGGTTACGCTGCAGCAGGATCTCTTCATTCTGACCGGCCAGCCGCCGGTTGATCCGCCGGTTGTTGCGCAGGGCAAAAAAGGCGATGCCCCCGAGCATAAGTGTAAGGAAAAGGGCCGTAACGGCAATATACAGCAGGTTTCGCTGATTGTGATAAATGCGGCGTTGCTCCACCAGCAGCGAATACTGCTTCTCGATATCGTGGGTCTGATCGTTGATGCGGTCGGTCTGTTGCTTCATGATCCGGACATTGGAGGAGTCGATAACGACCGTAGGCATTATGGTCTCCTTATGATACGGTTGCTTCTCCAGGATCGCAAACGCCGTTTTTATCGCTTCTTCACCACCGGTGGGCGTCAGGAATGTGGCTCTAAGAATGCCGTCGGCCACCAGTTGGATGCCGCCATCGGGCCCCGGAAGTCCGTCGATGCCGAATAGGCGGGCCGTCTTTTCCATTCCCAGGCTTTTGTAAACCTCATAAGCACCCTGAGCCATCGGGTCGTTTTGCGCAAATACGACGTCACCCGGAGCCAGCTGGTCTTTTATCTTCAGAAAGGCGGCGGTGGACTTGTCCTGCAGCCACATGCCATAGACGCGGGCTTTTATATGGATATGCGGGCTCTGGCGGATGCCGTCCTCAAAACCCCGCTGGCGTTCGGCGCTGGGCGTCGATCCCATCAGGCCGATGGCTTCGATGATATTGGCAGTGTCGTGAACATAATGAGCGACATAGTCTCCGGCCATTTTTCCCAGCTCGTAGTTGTTGATCCCGATAAAGCTGGTGTAGAGGTCGGAAGACGTCCTGCGATCGATGACCACGACAGGGATGCCCCGGTTATAGGCTTCTTCGACGACCGAGGTCAGCGGCTTCGCCTCATTGGGGGAGACTAACAGGATATCGATATTCTGGTTGAGCAGCTCTTTTATCTGACGAACCTGCAGCTCGCTGTTGTCATTGGCGCTTCGGTAGATCAGCTCCGTCCCCGGATGGAAGGATAGCTCTCTGGCCATGGCTTCGCGCGTAGCCCTTTTCCAGTTCTCCGTGCCGGTACACTGGGCAAAACCTATACGATAGTGTTTTTCCGAATTGGAAGAAGTGCAGGAGAAGAAGAAGGCTCCTGTCATAAACAATAAGGCAAAGAGGAGCACCCGGTCGGCAAGCAGTCTCCCGCCAGCAATTAGCAAGGCAATCATGCGGATAAAATTGGGGGTTTTACGGAAAATGATATTTCAAACCTGTATCATTCTTTTTAGAATGACCGTCATGCATAAAAACCCGACAGGCAACGCTGATACATTTTTAAAAACTCTTGTTCCAAAATCACAAACCAGAACTAGCCCCCTCTATCAATTTACGACAATAAATCGTTCAATACCATATATCTGCAACTTTTTTCCACCCGCCGGCCGTTTTTGTAAAAGACTGAAATGATTTCGAACGTCCCTGGCCCGTCCGCGACCCTATATTGTCCCGGAAACCAAATGTGCGGGAATATGGCTTCAATAAAAAATAGCCATATTCCCGCAAACCGCTAATGTCCGGCCTTCGGCCGAGCCGCTTCCAGCGGCTCCAAAAAAATGCTATATGGAAAGGAAAAATGTCTTTGTGTGGTCGCTTGTCATCGCTTTGGGAGGTTTTCTGTTCGGATTTGATACGGCCGTCATATCCGGTGCGGAACAATCCATTCAAT
>Ga0207695_10007536_pt1 | contig 13797 bp, 10 predicted proteins | sample KBSC54metaG_FD_184354 | JGI IMG/M metagenome (GOLD analysis project Ga0207695, IMG submission 184354) | Corn rhizosphere microbial communities from Kellogg Biological Station, Michigan, USA - KBS C5-4 metaG (SPAdes) (version 2) | ecosystem: Host-associated > Plants > Roots > Rhizosphere > Soil...
CAGCTTTTGGAAGTTCCTGTGTTTTCACCAGAGTCATGTCTCCTGGGTGGGCTGTTCCCTGCACGATCTCATTCAGCCGTCGTTTTCCTTCCTGGTCGGCGTGGCGTTGCCCTTCTCGCTGGCGAGCCGCAAGTCTCGGGGACAATCACGCGGACGCATGACCTTCCATGCCGTCGGCCGGGCGCTGACACTTATCCTGCTGGGGGTGTTCCTGCGCTCCACCAGCCATCCCCAGACGTATTGGACTTTCGAGGACACCCTGTCCCAGATCGGACTGGGCTACGTCTTCCTTTTCCTCCTTGGCTTCAGACCCGTGCGCGACCAATGGATCGCGTTTGCACTCCTGGTGGTCGGCTACTGGGCTGCTTTTGCCTTATACCCGTTGCCGGGGCGGGAGTTCGATTACGCCGCGGTCGGGGTTCCGCACGGCTGGCCTCATCTCCTGAACGGGTTTGCGGCGCACTGGAATAAGAACAGCAACCTGGGCTGGGCGTTTGATACGTGGTTTCTGAACCTGTTCTCGCGGGAAAAGCCCTTTGGCTTCAATGATGGAGGTTATGCGACCCTGAGCTTTATACCCACCCTGGCTACCATGGTCCTCGGCCTTCTCGCCGGCGGTGTGCTTCGCAGTGATCGGCCTCAAAAACGGCAGATCCTGTGGCTCGCGGTCGCTGGTGTGCTTTCGCTGGCCGTGGCCTTGCTGCTGGCGACTGTGGGCATCTGCCCCATCGTTAAGCGGATCTGGACGCCCAGTTGGGTCCTCTTCAGCGGCGGCTGGTGCTTCTTGATTTTGGCCGCTTTTTACCTCGTCCTGGATTTTTGGGGTTATCGCGCCTGGGCCTTTCCCTTGGTTGTGGTGGGCATGAATTCTATCGCGGCCTATTGCAGCGATCACCTCTTCGACGATTTCATCTCCAGCAATCTCACCATTCACCTGGGGGCCAACGCTTTCAAAGTCTTCGGTGAACCCTACGAACCCCTGGTGCATGGAGCAACCGCCCTGCTGGTTTCCTGGATGCTCTTGTTCTGGCTTTACCGGAGAAAGATCTTTTTGCGCATTTGAACCGCATCATGGACGGGAGCGGGTCGGGCGCGCGGGAGCAAAAATCCGCTTTTTTTCGGCCCGCAGATTTCGTTGAATGTATTCGGGTATGAGCCAGACACATCCGTTGACAACGACGACCTTCGAATTGCCGGGGTACCGCATCGTGAGATCCTTCGGGGTAGTGCGCGGGATCATCGTGCGTTCACGCTCCATCGTGGGGAACATCGGCGCCGGCCTGCAAAGCCTGTTTGGCGGGAATATCTCGCTTTACACGAGCCTGTGCGAACGGACCCGGGAGGACGCCTTCAACGAGATGCTCTCGCACGCCGGACAACTTGGGGCCAATGCGGTCATTGGCGTACGCTACGACGCCACCGAGATTACCGCTGGCATAACCGAGGTGTTATGCTATGGAACAGCTGTGGCCGTCGAGCCGCTGACCTGATTTTGATAAATCAGCCGGCGTTCTTCCGGCCCAACTCTCAAATCTCCGGGTTCGCGGAAACATGATAAAATGAAGGGCTGGCGACCCGTAACCACAAAGACACACTTTTATGGCAGGACATAGTAAATGGGCAAAGGTGAAGCACTTCAAAGGTGCCATCGATGCCAAACGTGGAAAGATCTTTTCGAAGCTGAGCAAAGAAATCACCATCGCGGTCAAGATCGGCGGTAGCGACCCGGGAATGAATCCCCGCTTGCGGATGGTGTTGTTGAAATGCCGGGCGGCCAACATGCCCAACGATAATATTGATCGGGCGATCAAAAAGGGAACGGGCGGCGGTGAAACCTCCAACTTCGAAGACCTGACCTACGAGATTTACGGGCCTCATGGAGTCGCGCTCCTGGTCGAGGTGAGCACGGATAATCGCAACCGCACCGCCTCGGAAATTCGCAGTATCGTTACCAAAAGCGGCGGCACCATCGCCACCCAGGGCTCCGTTACCAGGCTCTTTCATCGGAAAGGCCAAATCATCGTTCCGCGCGATGGTGCCGACGAGGATAAGCTCATGGAAATCGCCCTTGAGGCGGGAGCCGAAGACTTCAAGGCGGAGCCACAAGGGTACGAAATTCTGACCGAGCCGGCTCAATTCGAGGCCGTACACAAGCAAATCGAAGCCAAGGGCATCAAACCTGCCGTCGCGGAGGTCACGTCACTGCCCACTCTCACCGTTCCGCTGGCCGATGACCAAACCTCTGGGCCGGTCAACAAGTTGATCGATGCTCTGGAAGACCATGACGATGTCAAAGAGGTCTACTCAAATGCCGAATTCCCTGAAGACCTGGCTAAGGTCGAAGGGTGAGAGACGGATGATCGCGCCCTCTGCCCCCAGAATTCTCAGCCTCCCACCAGAAGCACTGAACCGGGGCCATCATTCCTGGACCCAGCCTCTTGCCCGGGACCTCACTGCTTCTCACCTCAGCGGTGCGGAATCGAAGAGGCGCGAGGGCCAGAGATCTGCGGCCGGCCCGGAATTGCCAACGTGTCACTGAACATCAAAAAGTTAACCAACGATACCCTGGTGGCCAAGGCCTTAGCCTGGCTGGCCGGGGCGGTGTTCCGTCATCCGCGCTGGTTCCTGTTTCCGCAGCTGATTTTGTTCGGCCTGTGCCTGTTCTACACGATCAAACATTTAGAGTTCGATACCAGCCGGGACAACCTGGTGGGGGCCAACAAGGGCTATCATCAGAATTATCTCAGGTTTAAAAAGGAATTTCCCACCCAGGACGATTTGGTCGTGGTGGTTGAAAGCGAGGATCCAGCAAAGAACCGGCAGTTTGTAGAGCGCCTCGGCGCTCGGGTCGACCTGGAGACCAATCTCTTCCACGATGTCCTGTACAAGGGCGATCTGAAAATGCTCGGCTCCAAAGCCCTGCTGTTCGCCTCTGACAGCGATCTGGCCGAACTCAAAAAGACCTTGGCGGATTACCGCCCTTTCATCGGGCAGTTCACTCACGCGACCAATCTTGTGTCGCTGTTCAGCATGATCAACACCCAGTTCCGCACCGCTCCCCGGGAGAAGAACGCGGAAACGGAGTCGATGATCAAAGCCCTGCCGGCTCTCGAGCGCATCGTGACGGAGGCTCACAATGGCTTGATACGTCCCGGCACACCCCCTTCGCCAGGAATTGACGCGCTCTTCAGTCCCGGTGAGGAAGCCGAGCAACAAATTTACATCACGTTCTCCAAAGGCAGAATTTTTCTCCTGACGGCTCAGGCCCCGAACGAAGACCTGAACGGGCAATCGGTGGAACGGCTGCGGGCTCTCGTCGCGGAAACCAAAGCCGAGGTGCCAGGCCTGAACGTGGGCCTCACCGGGGAACCCGTGTTAGAGCACGACGAAATGGCTCAGTCGGAAAAGGACACCATGGTGGCCAGCGTAGTGTCCCTCGTGGTCTGCGCCCTGATCTTTATCTACGGCTACCAGGAGACCGGCCGCCCGGTAAAAGCGACACTCTGTTTGATCGTCGGCCTCGGATACACGATGGCCTTCGCCACATTCACGGTCGGCCACCTGAATATCCTCACGATCACCTTCGTCCCCATCCTGATCGGCCTGGCCATCGATTACGGAGTTCACCTGATTTCGCGCTACGAAGAAGAGCTGCGCCGCGGCCGCACGGAAGAAATGGCTTTGGTCAAAGCGATTGTTTTTACCGGGCAAGGCATTTTCACAGGTGCGTTTACGACGGCGGGCGCATTCCTCGCCATGGCCTTCACCAGTTTCAAAGGCATTCAAGAGATGGGCATCATCTGCGGCGGAGGCTTGCTGGTGTGCCTGGTTCCCATGATGACGATGCTGCCGGCACTCCTGCTCAAAGGTCGCCAGAATGTGCTTGATCATGAGGAGGGAGACGTGGCCGAGCGCCGCGCGCGGATCGAGAACCTCTGGCTCGATCGCCCCTTGCTGGTCACTTGCATCACGGTGGGACTCTGCGCGCTGGCCGCCACCCAGATCCCCAAGGTCTTTTTCGATTACAACCTCCTCCACATGCAGAGCGCGGGCCTGCCCGCGGTTGAATTCGAAACCAAGCTGCTGAATTCAGCCGATAAATCAGTGCTGTTCGGAGCGGTGATCGCCACGAATCTGGAGAATGCAATGGACCTGGAAGCGCAGCTCAAAAAGCTCCCCGCTGTAGCCAACGTCGAGTCCATCACCCGCTTCCTCAATGAAGACCAAACCGCCAAGCTCGCCACCGTCGGCGCCATCAAAGCCTCGCTCGAAAGTATCAGCTTTCACGATCCCGATCCCAAACCAGTCGATCTCTTGGAGTTGAGCCGAACCCTGTATTCGCTCTATGGATATCTCGGCGCCGCTTACGACGAAATCCAAAAGGACGAACCGGAGCTGGCCAAGCAATTCGTTTCTCTGCGTGATTCCATCGGGGCTCTCCGCAAGGAAATGCTCCGTGGCGAGATTTCGGAGCACGAGGCGCGTTCTCAGAAGCTTGCCACGTTCCAACAGGCGCTCTTTCGAGACATTAAGGACACCTTCCAAACCTTGAGAAGCCAGGATAATTCGAGTCCTTTGCGCATCCAGGATCTACCTCCCGCCTTGCACGATCGGTTTGTCGGCGTAACGGGCAAATACCTGTTGATGGTCTACCCGAAGCGCGACGTGTGGCAGCGCGAAAATCAGAAGGACTTTATCGAACAGCTGAAGCCCGTGTACCCGGCAGTAACCGGCACCCCCGTCCAACTCTATCACTACACAGAATTACTCAAGCTCAGCTACGAGGAGGCCGCGCGCTACTCGTTGATTGCGATCGTCATTCTGGTGCTGTTTCATTTCCGCAGCCCGCTCTGTGTGGCCCTGGCGCTCGTGCCCGTCGCCGTCGGCTTCCTTTGGCTGGGCGGGTTGATGGGCGCTTTCGATGTGCCCCTCAACCCCGCAAACATTATGACGCTGCCTTTGGTCCTCGGGATTGGAGTGACCAATGGAATTCATATCCTCAACCGCTATGCCGAGGAACAGACTCCTAATATTCTGGCTCGGAGCACCGGCAAAGCGGTGCTGGTGTCGGGCTTGACGGCCATTGCGGGTTTCGGCAGCCTGATCCTGGCCAAGCACCAGGGCATCCAAAGCCTCGGGTATGTCATGGCAGGCGGCCTCGCCACCTGCATGATCGCCGGCCTGACCTTCCTGCCGGCACTCCTGAACCTCCTCAACCGGAGCTCGCAAGAAAAGAAACGACCCAGTGGCGACAATGCACGATCGACACTGGGTCGGGAGGAACCGAGGTCAAAAACCTCAAGTTTGAGAATAGATTAAGCAAAGCCGATTTAATGTCAATATCTATGTTTAAACAGGAAATTTGCCATAAATCAGCAATTCGATAACGTTACCGAAAGAATAGCCTCGCAACCACCCATGACCCGTCTGAAGCATTGGCTGCTTTTGGCCCTGTCATTTGCCCTCGGATTATCCGATCAAATGAGCAGCGCCCAGCCCTTGAGCGCGGGCCCTCTTTTCGACGAGTTTAAGCTCACTCTTTCGCCGGGCATGCGGACCGAGGCTCTTGGACCTTTGTTCTATGATCAACATAAGGGCTCCGAGAGGACCTGGGCGATTCCTCCCTTGCTCTCGGATACGCGGGACCCTGAAGTGGGACTGCACGAGTTTGATTTCCTTTATCCGATCCTGACTTACGACCAGTACGGCAGCCAATACCGTTGGCAGTTTTGCCAAGTCTTCAGCTTTGCCGGCGGCCCGAGTGCGGACGCTGAGGCCAAGCGCCGATTTACTCTGTTTCCAGTGTACTTCCAGCAACGATCCTCTAACCCAGACGACAATTACACGGCGTTTGTCCCGTTTTACGGCCACCTGCAACATCGCTTGTTCCGGGATGAAATATTTTTCGTCATGTTCCCGTTTTATGCGCAGACTCGGAAAAAGGACGTGATTACGGACAATTACCTGTTTCCGATCGTCCATGTTCGACACGGGCCTGGGCTGGAAGGATGGCAGGTTTGGCCGCTGGCCGGCCATGAGCACAAAGACGTCACAACCAAAACGAACGGCTTCAACGAGGTTCAGACCGTGCCGGGACATGATCACCTGTTTGTCCTCTGGCCCATCTTCTTCAACGACCGCTCCGGACTGGGGACGGAGAATCCCGATTGGATGCAGGGCGTGCTGCCTCTATATAGCTTCGAGCGCTCCCCCCAGCGGGACTCGACCACAGTCGTGTGGCCGTTCTTTTCGCACATCGATGATCGTCAACAGAAGTACCGCGAGTGGGATGCGCCGTGGCCGCTGATCGAGTTCGCGCGTGGCGAGGGCAAAACCACCACTCGGGTCTGGCCCTTTTTCAGCCACGCCCACAATGCCACCCTCCAGCATGATTTCTACATGTGGCCCGTGTATAAATATGAGCGCGCACAATTGCCCCCGCTGGACCGGCAACGGACTCGGATCCTTTTCTTTCTTTACTCCGACATCACCGAGAAAAACACCGAAACCGGGGAAGTCGGCAACCGGAGCTACTTATGGCCCTTTTACACACGCTCGCGCGATTTCAAAGGCCGGAGCCGGCTCCAAGTGCTGGCGCTGCTGGAACCCTTCGTGATGGGTAGCCACAAGGTCCCGCGCGATTGGTCTCCACTGTGGTCCATTTGGCGAGCGGAAAAAGACCCCCATACCGGCGCGGCCAGCCAGTCGCTCCTGTGGAATTTGTATCGGAAGGACACCCGGCCCGACTATAAAAAAGTCTCGATCCTGCTTGGCCTTTTTCAGTATCAATCGGAACCCGAAAGTAGGCGAGTGCGCGTATTCTATATCCCGGTGAGCGGGACCAAGCGCCCGCGCGCCACGTATGAACACTTGGCGGACCCCGTCCGGGCGCCTGTGAGCGCTCAGGCGGGCGAATAGCGCGCCACGGATTTCGGTGAGTCTAACTTGCAAGCTTTGCCGGGTAAGGCAAGGTCTCTTCGGTGGTGGATGCGGTGGTTGCTTTGTATGTTTCAAAACGTCGGCGAAATTATGATTTTGCTCTGGCGCACGCTGCTGGCCTTTCCGCAGCTGTGGCGTCAGCGTGAGAAGGTATTCGAGCAGTTCTTCGAAATCGGCAACGCCAGCTTGCTGATGGTATGCATATTGTCCTTCTTCATCGGCGGCGTTATCGCTCTCCAAACCGGCCCGGTGCTCGTCGAGCGCGGCTTGGCCAGCGCGGTCGGGGGTGTGGTGGGCATTTCCATCTGCAAAGAGCTTGCGCCCGTCATGATGTCGATCCTCATCGCCGGCCGGATCGGGTCGGCCATGGCCGCGGAGATTGGGTCAATGCGGGTTTACCAGGAAATCGACGCGTTGCGGACGATGAACATCAATCCGATTCATTATCTCGTGCTGCCCCGCCTGGCGGCCATCACCGCTGCGTTGCCCTTGTTGGTCATCTTCGCGATCCTGGTCGGCTGGCTGGGTGGCGCGTTCGTTTCGAGCGCTAACAATCGAATCGATATCTCTTTTGCCGCTTTCTTCAGCACGCTGCAGGACGTGGTGCAACTCAAGGATGTCATCAACGGTGTGTTCAAGAGCTTTATTTTCGCGTGGGTGATCGGAGTGGTTTCCTGCCACCAGGGACTGGTCACCATCGGCGGCCCTCGCGGCATCGGGCGCTCAGTCACCAAAGCCGTTGTTAACTCCATCGTGCTCATTGTGATCCTGGATTATATTCTGACCAGGATTCTATTGAGGTGACCATGCCCGACCCAGGCACTGAGCGAAGTCATCAGGGAGTCAGCGTACAAGTGCGCGGCTTGCGCAAGAGCTTTGGCCCCCTTGAGGTGCTCAAGGGCGTTGATTTTGATGTGAACGCGGGCGAGATCTTTGTCCTCATGGGGCCCAGTGGCAGCGGCAAATCAGTTTTGCTCCGGCATGTGATTGGGTTGGAAGAGCCCGATGAGGGCGAAATCCTGATCAACGGGGAATCGATCTCCTCCCCCACCGTCATGGATCAGTACCGGCTGGCCATGGTGTTTCAATCCGGCGCCCTTCTGAACTCGCTCACGGTCGCGGAGAACGTGGGCCTTTATCTGGAGGAACACCGGCTTAAAACAGGCGAAGAAATCGCGCGCATTGTGGCGGATGCCCTCGAATTGGTGGATCTGCGGGGGGTGGAGAATAAGATGACCAACGAGCTCTCCGGGGGTATGAAGAAGCGAGTCGGCATCGCTCGTGCCCTGGTCATCGAACCGCAGCTTTTACTGTACGATGAGCCGACCAGCGAACTGGACCCTTTATCCGCCGTCACCATCGCCGAGGAAATCGTCCGTTTGAACGAGCGGATCCAGGTGACCTCGCTGGTTGTTTCACATGACCGTGACCTGGCCTTTGGGATCGCCGATCGGATTGCCGTGATCAACGAGGGACAGATCCTCGCCATCGGGACTCCCGAGGAAGTGAAACGGGATAAACACCCCTTTGTGCAACATTTCTTGAATTCTCACTTTATCAGGGCTAACCCGCCCTTGGGCGCGTGATTCACTGATTCGGCAAAACTACGAAAGACGACAGAATATGAAGAACACTTTGGAGACCCGCTTGGGTATATTTGTGGCCTTGGCCGTCATTGCCGCCGTGCTGATCCTTGAGATCGTGGGCGGCGTCGAGCGGTTCCAGCGCGGATACCGCCTCAACACGTTGTTCAACGCTATTCAGGATCTCAAAGAAGGCGACCGCGTAAAGATGGCCGGTGTGGAGATTGGTCGAGTGGAGAAAATCACGCTCGACGAGACAAACAACAAAGTGCTCGTGACAATGAAGATCCGCAACAACGTCGAGGTCAGGACCGACAGCGTGGCCACCATCAAGTTTACGGGGCTCCTGGGTCAGAACTTTGTGGCGCTGAGCTTCGGCATGCCCAACGCGCCGTTGGCCACGCCGGGGACGATGCTGGCCAGCGCCGAACAGCCGGATCTCAGCGCCATGATGGCCAAGATCGAGAACGTGGCCACGGGGGTCGAAAACCTGACGAAGAGTTTTACCGGCGATAAAATCGATAACCTGTTGGGGCCGTTTACCGATTTCCTGAAAGCCAACCGTGCGCCACTCACCGCGATGATCGCTAACATGCAGTCCGTTTCGAGCCAAATTGCCTCCGGCAAAGGCACCGTCGGCAAACTCATTTATGACGATGCGCTCTACACTTCCGCCTCGAACGCCGTGGCCAACCTGCAGGATACCTCAAACGAGATCAAAGCCACGGTGGCCGACGCCCGCAAAGTGGTCGACCAAGTCAACGCCGGCCAGGGCACGGTGGGCAAATTGCTCCACGACGACAAGCTCTACAACGAAACCACGGCCTCGATGACGAGCTTGAAAGAAATCCTGCAAAAGATCAATCAGGGACAAGGCACCGTCGGCAAGATTGTTAACGATGAGGAACTTTACCGGAACGCCAAGCTGACCCTCCAAAAACTGGATCAGGCCACTGAAGGTTTGGAAGATCAAGGGCCGCTCAGCGTCCTGGGCACAGCCGTCAGCAAGCTCTTCTGAGTTCGAGATAAATTGCCTTCAGATACTTTGCTTCGGGGAAGCTCGCGGGGTGGTCCGCCGGCTGAAGGGTCGTCTGAAGCACTCTGAATGGGCGCTTGGAGAGTCGGGCCACTCCCTCGACGACCTCAAAGAATTCGGTGGCGCTCACGTGAGCCGAACAGGAGCACGCCACCATGATCCCCGCTTCCGTCAAATGCCCGAGACCCAATGTGGCCAGCCTTCCGTACGCGCGGATCGCGCCGGCCCGTTCGATTTCACGCTTGGCTAATGAAGGCGGGTCGAGAATCACCAGATCAAACAGCCCGCCCTTCCGTGGTGACGAGGAGTTTTCCCCGCCCAACCCTCTTCCCTTGACCACAGGACGGCTATCTTCTCTGCCCAGGGCGAGCCACTCGAAAACATCCGCTTGGATGGTGTCATGCCGGCACCGCGCCACGGCTTCAACACTTTGATTCAGACCAAAGTTGCGGCGAGACGCCGCCAGAGCGTGCGGGCTGATATCCACGTCCGTCACGGACCGTGCCCCGCCTCGCGCCGCATACAACGAGAATCCCCCCGAAAAACTGAAGGCGTTCAGCACGCGTCGGCCAACCGCGAGGGCTTCCACGTGCCGTCGGTTCTCCCGCTGATCGAGAAAGAAACCAGTTTTCTGGCCCCGAAGCACCTCGGCTTCGAACCGCAGGCCCGTTTCCTGGAAAATCACCGGCCCGTCCAGTGGCTGTCCCCATATCACTTCCCCATCAGCCCTGCCAAACGAGCCGGCGACTCGATCTTGAATGTTGCGGCTGAGCCGGAGAACGATGCGCACGGAGCTCAGTTGTGCCCGTACCAGCTGGATCACTTGCTCCAGCCACGGGAGCCACGCGCTCGTATAGAGTTTGAGCACGACCGTCCCGCCATACGTGTCCAGGACTAAACCCGGCCAACCGTCACTCTCACCATTGATCCAACGGAATCCGGTCGTTCGTTCATCGAAAAGAAGGCGGCGCTTTTCGAGGGCCCGTTCGAACCGGCCTTTCCACCATTCCGCATCCACCTGCACCGGCTGCCCCCGATGCAGCACCCGGACACGGAGTGGGGAATCCGGATCGAAAAACCCCAACGCCAGAAAACGATCGCGCCGATCATAAACGACGGCGATCTCACCCAGGTCACCGGCGCGATTTTGTTCGAGAATGCTCTCGGCGAAGAGCCAGGGATGCCCTGACCGAATAATGGTCTCGGCCCGGGCAGTGATCCTCAGCCGAAGACGCGGCCGCGTTTTATCTCTTGGGCCCTCAGAACTCATGCGGTCTAGCCATACAACCCCGGGGGCCATTCAGCGCGTTGCCTCAACCTGCCCGGCGCGAGCTAAGGACGCCGGGTTGGGAAACAGCTTTCCCGCAAACCAGGTGGCCGCGACCGTGACGACGGCCCCAACCAGCGTGTACCACGGCCAAAAAATCTCGGTTCCGAAAATGGCCATCCACAGGGGCCTGGTGAGAGCCCAATTCGGTAACACCTGAATAGCGGCCATGGCCGTCAGCGACACGAACATCCCTGTCACCACCGGCGCGGCCCGCCCCTTGCGCGAGAACACCGCCAACGCCAGCCCGGCCGCCAGTGCGCCGCTGGTCAACCCACGCAGCGAGAAGGCCGTGTTCAAAACGAACTCAACCTGCCGGCTGAGCGACGCCACCAGGATGAGTGCAATCGCCCAGGCGACGGTGGAAAATTTACTGAACCGCAGGAAAAAGGCCTCGCTCCTGCCGGGCATCATTTGCTTTACGAAATCCATCGTGGAAACCGAAGCCAGGGAAGTCAGGGCCGAACTGACCGAGGACATTGCCGCCGAGAGTATGGCCACAATCAGGAACCCCTTCAAAACGTGAGGGACTTCCGTCACCATGAAGATCGGAAAGACAAAATCAAAAGATTTGATCCCGGAGCCCGGCCGCGGTTCCGGAAGCGGGATTTGGAAGGGATGTCCACGGTAAAAAACCCACAACATAACACCCACGAGCAAGAAGATTAGGAACAGTGGGAAAATTAACACGGCGCTGAGAACCAAGGCTTTCCTCCCTTCGCGGACCGACTTGCACGCCAACACCCGCTGAACGATGAGCTGCTCGGCGCCATGGGAGGAGAACACCTGCACCGTCGCCCCAATCATTCCCATCCAAAGATTGAAAGGCGGGCCAAGCAGAAAGGTCTTTAGTGAAACCCCCGGCGCGGGGAGCGCGTTTAACCAGTGCAGCTTGCCCGCTTGCGCCGCCTGGGCGAGAACGGCCGAAATGCCGCCGTCGATCAATCGCGGGATGTAACAAAGCGCGAACACCCCGCCCACCAGGAATAAGCCAAATTGGACGGCATCGGTCCAAATAACGGCCTTAACGCCCCCGACGTACGTGTAAACCAGCGAGAGGAGAACAAACAACAGGATGGCCCCCAGAATGGGGTCGCCCGTACCCACCCCGAGCAATTTATCCCCCAGCACCAGCTTGATCGGAATGCTCGCGACATACACTCGCACTCCCGCGGCCAGCGTTTCACTCATTAGAAAGAAACCGCCCGCGGTCCGGCGCGCACCGGGTCCGAAGGTGTTGGCGAAGAGTTGGTAGGGGGAATAGATTTCGCCTTTGAAATAATGAGGAACCAGAACGATGGCCAGGATGATCCGGGCAGCCACATAGCCCACTATCATTTGAAGAAAGGCCATGTTCGATCCATACGCCATCGCCGGCACCCCGATGATTGTCAGGGCGCTGGTCTCAGCCGCCACGATCGACAATCCGATCCCCCACCAGGGCACACTCCGGCTGCCGAGGAAATAATCCCGGGTGTTGCGCTGGTCTTTCCCAAACCACAGGCCCAGGCCGGTAACCGCCAGCAAGTAGCCCACGATCACCGTCCAGTCGCTGCTGTTGAAGTAGCTGTTCATCCCGCAGAAGAGGAATGCTTTCGATGTGGCAAAACGTGCAGCCCGGCCCGGCAGCTTCGCCTCAGGGTTCGACGATCCCCGGCCGGGAAATAGCCCGGACCAGAAGTCAGGCGGGCGCTTCCTGCCCGACCATCTGCTGGACGGTGGCCGAAAGCAGTGGAGCCAGCTCGTCGAACAGCTCCCGGCATTGGCGTTCCGACAGGTGCAGCATCCGAGCTCCGGAATAAATGAAGCTGCGGGTCGTTTGCTGCGCGTAACCCAGCAAACCCTGGCGCAGTGGGAGGGAGTAGATCTCCAGAGTTAAGCCATACACCAGCGTGTGCCATCCGTGGGCAACACCGGCCTCGACCGCTCCGAGATAGCGCTGCACCAAACGCTGATCGCGCAAGGGACGCAGCTTTTGGAGCTGGGCCTGCCCCACACGTCGGCTCGGCTCAACGAAGGTGCCGAGCAGCGGCGCCTGCGCCAGTTGCCGATCCAGGTCGATTAACTCACGAACCTCATTGCGCTCCGCGTGCCTGAATGCAGCCTTGATGGCCGGCAGCTCCACGGGCCCCAGCACCTCGCGGTGATACGAAAATAAGAAGGCCCTCAAAGTTTCCAAGTCCCGCACCGGACGAAGCTGCAGCAGATTCGAAATGGAACCAAGAGCCAGCAGGCCATCCGCCGAACCCAGCTGTTCGGCCAGCGGATGCCAATCGCCCAGCCATTCGGCCGCGTCACTCAACGCCACATTGCTCTGCTTCACCATGATTCCGTTCACGTGTCCAGCTTTCTCACCTGGAGCTTGGCTGGAGGCTCACGTTAACAGTTTTACGGTGTACTTGCCCTTCGGTGAACGCCAGCAACAAAAGTGCAAAAAGCAGATAAAAAATCTTGCACTGAGAAAATGATTCTGTATAAGTCCTCGAGTGCCCTAATCTACAGGTTTAGATCGGGTCATTTTTGACGAGAAAGGATTGACCATGGCAACAGTGGATTTTGCAGTCGGCATCGGAGGTGAAAACGGACAAGGCATCGCGAGCACGGGGGACATCCTGGCGCGCATCTTCGCCCGGCGTGGGCTCAACGTCAACGCGTACAACGCCTACCAGTCTATTATCCGCGGCGGACACACGTTCCTGACCATCCGCGCCAGCGACGGGCCGGTGCGCAGCATGGGAAATAAGCACGACGTGCTGATCCCGCTCAACCAGGACTCCCTGGATCGACATTTGCGCCTGATGAAAGCCGGCTCGCGCGTGGTGTACGATTCCGACCGGCTGAAGCCGGGTGAGGCCGCGGCCGGGGTCCAGCTTTGTCCGATGCCGATGAAGCAGATCTGCGGGGCCAACAAA
>Ga0207695_10007540_pt1 | contig 13792 bp, 4 predicted proteins | sample KBSC54metaG_FD_184354 | JGI IMG/M metagenome (GOLD analysis project Ga0207695, IMG submission 184354) | Corn rhizosphere microbial communities from Kellogg Biological Station, Michigan, USA - KBS C5-4 metaG (SPAdes) (version 2) | ecosystem: Host-associated > Plants > Roots > Rhizosphere > Soil...
GCTCCTCGAGCCCGGCTATGAACTCGTCGACGTCGGCCTCCGCTCCACTGACCCGCTCAACTTCTCCGACATCAAGCCATACAAGCAGCGCCTCAAAAAAGCCCAGCAGGAGACCGGCCTCAACGACGCCATCATCAACGCCGTCGGCCACATGGGCTCCCACGCTGTCGTCGTCAGCGCTATGGAGTACGGTTTCATCGGCGGCTCCATGGGTGCTGTCGTCGGCGAGACCATCGCACGCGCCGTGGACCGCGCCCGTCTTGACCGCAAGCCTCTGGTCGTCGTCGCCGCATCCGGCGGAGCCCGCATGATGGAGGGCGTCGTCAGTCTCATGCAGATGGCCAAAATCTCCACCGCGCTCGCCCAGCTCGACGACGCCCGCGTCCCCTACATCTGCGTCCTTACTGATCCCACCACCGGCGGCGTGACCGCCAGCTTTGCCATGCTTGGCGATCTCAACATCGCCGAACCCGGCGCCCTCATCGGCTTCGCGGGCCCGCGCGTCATCGAGCAGACCATCCGCCAGAAACTCCCCGAAGGCTTCCAGCGCTCCGAGTTCCTCCTCGAAAAAGGCTTCCTCGACGCCGTAGTCCACCGCCGCGACATGAAGAGCTACCTCATCCGCGCTCTGGACTTCATGCGTATCCCCGCCTCCGCCTGACACGCCGCCCAGGTGACAGGCCTGAAACGGCCTTAGCCCTGCGTGAGAACTCGATCGCTCAAGCAAATCGGAGGGAGCAGCAGCCTTCAGGCTGCTGAAACCCGCGACACAAAGATCAAGGCGGCTTTAGCCGCGGAGTCGAACGGCCCCTCAATCGAATCCACTAAACGAAGATTTTCACTGCAAAAAGTTTGGGGGCTCCTCCGTGGGAGCCCCCTTTGTTTGCGTCACTGCAGCCATCTGCTTAGAACTGGAACTGCACCTTCAGCTGCGTGTTCCGGTTGCTGCCGTAATTGTAGCGGTAATCTTCGAACGATCCACCCACGTCATCGACCAGCGTGTCGGGAGTTCCAAGGTACTGCCGGTTCAGTGCGTTGTAACCAATCAGCGATAGCGTCATCGACAGGCGCTCGCTCAGCTTGGTCTGCTTCTGCAGAGCGACATCGAAGTTGTTCCACGACTGCCCGCGAAGCGTGTTGCGGCCGGATCCGATATATGGATTGCCCGCTTGATTGGCCAGCAGTTGATTATTCCTAAGCCAGTGGAATGAGTCCTGGCTGCCGGGATTGCAGGTTGCCCAGTCGTAGTACCCCGGATCGCCGCCGCATACTGAACCGTCGTCGAGAATTCCGACCGTTGTGACCGGTGCGCTCTTGTTGTTCAGAACAGGCCGTGCGTTGTCGAATCCGCTGAGCTGCCAATTCGCGAAGTTCTGATCGCTGTAGCTCTGGTATCCCGGTCCGCCACCGAAGAATCCGTACTGCCAGATGCTGACTGGCTGGCCGGTGTTAAAGGTCCAGATCGTATCCAGGCGATAGCCGCCCAGGACGCGGCCCATGAATCCATTCCCATGGTGATAGCTCGGGAGTTCGTAGCTGAACTGAGACGACGCAACAAACTTCATCGAGTCGCCGCTCACTGCCCGCTCAGCGTTCGAGGGGTCGAGCGGGTTCTCCGCAAATGCAACCGTGTTACCGCCTTCAAAGGTGCTGAAGATCTCTGAGGTGTTGTCGATCGTCTTGCTGTATGTGAAGTTCGTGTTCGTCGTCAACCCATGGAAATGCTGAGCGGTGATATTGGCCTCAAGCGCATCGAACAGAGCATAAGCACCGTTATTGCGTTGACGCACGTTGGTCAGGTTGCAATCAGGATGCCCATATCCAACCTTCGTCTTGTCCGTGCAAAGCGCTAGCGGAGCCGCACTCGGATACGCCGCCTGCACTACGTTCAACTTCGGATTGGCATTGATCGATTGGAAGTTGCCCACTTGGTGGTTGCCGACATAATTGACCGCTGCGACCACATGGTTCCCGACCTGATGAGAGAGACCCAGAATCCATGACTCGGTGTACGGGTTGTGGAAGTTCGGCGAAACACTTGTCTGGTTGCGGGCCCCCGGATTGATGCCAGGCCCGATCGGCAGATAGCCCAGATCGAGTGCCCGTACCTGGGCGCCAAGCGCGCCGCCCGAGGGCAGGCAAGGCTTTGACGGACCGCAGCCATTGATCGTTCCAAGGTTTACTACGGGAGCGGCTGTCGCCGAGTTCAGGAACATGTTGTAGAACGCTGGATCGAAGTTGATCGAGAACCCGCCGCGAATCACCAGCTTCTTATCGAAGTCCGGATTGAATGCGAATCCAACACGCGGCTGGAACTCCCTCCAGTGGTTCGGTGTGTAAGGTACGGTGCGAACATAAAGCGGCAGTGATTGATCCCAGAACGCAGTGGAGGGATCGCTCTCTCTCTTCACGGTTTCATCGTGAAGCAGATTGACCGCTTGTCCCGAGAACTCCCAGCGGATGCCAAGGTTCAGCGTCAACTGCGGCGTGATTTTGTAATCATCTTGGAAGTACGCTGCTGCGTCCGGCTCAGTAAACTTCGTGGTGAAGTTATTGCTGTTGCCCAGCGTCACAGATCCAGTACCCGTGAGGAACCTGCTGAACCCAGTCGCTCCGGGTACGCTAGAGAAGGTGAATCCACCGCTGTAGTTGGGCAGGAACGGGTTCGGTGAGTTCTGGTAGTCCCACTCGCCCCCAATCAGAATCGTCTGCTTCTTGTGCGTCCAGGTCATGTTGTCCTGAACCTGCGTCACCTTCACAACACGGCCCTGTGGGATGTTGGTCGCGTATCCGAAACCAAGCATTGAATACGGCGTATCGCTCGCCGGATCGTTGATTTTGCCGCCGATACCGATGCTCGTGGTGCATTGATCCGGCGAGGTCGCCACGCACTTCGGCTGCGCTCCGCCCTGAAACAGAAGGCTGGTCTGCTGGAACGAATAACGGATCTGGTTCACGATATTAGGCGACCACGTCCGGCTCCAGTCAGCGCCGATCGAGTGCGCCGTATCCGGCACGTTGTACCACGAGCCTGCCGTCACGCTGCCGCCGCCATTGAGATACGGGTCATCCTGATAGAAGTAACGCAGGAAGATGTGGTCTTTCCCAGTGGCTTGCCAGTCCATGCGGCCCAGCAATTCCTCGTCGTTATAGAGCGACGGAACCGAGCGCCCGATCTCCGCCATCTCGATGTTTGCCGTCGTCGTCCCGACGGTCACCGGAAGATCCACCGGGGTCCCCACAGGATGAGGATTGCCGGTCTTGATCGAATACGGACCGTTGTTCACGAGCGCATCAACGCCCGGATTGCCTCCAAAGGCAGCCTGAAGCTGAGCCAATCCATTCGGAGTGGGAGTCACCGTGGTCGGACCACTCACTGCCGTTCCGCCACCATTGCGGAAGCGATCGAAATATGCGCTGCCGAAGAACCAGAGCCTATCCTTCATCCCTGGTATCGGTCCGCCAAGAGTGCCTCCGAAGCGGTTGTCAACGTAGCGGGGAAGCGTCGGAACCTGGCAGCCATCGGTCGTATCTTCCCCGGGTGCACAGAATCCCTGGAAGGGCGACTTCTGCCCCTGTGCGAACGACTCTCCCCAGTTGCCTTCATAAAATTCGAAAGCCGAACCGTGAAACGTGTTCGTGCCTGAGCGGGTCAGATAGTTCACCACCGAACCGGCATTGCGCCCGTACTGCGCACTAAAGTTGTTGGTGATCACCTCAATACCGGCCAGTGCATCCTGGTTCGAGAAGAACACCTGCGGACCCGCAACCGAGTTGTCGTTGTTCGACTGACCGTCGATCTCAAAGTTATTCGACCGGCCGCGCTGCCCCTGCGAGGAGAATCCGCCGTACGCGCCGTTGTTGTTCGAAAAGCTGTTCTCGTGCGTGATTGCGACGCCGGGCGTCAGCAGTGCAACCGTGTCGAATCCGCCGCCAAAGGGCAGGTTTTCGAGAGACTCGGCCTGAAGCGTAACTGCAACTTCCGACTGCTCCGTGCTCAGCAGCGGAGCCACTGCGCTCGCCTCAACCGTCTCCACGCCTTCGCCGATCTTCAACTGCTCAGTCCCCAGCGTAAGCGTCCCCACCGTGACACTTACCTGCTTGATCTGCAGGTTCGAGAAGCCAGGCGAAGAAATCGTCAGGTTGTACACGCCGATCGGCAGCGCCAGAACACTGAAGTCTCCGTTCGCGCCCGATGTTTGCGTGTACGTCGCACCGGTGGACGAGTTGACCACCATGATCTTCGCGCCCGGAACCACTGCGCCCTTGGGATCCACCACCGTGCCGCTCACGCCGCCGGTTGTGATGCCCTGTCCCATCGCCGTTGTCGGCACACTAAGCGCGCAGACAAGCAAAAGAGCAATGAACATCGCTTTCAGTTTTGGCAGATTCGTCATACCCTCACGTTCCTCTAATTGAGATTTGAGAGACCTTCCGGACCTTGTTTGATTTCGCTGCCGTCTACTTTCTCGACGAGAGCTCTTTATTTACCGGATGTACTCAGGGAAGCCAGTTGAGACCAGAAACAGATGCCCAATGACGCCGCGTTTACCGCAGTGCACGAATGAAGACCTTAGGACCTGATACCAGCGGGGAGGGGAAAACTGCTACTTAGGATGCAATCCCAGTGCCAAAGCATTTCGTCACCGGCAATGTCACTAAGTTGCTCACCAGCAGAAGCTTACAAACTTACCCATGTTCACATCCGAACAGGTGCCCTATAGAAAACTGCATTTTCGATTAATTTGTATGAAATTCGGTACTTTCGGAACCTCTGATTCCTATTGCCGAAATCCCTCAGAATCCCCGTTTTTTGTAGATTTCGAGCGGTGTATCCAGAGAACTGTGTCTCCATTCGTCACTCGTCACCACAACTGGTCACTAAATCAACTAGATAGGTGACTTCCACATTGTGACGAACAGCGGAATTCTGGTACCCGGAATGCATCATTATTTGGCAGCTTTACCGATTTACGTGACGATTCCAACCCGTACGCGGATTGGAACGGGCCTCCTCCCGCTCTGCTCGCGAGATGGGCTTCCCCCTCACAACAACACAACCTGTTCGGAGAATCACAAGTGACTTTTCGCAGCCGCATCTTCTCCTTGTTCCTCGTGTTGCTGGTCGGCATCTCCATCGCCAGCGCACAGACCTCAAATGGCACGGTCGTTGGAGTAATTACTGACAGCAGTGGCGGTGCCCTCGTGGGCGCCACCGTTACCATCACTTCGACCGATACAGGTGCCGTCCGCACCACAGTGACGAATTCCGAGGGCACCTACCGCATTGAGTCCGTCCTCCCCGGAAACTACGACGTCTCGGCCAGTGCTACCGGCTTCCAGACCACAGTCCACAAAGGCCTCCAGGTCCCCGGCACAACGATCGTGACCGCCAGTCTCGTCCTCAAGGTCGGCAACGCCGTTGACAAGGTCGAAGTATCCGCCGACAATGCCGTCCTCAACACTGATAACGGCCAGCTCTCCGGAACCATCGGCGAAGAAGAGATCCACAACCTCCCTATCGCCAGCCTTAATCCCTACGAGCTCGCGCTCACCCTTCCGGGAGTCATGAACACCCAGCTCGGCGGCTTCTCCAACGGCGTCAACTTCAACGTCGGCGGTGGCCGTCCTCGCGCCAACAACTTCCTCATCGAAGGCCAGGACAACAATGACGCCGGCATCCAGGGCCAGGGACTTCAGCCCAGCAACGACGAAGCCGTAAAGCAAGTCGTCATCATTGAGAACGCCTACACCGCCGAATACGGCCACGGTGCCGGATCCGTCTCCAACCTCATCTTCAAGAGCGGCACCAACCAGTGGCACGGCTCCATCTACGAGCGCCTCCAGAACTCGTCGCTCGACACCGTCGACAAGAACGAAAAGTTCAACGGCATCACCACCGTGAACAAGTACCGCGAGAACCAGCCCGGCTTCACCATCGGCGGTCCCATCATTCACGACAAGCTCTTCGGCTTCGCCTCCTATCAGTGGGACTACTACCGCTCCACGGCTAACCTCGCCACCCTCGAAGTTCCCACCGCGGCTGGCCTCGCCACTCTCGGCAACTTCTCCGGCAACCCGCGCGTAGCCAACTTGCTCAAGGCCTACGGTGGTCTCGTTGGCACCATCAACCCGAATAACGTGATCGCTCCCATCGCCCTCGGCCCCGACCCCCTCACCGGCGTCGATCGCGGCACCGTCGAGATGGGCACCGTCGAGCGCAACCTCGGCGCCAATGACGATGCCCCCGAAATCGACCTCAAGGGCGACTACATCATGAACCCCAAGGACACCCTGAACCTGCGCTTCATCCGCAACAAGTTCACGGCTCCTTTCGACGTCTTCAACTTCAACGCCCAGCTCCCTGGCTTTGACACCGATCAGGACGGCACCTCCTACAACGCCGGCATCGTCGAGTCGCACGTCTTCTCGCCCACCGTCGTCAACGAAATCCGCCTCTCCTACAGCCGCATCGGTTTCACCTTCGGCCTCCCGGGCAGCACGCTCGCGAACCCCCTATACAACCAGCCGGCTGTCTCCATCTCCGGCATGACGGGATATGGCATTCCCGCCGGCACCGTCCCCCAGGGCCGATTCCACAACACCTATCAGTTGCAGGACACCCTGAGCTGGACGCGTGGTAAGCACTTCATCAAGGTCGGTGAAGACATCGCCAATATCCGCGTGAAAGACCAGATTCCCTTCGACTTCTACGGTTCACTCGGATACGTGAATGACAAAGCCGCAACACCGGTAGTCGGCGGCGGCACCTACAAGTACTCCGCTCTCGCCAACCTCATCGACGACTTCGGCGGCCCCGGAAGCACCGTCTCGCAGAACTTCGGCAGCCCCGTCGCTCAGCCGCGGATCCTGAGCCAGAACTACTTCGTGCAGGACACCTACCGTCCGCTTGCGACCCTCAGCTTCGATATGGGCTTCCGCTACGAGTACAACGGCGCTCCCTACAACGCACATGGCACCCCCTATCCTGGCTACGATCCTGCCAACCCTGCTTGCTGGCCTCTAGCTGCCGGCGCCACCTGCAACACAAAGCAGACAGCCGACAAGAGCAACTGGGGACCCCGCGCAGGCATTGCATGGAGTCCGACGTTCCTTGGCCAGAACAAGACCGTCATTCGCACCGGCTTCGGTGTCTTCTATGACGTCCTCTTCGCCAACATCATCGACAACACTCAATCCAGCGCACCGAACGCCGCTTCGCCCGTCATCACCAGCAGCAGCACTGCAAACGGGGGTCGCGGAACTTCGGCTTGGTCCACGCGCTTTGCAAACCTGAGCCAGACGCCGCAGCCAACCGATTTCGCCAACCCCATCGTGAATCACCTGCTCTCGCCCCGCACGATGCACTGGAACCTCAACATCGAGCAGGAACTTCCCTGGGACACCACCCTGCAACTTGGGTATGTCGGCGAGCGCGGCACTCACCTCTTCGGCAACTCAAACGTCAACCCCTTCGTCGGTCAGTACGAATTTGCTGACCGCGTGATTCCCACCCGCGGCCAGATCGTCATCCGCGACAACTCGAACGACTCTGAATACGCGGGCCTCTGGACTGAGCTTGACCACAAATTCAATCACTCATTCCTCTTCCGCGCTTCGTACACTCTGGGACGCTCCTTCGACGACGGATCCGAAATCTTCACCACCGTGAATCAGTCGTCCTACCAGTTCAGCCGCTACGGCACTCCGCGTGGCGTCTCCGACTGGGGTCCCTCAACCTACGATCATCGCCATCGCCTCGTGTTGAGCTACATATTCACGCCTCCCGTCTGGCACACCGAAGGCGGCATGAAGGTCCTCGGCAACATCGCCAACCACTGGGCCCTCGCCGGCGTTACGCAGTTCCAGTCTGGCCCTCCGCTCAACGTCGAAGACGGCTTTGACGTGGACGGCGACGGCATCGGCAACGACCGCCCCATGCTCGGCAATCCCAAGGCTCCACTCAACACCTACGCCATCGACAACGCCTGGTTCACAGGAGTTTCCGACGGTAGCGTCTGCTCCGGCCCCAGCTTCTGGTACACCAGCGATGATTGCCACCCCGTCTCGCGGGATTCAGTGCATTGGATCATTCCTGGATTCGACCAGTATCCCAATCCTCCAGTTCGCCGCAATTCCTTCTACGGAAAAGGATTCCAGCAGTGGGATACCAATGTGCAGCGCTCCTTCAAGCTGACGGAGAAACTCCAGCTCGACTTCCGTGGAGAGCTCTTCAACGTCTTCAACCACGGCCAGGTCAACACCAACGGCTTCTTCCAGAACACCAGCCTCGCCGGAGCCACACCGGGCATCAACACCGACGCATTCAACGATAACGGCACGAACATCTTCGGCGATCCCGCACCAGCAACAAACGGACATCGTCACGCGCGCCTCTTCGTCCGCGTCATCTTCTAACCTGAGCTTCCGCTCAACAACAGGGCAGCCCTCCCCGGCTGCCCTTCTTCTTTGCTCTTCAACCGCTCGACTCATGCCGTAGACTGTTGCCTTCAAGAGGCATCAGCCAGAATATGATTCGCAATTGCACTGCCCTTTTCAGCATGGCATCCGTCATGCTCTTCGCCGCAATCTCCGCAGCATCCGCTCAGACTTCCGCTCCCGTTTTCAACACAATTGCTCCAATCCAGTTCGACACCTCCGGCCCGGTCATCCGCTCCCACGCCGAAACCGAAAAGCCCTTCACCGTCGCCGGCGAGCGCGCCGTTGTCCTCGGTCAGCAGAACGGTGTCTTTGAAGCCTGGCCCCTCCCCGTCAAGCTCCTCTCGCACATGACCATCGAAGCCGAGATCGAGGGCTACACCGTCCCCATCGACGTGAACCAGCAGGCCGCCGAAATCGAAGTCCGCCCAGACCGCACCATCATCACCTACAGCCACATCGGCTTCACCGTCCACCAGATCATGTTCTCGGCGAGCGACGTCACTGCGGGAACCGGCCCCGTCGTCCTCTACCAATTCGACTGCGTTCACCCCACTAACTTCACCTTCCGCTTCACTCCCGAACTCCGCTGGATGTGGCCCGAGCGTAACGAAGGCGTCCCCGGCATGGAGTGGGTCGCCGGCCCCGCCGCCGCACCCAATGCCAAAGAGCCCGGCCCCTCCGGCTCCATCTCCGGCGTGCCCCTTCCCAACCACGGCTACTACATCCTGCACGCCGATTACCCCGACCTTGCCGGAGCCGTCACCATTCCCGGCGCGCAGCCCGGCGTCCTCGCTCCATATCAGGAGCGCCCGCAGGTCCATCCTGTCGAGCTCCGCCTCCACATCGATCCCTCCCGAGACCGCGGCCGCCTTTTCCCGCTGCTCATGGCCGTCGGCATGAACAAAGAGACCGCCACCAACGCCGCTCTCGGTGCAAGCCTCCAGCGCCTCAACCAAAGCATCCCCGACTTGTACAAACAGCAGTCCGAGAGCTACAAGAAACTCCTCGCCAACTCCGTCTCCATCCAAACGCCCGACAAGACCCTCAACGAAGCCTTCCAGTGGGCCGTCATCTCCATAGAGCAGCTCAAAACCAAATCCCTCTCGAGTCAGAGCCTTATATCAGGTCACGATTCCCAAAATGCTGTATCAGGGCACGACTTGAGTCGTGCCGAACAAGGCGGCCAAACCAACACCGGGGCTTCATCTCCTGCTCCCGACTCCCAGACAAACGACAAAAATTTGGGTGCCCCAAGTCTCGCTTCTGAGACCTGGGATCATGATGAAACAGCGTTAGTCGCCGGCTACTACGCCTCCGCCGACTCCGCCCGTCCCGGCTTCGGCTGGTTCTTCGGCCGCGACGCCCTCTACACCCTCTTCGCAGTCAACGGCTACGGCAACTTCGCCCTCTCCCGCTCCGAACTTGAATTCCTCATCCACCGCCAGCGCGACGACGGCAAAATCATGCACGAGTGGTCGCAAACCGCCGCCTTCATTCGCTGGCGTGAGTTCCCCTACATGTACGCCGCAGCCGACGCCACACCACTCTTCATCCTCGCCATGGCCGACTACGTCCGCTCCAGCGGCGACACCGCCTTCCTCACCGCCCATCGCGACGCCATCGAAAAAGCCTGGGCCTTCGAAACCGGCCACGCCGACACCAACGGAATCTACGACAACCGGCAGGGAACTGGTTGGGTAGAAAGCTGGCCCGGCGGCATGCCGCATCAGGAGGTCTACCTCGCCTTCCTCGACCAGCAGGCCTCCGGCGCAATGGCCCAGCTTGAAGATCTCCTCCACGACTCCGCCAAATCACAAGCCGCCCGCACCCGCGCCGACGCCATCGCCAAAACCATCCAGTCCCAGTTCTGGGATAAGGACAAGAACTGTTACGCCTTCAGCCGCAACCCCGACGGCTCGCTCGATCGCACCAGCACCGTCTATCCCGCCCTCGCCTGGTGGAGCGGCAAAGGCCTCGCCGGCGACAACTCCATTCCCACACAGACCGGAACCTGCCTCCAGCAGCTCGCCGCCCACACTCTCAACACCGACTGGGGACTCCGCGACGTCTCCAACGACGAGAAGATCTACGACGGCATGAGCTACCACCAGGGCTCCGTCTGGCCGCTCTTCACCGGCTGGGCCGCCCTCGCCGAATACCGCGGCAACCAGCCCCTCGCCGGCTATCAACTCCTGATGGAGAACGCGAACCTCACCCAGTCGCAAGATCTCGGTGCCGTCACCGAACTCCTCTCCGGCGACTACTTCGTCCCCTTCGGCCGCAGCACCAGCCACCAGCTCTGGTCCTCTGCCATGGTCATTACCCCCACCCTCCGCGGCCTCTTCGGCTTAGACATTGACGCCCAAACCAAAACCATCACCGTGAACCCGCACCTCCCGGCGTCGTGGGATCACGCTGAGATTGAACATCTCGACCTCGCGGGTTCATCTACGTCAATTGGCTTCGCGAGGCACGGCGAGAACCTGGATGTTGAGGTTTCGTTCGATCCCAAGCTTCGCGATTGGAAGATTCGGAGTGACATACCCGGTTCAAAGCCCGAAACGGATAATGGCGAGGAGGGCATTCGTATCCCTCTCCCGCCGGTCGGGCTATCGCTACATCCTGGGCAGCCCTCGCCGGGAAACCGGACAGAGCTCGTGAGAGTTGTGCACGAAGACTGGGAGTCGAATCACGTCACATTTGTTTTTGAGGGAAGGGCAGGAACATCGACAGGCTTCGAGATTGTCCGAAGTCGATATCTCCCACACCTAAAATTCAATTCTCCAGAAAACAAAGGAATGGACCCGAACGATACCGAGCACAATGCTGAGTACGTGACCATGATTGATGATGGTCGGGACTTAAAGTTTCCGATGGGCCTCTTCCTGAACTTCCCACCCGGCGAAGGCTGGAAAACCATCATCGTCACCCTTACATGGTGAAGACAATCCCGCCATCGCAACGAAGCGGGTGCCCCGTCCTAGCTCTGCTAGGGCGGGAACCACATCGACCTGAACCAAGTTCTTCCGGAAGGAAATCCGATCTCGGAGGGAGCAGTGGCCTTCAGGCCACTGAACCACCACGATTGCCGAAAGGCCGGGCTTCAGCCCCGGTCTCCCGGAGGGAGATCCGAGAATAGCCCGGGGTGAAACCCCGGGAATCCGCACGACAGAGAAACCGCGCCCCGGAGGGCCGCCCGAACCTACCAGATCAACTTACTGCCTGCCACACGAGATGAGAGCTTCCTTCCTCACACGCCTGTCTTTCCACCCACCCACGGAGTATGCTGATTCCCAACATGGTGTCGAAGACAGCCTGTCTCCTCATTCTCGTGAGCCTGGCCGCGGCCGGCAAAACTCCGCCAACCGTGATCCTCTGTGATCTCTCCGACGCGAAGCATTGCAAGTCGACAACCGTATCCGGCAGGCCGGTGCGTGAAATCCTCCACGAAGGCACCAGCATTGCCGTCGGCAAACCCTCCGCCACCATAGACGGCGAATATCGCGTCTTCATACGCGTCAAACAGGTCGGACCCGGCAAAACAGAGGTGCGACCGAAAGACTTCTCCGCACTCTATTCCGATTCATCGCACACCCGCTTCACATTCCATGACATTGCAGCAGAGGTCGCATTGCGCATTCACGAGACAAAGCGCGCTCAGGAAGCTGCCAATAGTAGTGACTTCCCCAGTTCGGGCAGGCACCCCGGTTCCGGACCGCAAACCAGCATCGGCACCAGCAAAGCAGCAAAGCTGGGCCGTCTGCGAAAACCCGATCCCAACGAGGTCGCAGCTAGACAGGATGCGGCCACCGGTTCACGTCAGAGCCCGCGCAGACAGGGACAATCATCACACCCGAGGAGCTGTACCTCATCCGCACCACGCTTCATCCCGGAGAATCAGCCGAAGGCTTCGTGTACTTCAAGAAACCCAGGCACTCAAAGCTTCATCCGAACCCCAACGATCAGCTAAGCGAAATCGACGTTCCAGTGAACGGCATTTTGTTCGAATTCCCATCGCCTCACTGATTCTCAGGGCATGCAGACACAACGAAGGGAACGGTGAGTTCAGATCACTAGGCACAAAGGAGGGAGCAGCAGCCTTCAGGCTGCTGAAGAAACCTGTCTCAAAAACAAGGGGGTTTAGCCCCGGAATATCGCCCGATGCGCGGGTTCCCACTCTGGAAACGTGTAACTACGACATCCAGATGTCATTCACGCAACATCGACTGCTACGATGCTCCGTAGATGAAGCCGAAAGATCACCATGACTCTTTCTCCTCACTAGGAACTCGTGTTGCTCTTCGCAGTGCGGTAGGACCGATCGTCTTGGTTATGGCCGCTCTGATTGCGGCGGGTCCCCTCCTGCTCAAGGGCCCATCCTGCAATGGTGACCTCATCTTCCACTACATGTCCTGGATCGATGCCCAGCACAGCATATCTACGGGACTCCTCTACCCGCACTGGGCCAACAGCGCAAACTTCGGCGCGGGACAGCCTGAATTCGTTTTCTACCCCCCTATAAGCTGGATGGGAGGAGCCATTCTCGGAATGCTCTTGCCCTGGACCTCCGTCCCTCCGGTCCTGTGCGTTCTATCGTTGCTAGCCACCGGATTCGCCAATCGCGCACTGGCGCGGCAGGTTCTCGGAGAACACGCCGCAACCTTGGCAGGTTGCGCCGCAATCTTCCTGGGCTATGCGTTGTTCAACGTCTATAAACGCAATGATTTTTCAGAACTGACGGGTGGCTTCTGGATCCCTTTGCTCCTGCTGTTCGTTCTGCGAAGAAGAAACCTCTCCGAAAACTTCTGGGAGCGCACCTTCGACGGCTCAGCCACAGCACTCGCACTCGTTGTCGCAGGAATTTGGCTGAGCAACGGTCCGCTGGGAATCATGGCCGCGTATCTTCTCGCTGCTGTCGCGCTTGTCTGCGCTCTGACGGAAAAATCGCTTGTCCCAATCGCGAGAGCAGCATTCGGCCAGACGCTCGGCATGGGCCTCGCCTCGATCTATCTCATCCCCGCCATCTCAGAAAGCAAGTGGGCCAGCATCCAGAATGCATTGCTCCCCGATCGATACGGAATCAAGCACAACTGGCTCTTCGCTCGCAATTCCAGCCCGGCCCTCGCCTCCCACGATCAGTTTCTGCATCAGGTATCCGTTGTAGCCGTCGTCATGCTTTCAATTGCTCTTCTCGGAGGCATAATTGCCTGGCTCCGCGGCGTCCTGCCGCTTGACCGCAGAGTTTGGATCCCGATGGCTGTCATCCCCGCAGCAATACTCTTTCTACTCTTGCCGATCTCTCAGCCCATCTGGACCTGGATCCCTTACTTGCGGATCCTGCAGTTTCCCT
>Ga0207695_10007541_pt1 | contig 13792 bp, 9 predicted proteins | sample KBSC54metaG_FD_184354 | JGI IMG/M metagenome (GOLD analysis project Ga0207695, IMG submission 184354) | Corn rhizosphere microbial communities from Kellogg Biological Station, Michigan, USA - KBS C5-4 metaG (SPAdes) (version 2) | ecosystem: Host-associated > Plants > Roots > Rhizosphere > Soil...
GCGGCGAAGGACGCCGGCATCAACCTGAAATTCTCGGACGCGCAGCAGAAGCAGGAGAACCAGATCCGCGCGATCCGCTCGTTCATCGCGCAGAAGGTCGACGTGATCGCGTTCTCGCCGGTCGTCGAATCGGGCTGGGAGCCGGTGCTGACCGAAGCGAAGGCCGCGCACATCCCGGTGATCCTGACGGATCGCGGGATCGACGTGAAGGATCCGTCGCTGTACGTGACGATGATCGGCTCGGACTTCCTCGAGGAAGGGCGGCGCGCCGGCCACTGGATGGAAGAGCGTTACAAGAACGACGCGGGCCCGATCAACATCGTCGAGCTGCAGGGCACGGTCGGCTCGGCACCGGCCAACGATCGCCGCGCGGGTCTGCTCGAAGTGATCAGGAACAATCCGAAGTTCAAGGTGATCGCGTCGCAGAGCGGCGACTTCACGCTCGCCGGCGGCAAGCAGGTGATGGAAGCGTTCGCGAAGACCTACGGCAAGCAGATCAACGTCGTCTACGCGCACAACGACGACATGGCGCTCGGCGCGATCCAGGCGATGGAAGAGGCCGGGATCAAGCCCGGCAAGGACGTGAGCGTCGTGTCGTTCGATGCGACGAAGGGCGGCTTCCAGGCGATGATCGCCGGCAAGATCAACGTCGACGTCGAATGCAGCCCGCTGCTCGGCCCGCAGCTGATGAGCGCGGTGAAGGACGTCGTCGCCGGCAAGCCGCTGCCCAAGCGCATCGTGACGAACGAGACGGTGTTCCCGATGAGCGTCGCGGCGCAGGTGCTGCCGACCCGCAAATATTGATGTCCGTGCGGGCGGTGGCGTGGCACGCCGTCGTCCGGCAACCGCTCCGAGGGAGGGTTCATGACGCATCCGCCGGTGGTCGAGATGACCGGCATCGACAAGGCGTTTCCGGGCGTCAGCGCGCTGCAGCGCGTGAGTTTCCGGCTGTTTCCGGGCGAGATCCACGCGCTGATGGGCCAGAACGGAGCGGGCAAGTCGACGCTGATCAACGTGCTCACCGGCGTGCATGCGCACGACGCGGGCGAGATTCGCGTCGGCGGCGAGCCGGTGCGCTTCGCCGCGCCGCGCGAGGCCGAGGCGGCCGGGATCCAGACGCTGTATCAGGAAGTGAACCTGTGCGCGAACCTGTCGGTCGCCGAGAACATCTTCGCGGGCCGGCAGCCGATGCGGCGCGGCGCGATCGACTGGAACACGATCCATGCACGGGCGCGCGCCGCGCTGGCCGAACTCGACCTGTCGCTCGACGTCACGCGCTCGCTCGATGCGTATCCGATCGCGGTGCAGCAGATGGTTGCGATCGCGCGTGCCGTGTCGGTCGATGCGCGCGTGCTGATACTCGACGAGCCGACGTCGAGCCTCGACGACGGCGAGGTCGCGCGGCTGTTCGACGTGCTGCGCCGGCTGAAGGCGTCGGGCATCGCGATCCTGTTCGTCACGCATTTCCTCGAGCAGACCTATGCGGTGTCCGACCGGATCACCGTGATGCGCAACGGCGAGCGCGAAGGCGAGTACCTGGCGCGCGACCTGCCGGTCGACGTGCTGGTCGCGAAGATGACCGGCCGCGAACGAATGTCCGACACGCTGCAGGCGGGCGCCGCCGCGGTCGAGCGCGCGGCCGGCACGGCCGCCCCGTTCCTGTCGATGCGGCAGGTCGGCCGGCGCGGGATGATGAGCCCGCTCGATCTCGACGTGCGGCCCGGCGAAATCGTCGGGCTGGCCGGGCTGCTCGGCTCGGGGCGCACCGAAACCGCGCAGCTCGCGTTCGCGGCGGAGCGCACCGACACCGGCGCGATCGAGATCGACGGCGCGCGCAAGCGACTCGCGTCGCCGCACGATGCGGTCCGGCACGGGATCGCGTATTGCCCGGAAGACCGCAAGAAGGAGGGCATCGTCGCCGCGCTGTCGATCCGCGAGAACATCATCCTCGCGCTGCAGGCGCGGCGCGGCTGGTGGCGGCTGATCGGGCGCGCGCGCCAGCGCGAGATCGCCGAGTCGTACATCGCGCGGCTCGGCATCAAGGCGCGCGACGCGGAGCAGCCGATCGGGCTGCTGTCGGGCGGCAACCAGCAGAAGGTGCTGCTCGCGCGCTGGCTCGAGACGGACCCGAAGCTGCTGATTCTCGACGAGCCGACACGCGGCATCGACGTCGCTGCGAAGTTCGACATCATGGAGCGCGTGCTCGCGCTGTGCGCGACCGGGCTCGCGATCCTGTTCATCTCGTCGGAGATCGGCGAGGTCGTGCGCGTGAGCCACCGGATCGCGGTGCTGCGCGACCGGCGCAAGGTCGCCGAACTGACCGGCGCCGACGCGTCGGAGGAGCAGGTTTACCGGCTGATCGCGGGAGGCCAGTCATGATGCGTGTACGCACGCTGTTTCGTCATCCGCTCGCGTGGCCGTTGCTGACGCTTGCGCTGCTGTTCGCGCTCGACGTCGCGCATCGTCCGGGCTTCCTGTCGATCGCGCTGCTCGACGGCCACCTGTTCGGCGCGCCGATCGACATCCTGAATCGGGCGGCGCCGCTCGTGATCGTGTCGCTCGGCATGACGCTCGTGATCGCGACGCGCGGGATCGACATCTCCGTCGGCGCGATCGTCGCGATTGCCGGCGCGGCCGCGGCGATCGTGCTCGAGGCCGATCCGTCGCGGGTCGGCACGGCGCTGGCCGCCGCGCTCGGCGTCGGGCTGCTCGCGGGCGCGTGGAACGGCCTGCTCGTCGCGTTCGTCGGGATGCAGCCGATCATCGCGACGCTGATCCTGATGGTGGCCGGCCGCGGCATCGCGCAACTGCTGACGGGCGGCCAGATCATTCCGATCGGCGCGCCCGGCTACCTCGCGCTCGGCGGCGGCTATCTGGCGACGGTGCCATGTTCGGTGTGGATCGCGCTCGCGACGATCGCCGCGACCGCGCTGCTGGTGAACCGCACGGCGCTCGGGCTGTTCATCCGCGCGATCGGCGTGAACCCGGTTGCGACGCGGCTCGTCGGGCTGCGCTCGGGCGCGGTCGTGTTCGGCGTGTACCTGTGCTCCGGCGTGATGTCGGCGGCCGCGGGCATCCTCGCGAGTTCCAACGTGCGCAGTGCCGACGGCAACAACGCGGGGCTGCTGCTCGAACTCGACGCGATCCTCGCGGTGACGCTCGGCGGCACGTCGCTGCTCGGCGGCCGCTTCAGCCTCGCCGGCTCGGTGCTCGGCGCGCTGATCATCCAGACGCTGACCTACACGACCTATTCGATCGGCGTGCCGCCGGAGGCGACGCTGGTCGTCAAGGCGGTCGTCGTGATCGTCGTGACGCTGATCCAGTCGGACGCGGCGCGCGCGCTCGTGGTCCGGCACGCGTCGCGGCTGCTGCCTTCCGCGCGTTCGCGCGCCACCTCTGGAGCCACGCCCCGATGACCCGATTTCTTGGCCGGCTCGCCGACCCGCGCACGCTGCCGATCGTCGTGACGATCGTGCTGTTCGCCGCGCTGTTCGGCTTCGGATCCGTGATGTACACGGGATTCTTCTCGATGCAGGTGCTCACCGGCCTGCTCGTCGACAACGCGTTCCTGCTGATCGTCGCGATCGGCATGACGTTCGTGATCGTGTCGGGCGGCATCGACCTGTCGGTCGGCTCGGTCGTTGCGCTGACAACGATATTCTGCGCGGTCGGCGCCGAGCGGCTTCACTGGCCCGTATGGGTGATCGTGCCGCTGGTGCTCGCGTTCGGCGCGCTGTACGGCGCGGCAATGGGTGCGCTGATCCACTATTTCCGGCTGCAGCCGTTCATCGTCACGCTGGCCGGGATGTTTCTCGCGCGCGGCGCGTGCTTCCTGATCACGACGCAGTCGATCACGATCAACGAGCCGACGTTTCATGCGATCGCGGGCATCAGCGTGCCGGTCGGCGGCGGCACGCTGAGCGCCGGCGCGCTGATCGCGCTCGCGACGCTGGCCGTCGCGATCTACGTCGCGCATTTCACGCGTTTCGGCCGCAACGTCTATGCGATCGGCGGCAACGAACGCTCGGCGCTGCTGATGGGGCTGCCGGTCGCGCGCACGAAGATCGGCGTCTATGCGTTGAGCGGGCTGTGTTCGTCACTCGGCGGCGTGGTGTTCACGCTGTACGTGCTGTCGGGCTACGGGCTGCAGGCGCAGGGGATGGAGCTCGACGCGATCGCCGCGACGGTGATCGGCGGCACGCTGCTCACGGGCGGCGTGGGTTACGTGATCGGCTCGGTGTTCGGCGTCGGCATCCTCGGCACGATCCAGGTGCTGATCACGTTCGACGGCACGTTGAGTTCGTGGTGGACGCGGATCGTGATCGGCGCGCTGCTGTGCGTGTTCTGTGTGCTGCAGCGGGTTATCGAGCGGCACGCAACGCGGCGGCGCACGGGCGGAACGGGACTCGGCGCGCAGCAGCCGAAGCGCGACTCCGCGCACGCGCGGCCGGCCGAGCCCGGAGAGGACGCGGCGCTGGTGTCGACGATGCGGCGCGTGTAGTGCGTGTCGTGGAGCGCACGGCGCACGGCGCGCGCCGCGCGGTGACGGGCAACGGGGTGGCGGCACGCGCGACGTGGTTGATGCCTGGCCGCCGGTGCTTGTTGTCGAAGGCGGCCGGCGCGCGCGTTACGCGCGAACGGCTACCCGGTACAGAGTGGTCTGACGATAGACGGCGCCCGGATGAAGGATGACGTCGTCGCGCAGGTCGGCCATGTTGACCTGGTCCGGAAAACCGCCGGCTTCGACGCACAGCGCGGCGTGTTGCGCGCACCGCGTGCCGCCCCTCACGCGCACGCCGTCCAGATAGTTGCCGGTATAAAGCTGGAGGCCGCGCTGATCGGTCGACACGACCAGCTCGCGGCCGCTTTCGGGATCGTAGATGCCGGCGACGGGCCTGACCGCGCGCGCGCCGTCGCGCAGCACGAAGCAGTGATCGAAGCCGCGCGCCCTTGCAAGCTGCGCATGCGGCCAGTCGAGGCGCGCGCCGAGCGGCGCGCTGTGCCGGAAATCGAAAGCCGTGCCGGTCACGTCGGCGGTGCCGGTCGGGATCAGCGCGTCGTCGACCTCGAGGAACGCGTCGGCGTCGATGCTCAGCACGTGGCCGCGCACGTCGCTGCCCGCGCGGCCGCTGAGGTTGAAATAGCTGTGATTCGTGAGGTTGAGCGGCGTGGGCGCGTCGGTGACGCCGGTGTAGTCGATCGTCAGCGTGCCGTCGTCGTCGAGCGCGTAGCGAACCTGCACGCTCACGTTGCCCGGAAAACCCGCGTCGCCTTCCGGTGAATCGAGTCGCAGCGTCAGCCCGCCGCAGTCGTCGACGACTTCCCAGCGCTGGCGGTGAAAGCCGCTCGCGCCGCCGTGCAGCAGATTGCCGTTCTCGTTGCGATCGAGCAGGTAGTCGACGCCGTCGAGCGTGAAGCGCGCGCCGGCGATCCGGTTCGCCCAGCGGCCGACCGTCGCGCCGAGGTAGGCGCCCGATTCGACATATTCCGCGGGCGTGTCGTGCGCGAGCACGATATCGGCGAAGCGTCCGGTGCGATCGGGCGCGAGCCACGACACGACGGTCGCGCCGAGGTCGCTGACGACGACGCGCATGCCGTGCGTGTTGCGCAGCGTATAGCGTCGCACCGTGTCGCCGTCGGGTAGCGTGCCCCACGGCTCGGAAGGCACGCGTGCGACGCCGGGCGTCAGATGGGAGGAATCGGTATCGATGTGCATAGGATGATTCGATGTGAACGGCGGGCTTCAGTGCGCGGCGATGGCGCGTTCCTGGTATTCGCGCGGCGTGCAGCCCAGCTCGCGCCGGAACACCGCATACATGTATTGGAGCGACGTAAACCCGCAGCGGATCGCGACCTCGGCGCTCGACGCCTGCCTGCCGGCGAGCAGCGCCTGCGCCGCTTCGAGCTTGTGGCGCAGGATTTCCTGGTGCACGGTGCGCTGCAGTTCGCGCCGGAAGTGCTCTTCGAGCAGCGAGCGCGACACACCGACGTAGTCGGCGACCTGCTCGGTCTTGATGCCCTGGCACGCGTACTGGCGAATGAAGTGGCGGGCGCGCATCACGTGCGGGCTCGCGAGCGGCTGGTGGCGGGTCGATTCGAGCACGTTGATCCCGACGGGCGGCACGAGAATCCGCCGGTCGGGAAAACGTGCGCCGCGCAGCATCCGGTGCAGCAGGTGCGCGGCCGTACGGCCCATTTCCTCGGTGCCCTGGATGACGGACGACAGCGGAATGCGCGTGAGCGTGCGCGTGAGCGGGTCGTTGTCGATGCCGATGATCGCGACCTGTTCCGGCACCGCGAGGCCCGCGATCAGGCACGCCTGCAGCAGGTGCCGCGCGCGCGCGTCGGTCACCGCGATCACGCCGACGGGTTTCGGCAGTGCGTGCAGCCAGCCGATCAGCTGCTCGATCGCGTGGTTCCAGCCCGATGCGCTGGTCGACAGTCCGCGGTAGATCGGCGCGTCGACGCCGTCCGCGCGCGCGAGGCCGTCGAACGCGAGCTCGCGCTGCTGCGCCCAGCGGTTCTGCTGCGCGACGGGCAGGCTGTACATCGCGAAGTGCGGCAGCCCGGCGCCGATCAGGTGCGTGTATGCGAGCGACACGAGCTTCGCGTTGTCGGTCGCGATATACGGCACGCCGTCCGGATACTGCGCCGGATCCTCGTACGACGAACCGAGCGCGACGATCGGCAGCGGCGAGCCGGCGAGCGCGTCGGCGACGGCCGGATCATCGAAATCAGCGATGATGCCGTCGCCGTCGAAGCGCTCGATGCCGGCGAGCCGGCAGCGGAAATCGTCTTCGAGGAACAGGTCCCATACCACGCGCGTCGAGCGCAGGTACTGGCCGATGCCGCTGATGATCTCGCGGTCGTAGACCTTGTTGGCGTTGAACAGCAGCGCGATGCGGTGCGGCGTCTGGGTGGAAGGGGCGCGGTTCATCTCGGTCTCGAAGCGCGCGCCGTGCGGGGCGTCGCGCCGTTGTCTCCGGGCGCGCGGGCAACGCCGCGCGGCTGTCTGATCTGTCTGGTGTCCGGCGATTGTAGGACGGAACGCGTGCCGTGCGCAGCGCGCTGGCAAGAAACGTTAAGCGTGCTGCGCAATTTCGCAATTGCGGGCGAGGGGGCGCGCGGGCACGATCCAGCCAGATCGAATTCGGCCCGCACGCCAACGCGATGCACGCCGCACTGCAACAAGAAACCGGACGGAGACGCCATGTCGTATTTCGAACATATTCCCGCGATTCGCTACGAAGGTCCGCAGTCGGACAACCCGCTTGCATACCGCTATTACGACCGCACGAAGCGGGTGCTCGGCAAGACGCTCGAGGAGCACCTGCGGATCGCGGTGTGCTACTGGCACACGTTCGTGTGGCCGGGCCACGACATCTTCGGCCAGGGCGCGTTCCAGCGGCCATGGCAGCAGCCGGGCGACCCGCTCGAGCGCGCGCGCCAGAAGGCGGATGCGGCGTTCGAGTTCTTCACGAAGCTCGGCACGCCGTTCTATACGTTCCACGACACCGACGTGTCGCCGGAGGGCGACAGCCTGCACGAGTACGTCGAGAACTTCGCGCGGATGACCGACTACCTGGGCGAGCGTCAGCAGGCGACGGGCGTCCGGCTGCTGTGGGGCACCGCGAACCTGTTCTCGCATCCGCGCTTCGCGGCGGGCGCGGCGACCAACCCGAACCCCGACGTGTTCGCGTGGGCGGCCACCCAGGTGCGCCATGCGCTCGACGCGACGCATCGGCTCGGCGGCGAGAACTACGTGCTGTGGGGCGGCCGTGAAGGGTACGAGACGCTGCTCAATACCGATCTCGTGCGCGAGCGCGAGCAGTTCGCCCGCTTCCTGTCGATGGTCGTCGAGCACAAGCACCGGATTGGCTTCAAAGGAGCGCTGCTGATCGAGCCCAAGCCGCAGGAGCCGACGAAGCACCAGTACGACTACGATGTCGCGACGGTGCACGGTTTCCTCACGCAATACGGATTGCAGAATGAAATCCGCGTGAATATCGAGGCAAACCATGCGACGCTCGCCGGCCATTCGTTCCATCACGAGATCGCGAACGCATTTGCGCTCGGCGTGTTCGGCAGCGTCGACGCGAATCGCGGCGATCCGCAGAACGGCTGGGACACCGACCAGTTCCCGAACAGCGTCGAGGAGCTGACGCTCGCGTTCTACGAGATCCTGCGCCACGGCGGCTTTACCACCGGCGGCATGAACTTCGACGCGAAGGTGCGGCGCCAGAGCGTCGATCCGGAAGACCTGTTCTACGGCCATGTCGGCGCGATCGACGTGCTCGCGCTCGCGCTCGAGCGCGCGGCCGTGCTGGTCGGCAACGACCGGCTCGACGCGCTGCGCCGGCAGCGCTACGCGCAGTGGGACAGCGCGTTCGGCCGCGAGATCCTGTCGGGCGGCTACACGCTGGAGTCGCTCGCCGCCGACGCGCTCGCGCGCGGCGTGAACCCGCGGCATGCGAGCGGCGCGCAGGAACGGCTCGAGAACATCGTGAACCAGGCGATCTACGGGCTGCGCTGACGTCATGTACATCGGACTCGATCTTGGCACGTCGGGCGTGAAGGCCGTGCTGCTCGACCGCGACGGTGCGGTGCGGGCCAGCGCGAGCCGGCCGCTGTCGGTGAGCCGGCCGCGGCCGCGCTGGTCCGAACAGGCGCCGCTCGACTGGTGGGATGGGGCATGCGGCGCGCTGGCGGCGCTCGTCGCCGACGCGCGTGCGGCCGGCATCGATCCGCACGACATCGGCGCGCTTGGCCTGACCGGGCAGATGCATGGCGCGACGCTGCTCGATGCGCACGGCGACGTGCTGCGCCCCGCGATCCTGTGGAACGACGGCCGCGCGGATGCCGAATGCGCGGAGCTCGAGCGGCTCGCGCCCGCGCTGCGCGCCGTCGCCGGCAATCTCGCGATGCCGGGCTTCACCGCGCCGAAGCTGCTGTGGGTGCGCCGGCACGAGCCGGACGTGTTCGCGCGGATCGCGCACGTTCTGCTGCCGAAGGATTATCTGCGCTACCGGCTGACCGGCGTGTTCGCGACCGATCCGTCGGATGCCGCCGGCACGCTGTGGCTCGATGTCGCCAAGCGCGATTACGACGACACGCTGCTCGCCGCGTGCGGGCTGTCGCGCGACCAGATGCCCGCCGTGTTCGAGGGCAACCGCATCACCGGCACGCTGCTGCCGGCCGTCGCGCGCACGCTGGGGCTGCGCGAGATCCCGGTCGTCGCGGGCGGCGGCGACAACGCGGCCGGCGCGGTGGGCGTCGGCATCGTGCGGCCCGGCGATGCGCTGCTGTCGCTCGGAACGTCGGGCGTTTATTTCGCGGTATCGGACGGGTTCCGCGCGAATCCCGAATCGGCGGTCCACAGCTTCTGTCATGCATTGCCGCATACCTGGCACCTGATGTCGGTGATGCTGAATGCGGCCGGCTGCATCGATTTCACCGCGCAGCTGGCCGGCTACGACGGCGTTGCCGCGCTGCTCGCCGACGCCGAGACGAACGCGCGCACGGACCGCCCGTGGTTCCTGCCTTATCTGAGCGGCGAGCGCACGCCGCACAACGACGTGAATGCGAAGGGCGTGTTCTACGGGCTGACGCCCGACTCGCAGCGCGCGGATCTCGCGAACGCGACGCTCGACGGGATCGACGCGCTGCATGCGGCTGGGCTCGCGCCCGACGGCATCACGGTGATCGGCGGCGGCTCGCGAAGCGCGTATTGGACGCAGATGCTCGCCGACCTGAGCGGCCGCGCGCTGACGTTGCGCGCGGGCGGCGAAGTCGGCCCGGCGCTCGGCGCCGCGCGGCTCGCGCATCTCGCGCTCGAACCGGATGCGCCGCTCGACGCGGTGTGCCCGCAGCCGCCGGTGGTGGCCGTGCGCGAGCCCGACATGGCGCGCCACGCGTGGTATCGCGACGCGCGGCGGCCGACGTTTCGCGCGCTGTATCGCGCGCTCGAACCGGTGTTTTCGGCAGGCGCGGGTCATACCGCATAACGTCGCGCCGTGTAGTGGCCAGACAAAGGGCAGCGTGCTTCGGCGGCCGCCCGGCGTTCGTGGGGTTGTCCAATAAAGAGAGGAGTTGGAGACATGAAATCCGTAACGCGTCGTACCGTATTGAGTGCGCTGGCAGGCGCCGCCACGTTGGCGGCTCTCACGCTTGGCGCACCGCTCGCGCATGCGAGCAAGGACAAGCCGGAAATCGGCTTCTGCATCGACGACCTGCGCGTCGAGCGCTGGTCGCGCGACCGCGACTATTTCGTGGCCGCCGCCACGCAGCTCGGCGCGAAGGTGTCCGTGCAGTCCGCGGACGCGAGCGAGGCGCGGCAGATCTCGCAGATCGAGAACCTGATCTCGCGCGGCGTGGATGTGATCGTGATCGTGCCGTTCAATTCGAAGACGCTCGGCAACGTCGTCGCCGAAGCGCGCAAGGCGGGCATCAAGGTGGTGTCGTACGACCGGCTGATTCTCGACGCCGACGTCGATGCATACATCTCGTTCGACAACCAGAAGGTGGGCGAGCTGCAGGCGCAGGGCGTCTACGACGCGAAGCCGAAGGGCAACTATTTCCTGCTCGGCGGCGCGCCGACCGACAACAACGCGAAGATGCTGCGCGAAGGACAGCTGAAGGTGCTGAAGCCGGCGATCGATCGCGGCGACATCAAGGTCGTCGGCCAACAATGGGTGCCCGAGTGGAGCGCGTCGACCGCGCTGCGGATCGTCGAGGATGCGCTGACCGCGAACAACAACAAGATCGACGCGATCGTCGCGTCGAACGACGGCACCGCGGGCGGCGCGATCCAAGCGCTCGCCGCGCAGCATCTGGCCGGCAAGGTGCCGGTGTCCGGGCAGGATGCGGACCTCGCGGCGGTCAAGCGCGTGATCGCCGGCACGCAGACGATGACCGTCTACAAGCCGCTCAAGCTGATCGCGAGCGAAGCGGCGAAGCTCGCGGTGGATCTCGCGAAGGGCGCGAAGCCCGCGTTCAACGCGCAATACGACAACGGCAAGAAGAAGGTCGACACGGTGCTGCTGCAGCCGACGCTGCTGACCAAGCGCAACGTCGACATCGTCGTGAAGGACGGCTTCTATACCCAGGCGCAGCTGGCGAGCCAGTAACGGCGCGGCGCGCGGACGGCCCACCGGTGCGTCCGCGCGCATACTGCGAGGCATGAGCGAATGACCGAACCCTTGCTGACGATGCGCGGCATCGTCAAGGATTTCGACGGCGTGAAGGCGCTCGACGGCATCGACCTGACGGTGCGGCCGGGCGAGTGCGTGGGGCTGTGCGGCGAGAACGGCGCGGGCAAATCGACGCTGATGAAGGTGCTCTCGGGTGTTTATCCGCACGGCACGTGGGACGGCGAGATCCGCTGGGAAGGCGCGCCGCTAATCGCGTCCGGCGTGCGCGACACCGAGCGCGCGGGCATCGTGATCATCCACCAGGAACTGATGCTCGTGCCCGAACTGTCGGTGGCCGAGAACATCTTCCTCGGCAACGAGATCACGCTGCCGGGCGGCCGCATGCACTACGCGGCGATGGTCCAGCGTGCCGAGGAACTGCTGCGCGAGTTGCGGATCGACTCGATCAACGTCGCGCAGCCGGTGATGAACTACGGCGGCGGACACCAGCAGCTGATCGAGATCGCGAAGGCGCTGAACAAGCGCGCGAAGCTGCTGATCCTCGACGAGCCTTCGTCGTCGCTGAGCGCTTCCGAAACGCGCATCCTGCTCGACATCGTGCGCGACCTGAAGCGCCGCGGCGTCGCGTGCGTGTATATCTCGCACAAGCTCGACGAGGTCGAGGCCGTGTGCGACACGGTGTCCGTGATCCGCGACGGCCGCCATGTCGCGACCGAGCCGATGCGTACGCTGACGACCGACCGGATCATTTCGATGATGGTCGGCCGCGAAATCCGCGACCTGTATCCGCGCGAGCCGCACGAGATCGGCGACGTCGTGCTGGAAGCGCGCCACGTGACCTGTCACGACGTGACGAACACGCGCCGCAAGCGGGTCGACGACGTGTCGTTCAGCGTGCGGCGCGGCGAGATTCTCGGCGTCGCCGGGCTGGTCGGCGCGGGCCGCACCGAGCTGATGCAGGCGATCTTCGGCGCGTATCCGGGCGCGTGCACGGCGACCGTGCTGATGAACGGCCGGCCGCTCGCGATCCGCTCGCCCGCCGACGCGATCCGCGCCGGCATCGCGATGGTGCCCGAGGATCGCAAGCGCCACGGCATCGTGCCGCAGCTCGGCGTCGGCCACAACATCACGCTGGCGGTGCTGCGGCGCTTCGCGGCGCGCGGGCGGATCGACGCGGCCGCGGAGCTGGACGCGATCCGCACCGAGATGCAGCGGCTGTCGGTGCGCGCCGCGCATCCGTTCCTGCCGATCTCGAGCCTGTCCGGCGGCAACCAGCAGAAGGCCGTGCTCGCGAAGATGCTGCTCGCCGACCCACAGGTGCTGATCCTCGACGAGCCGACGCGCGGCGTCGACGTGGGCGCGAAGGCCGAGATCTACCGGCTCGTGTTCGCGCTCGCGAAGCGCGGCGTCGCGCTGATCGTCGTGTCGTCGGAAATGCCCGAGGTGCTCGGGCTCGCCGACCGCGTGCTGGTGATCGGCGAAGGCGAGCTGCGCGGCGATTTCGTCAACGAAGGCCTCACGCAGGAACAGATCCTCGGCGCCGCGCTGAAGCCCGTGCGGCGTCCGACCGAACCCATTGCAGCGAGTGCGACATGAATTCCGAACTTTCCTCCTCTACTCCGGCGGCGCCGGACGCCGACGCGCGCGGCCGTTCAACTGGCCGTCCGCTTCGCCAGGTCTTCGTGCGCTACAAGATCCTCGCGCTGCTGTTCGCGGTCGTCGCGATCTGGGCGTTCTTCTCGGTGCTGACCGACGGCGCGTTCGTCACGCCGCGCAACGTGTCGAACCTGCTGCGGCAGATGTCGATCACCGGCATGCTCGCGTGCGGGATGGTGTTCGTGATCATCGCGGGCGAGATCGACCTGTCGGTCGGTTCGCTGCTCGGGCTGCTCGGCGGCGTCGCGGCGATCCTCGACGTGAACCGCCACTGGCCGGTCGCCGCGACGGTGCCGGCCGTGCTCGCGCTCGGCGTGCTGATCGGGCTCTTCAACGGCTGGTGGTCGACCTACCGGCGCGTGCCGTCGTTCATCGTCGGGCTGGGCGGGATGCTCGCGTTTCGCGGGATCCTGCTTGGCGTGACGGGCGGCTCGACGATCGCGCCCGTGTCGGACGGCTTCGTGTTCCTCGGGCAGGGCTATCTGCCGCGCGTGGCGGGGGACGGCCTCGCGCTGCTGCTGTTCGCGCTCGTCGTGCTGCTGGTCGTGCGGCAGCGCGGCACGCGGCGCCGCTACCGGCTCGCGGTCGCGCCGCTGTGGCAGGACGTCGTGAAGATCGCGGGCGCGGGCGCGGTGCTGCTCGCGTTCGTCGCGACGCTCGACCGCTACGGCGGCATTCCGGTGCCGGTGCTGCTGCTGCTCGCGCTGCTCGGCATCTTCTCGTGGATCGCGACGCAGACCGTGTTCGGCCGGCGCATCTACGCAGTCGGCTCGAATCTCGAGGCGACGCGGCTGTCGGGTGTCGATACCGATCGCGTGAAGCTCGCGATCTTCGCGCTGATGGGGCTGATGTGCGCGTTCGCGGGCATCGTGAACACCGCGCGGCTCGCGGCCGGCTCGCCGTCCGCGGGCTCGATGGGCGAACTCGACGCGATCGCCGCGTGCTTCATCGGCGGCACGTCGATGCGCGGCGGGTCGGGCACCGTC
>Ga0207695_10007542_pt1 | contig 13790 bp, 19 predicted proteins | sample KBSC54metaG_FD_184354 | JGI IMG/M metagenome (GOLD analysis project Ga0207695, IMG submission 184354) | Corn rhizosphere microbial communities from Kellogg Biological Station, Michigan, USA - KBS C5-4 metaG (SPAdes) (version 2) | ecosystem: Host-associated > Plants > Roots > Rhizosphere > Soil...
CTTGTCGTGATGGAATTCCAGCGTTTCCTTCGACATATAGGGGCCGAGGGCGTCATAGGCGTAAGGCAGCGCAGGGAGTTCGAGGGCCATGGGTTTTCTCCATTTGTTTGATTGTCTTGGTCTTGGGGACCTTATCTAGTCGTTTGATATGACAGCCGCAAGCAAGTGCGGCGCACAAATCCCGCTGCCCGGACAATGCTGGAATGCAAAAGAAGGTTCCCCAGGGCGGGAACCCATCTTTACACTGTAAAGACGCACCGCTTCACCTGAACTTAACTTGACAGTGTCAAGTTGGGCTTGTGCTGCAAAAACTCACAGAAGTAAAAACTTACCACCACGGCGACCTTTACCAGACGCTGCTCAATGTCGGCGAGCAGGCACTGGCGGAAATGCCCACTGATCAGGTCACCTGGCGTGAAATCGCCCGCCGGGCGGGCGTCAGCCATGCCGCGCCCAAGCATCATTTTGCCTCGCTCGGCCATTTGCTGGCGGAAATCGCCGCCCGCGGCTTCAAGCGCTTCATGGCCGAACTGGCCGAAGCCGCCGATGGCGCCGCCAGCCAGTCGCCCGCCAGCCGCCTGATGGCTATGGGCCGCGCTTATTTTCTCTTCGCCCAGGAAAATCCGGCGGCCTATCAGCTGATGTTCGGCCAGCGCGAGCCGATGGTGATGACGCCGCGCCTCATCGATGCCTCATTCGAAAGCTGGGACCAGATGGTATCGGCGGTCGCCGCCATCACCGGCCACACCCGCGCGGCTGCCGGCGCCATGCATGTCTGGTCGTCCATCCACGGCCTGTCGCTTTTGAGACTGGCGCAACGCGTGCCGCCTGATGTACCCATGCACAGCATGCTGGAAGGCCAGATGCTGATGCTGATCGAGGGTTTGAAGGCGGAATAATGGATCTCACCACTTTGGCAGGCCTGGGCGGCGTGGGCCTGGTCGCCGGCTTTGTCGATTCCATCGCGGGCGGTGGTGGCTTGATCTGCCTGCCGGCTTTGTTGATCGCGCTGCACGACCCGGTGGCGGCACTGGCCACCAACAAATTGCAGGGCACATTCGGCACGGCCTCGGCCACGCAAAGCTTCTGGCAGCGCGGCCTGCTGCATCCCGCCAAGCACAAGGCCGCTGTGGCCATGGTTTTCATCGGCGCGGCGCTCGGCGTCCTCGCGATACATTACGCACCCACCACATTGCTCGCCGGTATCTTGCCGCCGCTGCTCATCCTGATTGCGCTGTATTTTGCTCTCTCGCCCAAGCTCTCCGACCAAGCCTCGCATCCGCAGCTGGACCTGCGCTGGTTTACCTTCGGCTTCGCGCCGCTCATCGGTTTCTATGACGGCGTCTTCGGCCCCGGCACCGGTTCGTTCTTCATGTTGGCGCTGGTCACGCTCTTCAGCCTCGGTATGGTCGAAGCCACCGGCCGCACCAAGCTGTTCAACTTCACCAGCAATATTGCTGCTCTGTTACTCTTCGCGCTGGGCGGGAAAATCGTCTGGCTCGTCGGCCTCGTCATGGGCGTGGGCCAATTGGTCGGTGCCCAGATCGGCAGCCACATGGCCATCCGCAACGGCACCAAACTCATCCGCCCGCTGCTGGTCATTGTGTGCATCGCGATGGCCGCAAAACTGCTCTACGATCCCACCAACCCCATCAGGCAATTGCTCGCCCACGTGGGAACCTAACGCATGCAAATCAGCCTGCACGCAGTGCGAAAGGTTTTTCGAGACGTGCTGTCGGGAAAGATGAGCCGAGAAGACGCGAATGATTGGGCTTGGTCCATCATGCAGCTTATGGAAAACGGCGAGCTCAGATTCGTGAATTCGGAGGAAGAGCGACAAATATGGTCAGGGATAAGTTATTTGTATGGAGTTGATCTCCGGCACTCTCCTAGCCAATACCTGCACACAGACGAAGAAATCCGCACTGCCATGGCAGAAAAGCTCTACTCATAACGCTATACGAAATTGAAGGACCACTACTTCTGCCACCAATGGCTGGGCCGTGACGCGGTGTGATAGAACTCGCGCACGCCCAGATGCGCGCAGCCAGTGTCGATCACGCTGGTGAGCTGCAGCCGGCCGATCTCGTCGAACTGGTAGTAATAGCCCCAGGTGCCTTTATCGCAGTCCGAATTGACGATCTTCGCACGCACCGCCTTGGCATCTGGATCAACGGTGATCGAGTCAGCATAAGGCTGCGTAGTGAAGCCGTTGCGCGGGTCGCCCACAGCGATCGACTCATCCCGCAGATGATCGCCGATCAGGGAAAAAATCTTGGCGCCGCCCCCATTCGAGCCGCAGCACGGGCTGATGATCGCAAACTCGCCGCGATGCGGGCCCATGAAGGCGGTGATCTTCACATCCTTTGGCAATTCGGCCGGGGCAGGATAGCCCGCTGCCTCCCGCACGAAGCCGGGCACTGCATCGCCGCTCAGTACTTTCACATCACCCGGATTGAGCGTGGGCCAATACACCTCATCCGCCCAGGCCACAGAACTCATCGAAACGAATACGGCAGCAAGGGTAAGTGTCCTCATGAGAAAGCCTGTAACCCGGTCTGCGCGCGGCCCAGAATGAGGGCATGCACGTCGGCGGTCCCTTCGTAGGTGTTGACGGTTTCCAGATTCACCATGTGGCGGATCACATGATACTCGTCGGAGATGCCGTTGCCACCATGCATGTCGCGGGCAGCGCGAGCGACGTCCAAAGCCTTCAGGCAATTGTTGCGCTTCATCAGCGAAATCGCAATCGGCGAAACCGTGCCGCGTTCGAGGCCACGGCCCAATGACAAGCAGGAATGCAGGCCCAGCGTGATGTCGGTCTGCATCTGCGCCAGTTTCATCTGGATCAATTGCGTGGCGGCCAGAGGTTTGCCGAACATCTTGCGGTCGAGCGTGTACTGCCGCGCGCGGTACCAGCAATCTTCGGCCGCGCCCATCACGCCCCAGGCAATACCGAAGCGCGCCTTGTTGAGGCAGGAAAACGGGCCCGACAAGCCTTTTGCCTTGGGCAAAATGGCGCTCTCCGGCACTTCGACATTATCGAGCACGATCTCGCCGGTAATCGAGGCGCGCAAGCTCACCTTGCCCTTGATCTCCGGTGTCGAGAAACCCTTCATGCCGCGTTCCACGATGAAGCCGCGAATGTCGCCAGCGTCATCCTTGGCCCAGACAATGGCGATGTCAGCGATCGGCGAATTGGTAATCCACATCTTCGCGCCAGTGAGCACGAAGCCGGTGGCCGTCTTTTTGGCGCGCGTTGTCATGCCGCCGGGATCGGAACCGGCATCCGGTTCGGTCAGGCCAAAGCAGCCGATCAGTTCGGCGGTGGCGAGCTTCGGCAGATATTTCTTCTTCTGCTCATCGCTGCCCCATTCTTCGATCGGATGCATGACCAGCGAATTCTGCACGCTCATCGCCGAGCGGTAACCTGAATCCACGCGCTCGATCTCGCGTGCCGCCAGGCCATAGGCCACATAATTCAAGCCGGCGCCGCCATAGTCCTCCGCCGTCATCATGCCGAGGAAGCCCATCTCGCCGAGCTCCTTCATGATGTCGCGGTCGAACTTCTCATCGCGGAACGCCATCTTCACGCGCGGCATCAGCTTGTCGGCAGCAAAGGCCTTGGCCGAATCCCGGATCATTCGCTCCTCGTCGCTGAGCATGCTCTCCAGATTGAGCGGGTCTTCCCAGTTGAAATCTGCCTTGGCCATCAGTCTCTCACTTGATCAGCGCTGAAAGCGCCTTGAATTCCGGTGTGCCCGCCTTGCCTGCCAGCTCGAACACCGCCATTTCCACATTCACCACATCAACATCATGCTGCATGACGCGCGCAAGGGCCAGTTCAACCGATTCCTGCGCGCGTGACGACACGGCATTGGCGACGACGAACACCTCAAAGCCGGCGGCCTTCAGATCCAGCGCCGATTGCAGCACGCAGACATGCGCCTCGATCCCGGCCATCACCACCTGGGTGAAGCCCGCTTCGCGCATCTTGCGCAAATGAACGCGTAAGGGATCATCGCCCCAGACCGAAAAGGCCAGCTTGTCGAAGATCATCGCGTTCTGCGTTTCAAGCTCCGGCACCGTCGGCCCAAGGCCTTTCGGATATTGCTGCGTCTGGACGATGGGCAGGTCCAGCGCTTCCGCCGCCTTGATCAGCACGCGGCAATTGGCCAGCACGCGTTCCGGCTGAACCATCACCGGCAGCAGGCGCGCCTGCACATCGACGATCAGCAGAAACGCCTTGCCTGCCTCAATCCGCATGGAGCTTGCCCGCGATCTTGAGGCCGAAGGCATAGGTCTCGGCCACTTCCTTGAGCTGGTCGAAACGCCCCGATGCGCCACCATGGCCGGCGGTCATGATCGTCTTTAGCAGCAGCACATTGCTGTCGGTCTTCTTGGCGCGCAAATTGGCCACCCACTTGGCGGGCTCCCAATAGGTCACGCGCGGATCGGTGAGGCCACCGACGGCAAGAATGTTCGGGTAGGCCTTTGCCTCCACGTTATCGACCGGTGAGTAAGAGGCGATCGTCGCATAGGCCTTCGCGTCTTCAATCGGATTGCCCCATTCCGGCCATTCCGGCGGCGTGAGTGGCAATGTGTCGTCCAGCATCGTCGTCAGCACATCGACAAACGGCACTTCCGCCACGATGCCGTTGAACAGCTCCGGCGCCATATTGGTAATCGCACCCATGAGCATGCCGCCGGCGCTGCCACCCTGCGCGATGATCTTTTTCGCGGAAGTGAATTTCTGATCGATCAGGAATTGCGCACAGGACACGAAATCCTTGAAGCTGTTCGGCTTGTACTCTAGCTTGCCCTGCTTGTACCAGCGGCGTCCCTTTTCCTGGCCGCCGCGAACATGCGCAATCGCATAGACAAAGCCGCGGTCCACCAGCGAGAACACGGATGTATTGAAACCCGCCGGCATCGACATGCCGTAAGAGCCGTAACCATAGAGCCACAGCGGCGCCGAACCATCGAGCTTTGTCGTTTTCTTGTATAGAAGGGTGACGGGGATCGTCTCGCCGTCATGCGCTGGCGCCATCACGCGGCGCGCCACATAGGCGGATGGATCATGGCCCGAAGGAATTTCCTGCGTCTTCTTCAGCACGCGTTCACGCGTGCGCATGTTATAATCGAACACCTGCGCCGGCGTCGTCGGCGATGAATAGGTGAAGCGCAATGTCTCGGTGTCGAATTCGCGCATCTCGCCGAAGCCCAGTGAATAGGCCTCTTCCTCAAATGCGATGGCATGTTCAGCGCCTGTCTGCATGTCGCGGATCACGATGCGCGGCAGAGCATTCTCGCGCTCCAGCCGCACCATATGGTTCTTGAAAATGCCAAAGCTGACGATGAAAATGCCCGGCCGGTGCGGGATCACGTCTTTCCAGTTGGAAAGCGACGGATCGGCCACCGGCGCTTCAACGATCTTGTAGTCCTCGGCGCCGCCCGCATTGGTGCGGATCAGGAATGTGTCGTTCCAGTCCTGCAAGTCGTATTCGATATGCTCGTTGCGCGAGACAACCATGCGAGGCTTGGCCTTCGGTTTTGCCGCATCGATCAGCCAGACTTCCGAATTCTCATGGTCATGCACGCTGATCTTGATGAAGCGCTCCGAGGCAGTGGCATTCACCGAAGTGAACAGCCCCGTGTCCTTCTCGTTGAATACCAGCTTGTCGTGGGTCTGCTTGGCGCCCAGCTCATGGCGATAGGTCTTCAGCGGGCGGTGATTGTCGTCCTGCACCGTGTAGAAAAAGCTTTTGCCGTCCAACGCCCAGGCGGCATCGCCCGTCGTGTTCTTCAGCCGGTCGCGCTTGTCCTTGCCGGTCTTCAGATCGCGCACACGGATTTCGTAGAATTCCGAACCATTGTCGTCATAGGCCCAGGCGCCCAGATTTTGTTCCGGGCTGAGGTCGGGCGCGCCCATCGAGAAATATTTCTTGCCGCGCGCCAGTTCATTGCCGTCGAACATCAGCGTCGGCTTCTTGGCATGCTTGGCCTGCCGCCAATACAGCGGATACTGCCCGCCCTTGCGGTAGGACGAGTGATAAATCCATTCGCCCTGCGGCGCAGGCACTGATGAATCGTCCTGCTTGATGCGGCCCTTGAGTTCCTTGAACAGCACCTTCTGCACCGCCTTGGTTTCGGCCATCATCGCGGCGGTATATTTGTTCTCGGCCTCGAGATAGCTGCGGATGTCCTTCGGCAAGGCCTCTGGCTTGTGCATCACCTCTTGCCAGTTCTCGGCCTTCAGCCACTTGTAATCGTCATGTTTGGTCTGGCCGTGCCACGTTTCGGTGGTCGGCACGCGCTTGGCGAGGGGGGCAGTCACAGTTTTCAAAATGGGGAAATCCTTTGGAACCTATATAAGAATTTACCGGGCGTTTACCATGGCCGCAACCATTCTCGCCCGCGAGACACTGGATCAACGTGTTAGCCGCCGGGTTAACAATTTTTGAAAAACTGGCGTGATTTGGTTGACGAAATGTTGGAACGGCGGACCACCGAGAATCTGGCTTCTTCAAGTGCAGAGCCTAAACGCGGCTTTAGCGCCGATGCGTTTCGCCGTCTCGCGGTCAAACTGGCCGATGCGCCGCCGCCGGTTCGCGCACCTGCTCCGCCTCCACCGCCGCCTGTGGTAGCCGCACCACCTTCACCTCCGGCGACTGTGATGGCAGCACCAGTTGTGGCTCCGCCGCCACCACCGCCCGTCGTACAAGCGCAGCCTGAAGTGCTGGAAGTGCGGCCGGATCCGATGCTGACCTCGGCACCGATCATCTTGCCAAAGCGCGAAATCCGTCTCGATGCCGAACAATTGCGCAAGGCCGATCTCGCCCGCTCGCTGATGGACCTGATGTCCAGCGGCGGCTCCAGCCAGCCTCAGGAACGCGCGCTCGCCACCGATACGCTGCTGGAGCTGATGCCCGATCTGCGCGGTCCCATTCTCGTGACACTCGCTGAACGCGTGGCGATGATGGAAGCGCCGCCGCCGGCACTTGTCACCCGCCTCGCGCTTGATCCCGATATCGCCGTCTGCAGCCCGCTTCTCGAAGAAGGCCTGCAGGTCACCGACCAGGATCTGATCGCCGTCATCGCCAAGGGGGCGGCCGACAAGTTGCGCCTCATCGCGCGCCGCCGCCGGGTGACCAAGCCTGTCAGCGAAGCCATCGCCGCCACCGGCGATCATTCGGCCATGCTCACGCTGATCCGCAACTCAGGCGCGGAGTTCACCAGCGCCGGCTTCATGCTGCTGATGCAATCCGCCAAGTCGCATGCCGATCTGCTGGCGCCGCTCTGCACGCGCCCCGACCTGCCGCCGCATCTTGCTTTCGAACTCTTCTGGTTCGCACCGTCGCAGCTGCGCCGCTTCTTGATGAGCCGCTTTCTGGTGGACTCGGAGGCGCTGGGCGCGCTGCTCAAGGTGAAGCTCGATATCACCGGCGATGGCGGCTTAGTCACGCCGGACAAAGACAGCGTGATCGCCGCACTCGGTTCGCTGATCAGTGATGAGCCGGCAACGGCCTACGCCAATGTCGCGGCTTGTGCGCGCATCTACCCCGCCACCGTCGCGCGCATCGCTATGGACAAACATGGCGAAGCTCTGATGGCCTTGCTCAAGGTGATGGGAATTCCGCGCAGCGAAGTCACCGCCTTGATCCAGGAATTCTCCTCCGGCGACGAGCCGCTGCTTGATCCGTCGCGCGATGCCGACGAGGTGCAGGCCATCTTCGATCAGCTGTCGTTCAACAAGGCGAGATTGCTTCTCACTTACTGGGACTGGAGCTCCGCCGGCATCGGCCCTTACGCGAAGAAATCCTGATTTCTCTCAGCTGAAATCGATTTTAATACTTTATTTGCCAAAGACTCTTGCGGATCACGAATCGCAGATTCATACATGGTGTCGGGCGAGGCGGCAGGCGATTCGGGGACGGGGCGGCAATCAGAAATGAGCGCATGGGATTCATTCAGGGCACAATTGGTCATTCCGGAGCATCGTCTGCTCTTTGAATACTGGCTCAGCCGTTGCGGCACACGCGCCATGCCTTGCCGCAGTGACATCAAGCCAAGCGAGATCGCAAAACTTCTTCCCGGCATTTCACTGATCGACATTGCCGAGGATATTTCCAAGAGTCGCGTGCGATTGGCCGGCACTAAGTTGCGCGAAATCCACGACCGCGAAATCACCGGCGAGACGATCGAAGCTCTCGATTGGGGCGACAAGCGCGACTATTGGCTTGCTGCCTATCACCGCACTGTCGAACAGGCCGAGCCGACACAAGGCGTGCTCAAAGCGCCGCGCTTCAGCAAGGAGCACATGGTGCAATACTGGCTGCGCCTTCCGCTCACCTGCAATGGTGGCGACCACACTGCGATGATCCTCGGCCACGATTACTTCGTGCCCGCCTTGCAGAACCAGCATCGCGAACGCCGCATCGCTTAAGCGATTCACCGCCGCTATGATGCCTCCAAGTCCGTCATCCCCGCAAAGGCGGAGATCCCGCTTTCTTTGCTTCGGTCAAAATTCCTGTTGATTTGTCCACGACTCGCAACCATAATATATTCCTATTAGAGGAATATAAAAATGAGTGAGTTCCAGACGACCCCAGCCGAAAGCCCGCTCTTCCGGCTCTATCAGCGCCAGTTCATCGATGCCCAACAACTCGCGGCCGGCGAAAAACTCCGCGCCGATTTCGAGCGCGCCCAGCTGCAGCGCCGGGTGACCAGCTCATACGCTGAAGCCTCAGGTTCCGGTGGCCGCCACTGGCAAGTCTCTGACAATGCCATCGAAAATATCGCTGCCGGCGCACTCGATGCCCGGGATCGCCTGCAAGCCGCATTCGAAGCCGTCGGCCCCGAGCTTTCCGGCATTCTCTATCAGGTCTGCTGCCTCGCTTCAGGCTTCGAAGCGGCCGAAGCCACGCTCACCTGCCCGCCCGCAGCGGCAAGCAGATCATGCTGCTCGCCCTCACGCGCCTGGCCCGCCACTACGGCCTGATCAAGAAACACCGGCCGCGTGATCGCACGCTGATCTCACACTGGGCGATGGATGATTACCGCCCGAAAATCACGCCGCGGCAGCCGCATCAGCCTTGATGCGCTTGATCATCGAGGCCACGCCATTCGAGCGCTGCGGGGTAAGATGTTCCTTCAGGCCGAGTTTTTCGAACTGGCCGAGCGCATCAAAATCCACGATCTGCTTCGCGGTCAGCGGCGCGAACATCATGAAAACCACGGCAATCAGCCCCTTCACGATCAGCGCGTCGCTGTCGCCGATCAGTTTCAACCGCTTGCCATCGGCGCTGTCGACAACCGTCGAATGAATCCACACCTGGCTGGCACAGCCGGAAACCTTGGTGGCCGCCGTCTTCAGCGCCTCCGGCATGTCGGGCAATTCACGACCCAGTTCAATGACGTGCTTGTACCGGTCTTCCCAGTCGTCCAGCATTTCAAAATCCGAAACAAGGTCATCAATGGTCATGCCCAGCACTTAGTCAGCTAGGAGGGCGATGACAACTACTGCTGCGAGCCCTTCAGCAGATCTTCGATCGATTGCGGCTTGGCGTCATTGATGGTGGCCGTGCGCAAGGCTGGAATGCCGGATTTCTTCACTGGTTTGGTCGAAGCGGGCTGGTCGACCGGCTGAACATCCGCCTGTGCCACAGCCTTGGGCGCATCCGGCTTGTCCGGAGTGGACCATTGATAGGCCGCATGCACCAGATATTTGGCCTTGGCTTCAAATGTATAGGCAAGGTACTGCCCGGCCACACAGGCCTGCGGCTGGCGCTCGCAGAAGCCCTTGAGATCGGCCACCGTGCCGGTCGCGGCCTCTATTGCGGCAAACGTCTGGGATTGGAAAGACGCATCGGCACCCGGCTGCGCACCAGCGGCACCCGGCTGGGTGTCGTGGGCAGCGGGCAGGGCCCAGATAATGCCCCCCACAACTATGGCTTTGCGGATCAGTCCCATGGTCCTCGACGTGTAACAGCGGGGAGGTTAGCAATTGCCGCATTTGCGAGGAGCGCAACGGTAAATCGGCCAGCAAGATTAGCCACATGTTAACTCGGGCAGGCGTAATTAATGGTGAGTTACTGGGGTCGGGTTCGTCGTGGCACGCGTAAAGGATATCATTGAGGACGAGTGGCAGCTGAAGCCGCTCACCATTCTGCTGCAGGCGATGGCCGCGGTCCTCACCATGCTGATCGTCTATAACGCGCTGGCCAAGCAGCCCGCCGCCGGCCGCAATCTGCCCGCAGCACAAGCCGACGGCTCGTCGCCCGCCACAGGGAATACTGTTGTTCTTAAATACAATCCGCTGATTGAACAGGCTCAGCGCACCATGACCGATCTTGGCGTCTACAAGGGCCCGATCGATGGCGTGAATGGCTTGCGCACCCAGCAGGCCGTGCAGCTCTACCAGCAGATGAACGGCATGCCGGCCAATGGCCAGATTACCGACGATCTGATCAACCAGATGAAATTCAACAAGCAGGTCCAGGACGCCGCGAAGTTCACCGGCTCAACGCATGACGCCGCCGAAACCGCTCAACCTGCTTCGCCGATCATGGCGCCGGTCTCGGCACAGAAAGTCGCTGCAATAGCACCGCCGTCCACCGAGCCGAAGGTCAAGAAAGTGCAGATCGCACTCGCCGGTCTTGGCTATTCGATCAGCAAGCTCGACGGCACCGTTAACGCTGAAACCCGCTCGGCCATTCTGCAATACGAAATGGACAACGGCCTCGATATGGGTGGTGCGATTGATCCTGCGCTGCTAAAGGCCCTGAAGATCCAGGCGGATTGATTTCGCCCGAACTTCAGGAGTTTCCACGTGCAAATGTCCGGCCTTTTCCAGAGCATTGCTTTTTTGATCGTCGCCACCGTGCTGGAAACCTCAGGCGATGCCATCATCCGCATCGCGTTGCATGACCATGCCGGCGTCACCACCGCGCGCGTTTTCCTGTTCCTCATCGGCGCAGTTCTGGTCTTTGGCTATGCGACCTTCCTCAATCTCGCACCGCTCGAATTCGGCGAAGTCGTGGGCCTCTATATCGCCACGCTGTTTGTGGTCTGGCAGGTGATCAACCTGGTGTTCTTCAAGACCCTGCCAACCGTGCCAGTGCTCGTCGGCGGCGTGCTGATCATTGCCGGCGGCGCCATCGTCTCATTCTGGAAGGCCTGAGCTAATCCCCAAACAAAAACCGCCGGGTTGCCCCAGCGGTTTTCAAAACTCTATTCGTAAGCCTGAGGCTTACATGCCGCCAGCGCTCTGGCCGCCACCGAAACGCTTCGGCTTTTCGATCTTCTTCGGCGGGGGCAGCAGGCCTTCGCGCTGCAGCTTCTTGCGGGCCAGCTTGCGGGCGCGGCGAACGGCTTCAGCCTGTTCGCGGGCCTTCTTCTCCGACGGCTTTTCAAAAGCGCCACGGAGCTTCATTTCACGGAAAATGCCTTCGCGCTGCATCTTCTTCTTCAGGACCTTGAGGGCCTGGTCGACATTGTTGTCACGAACGATTACTTGCAAGCGAACCTCTTAAAATCGCAGGATTGTTAATGGCAAAAGGGGCCTTGCAGGCCCCAAAGTGGGCGCGTCGTACCACAGGCAATTAGCTCTGTCTAGGCTTTAGGACGTTAAAATGGCCCATTTTCCGCCCCGGACGGGCTTCGGATTTTCCGTATAAATGCAGGCCGGTATTGGGCTGTGCGGCGAGCTTGGCCCAGTCATGTGCCTCATCTCCCAGCAGATTTTGCATCACCACGTCGGAGTGCCGCTCGGTTGATCCGAGTGGCCATCCCGCAACGGCGCGCATATGCAGCTCGAACTGGCTGACCAGGCAGGCATCCATCGTCCAGTGCCCGGAATTGTGCACGCGCGGCGCTATCTCATTGACGTAAAGTGAATCTTTGCCGACGAAGAACTCGGTGCCCATGACGCCGACATAGTCCAGCGCCTCCGCCATTTTCTGGGCAATGGCCATCGCATCCGCGGCGATTCCGGCGGGCAGGGCCGCCGGCACGGTCGAGGTGAAGAGGATGTGATTCCGGTGCACATTCTCCACCGGCTCATAGGCGGCAAAGGCGCCATCCGCTCCGCGCGCGGCGATGACCGAGATTTCTTTTTCGAAACTGACAAAGCGTTCGAGAATCGACGGCGCGTTTTTCATCGCGGCCCAGGCAGCTTCGATATCCGCCGCCACCATGATCTTTGCCTGGCCCTTGCCGTCATACCCAAACCGAGTGGTCTTCAGCACGGCGGGCAAGCCGATCTCGTCAACCGCGCGCTTCAGCTCGTCGTGGGTATTGACGGCGCGAAACTCCGCCGTCTTGGCGCCGAGCTTCCGGGCCAGCGTCTTTTCCTGCAGCCGGTCCTGCGCCACGCCCAGCGCCTTCGAGCCAGGCCGCACGGGCAGCAGCTTTTCGAGGAACGTTACGGCCTCGACGGGAACATTCTCGAATTCATAGGTGACCACCTGAACCTGCGACGCGAAAGCGGTCAAAGCCTTCTCGTCGCGGTAATCGGCAATCGTATGCGCCTCGCAAACCTGAAAGGCCGGACTGTCTTTTTCCGGCGCGAAGATGTGGCTTTTCAAACCCAGCCGCGCGCCAGCCAAAGCCAGCATCCGCGCCAGCTGCCCGCCGCCCAGAATGCCGATGGTCGAACCCGGAGGAAGGGCCGACATCACGCCTCGTCCTTCGGCGCAACCGCGACCGAGGCCGTCTGCTTGGCGTTCCAGTCTTCGACCTTCTTGGCCAGCTTCTCATCCTGCAAGGCCAGCACGCGCGCTGCGAGCAGAGCCGCATTGATGGCACCGGCCCTGCCGATGGCCAGCGTGCCCACAGGAATGCCGCCCGGCATCTGCACGATGGAGAGCAGTGAGTCTTGGCCACTCAAGGCTTTCGATTCTATCGGCACGCCGAAAACGGGAAGCGTGGTGAGCGAAGCCGTCATGCCCGGCAGATGCGCAGCACCGCCGGCACCGGCGATGATCACCTTGAACCCTGCCGCCTTGGCGCCCTTGGCGAAATCAAACATCCGCTCCGGCGTGCGATGCGCCGAAACGATCTTGCTTTCATAAGCGACGCCCAGCGCCTCCAATGTATCGGCAGCGTGTTTCATGGTGGCCCAATCGGATTGGCTGCCCATGATGATGGCGACGGATGGCGGCACTTCAAATTCCTTCAAGCAATGATATCGGGGATCAGCAGGTTTTCGATCTTGGCGATCTGGTCTTTCAACGCCAGCTTCATTTTCTTGAGGCGCTGCAACTGCAGGGGATCGGACTTGCCCGATTCGCCCAGCGCGGCGGTGGCCGCATCCAGGTCACGGTGCTGCTGGTACAGACCCTGCAGCTTGGCGCGCAGCTGAACTTCTTGCAGCGTGTCCATGATGGAAAGGCGTAATCCCCAGTTTGTGAATCCCTTCTTGCATCACTAGCTCAAACTTGAGGCGAATGGAATCATTTCGCAGTGCGGTAAGTTGCCGGCTCAAATTGCGTGCCAACTGGCATGCAGAAAAGCTCAATCACATTTTCAGTTTGTGGAGGAAAAGCGGGCCGCTTTTGATCGACAGCGATTCAATTCTGTGTCATCATTTCGTCATGGCCGTTTGCAGGCGGCCCGCACATTCAATGACCTCTCTAGGAGATTGTAATGAGCCTTAAAAGTCACCTTACTGAATTGATCGGCAAGCACCGCGCTCTCGAAGACGAGCTCGCGGAGGCGATGGGGCATCCGGCCTCGACTGATTCGCTTTTGGCCGAGATCAAGCGCAGGAAACTGCGGGTGAAAGACGA
>Ga0207695_10007543_pt1 | contig 13790 bp, 20 predicted proteins | sample KBSC54metaG_FD_184354 | JGI IMG/M metagenome (GOLD analysis project Ga0207695, IMG submission 184354) | Corn rhizosphere microbial communities from Kellogg Biological Station, Michigan, USA - KBS C5-4 metaG (SPAdes) (version 2) | ecosystem: Host-associated > Plants > Roots > Rhizosphere > Soil...
AGCACGACGTACGTAATGGGTCGCGATCAGGGTGAACTTCCGGAATGCCAATATTGCACTTCCAGCGGTTTCGTCAACACGTATGAACAGGCCAAGTATGAAGCCGAGTGCGAGGTGTTTGCTGCGATGCCAAGCATTCCCGCCGCTGTGTTTCGTCTCAGCTCGGTTGCCGGAACACAGACGAATTATTTCCACCAGGCTCTTCGACTAATCCCCCGCAATCCATTTCCTCTAATACCCGGACTGCCGGATCGACCTGATCTCCGATGAGTGGGCGGCCGCCACGCTTTCGTGTCTTTTCGAGCAGCACTTTCGACCTGGTACGCTTTATAACGTCTGCGCGGGCCCAAATGCCTCGATTCCGGTCCGCAGATTGGTGGAGATGGCATATGCGGCGATGGGCGTCTACTGCACCCTGTCATGGTCCCACTGAACGAGTTTGAGCGGTTCACCGAACGTGTTCTGCGCAATTGCGACCGCGAGTCGACCAAAGCAATTCTCCGTTCTGTATCGTCGTTCCTGCCCCATCTGGCGATTGATCAAACGTTTCAGAATGCTGCTACGACGGCACTCCTCCGAGACGATAACCTTCCTGCTCCCAGCGTTGAGGTTGTACGCGACGTACTTGCCCGCCTCACCGGCGATTCAGCGAGCTTGCCGGTACCAACGGGCGAGTCGATAAGGTGAAACTCCCGCCCAATAAAGGACCTGCAGCGTGATCCAGAGCGCCCATACCCTGGCATACGGGGACCCGGTGAACCGGCGCGCGGATGTGAAAATCCGGGTGTCAAGATGAACGAACCTGCCATGCCGCTTCATGCGCCGGACCAGGTCCAAATCTTCGAAAAGGGGGTAGGGGCGGCATCCGCCGATAGCGTCGTAAACAGACCGCCTGATGAAGATACCGGCGTCTCCATAGCTCAGGCCAAGCCATCGCAGGCAAGGATAAATCGCGGTCATCTGTCCTGCGGAATAATGTTCGCCTTCAAAAATCAGGGAAAAGTTGCCGCCGATTACGGAACTGCTTGTCAACGCCTTCTCCATTGCTTCGAGCGCACCCGCTGCCGGACGCGTATCCGCGTGAACGAACCAAAGGACATCGCCCTTTGCCTCAGCTGCCGCAGTTCGAATCTGGCATCCACGGCCGCGCGGGCACGCAACCACGCGGACTCCCAGTTCCGTTGCGATGTCTGCGGTGCGATCCTCGCTGCCTCCGTCGGCGATCAGGATCTGCTTGTCGCCCGGCAACGACTGCAAGGCTTGAAGAGTTCCGGCGATCCGGGTCTCTTCGTTCAAGGTTGGCACGACAATGCTTACCATGTAACTCTAAAGCTTTCAGGATGCAGGTCTGGAATGCTTCGACCCCTCATAATATTATTTGCTAAAGCTCCCATTGCGGAGCGGACAAAAACACGGCTATGCCCTCCGCTGACACTAGCCGAGGCTGCCGCGTTGCATGCCGCACTCATGACGGACACAGGCAACATGCTGATGAAGCTGGAGCGCGGACTTTCCGCCGGACGCAAAACGGTAATGGTGCTGGGAAGCGATTCTCCGGGCCTCCCGCTCGCGTATGTCACGGAATTACTTCGATCGACAGCCGGCGTGACCCTTGGCTCCACGCCGGACGGCGGATTTTTCGCCATGGTCTGCCGGGCCGTCCATCGCGATATGTTCGCGGGTGTCCGCTGGTCGGGCGAATACGCGCTAGCTGACGTGGAGCGCCAGGCTTCGGCGTGCGGCTTGAGCGTTGCCCTCGGACCTGCGTGGTTCGACGGCGATGTGGAGGCGGACATGCTTCGCCTCTTGGACATGCCCGATTTACCGGATAACACGGCCGTCTGGGCGCGGAGGTAACGAGAGCGATGAGACGATTTTCCCCCTGGATCGCAGGTCCGCTGATTCTCGGCGCGTTCGTGTTCCTGACGTGGCAGGAATGGCGTCGCCCCCTTCGCAAGCGCATCGAGCCCCGCATCAGGCACGGCGTTCGCAATTTCGTCATCGCCTGTCTCGGAGCCCTTACCGTCGTTGTCTTCGAGGCGCCGCTTATCCAGCCTTTGGCGCGTATAGTTGAGCAACGACGATGGGGACTTCTGGGCGTATTGCAATTGCCCGTCTGGGCCGAAGCCGGCGTTGCTCTCGTATTAATGGATTACACGTTTTATGTCTGGCATATTTTATTGCATCGCGCTCCGCTTCTTTGGAGATTCCATGCGATGCATCACGTCGATCTGGATCTCGATACGTCCACGGCACTTCGCTTCCACTTCGGCGAACTCGTTGCTTCAGTGCCATGGCGAGCGGCACAGGTGCTGGCAATCGGTTTAAATCCATTCACCTTTAGTATGTGGCAGGTGTGGTTCGCGCTCTGTGTCATGTTCCATCACTCGAACCTTCGACTTCCAGTCCAGTGGGAGCGCCGGATCAACCGCATTCTCGTCACACCGCGAATGCACGGCGTGCATCACTCCAATCATCCCGAGGAGACGAACAGCAACTGGTCCAGTGGATTGACCATCTGGGATTGGCTGCACGGAACACTTCGGCTAGGCGTGCTGCAAGAGGAGATCGAGATCGGCGTGCCGGCCTTCCACGATCCGAGCAGCGTCGTATTGCCCAAACTGCTGCTGATGCCGTTCGAACATCAGCCGGAATACTGGCGTTTTCCAGACGGGAGAGAGCCCGAGGAGCGGGCGGCCTCTCAATCCGATCTCCTGCTGCCCTGAGGCTTTTCAGAACCACAGCTTCGCGCCAAGTTGTAGAATGCGCGGCGGTGCGGCGGCACTCGCGGACAGAACCCGCGATCATTGCGCCGGGCGTGTCGCCATAAAGCGTTACTGCGAACAATGCGAGGAAGGCACACCAGTAAACTTTTCGCGCTAAAGCCCTCACTCCTATCATCATCACTCTTGAGTGTAAGGAATTCCGGGATTCTTATACTTAAAGAATGTGGACCTTACTGCGCGAACAAAGATGAGCGGAATGCTTGGATTATTGGGCTGCCTCGTCTTTGGTATGTTGGCCTGTGGCCAGGATACCGACCATGCGAAGTGGACGGCCCTCCTTCAGAAGTATGTAACGGCACAGTCGCGGGTGAATTACGCACAGATGAGACTGGATGGGAACGACGACCTTGATAGCTATCTCGACGAGCTGACCAAACCGTGGCCGGAGAGAATGGCCGCGGACGCCGCTAAAGCGGCCTTGATCGAAGCCTATAATGCCTTGACTGTTCGTCGGATCACATCGAACTTCCCAGTACCAAGCATCTGGATAACCCAGGCCCCGTTTCGTGTCGCGCGGCACAAGCTGGACGGCAAGATTGAGTCGCTCGACAGTATTGAAACCCGTTTTCGAAATATGGGCGATACTCGCATCCATGGCGCACTGGTCTGTGCGGCCAGAAGTTGCCCGCCTCTCCGGCGCGAGGCCCACACAAAATCGGCGCTGAGTCGTCAATTGGATGATAACTTCCGGCTGTGGCTTGCCGATCCTTCTCGCAATCATTTTCTGCTGGACGAAAGACTGGCGAAGGTGAGCAAGATTTTCAAGTGGTACGCGCGAGACTTCGAGAAGGCCAGCAGCGAGTCGGTGATTCTCGAAAGATTTGCGCCTCCGCACTCGTTCGCGATCTCGAACAAACTGGAATACCAGAACTACAACTGGAGGCGGAAAGATAGCGGCTCGGTGGCGAGTTCGTATTCCAGCTTCGATTTCTACCGCGATTATGCTCGCAACGGATACCTGCGCTCCGACATCGAGGGCTGGTTCTTTGGGCTTGGCAAGCGTTACGGCGTGAACCCCCTAATCTTCGGCGGCATTTATGTGGGTGCGATTCCCTTCTTTTCGTTATCAATCGCGTGGCTGGTCCGCAATCTCCGGCGCGGAAGATCGGCTGTCGCACCTCTGTTTTCCGTGGTCTTCTTCTTCGTGTCCGCCTACCTTTATCTGCTTGTCGCGAGCCAGAGTCTTCCCGTTTGGGTCTACATCTTCATCGCCGGAATGCTCGCGTTCGGCGTCTGGTCTACGGGCCCCAAGGTGCGGAACCAAGTGGGACGGGAGTCCGCATGACCACGGATTACGACATGGTCGTGATTGGCGGCGGAGCGGCGGGCCTGACCGCCTCCGGGATGTCGGCGGTGCTGGGGGCGAGGACCGCTCTCATTTCCGAGAACAAGTTAGGCGGTGATTGCACCTGGCAAGGCTGCGTGCCCAGCAAAAGCCTGCTGAAGGCCGCCAAGGTTGCGCATGAGATGCGCTCCGCGGCGAAATATGGATTAACACCGTCGAACCACCCGCATGAATGGTCGTGGATCATCGGGCGGGTGCACGCGATTCGCGAGCATGTGTACGAAGATGCGGACGCGCCCCCGAATATGGAAAAACTAGGTGTCGAAGTGATCGCGGCGCAGGCTCGCTTTGTGGATCGCAACTCAGTCGAGATCACCTCTTCAGAGGATTCGGGCAGGCGGATTGTGACCTCTCGCTATTTCATCATCGCGACGGGGAGCAGGCCCCAGATCCCGGAGATTGCTGGTATGAATCGTGTGCCGGTCCTGACGAACGAGACCCTGTTCGAACTTAAAGAACGGCCGCAACGTTTGCTGGTGTTGGGAGCGGGGCCAGTCGGGATCGAGATGGCGCAAGCTTTCGAACGGCTAGGTTCTGAGGTAACGGTGCTGGGCCGCTCAGCGAGGATACTCGGTCGTGACGATGCGGAACTCGCCGGAATGCTGGAACAGTGCCTGAAAAGCGAGGGGGTGCGGTTGCTCCTCGCCGACCAGATAGAACGCTTGGAACCCGGTCTGGCGCATCTGAAAAGTGGCGCAACGGTTCCCATGGACGCAGTGCTCGCCGCGGTTGGAAGACGCCCAAACCTTGAAGTTCTCCAACGGCAAGCCATCGGCGTGAACACAACCGAAAAGGGCATCGTCGTGGATCGTCACGGCCAGACGAGCGTGAAGAACATTTTCGCCTGCGGCGACGTCACGGGCAAGTATCTCTTCACGCATATGGCCGAGCACACCGCAAGGGTGGCGGTGATAAACGCCATATTGCGAGTGCCTTCGTCGACTGACGACAACCGCGTTTCCTGGTGCACCTTCACCGATCCGGAACTGGCGCACGCCGGGTTGGGAGAGGAGGAACTTCGAAGGCGAGGCGCGAAATTTCAGGTTTACCGATTTCCTTTTTCGAAACTCGATCGTGCTGTCACGGAATCGGAATCCGCGGGTCTCGTCAAGGTATTCGCAAACTCCCGTGGCAAAATCCTGGGAGCTTCGGTCCTCGGGGCGAATGCCGGCGAGATGATCGCCGAGTATGCGCTGGCAATCAAGGCAAAGACCGGGTTGGGAGCTATCTCCTCGACGATTCATCCGTACCCGACATATGCGCTGGGAAACCGGAGAGCCGCGGATATCTTCGCAACCAAGGTACTGACGCCTTCGCGGGTGACCTGGATTAAGCGACTTCTCAGGCTGCGTGGTAGCACGCGGGGAATCGCCAACCTGCGTCAATCCGCCGATTGACAGAAGTATTTCAATAGATGGCCAGAATCATTGTTTTCGACGTGAATGAAATACGGCTAGACATGCAGACGCTGACTCCGCTCTTCGAACGTATATTCGGGGGCCGTGGACCAAAATTTGCCCTGGCGCCTCGCCGTCTATCCCAACGTTCTATATTAAATTTCGTTCATTCGCTCGCTCATATGTCTAACTAGTAGACAGAAATTTTGCCCGTAGCGATTTCCTAACAGGAGAACAAAGATGAAAACTGCTTTGAAAACCTTGTGTGGTATCGGCCTGCTCGTGGGCTTCGCTGCTTGTGCCCAGGCCGATGAGAAGACATGGACGGGAAAGATTAGCGACAACATGTGCGGAGCCAGTCACGCCAAGATGCTGGCCGAACACAAGGACGCCAAGACTGACCGCGACTGCGTTCAGGCCTGCATTAAGGGCGGCGGCAAATACGTGTTCGTCAGCAACGGGAAGGTCTACAACATCGACAATCAGGATCTTGCCCTGTTGCAGGAACATGCAGGTCATACCGTGCGGCTCACCGGCGAAATGAGAGGTGACACCATCACCGTCTCAAAAATAGTGATGCCGTCGAAGCAAAAATGATCGGGTGAGTGATGTTCGGAAAGCCTGTTCAGTAGGCAATTCCTTGAACCTCATCGAACATCAATGGGAAGCGCTCCCGTGCTTTACCTTCATTGCTTTTGTCCCGAACCAAGGCACGGACGGAAACGCCGAGTTTCTTTAATTCACGCACTATGAGACGCGCGTATTTACCGGTCGCTCCTACCATCAGAACTTTCATTGCTTCTCCTCAACCACTCTGCACTATATTGGGATCTTAAAGGGGAACTATACGAGCGCTCGGCCATCTGCCCTCATTTGGGTTGCATCGTCGCTTGGAATTCGACCGAGAACACGTGGGATTGTCCCGCGCCCCTGGTCCCGGTTCGACAAGATGGGCAAAGTTGTCCACGGCCGTGCAGCCGGAGAGCTTTCGAGAGCGGAATAGATATCGGGTGCGTATAATATCCGCACAGAACATTGTCGGCGCTGGTTCGGGCTGGCCCCATTCGATAGATTCAACAAGCATCGGAATCGAAATATATTGTAAGAACGGGATTGACTTGGTGGCGAAAAAGTACCGGATACTGAGGGGCGGCAACGCGTGGGCGCCACATGTTTCATCTCTTTGGTCTTGCAAGCTAAAATGGCGTCCGCGCCTTCAAGCCGATCCGCCAAATGGTAATGGCCCTGCGCTTGCCTACTGAAATTCAGGGATGACATGGATCAAGGGAGGGTTTTGCTGTTTGCCTTCCAAATCGCGGCCCGAAGGAGGACGGCGACAGGGAAGCGAGGTCCATACTTTGACCCTGATACGAGGGCGGTGATTCGGTTGTGCATGCGAGGTTCTTGCCGTCTCCCTCGCTTTATGGCTAGTTCCGGGAACGGTAAAATCGTTCGCCAAGAACAGCTCGGGGCGCCAACACGAACCCGCCGAATCGCCGCCCTGTCGCAGGCTAATTCGTGAGTCGTCTTCAATTCATCACCGCGATCCCACAGAACGTTCGGCAAGGAAGCGGATGTTACGTAGGAACTCGGACCTTGGTCGATGCGATTCGGGGGTTGAGTATCGGCGTAGAAATGGTCACGCCGCAAATCCACCTGCCATTCTTCACGGCGACCAGAGTTCTGTTCAACGAAGCCCTGCGCTGGCACCACCGGACGGCCGAAGCAACGATTGGCATCGACGCCGACGGCCACGCCATTGCTGGAAAGCGAAATTCGGCGCCTCATGTTGCTTGCATCAAAGGCGTCATCGGCGACGCAGTGCTTTTTGAAAGCGGTATCACGAGAGCTAGTATGGCGTTTCATTCTCGGTTGGAGGCGAAAAACGCCCGTCGCGCCGATCTCGTTATTACGATAAGCCGCTACTGTGCGGAGCGTATCGAAGAGTTATATGGAGTAAGAGGCGCTACCGTTGTACCGGAACTAATCGATCTAAGAGCCTGGCGCCAATCATTTGATTCAATCCCTGCCCGGGAGAACCAGGACAATTTCACCGTGCTGTGCGTATGCCGCTTTTACCCGCGAAAGGGTCTTGACACTTTGCTCCGGGCAGCCTCGCAATTGCGTCAAACGATTCCACAGCTCACGATTCGAATTGTGGGCAACGGGCCGCAGTACAGGCGACTGCGATGGATCTGCGCCGAATTGCGACTCGATGGCCTCGTGCATTGGCTCGGCGATCTTCCGCCCGTGAGATTAGCCGAAGAATATAGGCGCGCGCATGTGTTTTGCTTGCCCAGTCTGCAAGAAGGCTTTGGAATCGTCTTTTTGGAAGCAATGGCTGCCGGCAAACCCGTTGTGGCCGTCCGAGCGGCGGCCGTGCCGGAAGTGGTGCGTAACGGGATTCTAGTGGAACCTGAAAATCCTGAAGCACTGGCCGACGGTATCGATCGCCTCTATCGCAACCCATACCTTTGCACGTCGCTGGCGTCGGCGGGCTTCCAGGACGTCGAGCAATTCGACGCGCATCGCGTCGCAGGATTATTCTTGTCTGAAGTCGCTAAGGTTGCGCCGGGAATGGCGACCGGCAGTCGAATATGCGAATCGATCCAAAACCGAATCCCCGCAGGGGCCTCCTCGCAGGAGCGGTAGGAGGACTCATCGCGTGCTTTGCGATGAGCCAGTTTCACTCGTTTTTCCAAAAGGTGGAGTCGCCGTCGGGCGAAGATAAACAGGAAGATTCGACGGTGAAAACCGCGTCCGCAGTCTCGCAAAGGATATTCCATCATGAATTAACGCCGCAACAGAAGAAGATTGCGGGACCTGCTGTGCATTATGGCTTCGGCGCTTCCATTGCGACGCTTTATGGAGCCGCAGTCGAGGTCCTGCCTCTATTGCGGATCGGATGGGGCATGCCATTCGGAGTGGCGGTCTGGCTGGGCGCGCATGTGATTACTGTACCGGCGCTTGGTCTGTCCGAGCCAGTGATTAGGTCGACGCCCCGGCGCGAAGCCGTCGAGTTTGGCGCTCATCTTGTATATGGAGCGGTAGTAGAGGGCGTCCGGCGTTTGCTGCGAAACACTGCGTGATCGATCGGAGGGAGGTCATGAATGGCAGATGATACGATCTCAGATCTGGCGTGGCTCTTGAAAGTCTTGCGGAAAATTCGTGCCCGCTCTCTCGGCAGACCGACGGTTTCGCGACTCGTCCAACTCGTCAAGATGGTGATTGGCTGTTCTGGCTATTGGGTCGTTGAGGCTCACTTCACCGACTATAAGCTTACCTTACCCCCCTCACATCGCCGACCAGATGCGGTCGGACGACCGCCAGTTATCGTCCTGCCAAATATGGCCAAAAATCAACACGTTTTGAACTTGGCACAACGAATATATACAACGGGAATCTCGTTTTTTCGCTCAGTCAAAATGTCTGCTATACTTATGAAAAGGTGGAAGATGTCTCCTCCTTGTGGAGGCCAACTATGCAGAACGGTGCATTACGAAGAGTAACGGAATTATCTAGTGACGCGCGCCATGCGATGGAAGGTCTATTAGGGCGCTCGCTGCGAGAAGACGAGGTTAGTGACATCAATCTGTATAAGCTGGCCCCTACCGGTGCGGCCAGGCAGGAGGCTTCTCAACGATTGTTGGAGCGCATCGACAAGACCGCCGAAAGAGTGCGAGGAATTCCAGATAGCGAAATCGACGCTGCAATCGATGAGGCTGCCGATCACGTCCGCCGCCATCCAGAATGAGAGTAACGCCCGATACCGGGATTCTCGTTCGCATGAATGTGTGCGCGAGCGGGCCCGCTCGGCGATTGCTAGACGTCATTCTCGCCGGACCGCATGAGTTAGTCCTCTCTGACTTTCTGCTGAATGAAACCGCGCGGGTGCTACGCTACCCCAGGCTTCAGAAACTGTACAAACTCGCCGATGATGAAATAGCGGCGCACATTGATTTATTGCGCGCCCGCGCCGATGTTGTTTCGCCGATCATGGAATAGCCCATAGTGTTGACGGACCCGAATGACGACCCGGTGATTCACCTCTCTTAAAGATCCCCTCGGCAACACAACCACGTTTACGCACGACGCACGCGGCAATCTTCAAAGCCAGAAGGACCCAAACGGAAACGTGACCAGCTACCAACACGATCAAGTAGGCGAACTGGCCAAGGTTACTGATCCCACGGACCAGACAACCACTCTTTCCTACGACAGTTTCGGAAACCTCGCCTCGATCAAAGATCCGCTCGGTGCAATCACCTCCCTTCAATACGATGCCAACGGGCGGCTGATCACAACGCAGGATGCGCTTGGCTGAAGCACCCACATTGGATACGACAAAGGCCAATCGCATCATCAGCCAAACGAATGCTCAAAACGGAGTCACGCACTTCGCCTACGATCAGGCCGGCAACCTCGTCTCGGTGACGGATGCCCGGAACAACACCACCTCGTTCACGTACGATCTCATGAACGGGCTGTTCACTCGGACGGACCCGCTGGGCCGCGCCGACTCGCGCACGTGCGATCTGAGCGCGGAGCGCCGGCCGGGAATCAATCCATTCGCGCCGATAGTCAGACGACTCGCGGCACGGTGTTTTCGCCAGCGGACACAACCCCAGACCGCGGGTTTCCGGTTCTTGCGAACGCCGCCCGCGCCGAGTTTTGCGCCATGGTGTTTGCTGTGATCACGATACGAGCCGGATCAGTACTTCGAATCTCTGAACGGTTCCAGACTCACCGGAAGCGAAGACCCAGGCGATTGGCGCCGCGGTTCGTTTAGTGATAGCCCTTTTCGCGCAGGAATTTCACCAACTCTTCGGGGCGATCCGTTTGTATTCCGTCCGCGCCCAAATCGATGGCCTGCTGCCAGGCGGCCGGATTGTCTGCCGGACCGAGCCGGTCCACGTAGACCAGCGCTCCGCCTTTTTTTGCCACCGCGATCACGTCGGGCTTGAAATCGTTCGCGTCGAACGCAAGCACCTTGGGGTGCAGCTCGTCTACCAGCCGCTGAGCGAAATCCGCACGCCCCGCTTCCAGCATGATCTTGAGGCCGGGATTCAGCTCCTGGATCGGCTTTGCAATCCGCCCGGAGTAGATGACCACGTTGTCTTTCATGCCATGGCTTACGATGTGATCGACCAGTTCCTTGGCGCTCACTTGCTTCACGTCGACGTAGATCTTGATCTTTCCGCGCGCATAATCGAGCACTTCGTCGAACGTGGGCACTTTTGTGCCGGCAAATTGCTGGTCGAATTTGAGTCCCGCGTCGAGCGCGCGGATCTCATCAAACGTCATCTGGGCGACGTCCCCCGTGCCGTTTGTCGTGCGATCGACCTGGCGGTCATGCATCAACACGAGCTTGCCGTCGGAAGTCGTGCGCACATCGACCTCGATGTAGTCCGCGCCCGCGCGCACGGACTCTTCGAACGCGGGCATGGTGTTCTCCGGATGGTGCAAGTGCTCGCCGCGGTGCGAAATGACGGCGACCGTGCGCGTCTGCGCAAGACAGCTCATGGACATCCATAGAAAGAGAATCAGTTTCATGATGTGGAGTCCTTAGTTTAGAAGAATATGCGGGGAGCAAGTTCTGCTACCCTCGATCCGTTCGCGGTCGTAGAAGTGATCGCACCGAGAGTCCGATTGCCGACGGTCGCATTCGATCCAGGCGGATTGCTGTATTGAGGATGATTCATAGCGTCGAACCATTCTCCACGGAATTGCCTCAGGCTTCATGGATGTTGAAGGTGCGCATCAGCGCGAGGTCCAGGTTGTTGATGCCCGGCCCATGCAGTGGAAAACGTGGAGAAGTGCCCAACTGATATTGCGGAGTGAACCAGCGATTGAGGGTCTGCTGGTCGATCGGCTGACGGATACTCGAAAAAGACCAAGCGATGCGGAATATCGTACCCACGCCTCGGTCCAGGCGCAGATTGTAGTAGTCCTGCGCCCGGGACGGCATCCGTCCGTCAGCTTGCTAAAGGTGTAAGGGGCTGGATCGGGAAGCCGCCCTTCCAGCGGTGTTCGATATCCGCCTGCAGCGAGTGCTAGCTCGCGTTGCCGTCGTTCAACGGGCCCGTAACGGCCGCGTATTGCGGGTAGGGGCGCAACGCCTGGCGGTTCCCAGGACCTCAATCCAGCGCGGGCAACTGATCCAGATCGTATAACGACGGCAGCTTTGATACCTTTCGTCGCCACATAGCCGACCTCGGCGAGCCAATCCTTTCCGATCTGCCGTTGAATCCCGCCTGCAACGTAAGCTTGTCAAGACTTGAAGCGATTCGCGGGACTGGTGCCGCTGTATCTGAGAAGATGGCCGGAATTTTCTTAGACGCCGAATCGCCGTGCCTGCCTAGTGTTTTCGCTAGGACGTCTAAGCCCGGAATCCGCTGCCGCCGATAGTTGTATAGAGATGCCTATGCAAGAACCAGGATGTCTTTGTAAGCAAAAAGCGGCGCTGCTCCGAGCGTTTTCGTTCCAAGTTGATTGTATGAATAGTGCGGTGCAGGATTGGATAGCGTTGGCACGTTCTGACCGCGCTTTTCGCAAATTATTGCGACAACGGTTTGAGGAGGAAAAAGCCGCGGCGCACAGCAGCTATCAGCGCTATTTTGAACATCGGCGGGAGCATGGATGTTAATCCGTCGAGCGGATCGTGTGACGCCAGGCGCATTGCCCGCAGCGGAATTGCTGGAAAAGGTGGTAGCGCTAACAGGAGTCGAACTCGATTCGCACTATGCGAGCCAGTCCGAAGGAATCGTAATTGGCTGATTCTACAAGGAACCAGGCCGATCTTTTGCGGTGAATGGCCCCGCGGATGCCTGCGATGTGATCATGTGTGATCAAAAATCCTTGCCTCGAAGCTGCCGGCCAGGTCAAAACTATCGGCGGCTAATGCTGTCACAGGCCGTGCGACGCAATCCTCTTTAGCGATAAGGTCGCAGACGCCGGTTACGTGCGATGCGCTTCTTTGTCCGTCGCGCCGGGGCTCAACTGGGGGGTCGGCGACTATTCGCTCGTATGGTTTGCTTCCTGGTTGCTGACCACTCGGGCCCACATCGAACAAGGCCGATTCCTCGTTAACCGCCGTCTCCGGCGAGATGTCAGGACACAGATCACGACGCATTGCACCTACTCTCGGGCCGTCGTGGGGTATTGCGACCTGTGATCACAGTTGCAGCTTCAATCCATTGCATGAGTTCCTCCCGTCGATTGAGCTTTTACCGCGACGACCTGGAGATACTCCGCATCGACTCTGGTGGTTCCGTCGGTGGCCCGATTGTGACGTGACCACAGATCGGTCAGCTCCTCCCGAAGCTGCTGTTGTGGTTGTTCTTCGATCGATGCAAACGCGCACGTCATTGGCCCATAGTTCGAGCGGAAAAACTCGACTACATCCGCCGGCGAAAACGGATAACTGAGTTCGTACAGGTGGCGTGAGCACTCTGGGGTCACGCCGCGGCTCCGGAACCGCTCGCGAACCGTCGGCTCATCGCCCCACAATACCGGGGAGGGCATACCTGAAGGCGCGATATGTTTGGCGATGGTCTTAAACATCTGCCCAACGAACCCACTTCCCGTCCAGTTGGCCATTGCGATGAGCCCGCCGGGCCGGCAGACGCGGGTAAACTCGGCTACGACCAGTTCCGGGTGAGGCGCAAACATCGCGCCGATGAGGCTGACGACCGCATCGAAGGTGGCGTCGCCGTAAGGCAGCCCTTCCGCATCGCCTTCTTCGAAAACGATTGTGAGCCCCTCCGCGGCCGCGCTTCGTCGCGCTTGGACCAGCCAGCTGCTCGCGATGTCGCACCCTGTCACACGCGCCCCTGCTCTCGCCGCAATCAGCGACAGTTGTCCGGCGCCGCAGGCTACATCGAGCAACTGCGCACCCGGCTTGATCGCCAGGCGCCGGTAGAACGCCTCGGCGTCGCGCTCCATGTAGCGGCTGAAACGGCCATAATCACCTGTCATCCAGGTGTTCCGCAAGCGCGTCTTTAATTCGTCCAGTCCGGTCTGCTTCTCTAAAACCCTCATGAGTTGTTACCTCCTGGCTCTACTATGCGGCGGAGGGATTTTGAAAACTTGCCCGATAGTTCAGCATTCTTGCCGAAACGTCCAAATCGAGCGAATCTGTAGCTATGGATGCTGTCTCCGAGGTCCTGAAAGTCGTCAAGCTCAGCGGAGCCCTGTTTTTCAACGCTGAGTTTTCCGCTCCCTGGTGTGTGGCGTCGTCTGAATCGACCCAGATCGCTCCGC
>Ga0207695_10007545_pt1 | contig 13789 bp, 13 predicted proteins | sample KBSC54metaG_FD_184354 | JGI IMG/M metagenome (GOLD analysis project Ga0207695, IMG submission 184354) | Corn rhizosphere microbial communities from Kellogg Biological Station, Michigan, USA - KBS C5-4 metaG (SPAdes) (version 2) | ecosystem: Host-associated > Plants > Roots > Rhizosphere > Soil...
GACGACGCCGGGCCCACGCTCGCAGCGCTGGCCAACGACCTGCTGCTCGCGTGCTATGGCCCGCGCTACACGCTCGCGGTGATCACGCAGTCCGCGACCGCCAAGGGCGATCTGCGGGAGGACTTCGACATCGTCGTGCACGACGGATGGCGGGCCGAATCGAAGAGCCTGAAGCTGGTCAGCAGCGGCGAGCGGGTCTGGATCAACGAATGCCTGACGCGGGCGATCGCGCTGTACCTCGCGAACAATACCGGCCGGCCGTTCGGCACGCTGTTCAGCGACGAGGCCGACGGCCCGCTGGACCCGGCACACAAGCGCATGTTCATGACGATGAAGCGGGAGGTCCTGCGCCTCGGCGGCTACGCGCGGGAGTTCTACGTCTCCCAAACCCCGGAGCTGACGGCGCTGGCGGACGCCACCATCGACCTGGATGCGCTGACGGCGAAGGAGGAACGGGCATGATTCCGGACACAGGTGTGTGCGGCGCGGCCCTGCCGGAGCGTTGCCACACCGTTCTGCCCGGGTTGCCGGCCGGGTCGAATATCGCCATCTGCGTGCGGGGCGAACAAGGGGTGCAGCTGACCCGGCTCAACTTCGGCGACACGGAGGCCGCGAGCCGCGTCGTGCGCGCGTTCAACACGTCGCTGGGCGTGGACGCGGTCACCGAGCGGGCGATGCTGCTGGGCTGCCTGTTGGGGTGGCACGCCGTGCGCACTTCCTGGGAGATTGGCGTCAGTTCAATCCGGTTGCACTGAGGTGCTCGTCACGGCGCATCCGATGCTGAGCTGGCATGTCGTCGGCGTCGGGGATCTGCTCAGTGGCCTCAGGTGCGCCGTTGTGCGACGGTCCGTTCGAACGGCAGGAACAGACTGGGCGCTGACGTTCGAGTTCAGCACGTTGAATGTCGGCGGTTGCCGAAGCCTGCCTTTCAGCGGTCGCGGGCCCGGCTGTCCGCTCTACCTCCGAAACGGCCGCTCATCCGTGAGTCGACCGGATGGCGATCATCTGTCGCCACGACGGTCAGCCAGCGGCAGCTCTCGCCGACTCCGTGCAGCGGCTTACGACCCACACCGGTCGTCGACTCGTCTGAATTCGTTGCCCGTAAGCCGACAATCAGACCCGAGGTATCCAAATCGATGCCCTGCTGGACAACTATTTGAACTTCAAATAGTCTTCAAGTCCCACATTGCCGGGGGCTTGGGCACGGCGCTCCACTGGTGCCGACATGCTGGCCCTTTTCCGCGCTCTGGCCGCGGGGCTGCAAGGCCCACTGGGCGCAACGGACCATATGCGCGCGCCGAACTCGGCGACATCGCTGCGCGCGGGCCTGGTGGCCAGCACCATGTGACGCGGCGAGTCCAGCACCAGATAGGCCGGACCAGCAGCAACGCCGCCAGCGGCACGAAGGGGCTGGGTGTCGCCAGCAGATCGCACGCTGCCCGTTACACACAGCATGGGTGACCTCCATTCGTGCCCCGGGCAGCTGGCATCGCAGCCACGATAGCGCGCGAAGCGGTCGAGGCCGAACTTGGGTCAGAACTTGAAGGGCCGCTCGAGTGGCGGCAGGTGCGCCGCAGGGACGAGGACTTCGATCGCCCGCGCCTTGCCGGGCACACGGCGAATGAAGCCGCACCGTTCGAGCCGCACGAGCATCGAGTTCACCGACGGCGGCGTGAGGTTGAAGAAGCTCTGCAGGTCGGCATGGCTTGGCGCCACGCCAGCCCGATTGGCCGCAACGTACTCGCTGATGTAGGCCAGGAACTGCCCTTGCTGGCGCGTCGGAGCCCCGGCGGGTGCTGTTGCGTCGGGGCGACCAATGCTGTCTGCGGCGTCAAGCTGGTGCAGCGCCGCGCGCATGGCATCGGCAGCGACCTGCATCGCGTCGCTCGCCTCAAGCGGGGTCTCGTCGACGATGAACCTGTCGTCGAGCACGGCCTGAAGCCGAGCCATGCCCTCGCGCAGCAGCTTCTTCGCTTTGGCCGTGGCGTGTCGATGCTGGCGGCCCTCGGCGTTGGGGTCCGGGTTAGGGGTGCGGGAAGGACTCATGGCGCGGAATTTCGATGCTCACACGCCCACTTTGTACTCTGACCCGCAGTTGTTGCAACGCTGCGCGCGACGACGGCATAGGCAAGCACTTGGCGCACAACTGCCGATCCTGACGCGGTGAGCTCCAGGTCGAGACGAAGACGTGCTTGAGTGGCCGGGCCAAGCTTGAACAATTGACTTGCGCTAGAACGGACCTCCACCAGTACCCGGAAATGGCCGGTCGCGCCGTTCTCGAACGTCGCTTTTGATGACGCCTTCGAGGCGGCCCAGTCGTTCAGATGGTCGGCAGCACCCGACCCTGAACCGACATCCGCGGCCCAAAATTGGCTGCCGCGAAGCGGCTGGTCGGATCCGTGCTGAGCCTCCCAGAAGGAGAGGTCCCCCGGCGGCGGGCACACACAGGTAGGCGACACTCTGATTGCACCATTCGTCATTCGACAGCCGCGGACTCGTTCTCTGCGTGCCGGTCAGGCTCCGTGGTGCGGAGGATTTCGTTCAGAACGGAAGTGGCGTAACTCCCGGCGGGCAATGAGAACGTGAGCACCAGTTGATTGGCTTGCGGCCATTCCCATGACATTTCCACCGGGCTCGCCACCAGGGAGCGGCGCTCCTGATCCAGACCGGCGTGTTCCATGCCGTCGCACAAGGAGGCGTGACGTTCAGCCACTCCGTCTTCCAGCGCCTGCGCTTGATCGGTGGCGATCACGCGGCCCCGTCCCCAGAGCGGTCCGGTGGGCCGGCCCGCCTCGTCCATCACGTCACCGGGCAGGGTCTTGCCCCAGAGTCCCTGGTGAATTCGCAGCGCCAGCACTTCATTGAAGACGAAGGAGCGCACCGCCGACAGGTAGATGCCCTTCTTCTTCGGGCTGCGCACGCGGATTTCGCGCGCCAGCATGGCCCGGCCTTGCTCGACGTTGCCGCCGTCGTGGCCGAAACGCTGAGCGCCGAAGTAGTTGGGCGTGCCATGTGACGCAACGGCCTTGAGATTGGCCTCAATGGCATCTCGCTCGCCAGTCACGTCACGCAGCACGATGCGGAATCGGTTGCCCTGCAGATCACCGGGGCGCAGCTTCTTTACGTGGCGGCGCTGACTCAATACGTTGAACTCCGGGTGCTGAAGCAGGGTCAGGTCGGGCGTCTCGCCCTTCGGCAGATAGATGCTGAACCACTGACGGGTGATGGCGTAGCGGTCCTTGAGGCCGGCATAGCCCACGTCCCTTTCCTGCACGCCGGCGGCCTCGGCCAGCTGCTGGGCGACGAAGGCGGTGTTGGCACCGTTCTTTTCGATGTCCAGCCAGATGTGTTCGCCCTCACCAGAGGGTAGCTGCAGCGGCAGTTCGGTCACGATGAAGTCCTCCTTGAGGAGTTTCAGGGTGGCGCTGGCGCCGCTGGCCGGAAAAGCGTTGGGCCACTGCGGCAAGGTCGTGTATTGAGCGTCGGTCATGAGCGGTCTGACGGCACCAGCTGTAGATAGGGACAGGCGATAGGGACAGGCTGCCTAGCCGACCAGGGGTAGTCCAGCCAGTGATTTTCTCCCTACCCGCATGCCATGACGAGCGTTAACCGATGCGACTTCAATGGGAACCGTTGTGCGCCACGACAAGCGGCTTCCGGGTGGCGACGGTAACTCACGGACCCGGCCAGCAGCGGAACTGCGTCGGGCGGTGATCAATGACTGTGCAAGGCTGACTGCCACTGTCCGCTGCTGATCGAACCCCCGTCAGCGATCGACCCGTTGCTGCCACAGCGTAGCGGGTCTTCAGCGTCCCGAAGCCGTCATAAATCAGGCGAGTCGTCTCGATCCGCCGCGCCCGCCTTGGGCCAACCGATTTGCGCTGCGCGCCGAAGACTTCCTTTCACAACTAGGCGATGAAAGGGAGCGATGACCCAGATGTAGGCCCGACCCAGAAGGTTGTGGCAGTGGACGACGGTCGAGACTGTCAGTCGGCCGCCGAGGGTTGGGGACGAATCGGGGCTGCAAAGTACCGATAGTCTGAAATCAAGGTGCCTGTCATCCTCACCTAGGACGATTTCGGTCTCGCTCCTGCTGTACACCCTGAAGAAGGCGATTCGGTCACCGTCGGCCTCACCGGAGAGGGTCGCAAGGCGTTTCGCGGTTTTGAGACCAAAACACGCGACGATGGCGTCTCGGAAGTTGGTGAGCCATCCAATCCAGAACGGTTGCTGCGACATGACGAATCGCCACAAGACCTCCGGATCAGCAGCGGCGCCCAATGGAAGTCGAACGGCATATGCGTCCGCTAGACTCGTGGAATCATAGAGTCTGGTAACGGAGGACTGCTCAGGAAGGGCAACCGGCTCTACCAGCGTAAATTCACTTGGCATGAACGAGACTCCCGAGTCGTCAGCGTCTAGGCTTGGATGGTCCAACGAAGACCTTGGTGACTTCATACGTTCCGGGGTCGAACCTGGCGATAGCGAGCGCCTGATCCACGTAGGGTGAAGCGCCGGGGGGCGAACGCGTCGCCATGTAGCGCCGGTAGTGTTCCTCGCTCTCCCACCGCCCATACATCGTGACACTTGTTCCGTCGAGACTTCAATGAAGCGCAGCCGAGACAAACCCGGGCATGTCACGCACTGCTGTCTCGGTCGCGCGTGCGAGTATGTCAAGCAGTTTCTGCTGATTCGATGGCTCAACCACAAATACATTGATGATGGTGGCAAGACCAGTGCTCTCGGCAATCGTAGGCATCGACAGTCTCCGGCGCCCGGGATAGGGCATCTCTGCATCTCGGACATGAGCGCGCGATCTGGAAACCTGAGTCGATCCCGCATGCGCTACATTTCTAGTAGCATCCAATATAGCCAACTTTCTGGACATCTGCTACTTATCTTGTAGCATCTTGGAGAACTAGACGTGGCCGACACACCTCTCCCGGGCAAGCCGGTGCGTGGCTCCAGCACAGGCCGGCCCGTTATGGCTCTGTTCGACCTTCTAGGGCGCAACTGGACCATGAGAATCTTGTGGGAGCTGTGCCACGATGGACCGTGCACCTTTCGCGAATTGCAGGGGCAATGCGAGTCCGTTTCTCCTGGTGTCCTCAACTCGCGGCTCAAGGAACTCCGCGAGGCTCAGCTCATCGAGCTTGGTGCCAAGGGCTACCAGCCAACGCCCATGGGCAGGAGCTTGTTTGAAGTACTCCTCCCGCTGGATCGTTGGTCGAAGCGCTGGGCGACTTCGTTGGCGCACGATCAGTTGCCACGAATCCTCACCTGAATTCTGCTCATCAGTGGTCGAGGGGTACGCACCTGCCTACCGCAAAGCTGCCGCCCGTGACTGGCCGCTTCTGGCGGTCATGCATAGATATCCATGACCGGCCACTCTGCGCAGATCTCAACTAGGCGTAGGTTGTGCAGCCGGAACCTGCGTGACGCAGGCGCGGCGCGGGTCCTGGCGAGGTCGGTCAGCGATCTTCGGGGCATAGTTTCCGCAGCCGAGTCGCGCTCGCCCCGGCTCGACGGCGCCCGACTCCAAGCTGCGTCGGCTCCGGGCACCGGGCTCACCGATGCGCTTCCTGCAGATGCTGTGACCAGGGACTATGTATAGAACTCGACGGCCCATCGCGCCGCGAACCACCGGAGTCAGAGCCGTTCAGCGCGCAACAACTACTTCTAGTTGAGATCTATCCATAGTGGCCGATACCGGGTTTCCACCAAGGCCGCCGCAAACTGACCTTGGCCGGTGGGGCCAACGGATCGAAAGTCAGCTACCTGGCGGGGTCTTGTACTCACGCTGCCGGCCATGAGCCACCGGCCGCGAGTGGCTGGTTTGCGTCCCACGCCGTGCGCAACGAAAGTACGAGGAGACTTCTGACGTGGGTTGCGGCCTCGCCGCTCGCAGCGGCAGCGCGCGCATATCGGGCGCATTGCCGGTCGCCCCACGGGACGTTGGAGGGCTAAGATCGCTGCTCCACAGTTCGACGGGAGAGATGGGTCATGCTTTCCAATAGCGACATAGTCCGCCAATTCATCGAGACGGTTCTGAACCAAGGACAGATCGATGCTGCAGGGGAGTTCTTCTGGGAGGACATGGTCGAACAAGTCCCGCTTCCTGGCCAAGGGCCCGGCATTGAGGGCTTGAAGGACGTATTGCGTGGGCTGAGGGCAGCGTTTCCTGACATGCACTGGACGATCCAGGAGCAGGTCGTCGAGGGCGCCAAGGTGGTGTCACGCTTCGAGTGGACGGGCACGCATCGAGGGACATTTCTCGGCGTGCCGGCCACGGATCGGGCTGTGACCGTGTGGGGCATGGTCATCGATCGCTTGGAAGGCGGGAAAATCAGGGACACGCGCATCATCATGGACACGCTGGGACTGATGATGCAGCTGGGCGTCGTTCCGCCGCCAACGGCATGATTCCGACGCCGCCCAAAGTCGGAATGGAGGCTGCCTTCTGATCGCTTGAGCCGGACGTGAGCCGGCAGGCGGAATGCGGCAAGGGCGGTTCCCGCACTTGCGATGTCGGCACAGGGTTGAGGCGCGACGGACGCCTGACGGCCAAGAACGGTCACACGCGAACGCCGTTGCAGGTGGACGTCTCGCGCCCTTGTGCCAGCCGCAGGGCGCGGTACCCCACATGGACCCATAGACCAGGGCACGGATGATGGCGAACCTTATAGCCGCGGCCCGCTCTGTCCGATCTTCGCCAGGCCGTTGGCGCCCTCGGAATAGGCGCTTGTCACCAGAAGATCCCAATAGGCCAGGATCTCGGCCCGCCACTCGTGCAGCGCCAGACGACGGGCTCCGTCAGAAGGCTGTGTCCTCTCCCGCGGGCCGGTCGTCCGGCGCCAGCGCCAGCTCTGCGTCGCCGACGACATAGCGGACGTGCCGGTAGTCGTGGACGAAGCTGATCCGGCCGTCGCGCCACTCGATCCACATCAGGTAGCTGGGCTTCGGATCGGCGCGGTCCTCGAAGACCGCGATCACTTCGCGACCCTCGAGCCAGGCAGGGGCGAGCCACACGCCATCGCTATTGGCGTAGATGGTGAAGAACAAACCGACGTCGGCGGTGCCGACGCGCAGCGGGTACGAGGACTGATTGAGTTTCACATCGTCGGCCAGGAGCGCCCGCAGGCCGTCCCAGTCCCGCTGATTGAAGAGCGCGACATAACGCAGCACCGCAGCCGACGCCGCCTGCGCGTGCGTCGGCGGGCCGGCTTGCGCGTTGATCTCGCGAAGGCGTGCTCGCCCCCGCGCCAAATGGCCCTTCACGGCGTCGACGGAGAGGTCGAGGAGGGAGGCGATCTCGGTCAGCGACTCGTCGAGAACGTCCTTCAGGATGACGACGCTGCGCTGCAGGATGGGCAGTTCGGCAAAGCGCGACACCGCGGTCTTGATCGCTTCCTGGCGCATCAGCGTCTCCTCGGGGTCGGGGCTGCTCGGGTCGGCAACGTCCGGGGCAGCCTCGATCGGTTCAGCGTTGCGCACCGCCCGGCTTCGCAGCAGGTCGAGGGCGCGGTTGTGGGCGATGCGGAACAGCCAGGGCCGAAGTGGCGTCGCCTCGTCCAGGTCCGGCAATGCCACGAGAGCCCGGAGGAGCGTGTCCTGCACAACGTCCTCGCCGTCGATCACCGACCCCATGAGACGCGCGCAATAGCGGTGCAACTCGGGCCGCAACTCGCCGGCGAGGAGCCTCGCTGGGTGATCGCTGTGCGGCGAGGGTTTCGCTGCGTTCAAGCCACCGCTCCCTCGAGGATCGTGACGCCGATGCCGCCCTTGAGCCCGAAAGCGAAGCCCTCGGCGAATCTTGGGTCGTCCAGCACGGCAACGACTCTCTCGCCGAACTCTCGCGGCGGCATCGGAGCGCCGAAGCGCGCCAGGAACTCTTCGGGCTTGAGGCCCATGGCGCGCGCGTAGGCGTTGGCGCCGGTGTCGCCGACACCGGTTCCGCCGACCATCTGCTGCGGCACGATCACCTGGAAGCGGATCCCGAGGCCCTTCTGCTGCGAGACGCCGTTGGCGTACTGGGCCATGAGCCAGAGCATGCGCTTGGCCCCGGCATAGCCACCCGAGAGCGGCGATCCGTTCTGGGCCGCGCCGCTCGATCCCACCAGGACGCGGCTTCCGGGCTTGAGCGGCAGCTTGAGCGCCGCCTGCAGCCAATGAAGCCCGGCCTTGACGTCGGTCTCCCAGGGCACGGTGAAATCCGCCCAGCTCAGCTGGTCCAATCGACCCATCCGCGGCTTCGCCCCCGCGTTCAGCGCCAGGATGTCCGGGCGGACCTCGGCAAGGATGCGGTGGGCAGCGGCCTGGTCCGTCACGTCGGCGGAGATCGTTGTGACGCCGAGCCGGGCGCGGACGGACTCGAGCGCATCGGCGTCGCGGGCGACGACCATCACCCTGGCGCCGTGCGCGACCAGGGCCTCGACCAGTCCGAGACCAAGGCCATGGCTACCGCCGGTGACGACGACATTCTTCTCTTTGAGGCTCATCAGTTCTGCTCCGGTGTCTAGGTAAAGCCAAGACGTTCGAGGCCTGAGAAAGGAGTCAATCAATGCCTCCGCTGCGGGCCGCGCGAGTCACTGACCAGGCCCTGCGGCCACGAGCGCCGCATACTGGCGCTCGAGCGCCTTGGCCGCACCGCTGCGCCAGCTCTCCGCCATGGACTCTGACAGGGTGTCTGGGAAGATGCGGCCGGGTTGTCACTCCAGTGGGGTTCGCTGAGCGCGCGGCTCAGCGCAATCAGGTAAACCCACTGGCATTGCAGCACTTTGAATCAATAATCCCGCATTGCGAGATTCGACGGCTTGTTCAGCTTTGCCCTAAGCAAGACGGGCGGGCTCGAATTCAGGCCGCCGAAAACGGCGTCCGGTGCCGACGCCGCGAGGACGTTGGATTCTGTGTTCGACAGGGGTGCTCCGTTTGCGGGCGACCATCGGGTCAAGCTTCGACCATCAGGACCAAACCGAATCCTTGTTGAGACAGTCGATTTGCGTGGCTGATGAAGTGGGGTTGCCATCGTGGAAGCTTCGGTCGGCATTCGACCTTGCGTTGTTATTGAAGCGGCGCGGGCAGGTTGGCGAGGCTCGGCAGGTCCTCGCTTCGGCCTACGCAGCGTTCAATGAAGAGTTTGAAACCGGCGATTTGTGCCGCGCGAGAGATCTCTTGGCGGCGCTCTGATCGGCCGCCGCGAGGGCCTTGAGCTCGGCGTCACTTTCCATCTGGTGGTTGGCCCACGATACTTCGCTCGATGCAGGAGCTCGAACACATTCTGGTCCTCTTCGTGGCCGCCATGGTGCTGGCCGCTGCCGCACGGAGGGCTGGCGCTCCGTATCCGGTGTTTCTCGCGATCGGCGGGGCGCTGCTGGCCCTCATACCCGGTGCTCCGAGCCCGACATTGCCACCCGAACTGGTGCTGGCGCTGTTCGTGGCGCCGGTATTGGTTGACGCCGGTTACGACGCTTCGCTGCGCGACCTGCGCGACAACTGGGCGCCCCTTGTCAGCCTGGTGATCTGTGCGGTGGGGCTGACGACGGCGGCCGTCGCGGTGGTCGCACACGCTCTGGTGCCAGGACTGCCATGGGCTGCGGCGATCGCGCTCGGCGCCATCGTCGCCCCGCCCGATGCGGTGGCGGCTACCGCTGTGCTGCGGCCGCTGCGCCCGCCGCAGCGCATCCTGGGCATTCTCGAAGGTGAGAGCCTGCTCAACGACGCGAGTGCGCTGCTGATCTACCGTCTTGCAGTCGGCGCGGTGGCCGCCGGGGGCTTCTCGGTCCAAGCGGTGGCACCGACGTTCCTGCTTGCGGTGCTGGGAAGCCTGATTGCAGGCCCTGTGCTCGGTTGGCTGTTGCAGCGCCTGCTGGAGAAGGTGCAGCACATCCCTACGCACATCATCCTGCAGTTCGTGGGCACGCTCACCGTGTGGCTGTTGGCCGAGCACATCGGCCTGTCGGGGGTGCTGACCACCGTGTGCTTTGCCATGACGCTGGGGCGCTTGGCGCCGGCGCGCATTCCCGCGCGCGCCCGAATCCCCACCAATGCGGTGTGGGCCACGGTGGTATTCGCGCTGAACATCTTCGCGTTCATCTTCATCGGCCTGCAGATCCGCCCCATCTTGGTGGAACTGGCGCCGCCTGCGCGTGAGCAGTATCTGCTGGTCGCTGCCGCCGTGCTGGCGACGGTGATCGTGGTGCGGGTGGCCTGGCACATGACGGTCAACGCTGCTCTGCGCTGGCGCGACACCCGCTACGGCTTCCATCCGCCACGGCCGATGCTGCGGCCCACGGTGGGCAGTGGGTTGGTGATCTCATGGGCTGGCATGCGTGGCATCGTCACGCTGGCGGCGGCATTGGCGCTGCCCGATGGCTTTCCGGCGCGGGACCTGATCGTGCTGACGGCCTTTCTGGTGGTGCTGGGCACCCTGCTCATCCAGGGGCTGACGCTGAAGGCACTCCTGCGCGCGTTGAACCTGCACGACGGCGACCCAGTGGCTCGCGAAGAGCAAATGGCGCGCCAGCGCATGTTCGAGGCTGCCTGTGCGCAACTCCCGGCGGATAGCTCGGCGGCTTCGGATCTCGTGCGCAAGGACCTGAAGTTCAGGATCGGCCAGTCGCGGCGCGGCGATGGCCGAGAAGCCCCGACCCGTGCAGAGTACGACACCCAGTACCGCGCAGCGCTGCGTGCGGCGCGCCAAGTGTTGCTGGCGATGCGCAACAGCGGCGAAATCGGCGACGACGCATTCCACACGCTGGAAAACGATCTGGACTGGATGGAAGTGTCGGATCCGCTGCGGGCAGCGAATGCGGACACGACGGAGTAGCGGGAAGGGGACCCGTGCCGGCGCGCGAGGTCCGATGAGGGGCGGCACTCGGACTGCCCCGGCCGCGCAGGTGCCGCAGCACGACCTCGGCGAATGCCCGTATCTAACGCGCTTGCCATCCTCCTCAACTCTCATCGGTGCGCGCCACCGCGTCGATTGCAAGGGCTACTTCGCGGCGGTGAATCTCGACAGTTGTGCGCCCGCAATGGGTCGGGATGATGAATTCGCCGACGGCGGGACCGGTCACCCGACGTGCGCCGCCCGCAGCCTGGCGCGGTCACCGTTGTACGGTTGTTGACCGACTGCTTCCTGGGTCACAGCTGACACCGGTGCTGAGTGGCACCCAAAGTCAGGTTTCGGAGCCCGCCGCCCTTCAACTACCGAACTAGACCGACAGCACCCAGTCTCAAGCGGCCGGCCGGCTCCGACGGGCTGCTCTGCAGCGTATGCCGTCGTTCGTGGCCACAGCGTGGGCTCACGCTCTCGGGCACGTTGCGGGCATAGCGGCGGCGACAAGGCCGCTGCGTCAGCGGCCGGTTTCGAGGTACTGCTGACATAGCCGCGCCCGCAGATCGCATAGCCATCGCTTGCGCGCCGACGACGTCAACGCGGCGGCCGTCGGCAGAGCCCATAGCGGGGTGAATGTCTGCTGCTCACGGCGCCGGGCACCCGCAACCGACCCGAAGTTGGCAGACAATCGGCGAACGACGCATTCGACCAATTCCAGCAGCACACTGCCGCTGCCCAGCAGCCATTCGCTTCGAGTGCTTCGCGGTGCCCGCTGTCGGCGCCTTCGATCATCAGGCGACCCGCCGCGCGCAAACCGCCCACGTTCACGCGGTGGGACAGGCAGGGCAACTCCCCGCGCTCCTGCCTGCATCGCAATCAGCCGATCGTGACGACGAGGCGCCCGGTGACATGACCTTGCGCGCTCAGTTCGTGCGCGGCGCCGATGCGGTCGAGCGAAAACGTGCGCTCGACCGGCAAGGTGAACGATCCAGCGGTAAACAGGGCTGCAGCGGCCGCGAGGGCATGGGTCGAGTTCGTCGGCTCGAACGAGACCTTTACGCCGTGTTGAGGTGCCGTGGGGTCCGTGATCGACAGCACTCTCGAGGGGGCGCCAGTGATCGCCGCCAGTTCCTGGATGATTCCGGAGCCGGCAAGGTCGAGTGCCGCCTGCACGCCGTCCGGCGCGAGCGTCGCGACCCGCTCGGACAGGCCAGGCCCGTAAGTCGTCGGGATCGCTCCCAGCGAGCGAAGATAGGCGTGCTTCGACTCGCTGGCGGTGCCGATCGTGCGGATACCGGCGGCTTTGGCGAGCTGGATCACGGCGGAACCCACGCCACCGGCGGCGCCGCTGACCAACAGAGTCTCCCCTGGCTTCACCCCCACCTGCTCGATGATCCGCGTGGCCGTCTCGACCGCGACGGCGAAGCCGGCAGCTTCCTCGAAGGATAGGCCATCGGGCTTGGGCGCCCATTCGAGCAGGATCGCATACTCGGCCATCGTGTCTTGCCCCTTGCCGAACACGGCGTCGCCCACCGATGCGCCGGACACGCCTTGACCGATTGCATCGATGACGCCTGACGCGTCGAAACCGCTGCCGGCTGGCAGCGACAGGGGCATCATCTCGCGCATGTAGCCGGCTCGCAGCTTCCAGTCGATCGGATTGACGCCGGCCGCCCTGACGGCGATCCGCACCTGGCCGGGTCCGGGTTCGGGCACCGCGACCTCTTCGATCTTCAAGACCTCGGGGCCACCATAGTCGTGGAATCGTACGGCTTTCATTTGGACAATCCTTGTCTGACGTTCGTGAATGGAGTGGGCTTCGAAGGCGCGGGGAGCCGTCGCACGCGTGCGGGACGACCACCGGTTCCTGCCACGCCACCATTGTTCGACGGTCCGATACATGGTGCATAGTCCAGAAATATTGGACAGGATGTCTCACCAATGGAACATGCTTTGGATGTCGCCGCACTCGCCGACTTCAACCTCGTCGCGACCCATGGTGGGTTTGGGAGCGCAAGCCGTGCCAGCGGGCAGCCGAAGGCCACGTTGTCGCGGCGCGTGCGCGCGCTTGAGGAAAGCCTGGGCGTGCGGCTCGTCGAGCGTGGTGCCCGCAAGCTGAAGCTGACGCCAGAGGGGGCAATCCTGCATGCGCGAACCGCCGATCCCTTCGGCGAGATCGCGCAGGCGGCGCAGGAATTGAAGTCCGGCATCGGCCGGCCGCGAGGCGTCTTGCGCGTCAGTGCGCCACTGCTGTTCGCGCATACGGCGATGGGGCATCTGGGCGCCGCGTTCCTCGAGGCCTATCCCGAGGTGCGACTGGAAGTCACGGCGGAGGACCGGCTCGTCGACCTGGTGGGCGATGGATACGACGCCGTGGTGCGCTTCAACCCGCGACCGGACGACACGCTGGTGGGCCGCCGCTTCATGACCGACCAATTGGTGCTCGTTGCGCCGCCTGGTCTACGCCGGCCGCAGGTCGATGCATCGGCGTCCGGCAAACCTGAACTTCGGGCGATCGTGCGCACCCGCCGCGCCGAGGTGGGCCCCTGGACGGTCGTCGACGAAGCAGGGTGCGTGCATACCTATCTTCCGCGGCCGGTGCTTTGCTTCTCGACGCCGTGGCTGATACGAAGCGCCGTGCTGGCCGGCGCCGGCGCCGCCGTGGTGCCTCGCACCCCCGTCGCCGAAGACATCGCCGCCGGGCGCCTCGTCGAATGGGGCGTGGTGCAGGCACCCGCGATTGAAGGCTGGGTGCTGCACGCATCGCGCCGGTTGGTAAGCCCCAAGGTAAGCGCATTCGTGGACTTCATGTGCGAGCGCTTCACCTGATGCGCTGATTCGCAGCGGTGGGCCGTGCACGGCGCCGCGCGCCCGGTGCTGTGAGCCTGAACCCGCACCGACCCCGCCGCTTGACACAGCTGACGACCCGCTTGCCCACCCGGGCAAGAACGCGAA
>Ga0207695_10007547_pt1 | contig 13789 bp, 16 predicted proteins | sample KBSC54metaG_FD_184354 | JGI IMG/M metagenome (GOLD analysis project Ga0207695, IMG submission 184354) | Corn rhizosphere microbial communities from Kellogg Biological Station, Michigan, USA - KBS C5-4 metaG (SPAdes) (version 2) | ecosystem: Host-associated > Plants > Roots > Rhizosphere > Soil...
GGCTGGACGCTCAACCGCAACGGCATGGTGTCGCCGGAGGGTCGAGCCTACGATCGTGGTGATCTGGCTTGGTGGTCGCTGACGTGCCGCCAGGCTGAAGCCTGGCGGCACGCTCGTAGTCGGACAGGATGTCCGACGCTTGAGGGCCAGGGATTGGCCCGAGGGCGCGGAGCGCCCGTCGTCGAGCCACCGAAGGTGGTGGTCTGGGCGACGGATCCTGTTGGCGAGCCTCGTATGTTGGCGCTTCCGTGGCAGCATGCCTCCCTGCCCAACCCGCTTTTACTTGCAACGCCAACGCCACGCCGGGGGCAGGCGGAGCGCCGCGGAGCTGCCCCCGGCGTGGCGGCCTGTTGCATCGTGCGGTGGCAGGGTGCTACTGTCGTCGTGTCCCTTGGTGGGGCGATGCTATCAAATTGCAATCAGCCAGCTTTCGCGCTGATTGCCCCCCCACGTCTAACAGGGGGGGAAAGTCCCCCAGCCTCTTTTGCTCGTTCGAGCGCTTCGCGCTCTGTTGGGGGTGCTTCGTGACCCCCATCACCACGGTTCGGTTGCCTCCGGCGCTTCGTGCCGAGGCCGAGAGCTACGCCCGCTCGGTCGGCTGCTCCTTGAACGGCCTGGTCGGCGTGGCACTGCGTGACTACCTCGATGCCCGTCGCGTTACCGCGGCTGTGGCGGCATCGGCTGTTCCTCCCCCTGCTCCTGTCATTGAGGCGTCCCCTGCCCCTGCCGCTGTCGCGCGGCCGGTGGCCAAGGTGCGCGCCTCCGGTTGGCAAGTGCCTTCCGGGTCGGTGCGGGAGCCGCGGTTCAACGATCCCTGCCCCTGCGGGTCGGGGAAGAAGTACGGGAAGTGTCACGGCGCAGGGAAGCGCCACAAATGAAAAACCGCCAGCTGGGTGTGGCCCCTGCTGGCGGTCGGATCAACGTAGCGCCGGCGAAGCCGGCAAGGAGAACGTAGCATGAAACACGATCTTGGTGCACCTGTGCGCTGGTTTGGGGCTGAACAGGCCCTTGCCTGGGCGTTGCAGGCTTACTACGCCGCCTGCAAGGCGATCGAGCCGCCTCCTGGGGAATCCTTTCTCGACGCGAATGGTGAGGCTTGGGCGGGCAAGGGGGATTTTCTGCACGCCTTTCATTCGGCATTGACTGTGCGGCTCAACCTGGCCGCTTTTGTTCGCGGGGATGTGTCGCCCTGTGGCTCGGCTTCGGAGCAATTGGGCTGGCCAGATAATGCCGACTTTGACGGGAAAGTTTCCTTCTTCGAGTACCTGCGAAAATCAGGCTTGCCGTTGCCGGAAAATCGAGGTCATAATGCGACCGCGCGGGAGGTTGCATAATGGGACTTCGGTCATCTAGGCATTTGCATCAATCAAGGCACGACCAGGCCCAAGGCGGAGCCGTGCCATTCCCGCCAAATGTTGCACGCAGCACTTCATACCCCGCTTCCGCAGAATCTTACGGCACCAATACGGCGGCGCCACTGAACTCGCCACTGCGTAGATCCGCCAGCGCCTCGTTTGCCCGCTCCAGCGGATAAGGTTTGGTGGTCGTCGTGACACCCATCGCAATTGCTGTCGAGAAGAAGCCACGCGCGTCCTCACGGGTGAGATTCGCGACGGAAACGATTTCCCGCTCTTCCCACAGCAGCCGATAAGGAAAAGCGGGAATATCCGACATGTGAATCCCGCCGCACACCACACGCCCCCCCTTGCGCACTGCTTTCAATGCGGCCGGAACAAGCGATCCAACCGGTGCGAAGATGATCGCCGCATCCAGTTGCTTCGGTGGCAAGACGTCCGAGCCGCCGGCCCACGTAACGCCGAGCGACAACGCGAACGATTGCGCGGCCGGATCGCCGGGGCGGGTGAAGGCGAATATCTCGCGATCTTGCCGGACCGCTACCTGCGCAACGATATGGGCCGCGGCACCGAATCCATACAGCCCAACCCGCCGCGCATTACCGGCGCGCTTCAGGCACCGCCATCCGATCAGTCCCGCACATAGCAGCGGCGCGGTGGCTACTGCATCCGCATCGTCGCGCAATCGAACGCAGTAAGCAGCGCGAGCAATCACGTGGCTTGCGAATCCACCTGGCCGGGTATAGCCCGTGAATTCCGGATGGTCACACAGGTTCTCCCGCCCCGTTGTGCAATAGGTGCAAACGCCGCAGGTGCCACCGAGCCACGGCACGCCAACGCGCATCCCCGGCAAGAGATTCTTGACGTCGTAACCCGCGCGCTCGACGACACCGACGATTTCGTGCCCTGGAACGACCGGAGGCTTCACGAGTGGCAGCTCGCCATCGACTACATGCAGATCAGTGCGGCACACGCCGCAGGCTTCCACCCGCACGAGCACTTCGTCCGGCAACATGGAGGGTTTCGCCAACTCCTTCAAGACAAGCGGCTCACCAATCCCCTCCAGAACCATCGCGCGCATACTTTCAACCTAAGGATCGGGCAGCATTCAGTGTCGCAGGAACACGGGAATATCGGCCCACGTCAATACATGGCGGGTCGCGCCTCCCAGCATCCACTCGCTGAAGCGGCTGCGACCATAGGCGCCCATCACGAAAAGTTCCGCGCCGAACTTCATGGCCTCTTCCAGCAGGACTGCACCTACGTCATCGTGTTTTCCGGTGACGAAGTGCTCTTCGGCCGTGACACCATGACTTCGGAGGTATTCCAGGATGTTGAATGGCGGATCCCAGTCCACGCCGTGATAGAGGTCGCGCTCCTCCCCCCACAGCAGCAACGCCCGCTTGCCCTGCAGGAACGGCAGGGCCGCGTGCACGGCGCGCATGGCTTCCGGAGAACCGTTCCAACCGATCGCGATTCGCTCGAAAGGGGTGTAATGCACACTGTGATGCGGAAGGACGATGCACGGGACGCCCGTCTTGAGGATGACCCCAGGGATGTCCCAAGCCGACCCGTCGTCATTCTCCGGATGATCGAGTATCAGCAAGTCGTGCCGCGTTGCCGCTTGCGCCAGCGCATCGCCGGCCGGGCCTTCCGCGACCAGCCACTCTGCCTGCGGAACACCCAGTGAAGTCGTCCATGCAAGAAAGGATTGCTTCGACTGGACAGCGGTCTTGACCCACTCGCGTGCGTTCCGTATGGACTCCGTCATCAACTCAGGCTCGTACGCCGGTGCGATATACAACGGCCGAGGGCAGGCGTACACGCCTGTAACCGTTCCGCCCAACGTCGCTGCGAGTCGTACGCCGAAATTGGCAGCCGGGGTGCGTTTCTCAAAATCCCTGACATGGATGAGGATGTCTTTCATGGGTCTGCTCCGCAAAGTGGATCGATTCGAATTCCGGGATCCAAGTGCATGACAGGATGCTTGCTCCTCCACGGTGGCTATTGATGTCAATCAACATTTTTACGGTGGAGACGCTTCACGGCCATGTTTGATGCAGATCACCATGGCGAGCCTGCGTGGGACCAAGCTTGAAACTCATGGCGCACGCGCCGTATTGATTTGGCACACAGCAATGACCATCCCGACCTCCGTCACCTTCCGCTGCATGGGTGCGTCCGAAGCATTACGCGCGAAGATCGAGGAACGCGCGCAAGGCCTCGGCCGTTTTGCCGACGACATCCTGTCCTGCCATGTCGTGGTGAGTGCCTGCGAGTACCGTCACCACCAGGGCAATCGCTACAACGTGCGCGCCACCGTGATGATGCGCGACCGTGACATCGAGGCTGGCCACGCGTCAGTGTCCAATTCCAGCCGTGAAGACCCCTACGTCGCCGTGGCGCACACGTTCGATATCTTGCGCCGTCGCATCGAGGATCACGTGCGCCGTCGCCGCGGCGATGTCAAGGCCCGCCCGGCCGCTCCACACAGCGCATGTTGAGTGTCGTCCGTTCGACGTGGTAGCCGAACCTTTCGGTCTTTCGAATCAGGCCGTCGTGACCGCTATTTTCACAGACTTGGGCATCTACCTTGGGCACTTGCTGAGCGGCTTCCCGGTGGACATGCTGCGCTTGCGCGTCTGCATCGTGGCAGCGGCAGCTTTCCTGTCCGGTAGTGTCGTCGGCGCACTGTCGTTCGAACGCATGCACGAGCACTCCTTGCTGGTGCCCGCCCTGCTCACCGGTGCGTGCGGCCTGTGCTACGGCGTGTACCGTCAATACTCGTCGGCAAAAAAGACCGCCATCCCCTCGTGATGGCGGTCCCGACAAGTGTCGCTGGGCTCAGCTCACCGCGATCCTGCGTGCCTTGCCATTCGCCTGTTTGGGCAGCGTCAACGAAAGCACGCCCTTGTCGTAACGCGCTTCCGTGCGGTTGCCGTCGATCTCGGCCGGCAGCGCGAAGGCCCGATAAGCCTTGCCCAAGGACCTTTCGACGATGAGTTCCTTGTCGTTCGTCTTCTCTTTTTCGCGCTTCGTCTCGGCGATGATCGAAACGCGGTTTCCTTCCACGGAAACCTCGATGTCGTCCTTGTCCACACCAGGGATTTCCGCGTCGACGTGGAAAGCGTCGTCATTCTCAGTGATGTCCACCCGCATGTCGGCGACGAACTCGGGTTGGTTCCATGATGGACCCAAGCCAAAATTGCGGAACAGGTCGTCGAATGATGCCGGCGTGTCGAACCTTGCGGGGCTCCGAAACGGAGTGAAACGTGTCAGTGCGGTCATGGTGCATTCCTCGATTTTCAAATGTGCGTCTGGGCACGTATTTGAACGCTACGCGCGGTCCGGAACGCCATGTTGATGCAGGTCAACTCCCGCGCATTCGCGCGAGTTCATCGCGGTTGACGGGCATCAACACAAGTTCGCATCGTCGCGGCAAAGTTGCGTTCGATGATGAACGACGCCCCGCATCCCTCCCCCACCGCCGACCCTGCGCAAGCACCGCAGGCGTACCTGTTCGCCCTGCTCGACAGTGGCGCCGCCGGATTGACCGGGGCAGAAGCCGCGCGCCGCTTGGCCAGCCACGGACCGAACGAGGCAGGGGCCGGCGCGCGCACGGGTTACCTGCAAACCCTCGTCGAACTATTCGGCAATCCGCTGGTGCTGATGCTGCTGGTCGCGGCGGTGGTATCGGGATTCCTCGGCGACCACGTAGGCGCCGGCATCATCGTGGCGATGGTGTTGCTGAGCGTGACACTCAATTACGTGTTGAGCTACCGCTCGCGGCGTGCGGCCGAACGGCTGCGCGAGGAAATTGCACCCACCGCCAGCGTGCTCCGGGACGGCGCGTGGCGCGAGGTGCCGCGCCGCACGCTGGTGCCCGGCGACGTGATCCGCCTAGCGGCGGGCGACCGCGTGCCCGCGGACGCACGCTTGCTGGAAGCGCGCGAACTGCATGTGCAGCAATCTTCGTTGACTGGCGAATCCGCGTCCGCGGAAAAGGACGCGTGCGAACAGCCGCAAGGCCCGGCCGGCGCGGACGCGAAGCACCTGGTGTTCCTCGGCACCTCGGTGATCGCCGGCACCGCCACCGCGATCGTGATCGCGACCGGCAACGACACCGCATTCGGGGATGTTGCTGCGCGTCTTTCGGAACGCCCACCGCCAACCGAGTTCGAACGCGGCTTGGCCGGCTTCGCACGGCTGATCATGCGCACCGTGATCGGGCTGGTCCTGCTGGTGGTACTGGCCGGCATCGCATTCCACCGCCCATTGCTCGAGACCCTGCTGTTCGCGCTGGCGCTCGCGGTGGGATTGACACCCGAATTCATGCCGATGATCACGACCGTGACGCTGGCGCGCGGTGCGACGCGGATGGCGCGCCATCGCGTGGTGGTGAAACACCTGGCCGCGATCGAGGACTTCGGCAGCATGACCGTGCTGCTGAGCGACAAGACCGGCACCTTGACGCGCAACGAAACCGAGGTGTTCGCGACGGTCGATCCGTTCGGTAATCCGTCCACGCGTACCGCGGAATTGGCACGCCTGAACAGCGCGCTCCAGACCGGCATCCGCAGCCCGCTGGACGACGCGATCCTGCGCGGGTGCGGTCCTCCACAGGACTCGGCAGAGAAGCTCGATGAAATCCCGTTCGATTTCGAACGCCGCTGCTTGAGCGTCGTGGCGAAGCGCGGCAACGCAACGCTTCTGGTTGCCAAGGGTGCGCCGGAGTCCGTAATCAGCCAATGCACGCAATGCCTGGTGGGCGGCGCGGCTTGTGCGCTGGACATCGACGCGCGAAGCAGGATCCAGCGCGTCTGCGATGCCTATGCAAAACAGGGTCTGCGTGTCCTGGCCATCGCCTATCGCGAGATCGAACGAAAGCCTCGCTACGCACCGGCCGACGAAACCGGCCTGATCCTGGCCGGTTTCGTGTCGTTCGCCGATCCGGTATTGCCTGATGTGGCCGAGTCCCTGCGCGCGCTTGCGCGAGACGGTGTAAAGGTGAAGATCCTGTCCGGTGACAACGAGTTGGTCGCGCGCCATGTCTGCGAGCAGGTCGGGCTGGACGCACGTGAAGTCGTCACCGGCACCCAGATGGACAAGCTCGACCAGGACGCGTTGGGTGTCCTCGCCGAACGCGTCAGCGTATTCGCGCGTGTCAGCCCGGCGCAGAAACACCGCATTGTGCTGGCGCTGAAAGCCCGCCGTGCCGTGGTGGGGTTTCTTGGCGACGGCATCAATGATGCGCCATCGCTCCATGCGGCCGACGTCGGTATTTCCGTCGTCAATGCCGTGGACGTGGCACGCGATGCGGCGGACATCGTGTTGGGCGAGCGGGACCTGGGAGCGCTGCACGCCGGCGTCATCGAGGGCCGCAAGGCGTTCGCCAACGTCATGAAGTACCTGCTGATGGGCACCAGCTCGAACTTCGGCAATGTCCTCAGCATGGCCGCGGCATCGCTCGTCCTGCCATTCCTGCCGATGTTGCCCACCCAGATCCTGCTCAACAATTTCCTCTACGACATCGCGCAGATCACCATTCCTGGCGACAACGTCGATGCTTCGCAATTGAAATCCCCGCGTCGCTGGAGTGTGCATTCGATCCGGCGATTCATGCTGGGCGTCGGTCCGATCAGCTCCCTGTACGACTTTCTCACCTTTTACGTACTGCTCGTGTGGTTGCATGCCTCGCAGGTTGAATTCCATACCGGCTGGTTCGTGGAATCGCTCGCCACGCAGACCCTGGTGCTCTTTGTGATTCGCACCGGGGGCAACCCGCTGCGCAGCCGTCCTGGCAAGCCATTGATCGCGACCGTGCTTGCCGCAGTCGTCATCGGAACGGTGTTGCCGTTTACGCCCATCGGCGCAGACCTCGGGTTCATTCCCCTGCCCCCGGTTTTCTTCGCCTTCCTCGCGGTCGCCACCGCGACCTACCTGCTGTTGGTGGAAGGGGTGAAGCGTCGCTTCATGGGTGTCGACGTTACGGTTCCAGGAAGCATTCAAGGCACGGCATCCGCGGCCTGAGTTACCGCGCATTCTGGTGATCGAGGTCAAGTCGCCATGGATTGGGCTTCCTACGCTTGACACGCGGCATCGAACGCCGCGTCGGAGGTTTCGCAAATGCAAGTCATCCCGATCATTTGGCCAATACTTGTCTGCGCGTTCCTCACCGGTCTCTTGCTGGGCTGGGTCCTGTTCGTGGCGTTGCCGCGCATGCGCCGTGCCGAACAAAGTGCGCGTGCACCGCGAGTCAGGTTCCGCAACGTGCGCATGCTGCCACCGACATTCAAGCCACGCATCGTTGATGCGGATCAACAAGGCGCCCGTCGCAACCTGTGAAATGAAATCCCTGTTCCCCGAAGGAGTGCAACGATGAACGATAAAGAATTGCGCCAACTGGTCATTGACGAGCTGGAATACGAACCGAGCATCGATGCCGCGGACATCGGCGTGGCGGCCGAGAACGGCGTGGTCACCCTCAGCGGCCACGTAGCGGACTACGTCCAGAAGATGGCGGCCGAGCGCGCCGCGTGGCGTGTCAAGGGCGTCAAGGGCATCGCCCAGGAAATCGAGGTACGGTTTCCCGGCGACAAGAAATGGAACGATGATGAGATTGCGCAACGCGCCGTCAACATTCTCGCGTGGAATACCTTGGTTCCGAAGGATTGTGCCCGTGTGAGGGTGTCCGACGGCTGGATCACACTGTCCGGCAGCATGAAATGGAATTATCAGCGCCAGGCGGCAGAGAATGAAGTCCGGAAATTGAACGGCGTCAAGGGCGTCACCAACAGCATTGCGCTGACTTCGGTTGTGCAAGCCCGCGACCTGGAACGCCGCATCCACGATGCCTTGAAGCGGCACGCCGAGGTCGAGGCCGACGCGGTTCGTGTGGACGTACGAAGTGATGGCACGGTGCGCATCGAGGGCCGGGTCGACAACTGGAGCGAAATGCAGGCTGTCGAACACGCGGTCTGGTCGGCTCCCGGCGTTCAACGCATCGACGATTGTCTGACGTTCGGCTGAGAGTGCCTATGGCGGATGTCTGGATTCTCGTCGCCGATCGCGCGCGGGCGCGCCTATTCTCACTGGCCAAAGGCGCGTCGCGCATGATCGAAATCGAGGACTTCGTCAATCCGGAGGCGCGTATTCCCGACCACGAGCGGGAGCACGCGCCTCCGCCGCGAGTGCACGACCGGTTTGGCGAGGGCCGGCATGCGATCGAGGCGCACACCTCGCCGAGGGAAAAGGCTGCGTTGCAATTTGCGGCGATGCTGGGGTCGCACTTGAAGCGAGCACACAACGAGCAACGCTACCGTGATCTCGTGTTGATCGCGCCTCCAGGATTTCTCGGGGCGCTCAATGCGGCGCTCGGCGCCCGCCTTGGTGAGACGGTACTGTCGCGGGTTTCAAGAAACCTGACGCGCAGTCCAGCGAACGAGATTCGTGAGGCGTTGCCGCACACGCTGTTCAAGCGTCGCGTAGTCGCAAACGGGTGACAGCAAAATATCGGGGGTGCGCCCACAGAGGGTTCACTGGCAATCACGATGCCGGCGAGGCGACGCCGCGCGGTTGCAGTCCGCGCGCGCCCGCGTGCAGCGCGGCGAGCCATGCACTCGACGCCAGCACCATGGCGCCAACGGCCATCACTGTCTGCTGGTCCGGCGGCGCCAACCCCATCAAGGCACGCAGCGGCGGAACCCCCAGCACGGCCACAAGGCAGGCGGCGACACCCAGCAGCATCCATTTGAGCCACGGATTGTGGCGCTCACGGCGCCGGAAGCTGACGCTGCTTTCGGCCAAGGCAAGCAAAAACAAGCCGACCAGCAGTCCCGCAAACCCGGCCGCGCGAACCTGCGTCACGCCGCCGCCGAGCATCAGCAACACGGCGCATCCTGCAGTGAGCAACCCCGCGAGTCCGGCGCCTTGCAACACGGCGTACGCCAGCCGGCCCGGTGCGAATGGCGTGTGCGCGCGTGGCCGCGGCGGCCGCCGCATCAAGTCCGGACTTTCCGGTTCGGCCTCGAACACCATCGAGGAGGCGGGGTCGATCAGCAGTTCCAGCAGCACGATGTGGACGGGCGCCAGAATCACCGGCCAGTGCAGCAGCGACGGCAACAGCGCGAGCACGATGATCGGGACGTGCACCGCGAACACGAATCCGGTTGCCTTCCCGATGTTGTCGTAGATGCGCCGGCCCTGGCGGATGGCGCGCACGATGCTGGCGAAACTGTCGTCGAGCAACACCAGCGCGGCGGCCTCGCGCGCCACGTCGGTGCCACGCTCGCCCATCGCCACTCCGACGTCCGCGGCCTTGAGGGCCGGCGCGTCGTTGACCCCGTCGCCGGTCATCGCCACCACTTCGCCGGATTCCTGCAGCAGCCGCACCAGCCGCAGTTTCTGTTCGGGGCGCAGTCGCGCGCAGATGTCCACGTGACGAAGTTGTTGGGTCAACGACGCGTCGTCCAGCCGCGCGATCTCCGCACCGGTCAGCACACCCGCGCGCGCCGACAATCCGATTTCGCGGGCGATCCCCTGTGCCGTGACGGGATGATCACCGGTCAGCATCAGTACGCGCACGCCGGCGCTCCTGCATTCGGCGATCGCGGCCGGCACTTCCGGCCGCGGCGGATCACCGAATCCCAGCAGACCGACGAATTCGAAAGCGAAATCCTGTTGCCGCTCCGGCAACGTGGACCCATCCCACTCTCCGCGCGCGACGCCCAGCACGCGCAGGCCACGGGCTGCCAACCCGACGGCCTGCTTCAGGATCTCAGCCGCCGATGCGTCCGGCAGCCGGCACAGCGCCACGATGGTTTCCGGAGCGCCCTTCGTCGCGAGACGATGGCCAGTTTCTCCGCGCACGGCGTAGGCGCGGGTGGTCACCAACGTCTCCGAGGAAAGCGCGTATGCGCGCACCAATGTCCAACCAGGGTGCGTGCACCGCGCTTCATCGAGACGGGTCCCGAGTGCAACGATGGCCGTTTCCATCGGATCGAACGGATCGGCCGGCGTCGCGAGCAGCGCGCACTCGACGATACCGCCCGTGCCTGGCGGCAAGGGACCGGTCGTGTCCGCCGGCGTATGCGTGCCATCGGCGGTCACCAGCGCGGTGATGCGCATGCGATTCTGGGTCAGGGTGCCGGTCTTGTCGACGGCCAGCACGGTGATCGCACCGAGCGCCTCGACCGCGGGAACGCTTCGCGTCAGGACGCGGTGCCGTGACAGCCGCCAGGCGCCCATCGCGAGGAACACGGTCAGGATCACCGGTATCTCTTCCGGCAGGATCGCCATGCTCAGCGCGACGCTGGCGAGTACGCTGTCGAGGAACGTTCGGGCATTCCACAGCCAGTTGAGCAGGCAATAGCCGGTGGCCAGCACCAGCGCGGCGGCCGTCAAACCACGAACGAGTTTGCGGGAGGAGCGCTGCAGACCGGAAACCGGCTCACGCGCGGAGGCCAGCATCGCCCCGATTTCCCCGACCTTTGTTGCCGTTCCGGTGGACGACACACGCGCAAGCCCGACGCCACGCGTCACCACCGTGCTGGCATACACGTGGTCGTGGCCGGAACCGGCGGTACGCGCCACGGCAATCGCCTCGCCGGTCAGCAACGACTCGTCGACCTCGAGCTCGCCCTCCAGCAGGACGGCGTCCGCCGCGATCCTGTCACCCTCGTGCAACGCGAGCAGATCGCCGGGAACGACCTCGCGCCCGGGCACGCGCAATTTCTGCCCACCGCGTATGACCAGCGCGCGCGGCGCCGACAGGTCGCGCAAGGCTTCGAGCGCGCGCTGGGTTCTGCGTTCCTGGAAAAGCGTGATACCGATGACAACGAAAATCGAACCGAGCAGGAAGGCCGCCTCGGCGTGATCGCCCAACGCCAGGTACAGCGCGCCGGCCACCAGCAGCATCAGAAACATCGGCTCGGCGAGCACCTTGAGCACGATCCGATGCAGCGGCTTGCGTTCGCCACCCGGCAGGGCGTTCGGACCGAACTCGGTCAGTCGACGCTGCGCTTCCGCCTGGCTGAGACCCAGACGCCACGCATCAGAACCGTGGGGTTGTTCCGTCGACGACGGCGATTCGGTGGATGCGCTTGTCCCGCGACCTGGCATCGTCGCCTTCACTTGCACGGGTGCCGGTTGTCGACAACCGTCAGCGTCGGCGGACAAGCAGCCCGGCCACCAGGCCAAGGGCAGCACCAATGCCTATCGACGTCCAGGGATGCTGCCGAACAAGGCGCTGCCCCTCGCCTCCCATTTCGCGTGCGTCCTTGGCAAAGTCGTGCGCATGCTCCGAAAGGCTGCTTCTGAGCGCCCGCGCCTTCCCGCCGAGCGCATGGCGCGCCTTGCTCCACTCCTCACCGGTTTCGTCGACCGTGGTCCGGAGCAGCGTTTCCGCGGCCTCCTTGACATGCTCGACGCTGCGCTTCAATGACTCTTCGTTGCCCGTTGCAGCGGCGGTTTCGCTTTTCATGGTGGCGTCTCCTTGTGACGATCCCATCATCGGGCCGCTTGCTCCAATGCAATTGACATGCATCAAGCAAACGGCATGCACGGGAGCCCGGCCATCGGATTCGCGAGAGCACCAATAAAGATGGTGCCGCCGAAGCCGAAGCTGTCAGACATTCGACTTGTCAAAGTGAATGGGCTTCATGGCATGCAGCCGTCGGCTGCAGGTGGCGGGCCCCGTTAGCCGGGGTCGGCCCGATCAGGTTGATCGATGCCCACGCGGACGCATCGCTAGGCATGCCAGTCGGCAGCTTGGCGCAGACTCACTTCGACACGCTGGTCTTCGCGCGTGCTCCGGTTCGTTTTCCCTTACCCGCCGCACGCACCGCAGCACACGGAAGGCACCTGCTCGAGCCGCTTCCAGTCGACCGGGTACCCGACGCGCACCAGCAACGCCAGCAATTCGGGCGAACTCAATGCCACCGAGACGCGCAGGCTCCCACCGACTGGATCGAGGTCAGCCACCGCCATCGGGTCGATCCCGACGAGCGCGTAGTTGATCGCATCGAGGTCCGGTTTCGTCCCGAGAGTCTTGATGTGGAATTCCATGCATGCTCACCAAGTCGAACGCGTACAAATATTCTCCGGCTTGCAGCACGAAAACATTTGACCACCATCAAGAAATGCGGCCCCGACATTCCGCGAGCGCGAATACCCGTACGCCAATGCCGGCTGACGATCGCCATGCCGCCGGCAAAGCGCATCATCAATGCGACCGATGTTCATGTCGTTACCTCGGTCAACGCGTAGAGGTTTGCACACGCTCCGTGCGCATTCGCCGGCTGCGCCACGGCAACATGCGCTGCAACATGTCGTCGCGCATGAAGTAGTGGTGGAACAGCGCCGCGGCGGCGTGCAGGCCGACGAGGTAATAGCCGACGGTGCCGATGGTCTCGTGGATTTCCTCGAGACTGTGGCCCAGCACCTTGTCCGGCCCGATCAAGGCCGGCAACTGGGCCCCGAAGAAGGGGATCGGCTTGCCTTCGGCGCTCAAGGTGAGCCAGCCGAGCAGCGGCATCGCCATCAGGAACACATACAACGCAAGGTACATCGCCGATGCCAGCCATTGCTGCCAAACCGGTGGTGTCGGCACGACAGGCGGTGCGCGGAACAGCAGGCGCAGCACCAGCCGGACTCCGACCAGGCCGAATACCGTCAGGCCCAGCATGAAGTGCCAGGCCTTCATTGCCTCGCGCGGGTCACTGCCCTTGGGAAAGATGCCGCGCAGTTCGATAAGCGTATACACCGCGATGAGCAGCGCCAGCGTCAACCAGTGGGCGCCTATGGACAGTGCGTTGTAGCGATCATTTGCAACCTTCAGTTTCATGATTTTCATCGGTGGGCGAAGAAAACCTTGGTCATGCTGGTGTCGCGGCCCTGCACGGCATCCGATGCGTCCCGCACAACTCCGCACGTTGAGCTGCAAGGTGACAGCCGCCCGCACCACCACTGCACCGCAGAAGACGAGCCGGCAACTTGATTGGCGTCAACTGAAATGGACGTTGCCACGCCTGCGGTGAGCCCGTCACATCCAGCCCCTGAGTTTCGCCGCAAGCCAGGGTGCACTGGCGGTAACCAGCAGGACAACGGGCCACAGATTGCCTCGCTTGAACAGGTAGGCGTCAAACTGCTGCCGGATTCGTTCGCCCTGAATCGCGCCCATCAACAAGTCGAATGACAAGGTGAATACGAGCCACCCCATCCCGATGGCGAGCAACTCGATGGCACGCGAAGCACCGATCCACGGCAGGGTCAAATAGGCGACCCCCAGCACCAGCGCCGACAGGATGACGCCGCTCAAGGTCAGCCCCCGCACCTTGCCGATCCATGGCACCAGCACCGCTTCGCGCAGCGCTGCATTGGCGAACGCCAGCCCCAGGATGATCAGCCACACGATGACTGCCTTCACAACCAGCCAC
>Ga0207695_10007550_pt1 | contig 13785 bp, 6 predicted proteins | sample KBSC54metaG_FD_184354 | JGI IMG/M metagenome (GOLD analysis project Ga0207695, IMG submission 184354) | Corn rhizosphere microbial communities from Kellogg Biological Station, Michigan, USA - KBS C5-4 metaG (SPAdes) (version 2) | ecosystem: Host-associated > Plants > Roots > Rhizosphere > Soil...
GCAGACCTGGCGCCGCGCAGCGCGCCCAGGCCAGCCAACCTGATTCGCCTGCGCCACCAGTCGCGCGCGCTCACCGGCGTGCGGCCTTGGTGAAGCTGGCCCGCCCCATCTCGCCGGCATTGGCCATCAGGCGCAAACGCGCCGAGCGCCACTCGCCCAGCGCACGGATGCGTTCCAGTTCGGCATCGGCCAGGGCCGTCTGGGCGTTGAGCATCTCCACGATATCGGCCGCACCCGTGTCGTACTTGCGCCGCACCGACTCTACCGAGCGCTGCGCCGCTTCCAGCAGGCCGCGTGCAGAAGCCATGCTGCGCAAGGCGGTGGTCGCCTCTGCATAGGTGGTGGCGATGTCGCCCAGCACCTGCGCCTGTACTTCACGCAGCTCGGCCTCGCGCATCTCCAGTTGGGCCTGCGCGCCATCGACCTTGTAGCCGTTGGCAAAGCCATCGAAGATCGGGATGGTCAGGTTCAGTCCGACCACCGTATCGCGATCGCCGCGACTGCCGGGCTGGTTCGGACGGCCGTTGATGTAACGGCTGGCCGTCATGTCCAGCGTCGGCAGGCCATCGGCCACGGCGACTCTCACCTTCTCGCGGGCGGCCTCCACCTGGCCGCGTGCAGCCAGGATCGCCGGGTGATACTGCCGGGCCGATTGCAGCCAGCCCGGCAGGTTCTGCTCCAGCCCGTGCGGATCCTCCTCGGTCTCCGAGGACAACGTGATGACCGGTACGTCGCCCGCCTCGTCCAGCAAACCCAGGCCCACGGCCAGCATCACCACGCTGCGCTTGTACTGGCCGATGGCGCGCGCCAGTTCCAGCTCGGCCCTGGCCACGAAGGTGCGCGCCTGCAAGGTCTCAGGCAGTGCGCCCACGCCGCGCTGCTCGCGCTTGATGGCGGCCTCCAGGATCTGGCGCGCCAACGCCAGGCTGCGCTCGCGCGACTGCTGTGCGGCGCGCGCGCTGTGGGCGTCGTAATACAGGCCGACGGCATTGCCCATGGCTTTCTGCAGGGTGGCGTCCTGGCTGGCCGAGGCCGCCTGCAGCAGCACATCGGCCGCGCGCTGGTTGGCACTGCGCCCGCCGAAGTCGAGCAGGCGCCAGGTCAGCGTCGCATACAGCGTGCCGATCGAGCGCTTGCTGCTGCCCTGGTCCGACGTGGCGCTCTCGCGGTACTGGCCGACACCCGCCCCGAGGGTGGGCAGGTAGGCTGCGCGCGCCTCGCCCAGTTGCGACGACTGCAGCTTGATCGCGGCCCACGAGGCTTGTACCTGGGGCTGATGGCACAGCGCCAGGTCCACCGCATCGACCAGCGTGAGCACCTTGCCGGGCGTGAAGGGGCTGGTTGCGCAGCCGCTCGGCTGGTCGTCGCCGGGCAGTATTTTTCCCTTGTCCAGTTCGGGCGGGCGTGCCAGCAAGGGATCGAAGCGCGCAGGCGGGGCCGCACCAGCCGGTGCCGCAAGCAGCGAGACCATCAGGATCAGAGCCGTTACCGCATGGCGCGGTCGCAAAGAGTCATCAACGCTCATGCAAAGCCTCCTTCTGATGCCGCATCAACGGCGACAGCACATACTCGATCACGCGCCGGCTGCCGGTGCGAATCCCGACATTGACGGCCAGCCCGGCCGACAGCGGCAAACTGCGACCATCGACATTCAAGCTGTTGCGAGAAAGCAGGATGCGCGCGGAATAGACCAGGCCCTTCTTCTCATCCTGAATAGCATCGCGCGAGACATGCACCACACGCGCCGGGACGGTACCGTACTTGGTGTAGTCGAAGGCATCGATCTTGACCTCGACCTCCTGCCCGATGCGCACGAAGCCGACGTCCTTGTTCTCCAGCCAGGCCTCGATTTCGATGTCACCCTCGTCCGGCACGATCTGCATCAAGGGCTGGGCCGCCGCCACCACACCGCCCACGGTATGCACGGCCAGCTGCTGTACGGTGCCGCTGACGGGGGCCATCAGCGTGAGCAGGCGGCTGCGCTCTTCGGCGCGGCGCTGGTCCTGCTGCGCGGATTCGATGATCTTCTCGGCCTCGATGCGGCTGTCGTGAGCTTCCTTCTGCGTCTGCGCCAGCAGCGCGGTGCGCTGGTTGCGGGCCTCGCTCAACTGGCCTTGCAGATCCACCCTCGCTTGCTCCTTCTCCAGCCATGCATGACGCGAGACAGTGTTGTCGGCCATCAGCTCCTTGTAATCAGCGGCACGCGCGCTGGCCAACTGCAAGGCCGCTGCATAGCGCGTGATCTCGTCATCGATCCGGGCCAGACGCGCCCGGAAGTCCTGGTACTGGCCCTGCAACTGGCGCTCGGCCGAGTCCCGCTGCGCGCGCCCTACGCCGCCAACCTCCGTCAGCTGCGGCGCCTGCAGCTCCTGCAGCTCCTGCACCGCCTGCATCATGGCCGCCGCGCGCGCCACCTGCAACCGCGCCTGGGCCACGGCATCGGCGGCCTTGTCGCGTTCGGCATCACTGCTGGTGGCATCCAGTTCCATGAGGATCTGGCCGACCCGCACGCGCTGTCCTTCCCTGACCAGGATGTCGCGCACGCTGGCCACCTCGATGGACGCGATGGTCTTGATCCGGGCCGAAGGAATGACCTTGCCGGTAGCGTTGACCACGATGTCGATGTGGCCCACCAGCGACCACAGCAGCGTGAGCAAGACCATCGCCATCAGCAGCCGCGCAGTCCAGCGCAGGCTGGCCGAATCGGGTGATTCCTGCAGCGACAGCGCGGCCGGCAGGAACTCGGCTTCCTGCTCGTTGTAGAAGCCGCTCTTGCGTGGATCGCGCTGGCGCCAGGCATGCCGCAGTACGCGCCCATAGCGCTGCCACAGCGCCAGCCAGGCCCGGGAACGATGATGCAGACTCATGGTGTCTCCCCTTGCAATGGCTTGCCGGCCTGCAGCGCACAGAGGTGCGCATAGATGCCGTCGGGCAGCATGAGTAATTCCTCATGGCTGCCGCTCTCGACGACGCTGCCGCGCTCCATGACCACGATGCGGTCGGCATCGCGCACGGCCGAAAGGCGGTGCGCGATGATGAGCACGGTGCGCCCGGCACAGATCTGGCGCATGTTGTCCTGGATGATTTTTTCGGATTCGTAGTCCAGCGCGCTGGTGGCCTCGTCAAAGATGAGGATGCCGGGATTGCTGATGAGTGCGCGCGCAATGGCGATGCGCTGGCGCTGTCCGCCGGACAGTCCGCTGCCCTGCTCGCCGACCAGCGTGTCATAGCCCTCGGGCAGTTCGCAGATGAAGTCATGCGCTCCGGCCAGCTTGGCGGCGGCGATCACCTGCTCGATCGGTGCGGAAGAATCGACCAGGGCGATGTTGTCGCGGATGGAGCGCGAGAACAAGGTGTTCTCCTGCAGCACCACGCCGATCTGCTGGCGCAGCGAGGCGGTGTCGATGATGGCGATATCCTGCCCATCGACGGTCACGCGTCCGCTCTCGCAGACGTAGAGCCGCTGCACCAGCTTGGCCAGCGTGCTCTTGCCGGAGCCGGAGCGGCCGACGATGCCGATCACCTCTCCCGGCTGTATCTGCAGCGTCAGTCCGCGAATGACTTCCGGCGTCTCGGGACGATAGCGAAAACTCACCCGCTCAAACGCGATCGCACCGGTCACGCGCGGCAGGCGGGTGCGCTGGCCGGCCACTTCGCTGCGCGCATCGAGTACATCGGCCAGCCGGCTCATGGAAATGCCGATCTGCTGGAAGTCGTTCCACAGCTGTGCCAGCCGCAAGATGGGTGCCGCTACTTGACCTGCCAGCATGTTGAAGGCCACCAGTTCGCCCACGGTCAGGGTGTTGTCCACCACCTGCAGCGCGCCCATCCACATGATGCCCACGCTGACCAGCTTGCTGACCAGGTTCACGCCGCCATTGGCCAGCAGGCTGATGTTGGTGGTGGTGAGGCCGGCGGCCACGTAGCCGGCCAGTTGCTGGTCCCACTTGCGCTGCCAGTGCGGTTCGACAGCCAGCGCCTTGACGGTATCCATGCCGGTCAGCGTCTCGACCAGGAAGGACTGGTTCTCGGCGCTCTTGTTGAACTTGTCGTTCAGGCGTGCGCGCAGCACCGGTGTGAAGATCAGGGACAACAGCAGGTAGACCGGGATGGAAGCCAGCACGATCAGCGTCAGCGGCACGCTGTACCAGAGCATCACCGCCAGGAAGATGAAGGAGAACATCAGGTCCAGCACCAGCGTCATGGCATTGCCGGTGAGGAAGCTGCGGATGTTTTCCAGCTCGCGCACGCGGGCAATCGAGTCACCCGCGCGGCGTACCTGGAAGTAGGCCAGCGGCAGGCTCAGCAGATGGGCAAACAGGCGCGCGCCCAGCTCCACATCGATCTTGCTGCTGGCCTTGGCGAAGATGGCGGTACGAATCCCGGTCAACAGGGCTTCGAAAATAGTGGCGGCGATCAGGCCGACCGCAATCACGTTGAGCGTCATCATGGCGTGGTTGACCAGCACCTTGTCCATCACCACCTGGAAGAACAGCGGCGTGACCAGGCCGATGATCTGCAGTACCAGCGAGATCAGCAGCACTTCAGCCAGCACCTTGCGGTACTTGACCACGGCCGGAATGAACCACGTGAAATCAAAGCGCGAGGATTCTCCCGCATAGGTCGCCTGGCTGGTCATGAGGATGACCTGCCCGGCCCAGAGGGCGTTGAATTCGCTGCGGGTGAGTACCTGCGGTGGCTGCCCCGGACGCTGGATCAGCACGCGTGTGGCAGCACCGTTCTTGTCTTGCGGCGTGCTGTCGATCTTGGCCAGCACGAAGAAACGGCCACCGTGATCGATGCCGATGGCCGGCACCGGTGTGCGCTCCAGACGTGCCGCCTGCTGGCGGATGCAGCGCGCCTTCATGCCGAGCGCGCGTGCGCCCAGCAGGATGGTCTGCACGTTGAAAGGCTGGCGGCCGAAACGATGCTGCAATTGCTGGGCATCGGCCGCAATACCGTGCAGCTTGGCCAGCAGGATAAGGCACAGCAAGCCGCTGTCCGTCGCCGCCTGGCCGGAGTCATTGTCCGTCTGGTTCATAGCATTCCCGAGAGGGGTTGGATCGATGGCCAAGGGGCGGCAGCCGGCGCACGCATGCCGCGCCGGGCAGTCGGGACCATCTGCCCGCCTGCACCGCCGGTCTTGAAAGACCTGCTGGCCGCGGTCTTAGTGGGCAACGGTCAGCAGCACCTTGCCTTCGCTGGTGGCTCCGCTGTTCCACTCCATCTGCGTGGCCGCCGGGGGCGCGAAGCTGGCCATGGCCTGTACCAGCTTTTCCACGTCGGTGTCGTAGAGCGTATTGCCCTCGGCGGTCTTGATGCGCTCGATGCGGTTGTCACTGCCGCTGGCCCCGCCGACGTACCAGTCCTTGATGGTGACCTGATCCTGCCCTCCCATGACATCGATCTGCAGATCATTGCCCACGTGCTTGAACCACAGGTTGGTCTGCTTGATATCACTGAACTGCAGCGTATCCAGGTTGCCCTTGGTGGCATCGTTGTCCACCACCAGATCGCGGCCATCGCCGCGGCTGAAGACATAGGTATCGTTGCCGGCCTGGCCGACCAAGGTGTCATCGCCCCGGCCACCGGTGAGGATGTTGTTGCCGCGGTTACCTACCAGTTCGTTGTCCAGCGCGTTGCCACTGCCATTGAGGTTGGCGTCGATCATCTTGATCGGGTCCTTGGTGTAGATGACGTTGGCACCATAGACATTGGCTACGTTGGCGAACTCCTCCATGCTCAGCAAGCGGCACATGTCGCTGGAATTGCCTCGCCCCGAATCGGCGATGTAGATGCCCTTGGCCACGCCCGTGGCTTCATCGCAGGCGGCCCCGGTGACGGTGACATAGTGATCGCCATGGATGAATCTGTCGCCGTCGGGGGCTCCCCACAGCCGCCCCGAATCGACGGTCAGGATCACCGCCTTGCCGGCCTTGACGGCATCGACCACGCCCTGCGGCTCAAAGTTGTTGCTGACGCGGTTGCGGATGCCGTAGCTGTCCAGCAGCGTGCTGCAGTTGTACTGGTTCATGCCGCCGCCCATGCCGTTTGCGTTCTTCGGTTCACACAGGGCCCGGCTGATGGCACGCCGCACGACATCGGGTTCGGCCACCGGCGTGCCGGCCATGTTGAGCACATTGGAAATGCTGGTCTCGCCGCAGGTACCGTCATAGCCGGCGATATCGCCGCCCTGGTCATAGTCCAGGTTGTAGCGATGCGGTGCGCCATAGACCAGGACTGACTGGCCATCGATGGTGGCGCGCTCCGGCGTGGTGGCGTCCATCAGTACCAGGTTCTCGACGTTGGCCCCCAGGGTCGTGCTGATGCGCGCGTAGACCGTATCGATGCCTTCGCCGGCCTGTTCCACTACCTTGTCGCCGACGTTGTCGATGAAGTAGCTGTCGTTGCCCTTGCCGCCGACCATGGTGTCGGCTCCCGCACCGCCATCGATCACGTTGTCCAGGCTGTTGCCCAGGATGAGGTTGTCCAGGCCGTTGCCGCCGGCGTTGTAGTTGCCACCCTCCAGCAGATGCAGTTCTTCCACGAAGACCGGCAGCGCATAGCTGGCCCCGGCCAGCACCGTATCGGTGCCGCCGTTGTCACGCTCCAGCACCACGTCACCGGGGCTGCTGACCACGTAGGTATCGTTGCCATCGCCACCTTCCATGTGGTCATTGCCGGCACCGCCATCGAGATAGTCATCGCCGCCTGCGGTGATGAGGGTATCGTCACCGGCTCCGCCATAGAGCTTGTCGTTGCCCACCACGCTGGCCGGCAGCGGCTGCAGCCAATTGGCGCGCACATCGCTGCCGAGCAGGTAGTCGTTGCCATCGCCACCGTAGAGGACATCATCCCCGTTGCCGCCGGTCAGGCGATCGTCACCGTCTTCGCCGTAGAGCATGTCATTGCCCTCGCTGCCAAACAGCTTGTCGCTGCCGGTGCCGCCCCGGAGCTGGTCGTTGCCGCCATTGCCCATCAGCGAATCGTTGCCGGCGCCGCCAAAGATCACGTCGTCATCGGCGGGGGCGCTGCTGAACCCGGCAGGAATGGCGCTGCCGATGTCACTGCCCATGATGGTGTCGTCACCATCGCCGCCAAACAGGCGATCATTGCCCCAGCCGCCAAAGAGGCTGTCGTTGCCGGCACCGCCATCAATGATGTCATTGCCGTCGTCCCCCGAGAGCTGGTCATTGCCATCCCCGCCGGCGATGCGGTCGTCGCCGCCAAAGCCGTTGATGATGTCGTCGCCCTTGCCACCCAGGAGCAGGTCGGCGCGGTTGCTGCCGCCGATCGTGCTATTGCCGTCGCCCCCCGTCTTGGTCGGCAACGCGCGATCCCTGGCCGACAAAGGCAGTGGCGTTTCATCCGGTGCCTGCGCCTGGAAGCGCGCATTGCCTGCAGTGAACACACCGTAATCGGCTGCGCGCAAGGCGTCGAACTTCACCCGCTGCAGGGCCTCGGCCAGGGTATCGATTTCGCCGGCTTGGGCGATGCCGTCCTGATTGAGGTCGGACCAGACCATCAGGCCCGACAGTTCCGTACCACTGAGCTGCCCGTCGTGATCGCCGTCCAGCGCCGCCAGCTGGGCTGCACTCACGCCTTGCAGCTTGCTGTCGAGAATGTGCCAGCTGCGATCACTTACGCTGTTCTTCGACTCAGCGGCGCTGGCCCCGCCTTCGCGGCACGCCTGGCGCGCGATGAAGCTGGCCGGATCGAGACGGCCCGGCTGCCGATAGGTGGCCGGTGCATTGGAGGGATCGGCCGACGAACGCACGCTGGCATCCGCCATCGCCAATGCGGGTGCAGGAGCAGCCGCTGCCACGGCAGCAGTGCTGGCGGGCTGGACCGGGGCAACCGGAGCGGCCGGCGCAGCCCGAACTACCGGCGCGGCAGGTGTCACGCTCAGCGCCGGGCCTGCGGCGACCGGCGGCAAGGTACTGGTTGGCAGCGCAGCGGGTGCCGCCGTGATCACCGGTGCGGGAGCGGGTGCCGGGGCTGGCGATGGCGATGAATCTGGTGCCAGCGGCATCAGTGCCGGGCAGAAGATATCGATGGGGCACAGCATCACCTGGTCATGCAGGAAGACCTTGACATACATCGGGGCCGGCTGGCCAGTCTGTACGCACACGGGTGCCGGGGCCGGCAAAGACGGGCAAGTGGAGGCCAACGGCGGGCAAGGGGCCGGATGTTGCACGGCCACGGGTGCAGGCACGACCGGTGACAGCGCGATCAGGGCTGGCACCGCTGGGGCGGCGGTCGTCTGCGCGAGCGTTGCAGATGCCCGTGCGGAAGTACTGCCCGATGCGGTGGCGGTGGCGATGGCGCTCGCAACCGGCGGCGCCGCTGCAGTCGCACCCGACTTGGCAACCGGCGTGCCGGCCGCCCGGTCGGGCAAGGCGCTCACCGCCGCCTGGGTGACCGCAGCGGGTGCGGCGGATGGCAGCACCGGTGCCAGCGATTTGGCCGGGGACACCGCCACGCGTTCGGTCTGGCCGGCTGCCTTGCGGATGGCGGTTCCGGCAGCCAAGGCCGCGTTGAACGTGTGAGAGGACGGCGCGGCCACCGGCAGTGCGGGTGCCGTCACATTCGCTCCCAGCTTGGTAACGGACGAGGAAGCCACGGCTTGCGCGCCAGCAGCCGGCAGCGAGGAGGGGGCACTGGCGGCCGCAAGGCGCTTGGCGTCAGCTGCCGCCAGCGTCTTCGCCGAAATGTGCGCAAGCACTTTTTCCGGCGTGACCAAGGTGATGATGGGAAGGATGTGGTTTCTGTTTTCGTTTGTTGTTTTCATGTTGTTTTCCCTGAGCGAGGTGAGGCACATACTTCTTGGCGGGGCAAAACCGCCGTCTTCCAGATGCGATGAGCCAGGGTCCGCAGTGACCGGCAGGACAACATGTCGCTGCTCTGTTTTCACTGCAAGCTCTCCCTCCCCAGGGGAGCTTGATTGGCTGACGACACAAGGTGTCACCCCATCCCACTTCTTCTGAAAGACAAAATGGTTTTGCCCCGTAGCAATTCAACCCCGGCACAGGCACCCGGTAAATCGCACCAAAGGGCCGCGATGCCACTGAAAATGGCGGTCCCCGCCCCATGCAGCTTGCAGGCCAAATGAAAGTTTTTTCCGCGCCGCAGCGCGCAAAGCGCCACCCCATGCGACATGCAGCGCTAATCAAATAGATCAAGCGGAAATGATATGAAGCTTTCTGTCCGTGGACGGCGCGCACGAAACTTCACCTAGGTACAGAACGAAGCGAGCATATTTTCATTTTTGAGACACATCGCCGCGCTACCACGAATGCTCTGCCCGCCGCAATACTCCAGAATCCCAATGTGACGAATGCGCCCTTGTGCTTTACCCTGTGATTCAGTAGATTGGCGAAAAAAATGAAAGTCCGAGAGCCACCCTCGAAGGTGCTCCGAGACAACGGAGACGGAAATCAATCACCCTGCCCCTCGCCGCCCGCAGACCTGGTTTGCGGCGTCGATGAGCGTCTTGCTTGCCGTTTCCGGATGTTTGACAGGCTGGTGCGAAATTTGCATCGTCTGACACAAAACAACAGGAGCCCGCGCCATGCATGCCGACCATTTTTCCGTTCATGCCGAACAGTTTTCGGATGTGGACCAGCAAGCCAGTACGCTCACCGGATGGGAGCAGGAGTACCAGCAACTGGGCAGTGGCCGTTTCGTCGGCGCGCTGGCCATGGTGCAGACCGACGAGTTCTGCTTCATCCGCGAGACCACCAACACCGCCCTGCACGAACGCATCGTGCCGCCACCCGAGCAGATGGTCATCGGCATCTGCAACACCATTGCCCGGGGCCACCTGCTCAATGGCCGGCCGCTTACGCAGGACCAGTTGATCGTGCTCGATGGCAGCCGGGCGCACCACATCCGCACCAACGGTCCGATCGAATTGCTGGGCATCTCGGTGCAGCGCGAGCTGTTCCTGTCGCAGCTGCACGAGCAGGATGAAGCCAGCGTGCGCAAATGGCTGGACCTGTCCGTGCTGCAGCTCGATGCGGCCACGGCGGGCATGCTGCGCCATTACTTCTCGGTCGCCTTCGATCTCCTCAACACGCCAGCGGGCAAGGCCACGCGGCCGATCAGCCCGCGTGCGCTGGCTTCCACCGCCATCAGCAACGTGGCGCTGGCGCTCTCGCTGAACCAGGGCCATCACGAACTCGAATCGACCCTGCCCTCGCGCCAGCGCCGCGAACGCATCGTGCAGAACGCCATCGACTACATGCGCACGCATGCGGGCGAGGAGATCGGCATCCTCGATGTCTGCCGCGCCACCCACGTGAGCCGCCGCACCCTGCAATACTGTTTCGAGGAACGGCTCGACATCTCGCCGCTGCAGTACCTCAAGGCGCTGCGCCTGAACGCGGCGCATCGCGAAATCAAGCGGCGCAGTGGCGAAGAACGCGGCCACGACACCATCGGCAACCTGGCCGCCCTGTGCGGTTTCAATCATCCCAGCCGCTTCGCCTCGGAATACAAGAAGATGTTCGGCGTCCTGCCTTCGGAAACGGTCATCAAAACGGCTGCACAATCCTGAGTCTGCCGGCACAGTCCGCATTGGTAACGCCGGTTACCAATGCGGACTGTGCCGCTGCCCTGGGCAATTTTGGGGCAGAGGTCTAGCCATTTTTGGCAAAGCTGCCCTGTCTTGGTCCACCTCCTCCATCGTCCACTCTCATTTGCACCCGGAGCACGCATCACCATCTGCGCGTGCTCCGGGCAAGCCCGCCTCAAAATACGAGCTTTTCCCACAATAAAATCGACCAATTGGTTGATTAATATTGTTTCCGGCAACAATCCTGTTTTTGTCACTGGTCAATTCAACGGTAAGGGAATAATCCGCTCTATTCTTCGACCCTGATCATCGTGCCGGAAAAATCAGGCAGCCTCGCCCTGCAAGCCTTTTTCACAGCCGATTGCAGCGGGTACGTCTGGTTTTGCACCATCCCCTTCGGGCGTCCCTCCCGAAAATTGCTAAAAGCGGCTAACAGTACCGAGGTGGCCCCTTCTACATTCTCCCTCGTCCACTGCTCCCAAAAAAACCACCTATTCAGGACAACGCCATAAGCGAGTCAATTCCCCTGTACGTCAGCGTTTTGTCAGACATGGGACCCAGCCCGAACCGGTTGTGGCAATAGGAAAGGCCTCCACGCCTTGGGAGCGGTCCGCCATCCGGACTGCGCGGCAGCGCATCCGGCCAACGCACACCCGCATCACAACAAGGGAGAACAGCAATGAAGGTCATCCACATGAGCGCCATGGCCCTGGCGCTGGCTGCCACGTTCGCGCAGGCCGCCACGCCCGCCGACCTCGGCGGCAGCCTCACGCCGCTGGGCGGCGAGAAAGCCGGCGGAAACGGCGTGCCGGACTGGAAGGAAGACAACGTGGTCCTGCCCGGCTGGTCCTATGGCAAGCTGCGCCGCGATTTCTTCAAGTACAAGGACGAGAAGAAAACCGAGACCATCGATGCCTCCAACGTCGACAAGTACGCCAGCAAGCTCAGTGCCGGCCAGGTCGCCCTGATCAAGCAGATCAAGGGGTACAAGATGGATGTCTATCCCAGCCACCGCTACTGCAGCGCTCCCGATTTCGTGGTGGAGAACACCAAGAAGAACACCAGTGCCAAACTCGGCGCCGATGGCTGGAGCCTGGCCGAGGCGGTGGTGCCGGGCATTCCCTTCCCCGTGCCCAAGAGCGGCGAAGAGGTCATGTACAACAGCAAGATGCGCTATCGCGGCGTGGCCCAGGAATGGAAGTCCACCATCACCGCCGTCTCCCCGCGCAAGGGCAGCAGCGAATGGATCAAGGCCGGGTCGCAGCAGACCATGTTCTTCCCCTGGGCCGCCAAGGGCAGCGTGAATCTCTCGACCCTGCCGCCGGTGGAGTACTACACCTACTTCGCCTACAACTCGCCCACGGCGCTGGCCGGACAAGCCTTGTCGCTGACCACCTTCCTCAACCAGGCCGGCGGCGAAACTTTTTACTATTTCCCCGGCCAGCGCCGCGTGCGCCGCATGCCCTCCTACGCCTACGACTCGCCGCAGATCGGCATGGAGAACCAGTACACGCTGGATGAGCCCATGGTCTTCAACGGCACCATCGACCGCTTCGACTGGAAGCTGGTCGGCAAAAAGGAAATGTACGTGCCGTATGGCAGCTTCGGTGCCACCGACTTCAAGGCCAAGTTCGAAGACGTGGCCGGTGACGAGTCCATCGCCGAGAGCGCCCGCCGCTACGAGCTGCACCGCGTCTGGGTGGTGGAAGCCACGGTCAAGGCCGGCGTGCGCCACCTCGCGCCCAAGCGCACTTTCTATGTTGACGAGGACAGCTGGAACCTGGTCGCCGCCGATGATTACGACGCACAAGGCAAGCTGTGGAAGCACCGTGAAGCCTACGTGATCCCGGTCTATGAGACCGGCAGCTGCGACCAGGCCGGCTTCGCGCAATACAACCTGGCCGAAGGCCGCTACGTGTTCGACCTGCACGCGGCCGGCACCGGCAAGGACATGGCCTGGGAAGTCGACGGCAAGGGCAATCCGCGCGCCAAGGCCAGCTTCTACAGCGCCGACAACCTGCGTGCCATCAGCGATCGCTGAGCGGTCCTGAGACGGCATCCGCAACGGGAGAGGAACAACAATGAAAAATCATCTGCAAACCAGGGTCATCGCATTGGCCGCCGCCACGCTGTGCAGCGGCGCGGCACAGGCCATCACCTTCGAGGGTGAGACGGTGTCCGGCAATTTCGATTCCACGGTCTCGCTGGGTGTGGGCGTGCGCGCCAGCAAGCAATCCTGCGGCCTGATCATCGGCAGCAGCGGCGGCAGTGCGGCGTCTGCCTCCGGTCCCAGTGCGCCGGGTGGCTGTGCCGATGCGCTGTCCTCGCTCAATGACCAGGGCGACCTGAACTACAACCGGGGGGACCGCTTCACCACCTATCTCAAAGGCACCCATGAGCTTTTGCTCAACATGCCGGAAGACGTGAAATTCCTGGGCCGCGTGAGCTGGCTGCGCGATTACTCGGCCACTCGCAGCACCGGCAACATCAGCGGAGCGAATACCACCGGCCGCGCGCTGTCGGATGACGCCACCAATGAATTGCATTCCAAGGTGCGCCTGCTGGACCTGTGGGTCAGCAAGTCCTTCGACTTGGGCGAGGAACGCGCCCGCATCCGCGTCGGCAATCAGGTGGTGAACTGGGGCGAGAGCCTGTTCATCGCGGGCGGCATCAACCAGACCAATGCCATCGACCTGATGCGCCTGTCCAATCCGGGTACGCAGTTGAAGGAAGCCATCCTGCCTGCCCCCATGGTCAACTTCGCCACCGGCCTGGGCCGTGGCTTCTCGGTGGAAACCTATGTGCAGCAAGGCTGGGAAAGCAACTATTTCCCGCCCGTGGGCAGCTACTGGTCGACCGCCACCGTGGGCAGCGGTGCCGATGCGCTGGGTGTGCCGGTCACCGGCCGTCCGCGCTCGACCGGCCAGTATGGCGTGGCACTGCGCTATACGCCGCCGGGTGCCGATGTGAACTTCGGCCTGTACGTGATGAATTACCACGACAAATCGCCCGTGCTGTCGACCGCCAATACCGCCAGCGGCCTGGGCTATTCCTATCTGGAAGACCGCAAGATGGTCGGCCTCTCGGCCAATTTCCCGCTGGGCAACTGGGCCATCGGCACGGAACTGTCGTATCGGCCCAAGGATGCGGTCTCGCTCAACGGCTCGGTGCAGAACGCCAATGGCGGCCTGTGCCAGACCAATGGCAAG
>Ga0207695_10007557_pt1 | contig 13779 bp, 13 predicted proteins | sample KBSC54metaG_FD_184354 | JGI IMG/M metagenome (GOLD analysis project Ga0207695, IMG submission 184354) | Corn rhizosphere microbial communities from Kellogg Biological Station, Michigan, USA - KBS C5-4 metaG (SPAdes) (version 2) | ecosystem: Host-associated > Plants > Roots > Rhizosphere > Soil...
GATGCTAGCCCGCGTCTTCGGCAACTCGCCTGAATTCTGGCTCAATGTCCAGCGCCGGACGGATCTTTGGGAGGCCCTACACACGCCAAAGCGGCTGAGACGAATTGAGCAGGCTAAGCCTCTGCGAACCGCAGCCTGATCCGGAAGCTTCTGCTCTCCCGTTTACACTGAAAGGTTATGGCAGAAGAGAGAGAGCTACGTTACGATCCGGCGACGATTGAGCCCAAGTGGCAGGCACGCTGGGCCGCGGACCCGGGAATGTACGCCGCTGAGCCTGCTTCGAGCGGTAAACCCAAGTACTACGTTTTAGAGATGCTGCCTTATCCCAGTGGCCAGCTCCACATGGGCCACGTGCGCAATTATGCAATTGGCGATGCGCTGGCGCGGCATATGTGGATGCGCGGCTACAATGTGCTCCACCCGATGGGATGGGACGCTTTCGGCTTGCCGGCGGAGAACGCCGCCCTTAAAAACAACACCCCGCCGCGCGAGTGGACGCTATCGAATATCGGCGGCATGAAGCGGCAGTTTATGCGCCTCGGGATGGGGTTTGACTGGGGAGCGGAAGTCACCACCTGCATGCCCGACTACTACCGCTGGAACCAGTGGTTCTTCCTGCGCATGTATGAGAAGGGCCTCGCCTACCGCAAGAAGAGCAAGGTGAACTGGTGCCCGGAATGCGCCACCGTGCTGGCCAATGAGCAGGTAGTCGATGGGCGGTGCTGGCGTCATGAAGACACCATTGTGGAACAGCGCGACCTGGTGCAGTGGTTCTTCCGCATCACGGCGTACGCGCAGGAACTGCTCGATGATCTCGACAAGCTCGAGGGCTGGCCGGAGAAGGTGCGCACGATGCAGCGCAACTGGATCGGGCGCAGCGAGGGTACTGAAGTCGAATTCGGCGTTGAAAACCGGTCGGAGAAAATCCGCGTCTTCACTACGCGTGTCGATACCATCTTCGGAGCTACAAGTGTCCAGTTGGCGCCGGAGCATCCGCTGGTAACAGCGCTTGCCGTGGACGATGCAGGGCTTCGCGAGCAGGTGGCGAAGTTGCTGGAGGAGCAGAAAAAAGCGCGCGAGGCCGGCGATATCGGCGAGATCGAGAAGCACGGCATTCCCACCGGCAAGTTTGCCATCAATCCGTACAGCAGCGAACTGGTGCCGATCTGGGTGGCGAATTATGTGCTCAGCGACTACGGCACCGGCGCCATTATGAGCGTGCCGGGCCACGACGCTCGCGACTTTGAATTTGCGAAGAAGTATGCCATCCCGATTCGTCGCGTGATTGCCCCTGCGGATTCGAAAGCGGAAGAAGGGGAACTGCCGTTCCTGTCGGAAGACGGAGTGCTGGTAAATTCAGGCGAGTTCAATGGGCTCACCTGTGGCGACGCGCAGAAGAAGCTGCAGGAGATCGCCAAGGCAAAGGGATTCGGTGAAGCAACGGTAACGTTCCGTCTCAAGGACTGGGGCGTAAGCCGCCAGCGCTACTGGGGCACGCCGATTCCAATGATTCACTGCGAGCGCGACGGCCTTGTGCCGGTGCCCGACGATCAGCTTCCCGTATTGTTGCCGGAAAACATAGAGATCACTCAGCAGGGTGGATCGCCCTTGAGTAAAGTTTCGGATTTCGTCAACGTCACCTGCCCCAAGTGCAAGGGACCCGCGAAACGCGAGACCGACACGATGGATACGTTCGTCGACTCGAGCTGGTACTTCTATCGCTACACCGACGCGCAAAACGCCGCAGCGCCTTTCGATTCCAAAACTGCGCAGTACTGGTTCCCGATCGATCAGTACATCGGCGGTGTCGAGCATGCGATCCTGCACCTCATCTATTCGCGCTTCTGGACGAAGGTGATGCGCGATCTCGGCATGATCACGAACGACGAGCCGATACAGCGCCTTTTCACCCAGGGGATGGTAATCAAAGACGGCGCCAAGATGTCGAAGTCGAAGGGCAACGTGGTATCGCCTGATGACATGGTGTCGCGCTTTGGTGCCGATGCGGCCCGCATGTATGCGCTCTTTGCAGCTCCGCCGGATCGCGATCTCGATTGGCAGGAAGACGGCGTTGCGGGCGTGAGCCGCTTTCTGAGCCGCGTGTGGCGGATTGTGACAAAGTACGCACCGGTCGCGCGCACAGGTGCACAGGTAAAACCGCAGAACCCGGAAGGCGTCGCGCTGAAGCTTCTGCGCAAGCTGCATCAGACCACAGCCAAGATCACGCAGGATTTCGAAGGCCGGTGGCACTTCAACACCTGCGTTGCGGCCATCATGGAACTGGTGAACGAGATGCAGGCGGCCGATGCGCAACTGGCCGCAGGCGAAGTCCCCGCCCCGGTGATGTACGAACTGCTGCAGACGCTTGTGTTGCTGCTGGCTCCGTTCGCCCCGTTTCTCTCGGCCGAACTCTGGGAAGAGTTGGGTGGCGAGGGCGTGGTATTTCGTCAGCCCTGGCCCAAGAGTGACCCTGCACTGGCGAAGGAAGACGAGATTGAAATTCCGGTGCAGATCAATGGCAAGCTCGTCAGTCTGATTCGCGTGCCGGCAGGCTCCGACGCCAAGACAATGGAAGCTGCGGCGTTGGCCGAAGAAAAGGTAAAGGCGCGAACCGCCGGTAAAACGGTTGCCAAGGTGATCGTTGTACCGGGTCGCGCCGTCAACCTCGTCGTGAAGTGATGATTGGTGGTGAAGTGATTTCAAGCAGTAGAGCGGAGCAGGTTCGTGGTACACAAACGCTGGTCGATCAGATGGGCTGGATGCTGCGGCATCCCGCAGTGGTGGCTATAGAAGTTGGCTGGCGATGGCTTTTCGGAATTCCATTCCTGCTGGTCTGCTGGACGCGACTGCAGCACATACTGGCAATTCTGTCGCCGCAGCAGTCCGGCCTTAGCGACATCAATTCGCAGAACCCGTGGATTGGTGCGGCGCAACTGAGCCGGGCATGGTGGCAGTATCAGCCGCTCGTCGCGCACGAACTGCGCTGGATTGGGCCGGTCGCAGCACTGGTATGGATCGTGATCTCCGCCGTTGGGCGCAACCTCGCACTGAAAATGACAGAGCCGGGCTTGCGCTTTCGGCCGGCATCCATGATTGCGCTGCAGTCCGTGTGGCTCGCGCTCTTTGGCAGCATCTGCTGGGGCTGGTTTCACACGGTTGCCTGGGCTGCAGCCACGCATCTTGGAAACGCGACCGAGCCCGACCTGATCGGCTTCTCCATCTGGCTCATATTTCTTTCGCTGGCATTCTTTACGGTGTGGGCACTGCTGGGCTGGGTGGCGTCAGTTGCTCCCGTGCTCATGCTGCTTGAGGATTGCTCCGCAAGTTCAGCACTCCGGCTGGCATTGAAGCTGGGCCGGCCATTCACCTCTGAATTGGTCGAGATCGGCATGGTGATGGGCATCGTCAACCTGGCCCTGATCGTTGTCGCGATGGTGCTTTCCGCGGCGCCATTGCCGTTCAGCGACCAACTCGGAGGCAACGCGCTGCACGTCGTGTGGTCAGGCGCGGCGGTCTTCTACCTGATTGCGCACGACTACTTCCAGGTAGTCCGTCTCAAGTGCTTTGTGCAGTTCTGGAAGATCTTTCGCGGCGGCATCGTGTCAATCTAGAAGATCGGATTCGTGACGGACACCGTCTTCATCCATCCTGAGCACCCATCGTGAACCGCGGCAGGACAGCCACTCCGGGCTGGGCTCGACAATTCCGGATGCGAACAGGTCGTCGCGCTTGTCGCCTTCGAAATTCTCATCAAACGCAGTCAGGATCATCCCTGCACGAAGTTCAAGACTTCTGCCTTCGAAATCGAGGCAAAAGTCTTCGTGGGAGAGGCAAAGCAGTTGGCTGAACAAGGCATTGAAATCAGCCCGCACCCATTTCGTCTTATCTCTCTCCATAACCTACTTTGCCCCTTGAACACTCTCATCCTTCAGATAATTCGCGCTGAGCGTCTTCTTCTCCTTCGCCACCGGCAGCAGCGTTGGATAGAACTGCACGAATGTGGTGTCTACCGCTCCGTGTGCAACGTGGCAGGTGTAGCAGGGCGCCTTCTCTGGAATGTGTGTGCCGTTCTTCTGCGGCGAGTCGAACTCAAAGAAAGCCCATTTGCCGGGGAAGCGCGTTTCGTCTTTCACGTGCACTTCCAGGCCCGAGATGGTCGTGTCCTGGAAGTGGCCCCGCTGGTTGATGGAGCCTTTGCTTTTTGCCCCACGTACTTCCAGCACCATCACCGTCTTGTCGGGCCAGGTGCCGGTAGCCAGAAAGCTTCGGTACGATGCCGGGTTCACGAAGACATTGTCGAACACAGAGTTATTCATCTGCATGGCGTTGGGCGAGTAGCTCATATCGATACCGGTGCTTAGGTAAACCCACTCACGGTAGTTGGAGGGCGGCAGCATATCTCCGTTCGCGGCGTAGGACAGCGCATCGGCTGCCCCGGCATTCACGGTACGGTCCTGGTGAACAAAGACAGCTACGCCGAATGCGGCACAAACCAGGCACACCATCAGTGAGGGAAGTAGCGACTTACTGGACACGTTGACCTCCGATACACGGAAAACCCGACAAAGATCCAGAACAGAAAAGCAATCCGGCGGTATCTGCGAATCTGAGGGGAATTAGAACAGCTTCAACCGGATCACGAGGTACTTTTTCGGATTCTCGCGAATGCTCTTCACCAGTTGCTGGGTCTCGCCCATTGTCTGGTCGGCGTGGTCATACAGCGAGCGGTTCTGCATCAACTGGCCGATCGTGCCCTTGCCTTCGTCGATGTTCGTCAGCAGGCCGTCGAGCCGGGTCATCGTGTCGTCCAGTTTGCGGGCAAACTCAGGATCCTTGGCCAGCTTCCCGATTGCGCCTTTTCCCGCGTTGGCATCCGCAAGCAACTGATTCAAATTGGTGACGGTGGAATTCAGATTCTTATACAGGGTGTCGTCTTTGACGAGTTTGCCCGCGGTCCCCTGCCCACTCTGAATGCCTTCGGCGATCTGGTCGAAATGGCCGATCATCGAGTCGGCATGGGTGTAGAGAGTGTCGTCGCTGACGAGCTTGCCGAGCGTGCCCTGACCATTGCTGATCGCACCGGTGAGCTTGTCCAGGTTGTCGGCGATCCGGTTCAGCTTCGCGTAGAACTTCTGATCGTTGATCAGGCCGCCCAGTGTACCCCGGTTGGAGTTGAGCGTATCCATCAGCCTGTTGGAATTACGCATCAGCTTCGTGATCTCATCAATCGAGGTCTGGCTGGCGGTAATCACGCCCTGCAGGCTCGGCGCCTCGGTTGAAGGAAGTTCTGCATTATTCGCAGCAAGCGGACCTTTGGCGTGTGTTGAGGAGATGTCGACGTAGCTGTCGCCCAACACGCCAGCCTGGGCAATGGTGGTCGTCGAGTCTGTATGCAGGTCCTCGCCGAAGTTTCCGCCTACGCGCAGCGTCACTTCGACAGGCCTCGGGGCACGTTCCGGGACGACGCGAATCCTGATGACGTTGCCGATGGTTACGCCTTCCAGCGTGACCGGCGCGCCATTCTTCAGACCACCAGCGTTATCGAAATACGTGCGAAAGGTGAGCTTCTTGGAAAAGACGCCGCCCGCGGCCGAGTTCATCAGCAGAATGACGAGGATCAATACGGCCATGGCCGCCAGGACCAATGCGCCAACTTTCAGCTGGGACCACTGAATCTCTTTGCGGCTCGGCAAGGCGTTTCCCTTTGATGAGATGGACCGGATTTGGTCGGTCTCGTCGCCTTGAGAATAGCAGATATGTCAGGGGTTACCGAGCTTTTTGGCCCGGAGACGAAAGGCGAGATGCACATGATGAGATGTAGCGTTCCGGCCAGGGAACCCGTCGATTCTTCAGCAACTTACCTATAGCTGGTCAGGGCAGCTTTTCCAGCACCACGCTGGCCATCGACAGGGTATCTGTGTGAGTGATTGAGAGCGCTATCTGCGCAACGCCCATGCGTCCGGCCAGTTCTCCTGCTCTGCCGTGAAAGCGAATGGTGGGCCTTCCGCCCGGTTCGCGGACGACCTCAATCTCCAGCCAACTCACACCGTGGCTGATTCCGGTTCCGAGGGCCTTGGCGCCGGCCTCCTTGGCTGCAAACCGGGCAGCCAGGCTTTCTGCTGCATTGCGTTTGCGCATGCAGTACGCCTGTTCTGCGGCGGTGTACACGCGATCAAGAAACCGCTTGCCATAGCGTTCCATCGATTGCTGAATACGTGCAATCTCTACCAGATCAATGCCGCTGCCGACGATCATGCTGTGTACCAAGCTAACATCTCCTGAACGGGCATGGCCGAGCGCGGATCGGGTACGGACTGTAGCAGGTTGGAACAGTCCCGCTTTCGCACAGCTAGATGGTTGGCGCGGGGTTGCCGATAACCGCACCATGAGACCAGCAATCATTCCTCCCGAGGCCTCGCAGCTTGGCACGATCCCGTGGGCCCTCCAGATGAGGGCCGTTTCGAGCGAAGAACCTGGCCGGCTGGTCAAGACCGTAACCGGCGCCATCCTCGGTAGCGGGGGTTGGGTGCTCAGTCGAAGCGCCAGCGACACGGGCCTGATCGATATGCTTTTTGAATTCGAACGGCAGTCGTGCCTCGAGATTTACAGCATCCTGATTGCTTCAGGGGTGGAGCTAAGCCGCGCCGCTCATCTCCAGTTCACCGACTTATGCCAGTGCACCAGACTTGTCCGGCGGGATTGCGGCGAGGAGATCGTGAGCATAGATCTAGAGATCCAGACCTTGCCCTCGATCGAGCAAGCCGCGAAGGGAACTTTATCGTAGTGAGCCGGTCTCAATCGAAGCCGCGCTAACCTGCTTCCACAAGGCCGTAGCGGCGCTGCCAAGCCTCTTTCAGCCGCGCGCGGACGCGTGCCCGTTCGGCTTCGGTGGAGTCTTCGGGGTGATTCACAAAGTGTTCGGCCTCTCGTTTCGCCAATTCCAGCAGGGCCTTGTCGCGGACGAGGTTGGCGACCCGGAAGTCCGGCAAACCCGCCTGCCTTGTGCCGAAAAACTCGCCTGGTCCGCGCATCAAGAGATCCAGCTCCGCCAGTTCAAACCCATCCTGGGTGCGGACCATGGCGTTGAGGCGCTCTTCGGCCTGTTCTGAGACGCGGCCTCCTGTGATCAGGATGCAGTAGCTCTTCGCCGCTCCTCGCCCGACTCGCCCGCGAAGCTGGTGCAACTGTGCAAGGCCAAAACGCTCGGCGTGCTCCACCACCATGACGGTGGCATTGGGAACATCTACACCGACCTCGATGACGGTAGTCGCCACCAGAACGTCGATTTCGCCGCGCTGGAACCGCCGCATGATCACTTCCTTTTCGTCAGGGTCGAGGCGGCCATGCAGCAATCCGACTCGCAGACCGGCGAGGGGGCCCATGCGCAGCTTCTCATGCATGGCTACGGCGGACTTAAGACCCGATTTCGCGGCCGGATTCGCCTCCTTTGTCGCCCCGGGAAACAGATCAGCCGTCTTGCCCTTGCGGACTTTCTTCGCGGGCTGCATCTCGGGGCCGCTGGCTGCAGCCTTGTCTTCATCGTGCGAGAAATCCAATTCCGGCTGATCGTTGCTGCTGCCTTCAATCACCGGGTAGACGACATAAACCTGGCGCTGCTGCTTTACCTGCTTTCGGACGAAATCCCACACTTCAGCCGATCGCTCGTCCGGCACGCGCCGCGTCAAAATCGGCGTTCGTCCCGGCGGGAGCTCATCGAGGATGCTGACGTCGAGATCCCCGTAGAGCGACAGCGCCAGCGTGCGCGGAATCGGCGTCGCGGTCATCACCAGCACATCGGGCTCCGGCTGGTTCGGCTTTTTCATCAGCCTGAACCGCTGCAAGACGCCGAAACGATGCTGCTCATCGACGACCACGAGTCCCAGATTGTCGAACTCCACTTTCTCTTCGATCAACGCGTGCGTTCCGATGACTAGTTGCGCTTCGCCGCGATTGATCAAACCGCGATTGGCGCGCTTCCGATCTTCGTCGAGCGACCCTGTCAGCAGCACGATTTTGTATTTGCGCGAAGAGCGCTCCAGTAGTTTGCGCGCGGCCAGATAATGCTGGGTGGCAAGAATCTCAGTTGGCGCCATCAGCGCAGCCTGGTAACCGTTTTCGATGGCCACGAGCATGGCCTGGAGCGCGACGATGGTCTTGCCTGATCCCACATCACCCTGCAATAGCCTGCGCATCGGATTCGGCGCGCGCATGTCGCCGACGATCTCGCCCAGTGTCCGCTTCTGTGCCGCTGTGGGATGGAATGGCAGCACCTCGCGAATAGCCTCGCGGACTTTGTCGTCGGTGGTGAATGCGATGCCCTGGCGCTCGCGCATGCGACGCCGTTTGAGTTCAAGTCCAAGTTCGAGATAGAACAGTTCTTCGAAGATGAGCCTGCGATGAGCGGCTGTGCCCGCCGACTGCAATTGCGTGAGGGAAGTGCCCTCCGGCGGAAAATGCACCTCGCGCAGCGCGATCTCGCGATCGGGCATGTCGAGCTTGGCCAGCATTGCGACCGGAAGGCTCTCCGGGACATTCCCGCGAGTGGCCTCAAGCAGGTTGAAGATCACTTTGCGTAGCCAGCGTGAAGCAAGACGCGCGCCGCCCAGCGATTCGTATACCGGAGTGATGCGGCCCACTTCCAGCAGCCGGGTTTCGGCGTCATCGCTTGAGTCGGGCAGGATCTCAAACTGCGGCTGAATCATCTTCAGATTGCTGGAGGAGCGGGAGGGTTCAAGCCGACCGTATAGTGCGACGGTTTGACCCGCGTGAAACTTGCCATCGAGATAGTGGCCGTGAAACCAGATACATTTCAGTGCATGACGACCCTGCCCGACCGTGAGCTCGAAAATGGGCATCTTGCGAGTGCGCATGAGCATGGCGCCGCGCACTTCGGCGATCACGCTGGCCGTCTCGCCCGGCTTCAGCTCGTCCAGGCTGCGCGGATTCTGCCGGTCTTCGTAGCGGAAGGGGAGATGGTAAAGCAAGTCCTCCGCGGTCTCGATGCTTTTGGCCTTAAGCATCTCCGAGACCTGCGGACCCACGCCGCGTACAAACTTCACTTCGTCACTGAGCCGGAGCACACTCCGGATGCTAACGCACTCGGCTGAAGTGCTGTCTCACGCACCGTGTTGATTGGTTGTCAGAACGGGTCAGAACTCCGAGATGGCGTGGCGGGCCGTGCGTACTTCGGCGGCAAGCACCCGCAGCACCCGTACCGCCAGAGAGGGGTCGGTCAACATCAAGCTGTTGAAATCCTCGCGAGTGACGAAACCGAACTCCGCACCTTTCTGGGCAGTAGCCGTAAGCGTGTACGGCTCGTTTCCAATCAGCGCGGGCAGGCCCAGTAGCGATCCCGGAAAGAGCGTGATCGACATCAGGGTGCCGCCCGTAGGCGACTCCATGGAAAGCGTTGCGGTTCCCTTGCGCAACAAATAGAGACCGCTGGGATTACCCCCCTGTGTGAACAGTTTGCGTTCTTCCTCGCAGACGACTGTAGACGAACGTTTCTCCAGGGCTTCGATAAGTTCCTTTTCGGCAATGAAAGAGGAGGAATCGAAATTCACTGAAGCACTCCAAAACGTTCGTGTGGCCATGGCGATCACAGGTAGCACCAATTCTGTCCATAATTTCACGAACAAAACCGTTCAAATGTGATGCTTGTCACATCGGGATGGTTGAGGGATCAACAGCCGTTTCGTTGTAAATGAACGGCGACCGTTTTCTGGAGGGCAGGCCGGGCGAGAATGCTTCAATAACTGGCTTCTCTAAACTTCCAGCGCTCGGACAGAACGGAGTCTTTACTTATCCTCTTCCGGTGGCGGCCCCGGATCGCCAGCATCGGGTGCGATTGAACCGGCAGGTGCTCCCTCGGAGCGTGCGAACGTCACATAAACGTCTTGTCCAACCCTTTCCCGCTTGATGATGGTCCAGCCTGGCGAGTGTTTCAGGAGATAGCTGAGCGGCATGGTGTCCGTCAGGAGCACGTGATCGATACGATGCTTATCCAGAACCTCGAACGGTGAGGCCAGGTACATCGCCTTCAGGTAATCGGCCAGGATGCCCTCATGTTCGAAAATGTCGAACCGCGAATCGATAAACTCTGGCTTCGACTGGAAGGTCATCATGCCACCGACCTGGTCGGAGTTGAAAGTGCGCCACGACGGCTGAATCGCCGCAATCGTCTGCATGGGAAAAAATGTACTCAGCTTGGTCGTGAGTTTCTTTTCGCTCGGAAAGATGAGCAGGACGACCACTGCAGCGGCCGCTACCATGAAGGCGTTCGCCGCTGGGATTGTCTTCTCATTCGATTCGAGCTCGAAGCCGCGCCGGATATCGACAGCGAGAATCGGTGTGGTCAAGACAGCGGCGAGGAAGAGAAACCGCATGTGGTCAAGGGCCGCGTACCAGGCAAAGAAGATGATCGCAATTTCATAGACGCGCCACTTCCTGCCCTTGAACGCATTGGCCACCACCATAAGGCACATCGCGCCAAACGCAAAAATGCCGGCCGGGGTGCTCAGGTTCAGCGGCTTCCACTCGGCAACGTTGGCGATGTTGAGCTTCTGGTTGGTCATCATGTCGATGGGATTCCATGCCAGGCGCCATCCATAAGGATTGATCAACAAGGCCACCACGCATAGGCCAAGCACGATCAGTAGCCGATTGCGAGCGCTACGGGAGAAAGCCTCTTGCTCGATCACACCTTTCTTGAATTCAAACGAGCCGCAGAGGATGTACAGCACGAACAGCGCCAGCCCGATCAGCCAGCTGCCATGCAGGTTGACCCACACGCAGAACAGCGGCGGCAGCAGCCACAGCGCGCGAGGGTTGTTGCCCCGCTCATACGCTTCGAGGATCGCCAGTTCTGCCCCCATGGCCAGGTATGCCAGCGCGATGGTCCGCGGCCCGGCATTTACTGAAACGAGAATGAAGGCCAATGCGGCTGCCCACCACGCGGCACCTGCATGCCCTGATCGTTTGTATCCGCGCCAATAGAGGAAAGCGAGGTTGGCGCACAGGGCAAGCCACTCAACGAGGTAAATTCCCTGGTAGTGCAGCGCCTTGTAGCTGAACCAGTAGGGGAGTTCGGCGAGCCATTCAGGATTGACCCAGGGCTTACCGCCAACGGTGAAGGAGTTGGGCTCGGCCTGCATGAAGTGGTGTGTCGTCATCAGTTGGCGCGCGTCTGCAAGGTGCCACCAGATATCGGGATCTTCCAGGGCTCGGCAAATCGGGTTCAGCGAAACGCAGAACATTACCGGCAGCGCCATCAGGATGGCGATGTTCATCACGTGCCGGGTGAAGATCCGGGCCAGCAGTTTTCGGGCAGGGCTCATCGGTGGAGCTGCGGCCTCTGCGGGCGCTCCCTGGCCTGGTGCTGCGCTCTCTGGGGCTGAGATGGAGTCCATGGTTCTACAGTACCTGCGCCGCAATCGGGCAGGGAAGCTTTACGCGGCGGGGGCGCATACACGGTGGTACTGTCGCAGCAGGTCGGATGCAGAGTTTTGGTTTGCGAATCAGCGCTTTGGCTGCTCCGCGATGGTCGCGAGAACGTCGTCTAGCGCAGCCTGCCAATCCTTGAGCGTCAGGCCGAACCGCTGCTGTAGCTTCTCGTTTGCCAGTACGGAGTTGAGAGGTCTTTTAGCGGGCGTAGGGTACTCGCTGGTTTTGATCGGGTTCACGGTCGGCGTCTTGCCGCCCACCAATTCCGGTGCGCGCTCAAAGATTGCCCGCGCAAAGCCGCACCAGGAGACGCTGCCACTGCAAGTCATGTGGTAAGTTCCGGGCCAGTCCGTTTCGAGACCGTATTCTTCTTCCAGCACCCCTGTCGTGATCTCCTGCGTCGCCCGCGCCAGTTCGGCGGCCGTTGTAGGCGCACCGATCTGGTCATCGACCACGTTGAGCGAATCGCGCTCCCGCCCCAGATGCAGCATCGTGAGTGCGAAGTTCTTGCCCTCTGGCGCGTAGACCCAGCTAGTCCGGAAAATCAGATACTGTCCACCGACAGCGCGGATCGCCTCTTCACCCGCCAGTTTGCTGGCGCCGTACACGCTCAAAGGGTTGGTAGGGTCGTCTTCTACCCACGGTTCAGCCTTTGACCCGTCGAAGACGTAGTCAGTCGAGTAATGGACCAGAAGCGCACCGGCGCGCTTTGCCTCCTCTGCCAGCACACCCGGTGCGTGTCCGTTGATGGCCATGGCCAGTTCACGCTCGCTCTCCGCGCGATCAACAGCCGTGTAGGCACCCGCATTGATGATTACGTCCGGCGCAACCTCGCGTACCTTGGCGCGAATCTCGTTTGGCTTGGAGAGATCGAGGACACTCCGGTTGCATGGGACCAGTTCCGCCGCGCCGTCAAACTTGTTGAGCAGCGCCCGGCCCACTTGCCCGTCTGAGCCTGTCACCAGGACTCGCGGCCACATGGTCAAGCAAAAACCTCCGCGGCCGCCAGCATTGCACCCTGGGCATCTTTGTCAGAGACAATGGCCTCCTCTGGCTTGATGGGCCACTGAATGCCGATTTCAGGATCGTTCCAGACAATCGTCCGCTCACCCTTGGGGTTGTAGTAGTCGGTAACTTTGTAAGCGAATCCGGCTCGCTCCGTCAGTACCAGAAATGCATGTCCGAATCCTTCGGGAATCCAGAGCATGCGGCCGTTCTCCGCGCTCAATTCGATCGCTACATGTTTTCCGAAGCACGGCGAGTTGCGCCGCAGATCAACAGCCACGTCGAGCACGGCACCGAACGCGGCGCGCACCAGCTTTCCTTGCGGCTGGATCACCTGGTAATGAATGCCGCGCACAACATTCTTTTTCGACACGGAGAAATTGTCCTGCACCCACGTTGCGGGGAGGCCTGCGGTTTCGAAATCCTTCAGGTTCCAGGTCTCCCAGAACGCGCCGCGGCTGTCGGTGTAGATCTTTGGCGTGATGATGAGCACGCCGGGCAGCGAAGTCTCTTCGATGTTCATAGTCCGTCGCCCAATCCTGCCGGAATTTGCCGTTCCGTGCGCAGCGCCAGCAGGTACTGTCCGTAGCCGCTCTTTGCAATCGGCTTTGCCAGCGCTTCCAGCTGATCACCATTGATGTAGCCGAAGTGGTAGGCAATTTCTTCGGGGCACGCGATCATCAGTCCCTGCCGCCGCTCGATGGTCTGGATATAGAGCCCTGCCTCGAAGAGAGAATCATGCGTGCCGGTATCGAGCCACGCCATTCCCCGGCTCATTACCTGGACTTTTAACTTGTTCGCTTCGAGGTAAATGCGGTTCAGGTCAGTAATCTCCAACTCGCCGCGAGCCGAAGGCTTTAGATTTTCGGCCAGCGTCACGACGCCGTTGTCGTAGAAGTAGAGTCCTGTGACGGCGTAGCGTGATTTGGGCTGCTTAGGTTTTTCCTCGATGCTGATGGCGTGTCCCGCGGCGTCGAATTCCACCACGCCGTACCGCTCCGGATCGTGCACCGGATACGCAAACACAAGGGCGCCGCTGGTCAGCTTTGCGGCTTGCTGCAGGTCGCGTGAAAATGATTGCCCGTAGAAGATGTTGTCGCCAAGGATCAGTGAGCACGAATCGGAACCTATGAACTGCTTGCCGATGGTGAAGGCCTGCGCCAGTCCCTCGGGTTTCGGCTGCACCGCATAGCTCAAGTTGATGCCCCAGCGCTTGCCGTCTCCAAGCAGATCTGCAAATCGCTGTGTGTCCTCGGGGGTCGAGATGATCAGGATGTCGCGCAGCCCGGCCAGCATCAATGTGCTCAGCGGGTAATAGATCATGGGCTTGTC
>Ga0207695_10007558_pt1 | contig 13777 bp, 13 predicted proteins | sample KBSC54metaG_FD_184354 | JGI IMG/M metagenome (GOLD analysis project Ga0207695, IMG submission 184354) | Corn rhizosphere microbial communities from Kellogg Biological Station, Michigan, USA - KBS C5-4 metaG (SPAdes) (version 2) | ecosystem: Host-associated > Plants > Roots > Rhizosphere > Soil...
GCTCCGTCGAGCCCAATGCGTCAGCCTTCTGGCAGACCTCCCACCGGCACTCTGGATGGACAATCACCTGGATGTTGGGATACTTGGCGCGCACTTCATCCACATGACTCGGCAAGAAGCGTTGATGAACAGAGCAGTGGCCTTTCCACAGCAGAAGCCGGCTCGCGTTCACAGCAGCAGCGGTCTGGCCGCCCTGCAATCCCCAGGGATCCCAGATCTGCATCTCCTCCATGGGAATGCCCATGGCATGCCCCGTGTTCCGCCCGAGATGCTGATCCGGTAGAAACAGGATGCGCTTGCCGCGCGCGAATGCCCATTCAAAGGCTGCGCGAGCGTTTGACGAGGTGCAGACCAGCCCGCCACGCTCTCCGCAGAACGCCTTGATCGCCGCAGTCGAGTTCATGTACGTCAGAGGAATCGTCTCCTCTGCCAGGCCGAGGCGCTCAAGCACCTCCCAGCAGGCTTCCACCTGCGAGATCTCAGCCATGTCGGCCATCGAGCATCCCGCATTCAGATCCGGCAGGATCACCTGCTGATCGTCGCGCCCCAGCACGTCGGCGCTCTCAGCCATGAAGTGCACACCGCAGAAGACGATGTACTTCGCCTCGGTTTCCGCGGCTACCTTGGAAAGCTTGTAGCTGTCGCCCGTGAAATCGGCGAAGCGAATCACTTCGTCCCGCTGGTAGTGGTGCCCCAGCAGAACCGTTGTGGAGCCGAGCCGCTCGCGCGCTGCCGCAATGCGTTCGTCCATGGAGTTGTCAGGAAGAGCCAGGTAGTTTTCCAGGCTGCACGAAACACCGGTCTCCGGCGAGACCGCCGTCACTTCGTCAAGAACCAGATTCACCTTTTGCCGCCTTCAGTCCGCCCAGCTCTTGTGGAACCGGCGAACGGGGATGTTGAAAGCACTCAGCGGCTGCAGAGGATGCGCTGTCGTCTCCGACCCCACCCTCGGGGATGTTGCAGCCCCATAAACTGGATGCGCCTCAGACGCGGTGGACTCAAGAATCCTGAACCGCTCTGGACACATCCGTTAGCCCAATTTTAGCAAAGGGTCGACGCGCGGCTCACCTCCGCTTCCGTGACCGCAAACCGAAGTGACGCGTACGTTTGTGAGCGAACCGCGCCGACAGTTATCATTAGCCTTCATGAGTCTGCACCCACCCATCCTGCTCGGAACCATATCGATGGTCGACTCCGTGATCCTGATGATCATGGCGCTCGTGGTGTTCGGGCCCCGCCGTCTGCCTCAGATCGGGCGCCAGATCGGCAAGCTCATGTACGAATTCCGCAAAGCCTCGAACGACTTTAAGTTCCAGATGGAAGAGGAGTTGCGGCAGTCTGAAGAGGCAGAACGCCGCAAAAAAGAAGAGGAGCGCCAGCGCGTTCTCGCGGCTCAGGCCGCCTCCGAACAGGCGTCCGTCTCCGCCGACCCGGCCTCAACTCCGAAACCAGCCGAATCCCCTTATCCGGACGAAACAACCTACCCGGAGCAATACCCGCCTGAGACAGTCTCCCCTGCGATTGAATCCCTTCCGATGGTGTCCGACGAACCGAAGATGGACGACTCTGCACCGCGTATCTTGCCCCCCAGCGTGGGTGAAACGGTTGCGGCAGCCCGTCCGAATCGGGCCTACGGCTCTCCGGAGGACTCTCCATCGCTAGAGGAGCCCGGCTCTTCGCAGCCGCAATCGACAGGCATTGCGGCAAGCGACTCGAATCCCAACTCGCCGGAGGCCGCGGAGGCACTGAACCCGCATGGGTGATGCCGTGGATGCTATCGATAAAGCGCGGGCCGCCGTATCAGAACGTGCAGAACTCCCTGGCATGAGCTTGATGGAGCACCTGGATGAATTGCGCCGGCGCATCGTCCACTCCGCCGCCTACCTCATCGCGGGATTCGCTATCGCCTGGATCTTTCGCATCCGGCTCCTCCATTTTCTTCAGGCGCCGCTGCTCAAAGTTGGCAAGTCGCTGGTCTTCACGCATCCGATGGACGCGCTGAACCTGTATCTCTATGTCGCTCTGCTCGCGGGCGCCATCGGCGCCAGCCCCTTCATCCTGTATCAGGTCTGGCTCTTCATCGCACCGGGCCTCTATCAGAAGGAGAGGCGCTTCGTCATTCCATTCATGGCGGCAACGGTGAGCCTCTTCCTGCTTGGAGCGGCTTTCGGCTACTACTACGTTCTGCCTGGCGCGATCAAAATTCTGGTGATTGACTTCGGGCACGACTTCACGCCGATGATCACCATCGAGGACTACTCGAGCTTCTTCCTCTCGATCATCCTTGGACTGGGCATCAGCTTCGAGTTGCCGATTCTGATCTTCTTTCTCGCCCTGTTCGGTATCGTCAGCCCGCGATTCCTCTGGAAGAACATCCGTTACGCCGTTCTCGCCGTTTTCATCGTGGCGGCAGTCATCTGTCCCAGCCCCGATCCATGGACGATGTGCATTTACGCCATCCCGATGCTCGCGCTGTACGTCGTTGGAATCCTGGTCGCCTGGTGGGTGCATCCCGATCGCAGACGCGCCAAAGAGGCGGCAGCGTCATGATCGGTGTTTCTAGCGGGCGGGCCGTTTCCGTTGTCTGTTTCATGCTCGCCGTCATGGGTGCGGCACCGGGATTCGCGCAGGCTCGCTTTAATGGAGCGAAGGCATACGAGTACGCAAAATCCTTTGCGGCCATCGGGCCAAGATGGCCCACCGGGCCCGGGCACGTCAAAGCCGAAGCGTTTATCCGCAATCATTTCAAGCAGGATCAACTCGAAGAAGACAGCTTCACGGCCAACACGCCTATCGGTCCGACCAATCTGCACAACTTCATCGTGCGCTTTCCCGGCAAGAAGGACGGCATCATCGTCCTTGGCACCCACTACGAGACCAACTATCCGCTGCGTAATATCAACTTCGTAGGCGCAAACGACGGCGCCGCGACAACGGGCCTCCTCATGGCCATTGCCGACCAGTTGCGGGGCAAGAAGCTCGAGGGCTACTCCGTGTGGCTCGTCTTCTTTGACGGCGAAGAGGCGTTTGAGCACTGGTCAGCGTCTGACTCCACTTTCGGCAGCCGCCATCTCGCCGCGAAGTGGGGCGGAGATGGCACGCTCGGCAAAATCAAAGCCTTCATGCTTGCCGACATGATCGGCGACAAGGACCTCGACATCCAGCGCGAGAGCAACTCGACGGGCTGGCTCGTCGACCTCGTCCGTCAAGCCGCCAAAAAGTTCGGTGATGAGCGCTACTTCTTCCAGACCGACGAGCCTGTCGAGGATGATCATCTTCCCTTCGTAAAGCGCGGCGTTCCTTCTATCGATGTGATCGACCTTGATTACGGGCCCAACAACAGCTACCACCACACCGCGCAGGACACCATGGACAAAGTCAGCGCTCGCAGTCTCTCCATTGACGGTGATGTCTTCATGGAAACCATCCATCTCATTAATCAGCGATAAACCCATTCCCAGTCTGGCTGCTGTGAGCTATGGTCTTGTACCATCCACACATGATCGGTGGTGCGTCCTGGTCTTGGTGGATCGGCTTCCATGTGCTCACAGGCGCGCTTTTACTGGTCGACCTGTTCCTTCCAAGCCATAAAAAAGAGGCGGGACCTTCGCCGAAAACTGCCTGGCTGTGGAGCGCTATCCTGGCGCTGCTCGCTTTCGGGTTCGCAGGTTTCATTGCGCTCAAGCAAGGTCGCGTCACGGCCATGGAATTCATCGCTGGTTACACCATCGAAACCTCATTGAGCGTCGACAACCTCTTCGTATTTCTCGTCATTTTTCAAGGTTTCAGGCTGAGTGGCGGTCAGCAGCACAAGGCATTGGCGTGGGGTGTCGGCGGAGCTATTATCATGCGCGCCCTGTTCATAGCACTTGGTGTCACGTTGATCGAACACTTCGAATGGATCACATATATCTTTGGCGCCTTTTTGCTCTATGCCGCGTGGCGATTGATAAGTCAGCATTCGACACGCGATGTGATCCCAAAGTGGGTCCGCAATATGCATCCAAAGCAAGGATCGTTGCTGCCGGTGATCCTGGCCGTCGAATTAACTGATGTGCTTTTCGCCGTCGATTCAATTCCGGCAGTGCTCGCAGTCTCGCGCGATCCGTTTGTCGTCTACACATCCAACATCGCAGCCATCCTGGGCTTGCGCTCGCTTTATTTCGCGATCGCCTCGCTCCTCGATCGCCTGCGCTATCTGCACTACGGTCTCGGTGCAATGCTCGCCTTTATTGCGTTCAAGATGCTTGCAGCGAACTGGATCGACGTTTCGATCACCGTCTCGCTTGCCATCATGGGTGCGATTCTGACCATCTGCGCAGTGTGGTCCGTGCTCGCCGGCCCGAAGCCGGAGCACAGAACCGGCCATTGAGAATCAAAAGCTCTCGAATCTGACCTGCCCATCCGCCGTATAGATCGAGTGCTTCTGAAACTGCGCGTCATTGCGCTTCGGATAGTCATTGCGAAAGTGAGCTCCCCTGCTCTCCTTGCGCGCCAACGCCGAACACAGGATCGCGCGCGCAATGCTGCAAAGCGACTGCGCCTCGAGCAGCCCCCGGAACTTGTCCGCTGACCGGTCGAAAAGCGCGAGACCATCCTGCACGTCCGCACGCATTTGAAGTCCGTGATCCAGTAACGGCTCCGACCGCAACAGGCCTCCATCCGCCCACATTGCTCGCTGAAGTGTGGACACTTGCACTTCCAAGTCTTCAGCATTCGCACGATCCGAATCTGGAGAACCTGCAGATCCGCTCATGTCGGGATTTGACGGCAGATCATCCTCAAGCATCGCCTGCGCCGCCCGCGCTCCGAAGACCAACCCCTCGAGCAGAGAGTTTGAAGCCAGCCGGTTCGCTCCGTGCACTCCTGTGCATGCGGCCTCGCCTGCCGCATACAGACCCTTCACATTTGTGCGCCCCATCAGATCTGTCCGAATGCCACCCATGAGGTAATGCGCTGCCGGACGCACCGGAATCAAATCGCGATGCAGATCCAGCGAATAACGTGAAAGGAACGCGCTGATCCCTGGAAAACGCTTATGCAGGTCGATGTCAGTCACGTGCCGCATATCAAGGAAAACTGAGCGAGCTTCGCCATACTCACCGAGTCCCTCACGCGTGATTGCCCGCGCCACGACGTCGCGCGGCGCCAGTTCCAGCAGCGGATGGTACCGATCCATGAAACGCTCACCCTTGTCGTTGCGCAGATAAGCACCTTCACCCCTCAGTGCCTCCGACATCAGAAAACGCGGCGCTCCCGGGTACGAAAACGCCGTGGGATGAAACTGGTAGAACTCCATGTCCGCGAGTTCCGCGCCGGCCTCCAATGCCAGCGCAATCCCGTCGCCTGTCGCAACAGGCGGGTTCGTTGTGTCACTGTAAACCTGCCCTGCCCCGCCCGAAGCGACCAGAACAGCGCGCGAACTCACAACCCCGGAACAGCCGCCTTCCCCGGCAGACAACAATTCCGCTCCGGCGACCCTCGCCTCGCTTAGCAGGAGGCGGCTCACCATTGTCCACTCAGCAAATTTGATCCTCTGATGCGCACGTGCCTGCGCGACCAGCGAGCGGCTGATCTCCGCGCCCGTCGCATCGCCGTTTGCATGCAGAATGCGCGGCCTCGAGTGCGCGCCCTCGCGCGTGCGTAGCAGCTTGCCCTCGGCGCGATCGAAACGCGTGCCCCACTCGATGAGCTCACGCACACGTTCCGGCCCTTCGTTCACCAAGACCTGTGCGGCCGGCGGAAAGACCAGCCCATCACCAGCAGAAAGGGTGTCGCTCAGATGCAACGCGACATCTTCCGTGTCTTCCCAGGAAGCCACGGCGATGCCGCCTTGCGCATAGAACGTATTTGACTCGCCGAGAGACTCTTTGGTGACGACGAGAACATCGCCTTCATCGGCGAGTTGAATTGCGGCACGTAGTCCAGCAACGCCCGCGCCCATCACAATGAAGTCAACCGGGGAAGAAATTGCCATCTCTCCGAGGCTATCACTTACCTTGAAGAGACATGTAGCGGCCTAGCTACGCTGCGTGGGTGGTGGCGCGAGCCTTGCTCTTCAAGACGAAGCCCAGCATCTCCGCACATTTCTTCAGGAGGCCGTACGGACCGGCATCGACACCCAGTTGTTTGTCCGCCCAAGGCTTGGCGTTCCCCCGCGAGGAGGCGCTCATGGCCAAAATCTGGCATCGCGGAGACCGCTCACGCGTCATCGCTGCGAGGCGTTCACATTCGTCAGGAGTCAGGGAATGACAAAGCACGACCAGGTCGAACGTATTACTTGTTAGCAGAGTTCGGGCTTCGTTGAAACGGCCCGCACCCCGAACGGCGAAAAACGCGCCTAAGATCATCTCTCTCGACCTCAGCAGCATCTCGTCACGACCTACTACCAGCACACGAGCATGAGAATTCATAAACAACAACTCGATGAAGGCAGGATGAATGACCTTAGACCGTCATTCACTCTGCTGGTGAAAGTTAGGTAACTAGGAAAAACCCTAGGAGAATGAAACCTTTGCGACAAACTTCGTACATACTAAGTCAGATGTAGTTACAAGCCGAGAAGATACCCGTTGCTTACGAACTTCATAGTTCATGTTCACTGACTCGAGTTTTCTTTGACATTCTTCCGACCTCGAATTCCCCGTCTTACAAGATGGGAAAGTGGATATCAGCTGGGCGATTCTCGCTGCGTCAACCGGAATGGGAACCAGGCTTCAGATCGACAGCCACGATAGCAAGGCGAGTCGCCTCAAAATCAAGACCAATACTCGTAATCAATGCTCAAAAAGCGACTTCCGGACGCGCGAAGGCGGGTGTTCCATCAACTCCCGATAGAATGGATTCAACGTGCAAACCATCCGCGTCGAAACACCTTCTGCTAAATACGACGTATTCGCGGGCAGCGGTCTCATCGCCTCGCTGCGCCCTCGCATTGAACGTGCAGCCGGAAAATTGCCCCCTCGTGTGTTTGTCCTCACCTCGCCGGAGATATGGGCTCTGTGGGGCGACACGTTCCTCCAATCGTTTCATGAGTCGCCAACAATCCTCTTTCTCGCACCGGGCGAAAAACACAAGACGGTCAAGAGCGTAGAAAGCATTCTTCGCCAGATGCTCCGAGCTGGCGGCGATCGCGGATCTCTCCTTATCGCATTCGGAGGTGGGATCGTCGGCGACGTTGGGGGATTCGTCGCTGCCGTCTTCATGCGCGGAATCCGCTATGTGCAGGTCCCCACAACCTTCCTCTCTCAGGTCGACTCTTCGGTCGGCGGAAAAACCGGCGTCAACCTGCCCGAAGGCAAGAACCTCGTAGGCAGCTTTCATCACCCAGTGGCAGTGTATGCCGATATCGACACCCTCAGCACTCTCTCCGATCGCGAACTACGCGCGGGTCTCATGGAAAGCGTCAAGGCCGGAGTCATCCGCGACCGGTCACTCGTTCGCTTCATGGAAGAACACGCCGACGAAATTCTCGCTCGCGATCCGAAGGCTCTGGAAAGAGTAATCGGCGCATCTATCCGCATGAAGGCGAATGTCGTCAACAAGGACGAGCGCGAAAACGGTCTTCGCATGATCCTCAATCTCGGCCACACTGTCGGGCACGCGATTGAGCAGGCTACGAAATACAAAGTCCTGTTGCACGGCGAGGCGGTCGGGTGGGGCATGATCGTTTCGCTTTATGTTGCGCATCGCCGCCGCAGCATCACCGGCGAACAGGCAGCCCGCATCGAAAAGCTGATCCATCTCTATGGCCCACTCCCCCCGCTTGACCTGCGCGCCTCCCGCCTTATAGCGGCTACAGGCAGCGACAAGAAGAACGTTGGTGGTGTGCGACGCTTTGTTGTTCCAATCGGCATTGGCGATGCCGGAGTAATCGAAGATCTCACGCAGCCTGAACTGCTCGCAGCAGTAACATACATGCTTTCTCAGGCCAAAAAGGCTCGCGCATCATGATTGCCTCCGGGGCAAAACCAGTAGGTGCGCAAGATGAATCCAACGCAGCGCAGGCCGTGCAGCAGATGTTCAATACCATCGCGCCGCGCTACGACCTGCTCAATCACGTACTTTCTGCCAACATCGACCGCCTCTGGTGGCGTCGTGCCGCGCTTGCTTTTCGTTCCACTCTCGCCGATCCGGCTGCATCTATCCTGGACATCTGCTGCGGTACCGGCGACCTGACCCTCGCTCTTCTCAAGCATCGACCCGACGGAGCGCGGCCTATCCTCGCAGCCGATTTCGCTCATGCCATGTTGAGCCGCGGTCTGCAGAAATTCGGCGCCGCTCAACGCAGTGACGCTCGCGCAATTGCTGTCGAAGGGGACGCCCTACGCCTGCCCCTTCAATCGCAGTCGCTCGACCTCGTCATCACCTCATTCGGCTTTCGCAACCTCGCAAACTATGAAGCCGGCCTGCGCGAGTTTCACCGCGTGCTGAAACCTGGTGGCCGGCTCGGCATTCTGGAATTCAGCCAGCCCGGCGGCCTCGTTGGCAAAGCGTACGCCCTATATTTTCATCGGATACTCCCCGTGATCGGCCGTCTGATCTGCGGCAAAAATGGCCCATACAGCTACCTGCCGTCATCGGTGGGGGCTTTTCCGCCTCCCTCCGAACTAGTCGAAATGATGCGCCGCGCCGGCTATTCCGAATGCAATTGGCAGCCCTACACCTTCGGCATCGCAGGGTTGTACACGGCCGTACGCTCGCCTGTACTCTAGGTACGCAATGTCTATCGCCGCCACAAGTCCGTCCGCTTTGCCCCCCGCGGAGAACTCGGCACTCAAACGCCGTGTTGCGTTGAACTCGATGCTGGCGGCAACCTGCATGACGGCCCTGAAGCTCGCGGCCGGAATCATCTCAGGTTCACTGGGCGTTCTCTCCGACGCAGCACATTCCGGCCTCGACCTCGTCGGTGCCACGCTCACGTTCTTCTCTGTTCGCGTTTCAGATAAACCCGCCGACGAAGATCACACCTACGGACATGGCAAGGTTGAAAATCTGTCCGCATTTTTCGAAGCCGGCCTGATGGCGCTCTCCTGCGCGTGGATCATCTGGGAAGCCATTCAGCGCATTCGCCTCAACACCTTCGAACTCCGGTTCTCCATCTGGCCCGTTCTAGTAGTCCTCAGTTCCATCGCAGTTGACTTCTGGCGATCGCGCGCGCTGCGTCGAGTCGCCGAGCAAACGGGTTCGCCGGCGCTCGCCACTGACGCCTTTCACTTTTCGTCTGACATTTGGGCCTCTGTCGCTGTTCTCGCCGGTCTGCTCGCGACCTGGGCAGGCGTCTACTGGCACGTCGACTGGCTGCGCTATGCCGACCCAGTCGCCGCCATCTTCGTCTCTCTCATGATTCTGCGCATCACTGCGACGCTCACGCGCGAAACCGTTGGCGTGCTGATGGATCAGATCCCCGCCGATACTCGACTGAAGGTCATCCACGAAGCTGAGAAAGTCCCAGGCGTCCTCGCCGTGGAGCAAGCTCGGGTGCGCCGCTCCGGGCCTAACTACTTCGCAGACCTCACGCTGGCGATGCCCTCGCGCACCACCTTCGAGCACACCGGGGAACTCGTCCGCGCGGCCACGGAGGCCGTCCACCACGTGCTGCCGCAGGCTGATGTTGTTATCCACACCGTTCCGCGGCAATCGCGTGCCGAAAGCATCTTCGACCGTGTACGCGCCGTCGCCGCTCGCAACAACGTTCCCGTCCACGACCTCAGCGTCCAGTCGCATCAGGGCAAGCTTCACGTCGAACTTCACGTCGAACTAGACGAGAACCTTCCTCTCATCGCGGCACATAGCTTTGTCAGCGGACTTGAAGCTGAGATCATGCGCGAGACTCCCGAGATCGATTCAATCCTCACCCACATTGAGAGCGAGCCCGCGACTATCGAGCAGCCGGAAGAGATCGTCGAGTCCGACCGGCGCATCGAGAAAGCCCTGCGCGCCGCAGCGGCCGTCGATGGGGAGATCATAGACGTCCACCAGATCATGATTGGCCGCACTACGGAACACCTCACGCTCTCCTGCCACTGCACCCTCCCCGATGAACTCTCCATGCATCGGGTGCACGAGGTCATCACCTCCCTCGAAGACCGCTTCAAGCTCGAGTGCCCAGAGGTGCATCGCGTTACCATCCATCCCGAGCCCGTGACCGACAACACCCGCTGATGCCGATCGGATTGTCCGATAATGGAATCAGCAGCACCGGGAGGAATCGACTCTTGATAGCGCACTCCGATTGGAAGCACGACGAGGTATTTCAGGGAACGACTGAAGATGGCCAAACCGTCACGCTCGATGGCGACTCAGCACATCTTCACGGGCCCAGCCCGATGCAGGCAGTTCTCATGGCCCTCTGCTCTTGCACATCCGTCGACGTCGTCAATATCCTGAAGAAGAAGCGTCAGGACCTGACCGCGCTCCGCGTGACCGCGAACGCGACGCAAGCCGACACTCCTCCGCGCATCTTCACACACATCAAGCTGATCTACGCGGTCCATGGACGCCTCAGCCGTAAAGCGGTGGAGGACGCAGTCTCCCTGTCCAAGAGCAAGTACTGCTCCGTTTCGAAGATGCTGGAGAAGGCCGCCACTATCGAGTACGACATCGTCTACCCCGACGGAGAGCCCAAGGCATGAGAGGCAACCTTCTGCTGCGTCTGTTCCGAATGGCTTGTGTCGTTATGCTGCTGGTCGCGGTTGCAATGGTCTCCGCGATCACCACCATGCACTTCGCTATCCATGGCGCGGAGGTAAAGATTCCCGCGTTGAAGGGCATGACTGTATCGGAGGCGCGCAGCCAGGCCGCCGGGATGGGGCTCAACCTCGACGTCGACAATCGCTACTACTCGTCGGACGTGGCGGCCGGACATATCCTTTCGCAATCTCCAGCGCCCGGCTCTGTAGTGCGTCGCGAGTGGCATGTGCGCGTCTCAGAAAGTCTCGGCCCTCAGAAAGTTGATGTCCCTGACACAGTTGGCGCCGACGCGCGCGTTGCTGCGTTGCGCCTGCGCCGAGCCGGCCTGCAGGTTGGAGTTACTGCGAAGCTGCCCTGGACCGGCGCGGAAGACAACGCAGTTCTGGCGCAGGATCCTCCTGCTCACTCGCATGGCATCGCACAGCCCAGCGTGAACATCCTTGTCGCGGGGCCCGAAAGCGCAGCTCCCGACGGATACGTGATGCCCGACCTCGCTGGACTGCCGATCACCACAGCCATCGATCAACTGACCCGGATCGGCCTCAAGGTCGATTCTCCAACGTATGTGGATGTCAACATTCCGTCCGTTGGCGCTCCAGGCGCTGCGCCAGTTCCACCCACAGCTCCCGGCTCCGTCATCACGCAACAACCCCTTGCCGGTGCGCGGGTCGATCAAAACACCGCTATCAAGCTCGTCGCGGCAAAATAAAGCCATCGCGCTCTCACGATCATCTAATAGAGGGCGCATGAATCAGCACTCCGAAAATCTCCCCGAGAAGCCAGTGCCTGCTCGCGACTTCTCCCATGCATGGCGTGCGCTGCGCCATCGAAACTTCCGCCTGTTCTTCGGCGGACAGAGCATCTCCGTCATCGGCACGTGGATGACGCGCGTTGCGACGTCGTGGCTTGTCTACAGGCTTACGGGCTCGGCTCTACTCCTTGGCACCGTCAGCTTCGCCGGCCAGATTCCGACGTTTCTTCTCGCCCCGATCGCAGGCGTCATCGTCGATCGCATCGATCGCCGTAAGGTTCTGGTCTGGACCCAGGCTCTAGCCATGCTGCAGTCGCTAGTGCTCGCGTGGCTCACGCTCTCCAATCGCATCACGATTCGCGAAGTGCTCGTGCTAAGTGCTTTTCAGGGACTCGTCAATGCCTTCGATATGCCGGCGCGTCAATCCTTCATGGTGCAGATGGTTGAGGACCGCGCCGATCTGTCCAACGCAATCGCCATCAACTCGTCGATGGTGAACATGGCCAGGCTGGTGGGTCCGTCGCTCGCCGGACTGCTCATCGCCGTGAAGAGTGAAGGCTGGTGCTTTCTGGTCGACGGCATCAGCTATATCGCCGTGATCATCTCCCTGCTGCTTATGCGCGTGCCGCGCAAAGAAGAACAGCGCGCGCGAACATCGACCGTCACGCAGCTCAAAGAAGGCTGGGCGTACGTGGCTGGATTTGTTCCCATCCGCTCCATCCTGCTGCTCTTCGCATTGCTCAGCCTGATGGGATGGCCCTTCATGGTCCTGATGCCCATCTTTGCCGCAAAGATTCTCCACGGAGGCCCGCACACACTTGGCTTTCTCATGGGTGCGGTTGGCGTCGGCTCACTCGCCTCAGCGCTTTCGCTGGTGATGAGGCGCTCTGTTCGCGGCCTCACGCGCGTTATCCCTGTTGCAGCCGTGATCTTCGGCATCGGCCTGATCGCCTTCGGCTTCTCGCACTATCTCTGGCTCTCGATGCTAATGATGCTGGTGACCGGATTCGGCATGATGCAGGGCCTGACGGGCAGCAACACGATCATCCAGACACTTGTTGACGAGAACATGCGCGGCCGTGTGATGAGCTACTACACGATGGCGTTCGTGGGCATGGCCCCGTTCGGCAGCCTGCTGGCAGGCGCCATGGCTCACGCTATAGGGGCACCACGCACTGTCATCGTCAGCGGAGTCGCCTGCATCCTGGGAGGCATCTGGTTCACATCGCAGCTTCCGGCCATCCGCAAGGACATGCGACCCATCTACCAGCGTCTCGGCATCATTCCTCAGCCTCCGCTCGAGGAAGCCACCGAGAGCTGATCCGTTATGATGGGCGCGAGGTGCCTGACTGATGGGGCTGCAGGAAGATCTCGACCGCATTGCATTGCAGGAGCGCGAACTTGTGCTTCCGCGTTTCGACGCTGATATCGCGTGGCAGATCGGCTCTAAGCTCCGGGACATTGCCGCCGAGCGCCACTTGGCCATCGCCATCGACATACGGCGCTTCGGACACCCGCTCTTTTACGCGGCGATGGACGGCACCACTCCCGATAATCCCGAGTGGGTGCGCCGCAAAGGGAACGTCGTTGCGCGCTTCCATCACAGCTCGTACACGGCAGCGCTGAACGAGAAGCTGAAAGGGAAGAATATCTACGAGACTCAGGGTCTGCCGCTTGCCGACTACGCTACGCACGGCGGCTCATTTCCGATTCGTGTCGCGAACGCGGGCATTGTCGGCAGCATCACTGTCTCCGGTCTTCCCATGCGCCAGGACCACGAACTGGTTATCGAAGCGCTGTGCGCGGTGCTCGGACGCATTTACAAGGACCTGAAACTCCCGCCCGAGTAGACGGTCAGCGATCCTTCTGGATCAGAGCTGCAAAGAATCCATCCGTCTCGAATGTGCCCGGTAACAGTCTAAGCGTCCCTTCGGGCCGGACGCACGCGAGCAGCCTTTGAGAACCTTCCAGCGTAAGAATGCCTTCCGACCGCAGTTCCTCGATTCTCGATCGAAGTGAAACAAGCCTTACGTTGGCCTCTTCCGCCAGCACCGCCTCGATCACTTGCTCGTTCTCCTCGGGCTCAAGCGAGCATGTTGAATACAACACAAACCCACCCGGACGTGCGGCACGCAACGCAGACTTCAGAATGGCTCTCTGACGTTCAGCCTGTCGCGCTAGATTCTCCACTCGCAATCGATGCCGAATCTCCGGATTCCGTCCTAGCGTTCCGGTTCCGCTGCAAGGCACGTCAGCGAGCACGGCGTCGAATTCACCTTCAGAATTGAGGTGAGTTGCATCGGCAACCCTGCACTGCACGCGATCCCCTAACAC
>Ga0207695_10007559_pt1 | contig 13776 bp, 8 predicted proteins | sample KBSC54metaG_FD_184354 | JGI IMG/M metagenome (GOLD analysis project Ga0207695, IMG submission 184354) | Corn rhizosphere microbial communities from Kellogg Biological Station, Michigan, USA - KBS C5-4 metaG (SPAdes) (version 2) | ecosystem: Host-associated > Plants > Roots > Rhizosphere > Soil...
TTTGATGCCCACACCTATATCTATACCCAGCAGGTTAGCATTGGTATGTGCATTTCTTGGAATAAAGTGAATAGATTCTTTTACCTGTACTCTTGGTGTTATATCGTAAGTAACGCCTTGCGTTACAGTAAAGCAAACGAATGGTGTGCTGGTATGTGTGGTAACAATATCTTTAGCAGCGCCATCAGTAAAGTTGAACTCGCTGTATTTTTCCTGGTACACATTGTACACAGCGCCGCCGCCTACAAATGGTTTCAGTTTGTTTGATTTCTTGCCGAAGCTGTACTGTATAGTAACAGGAACTGTAAGATTGTAGATCTTGCCCACACCACGATTAATGATATTTACACCGCCTGTTTTATTAACTACAGTGCTGCTGCCATATTTCAACTCAAACTCCAATGCAAGGCGTTGAGTAATAGATTTTGCACCATAAATAGCGTTGGTGAAAACATACTTACCTGAAGGCTGTTTAATAGTGCTGTTGTTATTATTAATAAATAACTGGGCACCCGTTTCATAACCTATTACCCAATCGCGTTGGTTATGAGCGGTACAAGAGTCCTGCGCCTGCACCTGTAAGCAGGATATCAGGGTACTTACAACAAGACAATACAGCAGAAAGTTTTTCATAGTATTGTTAAGTTTTGGTTCTTATTGCTTTAGAAGACATAAAATTCTGCTAAAGCGTTTATAAAATAATGTTAAATGTACATTACAATAAACGTTCCACAAAGGTAATTTATTATAAGGCTATATAATATTTATTTATTAAACATATAACAAATTCCCAGCATAGGTTTGCTACTAGAAGTATTACAGGTTGTAGTAGGAAATAGTTCCGATTTCAAAGCCAGGTTGAGTAGATTGGTGAATGTACTGTAGCCCATAAGGCTGAGAGCCTGGGTAGTAATTAATTTCGTAAGAGGTATTTTTTTACCGGGTAATGCGATATGCTATACCAAATGCGGCGTTAAGATAATAATCAGGATCCAATTCGTTATAGTCTATTTTTGATATTGGTTTGAAATCCTCAGTATTTATTCTGCCAGTAATATTCAGGCTAACTGCAAATCTTTTGTTCAGGTTGTATGATGCATAATAGCAAAGCCCGATAGCCCTGTATTGAGTTTTGTATATCTGCGAAACATTTGTATTGTAATTGACAATAGCATCATACTCGGTGCCATGTATGTAGCGCCTGTTTTGTATTGCAGTATACGTTACCCCTACGTAACTTTTCACTCCCTTAAAGCTCTTATCTTTTAAAGCAGATTTACCATTAAGATTATACTGTAAGCTAAAGTCAAGTAAATAGAAGCTACAGTCTGATGTATAGCTCCGCAGCACATAAATGCCTGGCTCCTGCATTATGCCTGAATTGTACACACTCTTGTTATACATAGATGCATTAATTGATACTGCCCACCGGGTTTTGGTATCATACCTGGCAAATAAGCCAGTCAATACATTTGTGTTCTTAGCATAAACTATGTCTTTAGGGCTAAGATTTTGAGTAGTTGCAGGATAATTTGCCATAATGCCTGTAGCAAATCCTAATTGGAATGATTGTGCGTTTGAGCTTACTGCTAACAAGCAAGCAAATGCCAGGATAGTCTTTTTCATATTTAGGTGTTTGGTTTTTAAATGTTTCACGTGGAACATTATAAGCGGTAGCTCATGCCCAACAATAGCCCGAATTTGAATTCGGGGACATTATATAGATTATCTATTCCCTCGTCCCTTTGTTTAAGGTAACCGGCTCTAAATGTTCCGTTTAACCATATCCTGTTTGTGAGGCTGTAATCTATGGTATAGTTTATACCTATGCCCATTTTAGGACCTCCGCCATTTAGGTTTCCATCGCCAAAGCCTGCTGATTGATGTATATTATAATAGTAGTAGACCGGGTTGACGTATATACCCACGAATGTTCTAAGGTTATTGCTGCTGGTAAGGGTACGCTGCAGGCTGATAATTAGAGCATAGCTATTTAATGAGAACCTGTCATAAGTCAACGAATTGCCTTGAATATCGGTTATGTTATAATTAATAGGATGCTGAAGGGTGCTATAGTTGAAACCTAATTCTATTGCCCAATGTCTTTTCTCTTGTCTGTAAAAGAAATCTTCATCAGGGCCCAAGCCCAATTTGCTGCCTTTAAAGTTAGAATACCAGTATGACATACCGGTACGGATGCCTATTTGGTTCTGTGGGTTATCGCTCAGCCTAAATTGTGCGTTGGCTGTGAGGGTTGATAATAGAGCTGCAAGCAAGAGAATTCGTCGCATAGATAGGCTTTCAGCATGAACGTATAGACAGCTAAAATAGTATATCTGTTGATATAATCTGCGCATTTAACTTTAACTTTGCAGCCTTATGTTTCCTGAATATGATGTTATAGTTGTAGGGGCCGGGCATGCGGGCTGTGAGGCCGCCGCCGCCGCTGCAAATATGGGCTCGAAGGTCCTGTTGATTACTATGAATATGCAGACCATAGCCCAAATGAGCTGCAACCCCGCTATGGGTGGCATAGCCAAAGGCCAGATAGTGCGCGAGATTGATGCGCTTGGTGGCTATAGCGGTATAGTGAGCGACAAGAGTATGATACAGTTCAGGATGCTGAACAAGAGCAAGGGACCGGGAATGTGGAGTCCACGTACCCAAAACGACCGTATGCTCTTTGCTGCTACCTGGAGAGAGATGCTGGAGCAGACCCCAAACCTTGATTTCTGGCAGGATATGGTGAAGAGTTTAATTGTTTCACGTGGAACAATTAAAGGAGTGGTGACCGGGATGGGACAGGAAATATATGGCAAGGCGGTAGTTTTAACCAATGGAACCTTCCTGAACGGGGTAATTCATATAGGAGAGAAGCAATTTGGCGGAGGTAGAATAGGCGAAAAAGGCGCAACAGGACTTACCGAACAACTGGTAGAACTGGGTTTTGAAAGCGACAGGCTGAAAACAGGCACCCCACCAAGGGTAGATGGTCGCAGTCTGGACTACAGCAAAATGGAAATACAGGATGGAGATGAGGAAGTAGTAGGTTTTTCTTACCTGCCTATAGAAAAAATAAAGGCAGAAAAGCAAAGATGTTGCTGGATAACCTATACCAGTCCCGAGGTACATGAGATATTGAAGACTGGTTTTGAGCAATCGCCTATGTACCAGGGAAGGATAAAAGGCAGCGGACCGAGATATTGCCCAAGCATAGAAGATAAAATAAGCCGTTTTGCAGAAAGAGAACGCCACCAACTGTTCGTAGAGCCGGAAGGATGGAACACTGTAGAGATATATGTGAACGGTTTCAGCACCTCTCTGCCAGAAGAAGTACAATATAAAGCACTGAAAATGGTACCGGGATTTGAGAATGTAAAGTTCTTCCGTCCGGGCTATGCAATAGAATACGATTATTTTCCACCAACACAGCTGAAGTTTACACTGGAAACCAAGCTGATGCCGAACCTTTTCTTTGCAGGACAAATAAATGGAACAACAGGATATGAAGAAGCTGCCTGCCAGGGATTGATGGCCGGAATAAATGCACACCGGAAAGTACATGAGCTGGAACCTGTAGTGCTGGGAAGAAGTGACGCATACATTGGGGTACTAATTGATGACCTTATAAATAAAGGAACTGACGAACCATACCGAATGTTTACCAGCAGGGCAGAGTACCGCACCATTTTGAGGCAGGATAATGCGGATCTTCGTCTTACAAGGCTTGGACATGAAATTGGGCTTGCATCAGATGAAAGATTAGCCCTGATGAGTGAAAAAGAGCAAAAAGTGGCAAAAACCAAGGCAATTTTGACTGATTTTTCGATAGAACCGTCTACAGTCGCATCATTTTTGGAGAGCAAGGGGTCGGCCCTTTTAAGCGAACGTAGCCGCGCTCTAAAATTGCTCCTAAGACCTGGTATTGGGCTGAAAGATATGATGGAAGAAATACCGGAATTGAAAAATGAACTGAGCGGAATGGATGAGTTGGTTTTGGAACAGGCAGAGATCCAGATAAAATATGACGTGTATATAGAGAAAGAAAAAGAGCTGGTGAAAAAAATGGCCACACTTGAAGAGCTGATGATACCGGAATCTTTTAATTATGATAAGCTAAGCGCCATATCAAATGAAGCGCGACAAAAACTAAGCAAAATAAAACCACGCACTTTGGGACAGGCCAGCCGCATAAGCGGGGTGAACCCAAGCGATGTACAAATATTAATGGTGTACATGGGCCGATAAGTAATAAAGATAAGAGCCACAACCTGTGGCTCTTTATTTTTGCATCACCATACAGACTATAATTTCTATTACCTCTCTGTGGATATAAAAACAGCTATACATCATTATTGCAATTATCAACCACGCTGCCATGCGGAGGTGCGCAATAAACTGTATGAGCTGGGGTGCACTACACCAGAGGTAGAAGAAAATATAGCTGAGCTGATAGAAGCGGGATTACTAAACGAGGAACAATTTGCCCGTGCTTATGCCAGGGGCAAGTTTCGTATAAAACACTGGGGCAAACAAAAAATAATAAGCCAGCTACGACTGAAGAAAATATCGGAATACTGCATAAAAAAAGGGTTATCAGAGATAGATGGAGAAGAGTATGAGCGAACACTGGAGCGGCTGGGCAGCAATAAATGGGAAGAACTGAAGAAAGAAAAAAGCCCCAGGATACGACAAATGAAAGTGTACCGGTACCTGATGCAGAAGGGGTATGAAAGCGATCTGGCGCGGGATTTGCTTAACAGATTAATAGAGAAATAATTTATTAGCAAGATAATATCATTACTATATTTACATTACAATAGGCTTTACTCATGGTGCAGCAAGTTACAGAAGGTGTTAGTGTATCGGTAGAAACATTCTACCAGCCGGGACAGTCTAATCCACTGAACTCGGAATACCTCTTTGCATATCGCATTACGATTGAGAATCAAAGCACTATGCCTATAAAGCTGATAAGCCGCCACTGGCATATAATAGACAGCAACGGCAGCAAGCGGGAAGTGGAGGGAGAAGGTGTAGTAGGCCAGCAACCAATAATAGAACCCAACGAGAAATACCAATACGTATCAGCAGCCAACCTGCGCAGCGATATGGGCAAAATGTATGGCCTCTACCAAATGGAAAACCTATACAATAAAAAAATAATATCTGTTGCTATTCCTGAGTTTCAGCTCATTGCTCCCTTTAAGATGAATTAGGATTTCCCCAATCATTTTGTGCTAAAAACCTTAATATTTTTGCTCATTTATTTGTAATCTTGTACTAAGAGAGCGCATTTTCCCCGCATTTAGTTCCTTAATTGCTTGTTAACCAGTTACAAATCTGAAGTTAACAGATGCGTATTTGTTTGTTGCGGCTTTAATTAATAACAATTTTGTAGAAGTTATTAAAGAGAGTAACAACAAGAGGATTGAGAATGAGAAATATTTTTTCATATAAGTTAAAAGCAAAAGGATTAATCCTGCTGGGATTAATTTTTGGAGCTCACCTTACCTGCAGTGCGCAGGGGAAGGTAAGTGCGGCGCCGGGCGCAGACACCATCAGCGTTACAAAACAGAAAGCAGTAGACACTACCATAAAAACTACTGTTGCGCCTTCCCTTACAAAAGATACTACTATACAGAAAATAATAGCAGGAAAAGATTCTGTAATATTCAAGCTCGACACTACTAATATCCTTACCCGCAAGGGCACTAAGCGCCGCCCTATTAATGATGATGTAATGGATATCATTACACAAAAAGTAATAGAAACCAGCGACCAGTACCAGGACGTAACCAACATAACTATACAGCCGAAACTTGTAAATGCAGAGGTAACAAACAAGGCACCTAATACCGAGGCTACACCTGCAGCATCTACCGCTGTAATAAATACGCTGGATGGCAACCCGGGCTTTGCTACTAATAAAGAAAACAACAACACTATAAAGAATGGCAGCGATGGCGTGCGCGCAAGATCTGGTGTGCAAAACCAGATGAGTACACAGCTTAATTCGCTGTACACAACTACGCTGCTGAAAGATTCGCTGATGGCGAACAGCAATAAAGATTTTCTTTTCAACAACGTAACTATTACCAATACATCATCAGCAAAAGTTACTTTGCTGGTGACTATCAATATACCTAACACATGGTCGCTGATAACTGATAAAGTACTGACCATAACACTGGAGCCGAATGGCAGCCAGGTGATACCTATGCGACTGCTGCCTACTAACTCCAGCACTGCAGCATGGGAACAGGTGACCCTTGAATACCGCAATACAGAAACTGGTGATACAAGACGCGACTTCTTTAATGTGCGTGTACAGGAGTTTACAAAATTCAAGGCGCGTCTGCTTAATCCGACCATGGTGCTGTTGGCTTATCAAAAGCTTTTATCTATTCCTATATACCTAAGGAACTCGGGTAATGTGACAGGTACCTATACTATTGCCAGTGCCAATGAATTTTTGCACCTGGATGATAAGATGTCTATAAACCTGGATGGCGGCAGGGATACAACCTACAACCTGAGCCTGGCACTAACAGAGAATGAATACAAGATGCTGACCAAGCAGGATATAAGAATAATAGTGAGCAGCAAAGAAGATGCGTATAACCTGGTGCAATCATTATCGAAAGTAGGCTATATACTTAAAGATCACCCATCTGCCTACATGGATATGCCGCTGCAGATAGAAGCCGGTATGGTATCGCAGGGCTCAAGCGCTAATCAATATTATGCAGGCATATACGGCAGTGTGGACGTAGATAAAGATAACCGTGTAGCGATAGCCTATAGAAGCAATACTATGAGCCGCGACCAGACAATAGACAATGGCCTGGTGCGAATGGACTATAGCGGTAAACATGTAATGGCAAGCATAGGCAACATAATGGAGATGACCGACTTCATGATGGATGGCTATGGTGCAAAAGGTGGCTATATATGGGGTAAGGACAACGATAACAAAGCAGTGATATATGGTATGCTGAAAAGCAGGGTAGGCAATAGCCAGGTGTTTGGCGGCAATGCGCAGCTAAAGCTTGCAAATAATATAAGACTCACAGAATCTATATCTGCAAATACGGATAAGGTAACAAAACTAAACAGCAGCATAGCCCGCCAGACACTGGACATGAAAATGCTGGACGATAAACTGAAACTATCGCTGGTGGCAGGTGCAGGCATGGAGCAGAATACTGCAAAAATGCTGGCCGGTCAGCAGAGCGAAATGCTGGGCAGCTCATTTGGTTATAACCTTCAATTCCTAAGCAAGCACTTCAGCACTATATCAAACATACTATACAACAGCAATAGTTTTGCGGGCATCTACAAAGGCCAGCGCCTGCAGTCGCATGACGCAAGATTTATGATGAATAAGTTTTTTGTGGGCGGCTACTATGAGTATAACTATAAAAGCCAAAACGTATTTGACGACAGCGTAATGCTATCCGACGTGTTTGCAATAAGATCTCAAAATTATGGTGGCCGCATTGGCTATTCCAACAAATTTGCCAACATGATACTTTCTGCCGGCGACCAGCAGCAATTGCAGAGCGGCGAAGGAAACAACTTCACATCAGACTACAAATACCTGAACCTGAACGCTACATTTTCTATCACCAAAAAAATATATCTGAACGTAAACTCATATACCGGTAACATGTCCACCGACAACAATAAAGTGAATAACTTATTTGTGAGCAGCACTACCGGTACACTAAATGCATACAACGGTGGTATAGCATTCCGCTACGATCATGGACCGTTTTACTACAGCGACGTAGCAGCATATATACTGAACCCTGTAACATTTAACCGTACACTGGTGAGCCCTTATGTAGATGTTCAGATGTTTAAAGAACAACTGGGTGTAAGAGCACAATACAATTATTCACAATCATCTGACATAGGCGCTACACAAAATGTGATGGTAAACCTTTCGTACAGCAGCCCAACAGGCAGGTATGATGTACACCTGACAGGAAGCATGCCAGTGCAGAGCCAAAGCGGCGCTGGTAATAATAACTACCTGAGCGCTTCATTGCGCATGCGCCTGGATGTGCCTTGTGTGTTTATAAGAAAATACTACACGGCTAAAATAGTGCTGTATAAAGATGTAAATAACAACGGCCGCAAAGATGATGGCGAAGATGGCATAGAAGGCCAGACCGTATCAGTAAACGGTAACCTGTTTGTATCTGATAATACGGGTATTCTTATTTATGAAAATACGAGCAAGGGTACCTTTAAAGCCGACTTTGGCTTTAGCAGTAAAGTAAGGGGCTGGGCACCTAAGGATGGCGCTATACAAACATTTGAGGTGCATGGCAATACCTGGCTATATGTGCCTTACCGTAAAAGCAAAGTGCTGGCCGGCAAGCTGAACGTGATAATAGATTCTTCATCTAACGTGCGCTTTGACCCATCAAACGTAAAAGTGATGGCTACATCTGACGATAATGTAACCTTCTCTACCCTTACGGATGCCAACGGTGAATTTTTCTTTAACGTACCGGACGGGCACTATACCGTGACACTAAGCCCGGCGGCATTTGATGACAAATTTAAACCTACGCAGTTCTCACAACTGGCAGACATGACCATAGACCAGAACAGGATGCTGTACTTTGAAATACGCCAGAAGAAAAGGACAATAAACATACACAGGGATTAAAAAGATCATAATTAACAGAAAATAAGGGGCTTATACAGGCCCCTCATTTTTTTATGAAAAGGGTAAAATAAAAGCTAAATGCTGTGCGTTAAAGGTTTATGCACATTAAGCATATCAATTCCATATTTTATTTCTACAGGTCTTTTAGTTTACCTGGCATTGTGTTCTCGGTAGTGTGTTGCTGGTTATTCTGGAAATACGGAGTAAGTATGCTGCCTGTACTGGTGCTGTTTAAGCTGGCAACAGATTTCATAACCGGATACTTTATAAACCAGGCAAAACGAAGGCAATTTTTCTATTATTATAACCAGCACATTTCCCGCGGCTACCTGTGGAGCATTGCCTTCCTGATAGATCTGTTGATATTCCTTGTGGTGCTGTGTACGGTGCTGGTGCTGCGGTAAATAATGCGCCGGAATATCTCCAAAATTCTATAATAATTAACTTATTAATGATATGGCTATACGGCTTTAATTCCGTACCTTTGCGCCCTGAATTAAAGCCCATCCTTATATTCCCTTCGAGGATGGGTTAATTGTTAAAGGGGAAAAATTAAACAATTCCTGCAGGATGCTGAAGAGTTAGGGCAGGAAAAACATTTATGGATATTCGTAACATAGCAATTATTGCGCACGTAGATCACGGTAAAACCACGCTTGTAGATAAGATTCTGCATACTACCAACGTATTTCGCGACAACCAGGAAACAGGTGAGCTGATAATGGATAGTAATGACCTGGAACGTGAACGTGGCATTACCATCCTGAGTAAGAACGTGAGCGTTACTTACAAAGGCGTGAAAATCAATGTAATTGATACTCCGGGTCACGCTGACTTTGGTGGTGAAGTGGAACGCGTGCTGAAAATGGCTGATGGTGTGCTGCTGCTGGTGGATGCTTTTGAAGGCCCAATGCCGCAGACACGCTTCGTACTGCAGAAAGCACTAAACCTGAACCTGCACCCGATAGTGGTGATAAACAAGGTGGACAAACCAAACTGTCGCCCTGACGAAGTACATGATGCTGTATTCGAATTATTCTTCCAGCTGGATGCAACAGAGGAACAACTTAACTTCCCTACCCTTTATGGTTCATCAAAACAAGGCTGGTTCAACAACTCACTGACACCAACTGAAGATATAACTGTGCTGCTGGATACGATACTTGAAAAAGTACCTGAACCAAAAGTAGCAGAAGGTAACCTGCAATTGCAGATCACTTCGCTTGACTATTCTACCTTCCTTGGCCGTATAGCTATAGGTAAGATAACCCGCGGCGTGATAAAAGAAGGCCAGAACGTGATGCTGTGCAAGCAAGACGGCAGCATGGTACGCAGCAAAGTGAAAGAACTGTACGTGTTCGAAAACATGGGCAAAAGGAAAGTGGCTGAAGTAAAGGCCGGCGATATATGCGCGGTAGTAGGTATAGAAGGCTTCCAGATAGGTGAAACAATAGCTGATTTTGAAAATCCTGAAGCATTGGAGATCATCCCGATAGATGAGCCGACAATGAACATGCAGTTCAGCATCAACAACTCGCCGTTCTTTGGTAAAGAAGGTAAATTCGTAACCAGCCGTCACATACGCGACAGGTTAATGAAAGAACTGGAAAAGAACCTGGCACTGCGCGTGGTAGAAACTGACGATGCGGACAAATTCCTGGTATATGGCCGTGGTATCCTGCACCTGAGCGTACTGGTAGAAACCATGCGCCGCGAAGGATATGAACTGACTGTAGGCCAGCCGCAAGTAATAACGAAAGAAATAGATGGCCGCAAAAACGAGCCGTATGAAATACTGGTAGTGGACGTACCTGCTGAATTCAGCGGTAAAGTGATAGACCTGGTAACACAGCGTAAAGGTGAAATGCATATAATGGAAACAAAAGGCCAGATGCAGCACCTTGAGTTTGAAATACCATCACGCGGTTTGATAGGCCTGCGCTCGCAGATGCTTACCAACACTGCAGGTGAAGCTGTAATGGCGCACCGCTTTAACGAGTATAAGCCATGGAAAGGTTTTATACCAGGCCGCAGCAATGGTGTGCTGGTAGCAAAACTGGGTGGCACAGCTACTGCTTATTCTATAGACAAGCTTCAGGACCGTGGTGCCTTCTTTATAGATCCGGGGCAGGAACTATATGCAGGCCAGGTAATAGGTGAGCACATAAAGCCGGGAGACCTGGTGGTGAACGTAACGGAAGCTAAAAAGCTTACGAATATGCGCGCCAGCGGTAGCGATGATTCTGTACGCATAACTCCTAAAATACAGATGACCCTGGAAGAATGTATGGAATACATACAGCAGGACGAGTGTATAGAAGTAACGCCGCAAAGCATACGCCTGCGTAAAATAATGCTGGACGAAGAAGACCGTAAGAAGTTTGCTAAAATGATGAAGCAGGAAGCATAAAACACTAATATATAAGCGATAGTGAAAAAGGAGGGCATTGCCCTCCTTTTTTATATAAAGAATTTTATCAAACTAATAAAAAGAGTTAAATTTAGGTAGGAATAATTAACGTTTGATTAATAGTGTAAGCTTGATTTTATTAACAAAAAAGCAAACTAAATTATTTTTTAGGGTGTCTATATAGTACAGCGTATTAAGTAATATGCATAATAGCTTTTGTAATTATGAAGAAGATATTTATGATACTGGCTATGGCAAGTGTAAGTCACATGGCAATAGCGCAAGCTGCAATGCAGTCTGAAAATGACCCCGGCAGGTATTGGGGCCACTTTGATGTGATAAAGATGACAAGCAAAGGAGAGGAGCATATAAACGTTAACTACAACCTTACACCAAAGCCAATAGGGAATACGCTGAATGTGAACCTGAACACACCAAACCCCCTGGCGTTGAGCCTGAAGCTAGCAGATGCAGCAGGCCACACAAAATATACCTGGAAGCCGGAGCAGGCAGCAGCAACCTATAATAAACAATTTGACATCTCAAGCCTTGCGGCAGGCGTATATGTACTGAATATATACGACGCGAGCAATGAAAAGGTGTATAGTGTACCTTTTACAAAACAAACGGCTGCTAACTAAGACAAAAATTTCATTACTGTAAAAAGTAAAAAAGAAATGAAAAAACTTTACCCGATAAAACTTTTCCTTACCCTTGCGGCATTGCTTATTGTGCAGTATGCAAAAGCACAACTGGACAGCTGCAATGTATTTCTGCAGGGTAACCATATAGAAGTAGGTATAAACTGGAACGGTGCATACGGTTCCAGTGTAAACACACCTACAGGTTTTCACCCTAAAGGGCCTGCGGGTGAAGAGAATTCGCCGGACTGCGGCAGTGCATGTGCCAGCTCAGGCCAAAACCTGGGCTTTGTGGCAGACCCTGATAAAGACGGCTGGACAGTAGGCTCTCCCTACCCGTACTATGGTGACTACTTTTTACCCGGCACACCACAGGAAGGCTGGAGCGTAATGGTAGATGGCGTACAGAAAGATGCATGGAACCAAAGTGGCTGTAGCACTGCATTCCCCGCAGGGCTGACAGGATCTAACATATCGTACTTTTCGTCGGGCAAAACACGCACCGGGATATGGCGCGGCAGCTATGACAGCCTTGGGATAACCCAGGTAACAACACTGGATACGAACAATGTTTACTTTACCGTTTACATTACCCTCACTAATAAAAGCAGTCAAACTAAACACGATATATATTACTTAAGAACACTTGACCCCGATAATGCAGAGCCGGAAACAGGAAACTTTACTACGTATAATAAGATTGAGTACAAGTTACCTAACCCACAGAACAGAACATTGGTATCTGCTGTAGGTCTTACCTCTGCCGGTGGCCAGATACCAAGCGCCTTCCTGGGTCTGGGTACGCTGGACTGCCGTGCCAGATGTTTCATCATAAACTCCGGCTTGAGTCCTATTTCGGGTACGCTGGATAGTATGTATGGTAAATATGAAGGCAGAGGGGATACAGTAAATTATCAATATACAGGTACAAATACCCAAGATCAGGGTATCGGATTGGTATTTAGACTTGGTGACCTTGTGCCAACAGATAGCTTAACTTTTGCCTATGCTTATATATTAAGAAAGGGCGACCTTGACTCCGCATTCTTATCTACAAAACCAAAGTGGACAGACTTTGGCGATACCACTTCTTTTACATCGGGCGATACTGCAAGGGTTTGTAAAAACAGCATAATACCGGTAAGTATAATAAACGGCGGCTACCTGAGCTGGAGCTGGATATCGCTGACGGGTAATACAATATACCCGAGCTATGGTACGTCTATAAATGTATCAATAGACACAACTCCTGCGGTGCTAAGAGCAGTAGGCTCCACAGCTGCCTGCCAGACCGATACGCTGTATATAACACTACATCCTAACCTGGCTACGAACCCAATTGTAAATAGCCCGATATACTATTGCGTAGGCGGTACACCTGTACCACTACAGGCGACGGGTAAAAACCTGCGTTGGTATACAAGTCTTGTAGGTGATACAGGAACTACGATAGCGCCAACACCGCGTGCAGACTCAGTCGCTACTTATACCTATTATGTATCTTCTACCAACAGGGGTTGCGAAAGCGATAAAGTACCTGTGGTGGTAATAGTAAATCTGCCGCCGCCAAAACTGGTGGCCGGCAATAGCGGGATGACATGCCTCGGTGAGCAAGCAAACCTGTCTGCTACTACTATTACCAGCTCGCACTATTACTGGTCGGGGCCAAATGGCTTTAAGAGTAATTTGCAAAACCCTACTGTAAATAATGCTGTGGCTGCAGATTCGGGTATGTACGTGGTAATAGATTCTTTATACGGTTGTCCTACACAAATAGACAGTACGCTGCTGTGGGTAAACAATCTATTCTCGAAAGTAAAAACTGCAAAACCTGCTGTATGTATTGGCGATACGCTGTTCGTTGATTTTGCAGGTGCGGCACCGGGCAATGACAGCAGTCTCTTCCAATGGAACTTTGACAATGGCACTATAATAAGCGGTGACCCAACAGGTAAAAGTCGTGGCCCTTATGTAGTAAGATGGGATACTGCAGGCAGTAAGCATATAGTACTTATATCAAAGAACCTGCGTTGTATATC
>Ga0207695_10007563_pt1 | contig 13775 bp, 6 predicted proteins | sample KBSC54metaG_FD_184354 | JGI IMG/M metagenome (GOLD analysis project Ga0207695, IMG submission 184354) | Corn rhizosphere microbial communities from Kellogg Biological Station, Michigan, USA - KBS C5-4 metaG (SPAdes) (version 2) | ecosystem: Host-associated > Plants > Roots > Rhizosphere > Soil...
CAGCCAGTTGCCTCGAGCGCCGGACGACACCATCCGGTAGATGTTGTTGTCCTTCGGGAACGAGTTCTGCATCGAGGCGGCGACCTCGTTGGTGGCCTCCGTCCAGATGTCGATCAGCTCACGGCGACGCGAGGCGTCGTCGATGAGACCCTTGTCGAACTCGCCCTGGACCTTCGCGGCGCGCTTCTCGTGCTTGGCGACGATCTCGGGCTTGTCCTTCGGGGTCAAGATGTCACTGAGCGCGACGGTGACTCCCGAGCGGGTCGCCCAGTAGAAGCCGGCGTCCTTGATCCGGTCGAGCGCCGCAGCGACCTCGACCTTGGGGTAGCGCTCCGCCAGATCGTTGACGATCGCGCTCATCTTGCCCTTGTCGGCGACGGCCTCGACGTACGGGTAGTCCGCCGGGAGCGTCTCGTTGAAGATCGCGCGACCGAGCGAGGTCGTGAGCAGGGTCGTCGACCCCTGCACGAAGCCCTCGGGAGCGACATCCTCGGGGAGGTAGACGTTCTCGAGACGGATGCGCACGACCGCGTTGAGGTCGAGCGTGCCCTGGTCTTTCGCGAGGATCGCCTCGGCGATCGACGAGAACGCACGGCCCTCACCGACAGCACCCTCCTTGATGGTCGTCAGGTGGTGCAGACCGATGATCATGTCCTGGGTGGGCAGGGTCACCGGGCGGCCGTCCGACGGCTTCAGGATGTTGTTGCTGGCGAGCATCAGGATGCGGGCCTCGGCCTGCGCCTCGACCGACAGCGGCAGGTGCACGGCCATCTGGTCGCCGTCGAAGTCCGCGTTGAACGCGGCGCAGACGAGCGGGTGCAGCTGGATGGCCTTGCCCTCGACGAGCTGAGGCTCGAATGCCTGGATGCCGAGACGGTGCAGCGTGGGCGCGCGGTTCAGCAGAACCGGGCGCTCACGGATGATCTCCTCGAGCACGTCCCAGACCTGCGGACGCGAACGCTCGACCATGCGCTTGGCGCTCTTGATGTTCTGCGCGTGGCTCAGGTCGATCAGGCGCTTGATCACGAACGGCTTGAACAGTTCGAGCGCCATCTGCTTGGGCAGACCGCACTGGTGCAGCTTGAGCTGGGGTCCGACGATGATGACCGAACGGCCCGAGTAGTCGACGCGCTTGCCGAGCAGGTTCTGGCGGAACCGGCCCTGCTTGCCCTTGAGCATGTCGCTCAGCGACTTGAGGGCGCGGTTGCCGGTGCCCGTGACGGGACGGCCGCGACGGCCGTTGTCGAACAGCGCGTCCACCGCCTCCTGCAGCATCCGCTTCTCGTTGTTCACGATGATCTCGGGAGCCCCGAGGTCGAGCAGACGCCGCAGCCGGTTGTTGCGGTTGATCACGCGGCGGTACAGGTCGTTCAGGTCGGAGGTCGCGAACCGGCCACCGTCGAGCTGGACCATCGGGCGCAGCTCCGGCGGGATCACCGGAACGACGTCGAGCACCATCGCAGCCGGCGAGTTGCCGGTCTGCAGGAAGGAGTTGACGACGCGCAGCCGCTTGATCGCGCGGATCTTCTTCTGGCCCTTGCCCGTGGCGATCTGCTCGTGCAGCAGCTCGCTCTCGGCGGCCAGGTCGAAGGCCTCCAGGCGCTTCTGGATGCTCTCAGCACCCATGTAGGCCTCGAAGTACAGTCCGTAGCGGTCCTGCAGCTCGTGGAACACCGAGTCCTCGGGCTTCAGGTCTCCGACCTTCAGCGTGCGGAAGTCTTCCCAGACCCGCTGCAGCTGGGCGATCTGCTCGTCGAACGACTTGCGGATCTGGCCCATCTCCTTCTCGGCGCCGTCTTTGACCTTGCGCTTCTGGTCACTCTTGGCGCCCTCGTCCTCCAGGGCGGCCAGGTCGGTCTCCAGCGCCTGCAGGCGGGTGGCGATCTGCGAGTCGCGCTGCTGCTCGAGCTGCTTGATCTCGAGGTTCACCTCGTTCTCGAGGCCGGGCAGGTCGTTGTGACGGCCGTCCTCATCCACCGAGATGACCATGTAGGCCGCGAAGTAGATGACCTTCTCGAGGTCCTTCGGCGCCATGTCGAGCAGATAGCCCAGACGCGACGGAACACCCTTGAAGTACCAGATGTGCGTCACCGGAGCGGCGAGCTCGATGTGGCCCATGCGCTCGCGGCGGACGGAGCTCTTGGTGACCTCCACCCCGCAGCGCTCGCAGACGATGCCCTTGAACCGCACGCGCTTGTACTTGCCGCACGAGCACTCCCAGTCGCGCGAGGGTCCGAAGATCTGCTCGCCGAACAGGCCGTCCTTCTCGGGCTTCAGGGTGCGGTAGTTGATCGTTTCGGGCTTCTTGACCTCGCCGTAGCTCCAGGCGCGGATGTCCGCGCTGGTGGCCAGGCCGATCCGAAGCTGGTCGAACGTTGTTGCGTCGATCACGTGTTGTGTTCTCTTTCGCTAGTTCTTAGAAAGTTGGGAAGGGCCCGGCTCAGATGTCGTCGATGGACGACGACTCGAAGCGGGTGGAGATGTTGATGCCCAGCTCTTCTGCGGCACGGAAGACCTCGTCGTCCGTGTCCTTCAGGCTGATGGCGGATCCGTCGGCCGCCAGCACCTCGACGTTCAGGCACAGCGACTGCATCTCTTTGATGAGCACCTTGAAGCTCTCGGGGATCCCGGGCTCCTGGATGTTCTCGCCCTTGACGATCGCCTCGTACACCTTGACGCGGCCGAGGATGTCATCCGACTTGATGGTCAGAAGCTCCTGCAGCGCGTAGGCGGCACCGTAGGCCTCGAGGGCCCAGACCTCCATCTCGCCGAAGCGCTGTCCACCGAACTGCGCCTTTCCGCCGAGGGGCTGCTGGGTGATCATCGAGTACGGGCCGGTCGAGCGTGCGTGGATCTTGTCGTCGACCAGGTGGTGCAGCTTCAGGATGTACATGTAGCCGACCGAGACGGGTGCCGGGTACGGCTCGCCGGAGCGGCCGTCGAACAGCATCGTCTTGCCCGTGGAGTCGATCAGGCGCTCGCCGTCGCGGTTCGGGATCGTCGAGTCGAGCAGACCCGCGATCTCGTCCTCGAAGGCGCCGTCGAACACCGGGGTCGCGACCTTGGTGCCCGGGGCCGCCTTGTGAGCCTCGGCAGGCAGGTGCGATGCCCACTTGGGCGAGCCCTGCACCTCCCAGCCCTGCTTCGCGATCCACCCGAGGTGGGTCTCGAGCACCTGGCCGAAGTTCATGCGACCCGGGATGCCGAGCGGGTTCAGGATGATGTCGACCGGCGTGCCATCCGCGAGGAACGGCATGTCTTCGACCGGCAGGATCTTCGAGATGACGCCCTTGTTGCCGTGACGGCCCGCGAGCTTGTCGCCCTCGGTGATCTTGCGCTTCTGGGCGATGAACACCACGACGCGCTGGTTGACCCCCGAGCCGAGCTCGTCGTCTCCGTCTTGCGCGTCGAAGACCTTGACGCCGATGATGGTGCCCTCTTCACCGTGCGGAACCTTGAGCGAGGTGTCGCGCACCTCGCGGCTCTTCTCGTTGAAGATGGCGCGCAGCAGGCGCTCCTCGGCGCTCAGCTCGGTCTCGCCCTTCGGCGTGACCTTGCCGACCAGGATGTCGCCGGGGCGCACCTCGGCACCGATCCGGATGATGCCGCGCTCGTCGAGGTCGGCGAGCAGGTCGGGGCTGACGTTGGGGAGGTCACGGGTGATCTCCTCCTTGCCGAGCTTCGTGTCGCGGGCATCGACCTCGTACTCCTCGATGTGGATCGACGACAGCACGTCGTCTTTCACGAGGTTCTGGCTGAGGATGATCGCGTCTTCGAAGTTGTGACCCTCCCACGGCATGAACGCCACGAGCAGGTTCTTGCCGAGCGCGAGCTCGCCGTTCTCGGTCGCGGGACCGTCGGCGATGACCTGGCCGGCCTCGACCCGGTCGCCCGCATTCACGATCACGCGGTTGTTGTACGAGGTGCCCTGGTTCGACCGGTCGAACTTGCGCAGGAAGTAGTCCTGCGTTCCGCCCTCGTCGAGCTGGATGGTGACCACGTCGGCCGAGACCTCGAGCACCACGCCCGCCTTGTCGGCCGTGATCACGTCACCGGCGTCGATGGCCGCGTAGCCCTCCATGCCGGTCCCGACGAGGGGCGACTCGCTGCGCAGCAGCGGGACGGCCTGACGCTGCATGTTCGCACCCATCAGGGCGCGGTTCGCGTCGTCGTGCTCGAGGAACGGGATGAGCGAGGTCGCAACCGACACCATCTGGCGCGGCGAGACATCCATGTAGTCGACCTCGCCGGAGTCGACCAGGTCGACCTCCTCGCCCTTGCGGCGCACCAGCACCTTGGGCTCGGCGAAGTGCGAGTCGGCGGTCAGCGGCGCGTTGGCCTGGGCCACGACGAAGTCGTCTTCTTCACTGGCGGTGAGGTAGTCGATCTTGTCGGTGACCTTGCCGTTGGTGACCCGGCGGTACGGCGTCTCGATGAAGCCGAAGGAGTTGATCCGCGCGAACGAGGCGAGCGATCCGATCAGGCCGATGTTCGGGCCTTCCGGGGTCTCGATCGGGCACATGCGGCCGTAGTGCGACGGGTGCACGTCGCGCACCTCGACACCGGCGCGCTCGCGGCTCAGACCACCGGGGCCGAGCGCGCTCAGCCGGCGCTTGTGGGTCAGGCCCGCGAGCGGGTTGTTCTGGTCCATGAACTGCGAGAGCTGCGAGGTGCCGAAGAACTCCTTGATCGCGGCGACGACGGGGCGCACGTTGATCAGGGTCTGCGGGGTGATCGCCTCGATGTCCTGCGTGGTCATGCGCTCGCGGACCACGCGCTCCATGCGGCTGAGGCCGGTGCGCACCTGGTTCTGGATGAGCTCGCCGACGGCGCGGATGCGGCGGTTGCCGAAGTGGTCGATGTCGTCCACGTCGAGGCGCAGCTCGATCTTCTTGCCATCGCGGATGCCCGGCAGCGTGGTCTGGCGCGCGTGCAGCGCGACCAGGTACTTGATCGTGCCGATGATGTCGTCGATCGAGAGGACCGAGTCTTTCAGGCTGGCGTCGATCCCGAGCTTGCGGTTGATCTTGTACCGACCCACCTTGGCCAGGTCGTAACGCTTCGGGTTGAAGTAGAAGTTGTCGAGCAGCGCACGCGCGGCCTCGGCGGCGACCTGCTCGCCCGGGCGCAGCTTGCGGTAGATGTCCTTGAGCGCGTCCTCCTTGGTGAGGATCGCATCCTTCTCGAGGGTGCCCGCGATCGACTCGTAGCCGGCGAACTTCTCGAGGATCTCTTCGCTGGTCAGGCCGAGCGCCTTGAGGAACACGGTGACCGACTGCTTGCGCTTGCGGTCGATGCGCACGCCCACCTGGTCGCGCTTGTCGATCTCGAACTCGAGCCAGGCACCGCGGCTCGGGATGATGCGCGCCGAGTAGATGTCGGTGTCGGAGGTCTTCTCCTGCTGGCGCTCGAAGTAGACACCGGGCGAACGGACCAGCTGCGACACGACGACGCGCTCGGTTCCGTTGATGATGAAGGTGCCCTTCTCGGTCATGAGCGGGAAGTCGCCCATGAACACGGTCTGGGTCTTGATCTCACCGGTCATGTGGTTCATGAACTCGGCGTTCACGTAGAGCGGCGCGGCGAAGGTCTTGCCGCGCTCCTTGCACTCCTCGATGGAGTACTTGGGCTCTTCGAGCTCGGGAGCCGTGAACGAGAGCTGCATGGTCTCGCCGAGGTCTTCGATGGGCGAGATCTCTTCGAAGATCTCATCGAGGCCGGTGGTCTCGGGCACCGAGTCGTTGCCGGCGGCCTTGGCCTCGGTGACTCGCGCCTTCCACGCATCGTTGCCCACGAGCCAGTCGAAGCTCTCGGTCTGCAGGGCGAGCAGATCGGGGACCGTCAGGGTGTCGGTGATTTTGGCGAACGACAACCGCGATGCGGTGCGGCCGTTCTTGAGGGACTTCTTGCTGGATGCGGAGCGCGCAGCGGCCAAGGTAGAAAACAACCTCCGTGAGACCCGTCGGTCTCGTTGTGTCGGTGTGGTGAGAAGCGCCTCACGGCCTCAGAGAATCAGTCCCGCCGCGATATTCGGGCACTGATCTGGGCGCAGCCATCGTCCGCAATATGACGAGTGGGATTTGTGGGGAGCGCAAGGATCAACTGTATGTCACAACCCGGCGCCATGTCCAGGTATTCCTTGACTTGATTTCCAAATAGGGCTATAACCCGACTCCCCATCGTCGCGAAGAGTCGCAAAGCGGGCCCATTCGGCTATGTATCCCCCGAACTGCGACTCCTCGGCTGAGTGGGGGACGAGGTCAGTGGCCGGCCAGTCTGCCCGTGAGGGTGGTGGCGGCGACGACGATGGCCGCGCCCAATTGGCGTCGCGCGGCGTTATCGGGCCCGGTCCGGAAGGTCACGCCGATCGCCGCGATGGGGTACGCCTTGCGGTCGAGCACCGCGGCGGCTACCGACGAGTAGCCCGCGGTGATGTCTCCCTCTTCTTCGGCCCAGCCGCGCTCGCGCGCGGTGCGTAACAGCTCGTCGAGCTCAGCGAGGGTCGACGGTCCAGGGCCGGTACGTCGGTAGAGCGCATCGCGGTGGGGGTAAAGGGCGCGCACCTGCTCGCGCGGCATCGCGGCGAGCGCAGACCGTCCGGTCGCCGTGAGGTGCGCCGGCAGACGAACGCCGACGTTCGACACCGTGGTCGGCGCCCGCGGGGCGGAGACGCGATCGACGTAGGTGACCTCGGCTCCGGTCAAAACGACCAGGTGCGCCACCAGTGGGGTGGCAGCCTCGCCGACCAGCCGATCGAGCAGCGGATGGGCGAGCCGGCGCAGGCGCTCGGTCTGCAGCATCCCGGCGCCGATCTCGGTGACCAGGGCCGAGAGGCCATAGGCGCGCTCCTCGGGGTAGTGCACGAGGAATCCCTCGTCCATCATCGTGCGCGCCAATTGATAGAGAGAGGAGCGCGGGATGTCGAGCTGTCGCGCCAGGGTGGAGGCCGGCACCGGCGCGGTGCGCTCCGCCAGCACGCGGAGCATGCGCAGCGCGTTGCGCGCGGCCGGGACGTCGGAGGGCATCGCATCCGCTCCCTTCTCGGCACTGTCTGAGATTTCAGACTGTACCGGCTGCCACGGTCTCGCGCAGTCGGGGCGACGGCGGTTCACTGAGGCATGCAGCAGATCACGCTCGGCGGGCGGCCGCTCTCTCCCGAGGATGTCGTCGCCGTCGCCCGCGACGACGCACCGGTCGGTCTGGCTCCGGAAGCGGTCGAGCGCATGACCGCCTCGCGCGCGGTGATCGAGCGACTCGCCGACGATCCGGCTCCGCATTACGGCGTCTCGACCGGATTCGGTGCGCTCGCCACCACGCAGATCCCGGTGGAGCAGCGGCAGCAGCTGCAGCGCTCGCTGATCCGCAGCCACGCCGCCAGCTCGGGACGCGAGGTCGAGCGCGAGGTCGTGCGCGCCACCATGCTGCTCCGGCTGCAGACCATGGCGACCGGCCGCACCGGGGTGCGCCCGGAGGTCGCCGAGAGCTACGCCGCGCTGCTCAACGCCGGGATCACCCCGGTGGTCGGCGAGTACGGCTCGCTGGGCTGCTCGGGCGACCTGGCTCCCCTGGCGCACTGCGCGCTCGCCGTGATGGGAGAGGGCGAGGTGCGCACCGCCGACGGCACGCTGATGGATGCCGCCGCCGCGCTGGCCGCCCACGGCATCGCGCCGATGGTGCTGCGTGAGAAGGAGGGTCTCGCGCTGATCAACGGGACCGACGGGATGCTCGGCATGCTCGCCCTCGCCCTGATCGACCTCGACGCGCTGCTGACCACGGCCGACCTGGCCGCGGCCATGAGCGTCGAGGGGCTCGCCGGAACCGACGCGGTATTCGCGGCCGACCTGCAGGCGCTGCGGCCGCATCCCGGTCAGGCGGTCTCGGCCGGCGTCATGCGCCAAGTGCTCGCCGACTCCCCCGTCGTCGCCGGGCACCGAACTCGCGGGTTCACCCGCGTGCAGGATGCCTACTCGCTCCGCTGCGCGCCGCAGGTGCACGGCGCCGCGCGCGACACGGTGTCGCATGCGCGCGCGGTGGCGGCTCGCGAGCTGGAGAGCGCGATCGACAACCCGGTCGTCACCCTGGACGGGCGCCTCGAGTCGAACGGCAACTTCCACGGGGCGCCGATCGGGTACGTGCTCGACTTCCTCGCCATCGCGGTCGCCGACGTCGCCAGCATGAGCGAGCGCCGCACCGACCGCTTTCTCGACAAGAACCGCAACGGCGGGCTGAATCCCTTCCTCGCGCACGACCCGGGCGTCGACTCCGGCCACATGATCGCCCAGTACACGCAGGTCGGCATCGTCAGCGAACTGAAACGGCTGGCCGCGCCGGCCTCGGTCGACTCGATCCCGACCAGCGCGATGCAGGAGGACCACGTCTCGATGGGCTGGAGCGCCGGGCTCAAGCTGCGGCGGTGCATCGACGGGCTGACCCGCGTGCTCGCGATCGAGCTGCTGACGGCCGCGCGCGGTCTGGAGATGCGCGGCGAAGGGGCTGCGCCGACCTCGCAGCGCGTCATCGACGCGCTGCGGACGCGGATCCCCGGGGCGGGACCCGACCGGTATCTCGCGCCCGAGATCGCGGCGGCTGTCGAGTTGGTGCGCTCGGGCGAACTGCTGAGCGCAGCATCCATCTCCCTCGATCGGCAGGATTCCCGATGACCGGCGCATACCGCGGAACGCAGCTGCACACCCTCGGCTGGCCGCAGGAGGCGGCGCTGCGGATGCTGCAGAACAACCTGGACCCCGAGGTGGCGGAGCATCCCGAGCAGCTGATCGTCTACGGCGGAACCGGCAAGGCCGCCCGCGATCACGCCAGCCTGGCCGCCATCTACCGCAGCCTCGAGACCCTGCGCGGCGACGAGACGCTGCTGGTGCAGTCGGGCAAGCCGGTCGGCGTGATGCAGACCCACGAGTGGGCGCCGCGCGTGCTGATCGCCAACTCGAACCTGGTGGGCGACTGGGCGAACTGGGACGAGTTCCGCCGGCTGGAGGCGCTCGGGCTCACCATGTACGGGCAGATGACCGCGGGGTCGTGGATCTACATCGGCACCCAGGGCATCCTCCAGGGCACCTACGAGACCTTCGCAGCCGTCGCGGCGAAGAAGTTCGGCGGCACCCTGGCCGGAACCATCACCCTCACCGCCGGCCTCGGCGGCATGGGCGGCGCGCAGCCGCTGGCCGTCACCATGAACGAGGGCGTCGCGATCGTGATCGACGTCGACCCGTCGAGGGTGAGCCGGCGCATCGACCAGGGCTACCTCGATGTGCGGGCCGACTCACTCGAGCAGGCGCTCACGCTCGGCTACGACGCGCGCGATCTGCGGAAGCCCCTGTCGATCGGGGTGCTGGGCAACGCGGCGTCGTTGGTTCCTGAGTTGCTTGCGATGGGCGCCGAGATCGACATCGTCACCGACCAGACCAGCGCGCACGATCCGCTGGCTTATCTTCCGGTCGGCGTCGCCTTCGACGACTGGGCCGAGGCGCGGCTCGACTCCGGCTTCGCCCAGCGGGCGCGCGAGTCGATGGCGGTGCACGTCGAGGGCATGGTCGGGTTTCAGAAGCGCGGAGCCGAAGTGTTCGACTACGGCAACAACATCCGCACCGAGGCGCTGAGCGCGGGATACGCCGACGCCTTCACCTTCCCCGGATTCGTGCCCGCGTACATCCGCCCGCTGTTCGCCGAGGGCAAGGGGCCGTTCCGCTGGGCCGCGCTCTCGGGCGAGGCCTCGGACATCGCCAAGACCGACCGGGCCGTGCTCGAGCTGTTCCCCGAGAACGAGTCGCTGGTGCGCTGGATCCGGCTCGCTCAGGAGCGCGTGAAATTCCAGGGGCTCCCGGCCCGAATCTGCTGGCTCGGCTACGGCGAGCGAGATGTTGCGGGACTCCGGTTCAACGACATGGTCGCGTCGGGCGAGCTCGCGGCGCCGATCGTGATCGGGCGCGACCACCTCGACTCCGGCTCGGTGGCCAGCCCGTACCGCGAGACCGAGGCGATGCTCGACGGCTCCGACGCGATCGCCGACTGGCCGCTGCTGAACGCGCTGGTCAACACGGCGTCGGGCGCGAGCTGGGTGTCGATCCACCATGGCGGCGGCGTCGGGATCGGGCGCAGCATCCACGCCGGTCAGGTCACGGTCGCCGACGGCTCGGTGCTGGCCGGCGAGAAGATCGCCCGGGTGCTGCGCAACGACCCGGGGATGGGCGTGATCCGCCACGTGGATGCCGGCTACGACGACGCGATCCGCACCGCGGACGAGCGCGGCGTGCGCATCCCGATGCGGGAGCATGACTGACGTGGAGTCGACGCCGTGCTGCTGAGCGAGCTGTCGGGCGTCGGCCGCGATCCCGCGGGGGGAGTGACGCGGTTCGCCTGGGCGGCGGCCGAGCTCGAGTTGCGCTCGTGGTTCTCGGCGCGGGCGGCGAGCCTCGGGCTCGACGTCGAGACCGACGGCAACGGCAACCTGTGGGCGTGGTGGGGCGCGTCACTGCCCGGCACGGTGTTCGTCGTGGGGTCGCACCTCGACAGCGTGCGCAGCGGCGGCGAGTTCGACGGGCCGTTGGGGGTGGCGTCGGCCTTCGCCGCGGTCGAGTCGCTGCGGGCCTCGAGATGGATGCCGACTCGGCCCCTCGCGATCGTCGCGTTCGCCGAGGAGGAGGGCGGCCGCTTCGGGCTGGCCTGCCTGGGATCGCGGCTGCTGACCGGGGCGGTCGAGCCGGCGCAGGCGTTGGCTCTGGTCGACGAGACCGGCGCGACGCTCGCCGAGGCGATGGGGTCAGCCGGGCACGACACCGGTCGCGTGGGGGCCGACCCGGCGCGCCTGGGGAAGATCGGCGCGTTCGTCGAACTGCACATCGAGCAGGGGCGGATGCCGCTGCCCGGTGGCGCGCGAGGCCTCGCCGGCGCCGGCCACCCGGTGGGTGTCGCCCGCGAGATCTGGCCGCACGGACGCTGGCGGATCGACCTGGCCGGGGTCCCCGACCACGCGGGCACCACCGCGCTCGCCGACCGGGTCGACCCGGTGCTGGCGATGGCTGAGGGGATCGTGGAGGTTCGGCGCGCGGCATCCGAGTTGGGAATCCTGGGCACGGTCGGGCGGGTGCGCGTGCTGCCGGGTGCGGTGAACGCGATCGCGTCGTCGGCATCCCTCTGGGTAGATGCGCGCGGGCGGGACTCCGATCGGGTGCGCGAGCTCGTGGCGCTCGTCGAACGCCGGCTCGGCGTCGCGGCTGCGCTCGAGAGCTGGACGGACGTCACCCGCTTCGACGCCGCGCTCACGGCCGATGTCGCGGCGGCAATCGGCGGCGAGGTGCCGTCGCTGCCTTCGGGCGCAGGGCACGATGCCGGGGTGCTGTCGCTAGCCGGCATCCCGACGGCGATGCTGTTCGTGCGCAACCCGACGGGCGTCTCGCACTCGCCCGAGGAGCACGCCGAGGAGGCCGACGCGGTCGCGGGCGTTGCGGCCCTGACCGCGGTGATCCGGAGAATGGCCTCATGACGACCTTCTGGCTCGAGCGCGCCGCGATCGATGGCGTTGTGCGCTCGGGAGTCCGTGTCGAAGAGGTCGACGGCGTCATCACCTCGATCGCCGAGGGCACGCCCGCCCCCGAGGACGTCACTCTCGACGGCCTCACCCTGCCCGGCATCGCCAACGGCCACTCGCACGCCTTCCACCGCGCGCTGCGCGGCCGCACTCATGCCGACGGCGGCGACTTCTGGGCCTGGCGCGAGCAGATGTACGCGGCCGCGGCTGGGCTCGATCCCGAGCGCTACTACGCGCTGGCCACCGCGTTCTACGCAGAGCTGCTGCTGGCCGGGTACACGGCGGTCGGCGAGTTCCACTACTTGCATCGCGACCCCACAACGGCCATGGCGGATGCCGTGGTCGCCGCGGCGCGCGAGGTCGGCATCCGGTTGACCCTGCTCGACACGCTGTACCGGCACGGCGGCCGCGACCAGACCGGGGCAGCCCTGCCGCCGAGCGACGCGCAGCGGTCGTTCCTCAGCAGCATCCCGGTGTGGTTGGCGCGGCACGAGTCGCTCGTGGCGCGAGGCACTGCACGACGCGGAGCCGCGATCCACTCCCTGCGGGCGGTCGATCCCACCGACGTCGAGCGGATCGTCGCGGCCACCGGCGACGAGCCGCTGCACGCCCACGTCTCGGAGCAGCCGGCCGAGAACGCGCAGGTCGAGGCGGCGTTCGGGCGCTCCCCCGTCGCAGTGCTGCGCGACGCCGGTGCGCTTGGCCCGCGCTTCACGGCGGTGCACGCGACGCACCTCTCGTCTGACGACGTCGCCGATTTGGCCGCGTCGTTCGTCTGCTTCTGCCCCACCACCGAGCGCGACCTCGGCGACGGCATCGGCCCGGCGCGCGCGCTGCGGGATGCCGGCGCGCGCCTGACCATCGGCAGCGATCTGCACGCCGTCGTCGACCCTTTCGACGAGCTGCGTGCGCTCGAGGGTCACGAGCGGCTGGCGTCAGGTCGCCGCGGAATCTTCTCGCCCGCCGAGCTGCTGACGGCCGCGACGACGGAGGGCTACGCCTCGCTCGGCTGGCGCGGCGGCCTGACCGTCGGGTCCGAGTGCGACCTCGTCACCCTGCGCACGGCGTCGCCGCGCACCGCCGGGGCCGCGTTCGATCAACTCTGGCTCACGGCATCCGCCGCCGATGTCACGGATGTCGTGGTCGGCGGCACCCGCGTCGTCACGGCCGGCGCGCACCGCCTCGGCGACGTCGGGGCCGCCCTGGCCGACGCCATCGGGAAGGTGCACCCATGACATCCACCCTCGTCACCGCGATCGGCGAGCTCACCACCTGGGAGCCCGACCGGCCGGTTCGGCACGACGCCGCCGTCGTGTTCGACCAGGGCGTGGTCGCTTGGGTCGGGGATGCATCGGACGCCCCCGCGGCCGACGAACGCATCGACGCCGAGGGACATGCGGCCGTCCCCGGCTTCGTCGATAGCCACAGCCACCTGATGTTCGCCGGAGACCGCGCCGACGAGTTCGAGGCGCGGATGGCGGGGCAGAAGTACGAGGCGGGCGGCATCCGGCGCACCGTGCGGCTGACCCGCGAGGCCGACGACGCGACCCTGCTGGCCAACGCGCGCGCGATCGTCGACGAGATGCGCCGTCAGGGCACGACGACCGTCGAGATCAAGAGCGGTTACGGTCTGACGGTGCACGACGAGGAGCGCGCGCTGCGGCTGGCTCGCGAGCTGACCCCCGAGACCACCTTCCTCGGGGCCCATGTGGTGCCGGTCGAGTTCGCCGACGATCCGGACGGCTACGTCGACCTCGTCACCGGCGACATGCTGGATGCCTGCGCCCCCCACGCGCGCTGGATGGACGTGTTCTGCGAGACCGGCGCGTTCACCGTCGAGCAGAGCCGCCGCATCCTCGAGGCCGGAGCCGCCCGCGGCCTCGGCCTGCGCCTGCACGCCGGCCAGCTCGGCGAGTCGGAGGGCGTGCGACTCGCCGTCGAACTCGACGCGGCGAGCGTCGACCACGGCACCTATCTCTCGGACGCGGATGTGGACGCGCTTGCCGGATCGAACACCGTCGCGACCCTCCTCCCCGGCGTCGAGTTCTCGACCCGCCAGCCCTACCCCTCGGGTCGGCGGCTGCTCGACGCGGGAGTCGCCGTCGCGATCGCGACCGACTGCAACCCGGGGTCGTCGTTCACCTCGTCGATCCCGTTCTGCATCGCGCTCGCGGTGCGCGAGATGGGGATGACGCCGCGCGAGGCACTGCACGCGGCGACGGTCGGTGGAGCG
>Ga0207695_10007565_pt1 | contig 13773 bp, 14 predicted proteins | sample KBSC54metaG_FD_184354 | JGI IMG/M metagenome (GOLD analysis project Ga0207695, IMG submission 184354) | Corn rhizosphere microbial communities from Kellogg Biological Station, Michigan, USA - KBS C5-4 metaG (SPAdes) (version 2) | ecosystem: Host-associated > Plants > Roots > Rhizosphere > Soil...
CGGCCTGTTTGATGCTGCATTGGCCGGTGATCAGCATTTCTTTGGCCCGTTGGAGCCTGTTCTTATTATAATAGTCATACAGGGTGTATCCGTAAATCTGCTTAAAAAGGTTCTTCAGCTTGCTGGTGCTCATGTATACTTCATGGGCCAGTGATTCCAGCGAGGGGAAGCCTTCCAGCCTGCTGCTGAGTATCTGTTCGATGTGCTGCATGCTCTCCAGGTCGTTCTTTTTGATGGCCCTTGGCAGCGATGCCTGTTCCTGGCGCAGGAACGAATGAAGGAATTTCTCCGTCAGATGAATGATACGGGACAGGCGGCGGATCTGGCTCAGCGGATCGTTCTCCTTCATTTCGAACAGCTCTTTGAGCGTCTCCCTGTGAGGGAGGCTGACGAAATAAGGGTTGTCGGATAGGCTGTTGGCGCGGGCAAATGTTTCCAGCTTGTCCAGAAGCTCCGTCGGCAAATAGCGGGAGGCAAGCTCATGTGTAGCAAAGATCATCAATCTCTTCACCGTACTGCCAGCCGGTATTTTAATATGCAATGGCTCCCGGGTGTCGGAAAGAAAAATATCATTTCGGAGGGAGCCTTTATCTGCGGCAACAGGTTGGTCATCCCTGAGCCATACTTCTTTATTCACTTCTACCTGATTAAAGGATAGGGAAAATCCCTTGGCCCCATCTGGTTCGCGGTATATCTCCATGTCGGACGTAAGCCGGAAATTCATCACGGCATAGGAAAGATGTGGGCTCATCGTGTGAGCCAGGATCGTTCCTTCTCCAACATGAGGGGGTAAAACGAGCAAATGGTCTTTAACGGGAGTGTTCAGAAGCGCTGCGAATTCTTCCAACCATTTTTCATAGTTCTCCAGCTTGAATGAGTGCATTACCATGGTCACATTATTACGGGTCTACTCAATAAATTTAATTACATCATCGGCAGCTGTCGTGGTAAGAGGTATAGAGTACGCGCGGCCATTACCGCAAAAGGGCAAAATTACGGTAAATAGTTATCGGGGATTGCCTGTAGGGAGTGTTTTAATAGCTGCAAAGGCTATTTAACGTTTTCTTGAGCCAGATCAATGCCGGGAAGGGGTAGAATGGGTTTTATAAATACCGGCTTTTGATTATCTCTTTTGGAAGAATGCCAAACTCCTTCTTGAAGGCTTTAGCAAAGTTACTCAAATTTGAGAAACCAATGTTCATTCCTACTTGTTTTACACTGTATTTTCCTGTTTGCAACATTTCTTTTGCTTTTTCCAGCCTGTTGCGGTTGTAAAATTCGTATAGTTTCATTCCATATATCTGTTTGAACTTGGTCTTGAGCTTGGTCGAGCTCATCATGGCGGTTTTGGAAAGCATGTCGATGGAGGGGAATCTATCCAGCTTGTTGTTGCTGAGTATACGCTCTATATCCTTCAGCGCCTCGATGTCTTTTTCTTTATCCCTTTGTTTCAATCCTCCGGATTCTTTCAGGAGGGGGGCCTTGGTAAGGAAGGCGTTGAGAAATTTTTCCGTCAGCATGAGTACCCTGTTCTGTATCAGCAGATGACTGACGGCCGACCCGTGGTCGGCGTTGAAGATATCTTCCAGCAATTGCCGGTATTCAAAAGTGATAGGTTCCTTGTTGATGTTCCGCAATCGATTGTCCGCATATACGAGCAGGTCCAGCAATATTTCTTTTTTGACACAGCGGCTGACAAAGGAAGGGCTGAAGAAGAGGCCGACGCGTCTTAGTCTTGAGCCTCTTGAATAGGTTACTTCCAGGTCGTAATTAGTGGAGGATAAAAAGATATTGCTTCTGTTGGGGCTTTTGTCCGTAATGCTATTGTGTGGTTCGCGGATCACGAAGAAATCGCTGACATTGACCTGGTTGAAAAAGAGGCTGAGACCGTAGAGAGATGATTTTTTACGCAGGAATACCAGGTCCTCGTGCAGTGAGAAGTTCATGATGACGTAGGATATATCCGTATTGATATTGGCTGCCATCACGTATCCATCCCCGATGGAGTAGGGGATCTGTATCTTTCCGGCTATAACGGGCAATTTCAACACTTTGCTGAACCCCTTGAGCCAGCCGCGGAAATCTCTTAACTGATAAACATATCTTATCATAGGACAATCGTTTAAGATGAGAGATTTATTATCAGAGTAGATCCAATAGTAATTTAACGAAATTATGTCAATCTGCAATGACTCTTTTTCTAGTCAACGACGGGGGGGAGAAGGTCTGATAAGCTAACGTAAAATAACACACGAAACGCAATCGGGACGCCAGAGGGTCTTTTTTTGGACAGGAAGGCATTTGGGCCGGATGAAATACGCTGTGACAGGGACGGACGAACCGCTCTGCGAGGCCCCGGGAGCAGGTGAGCGCTTATTTCAGGGTACTTTTTATCTCCTGCAGCTTGAGCAGGGCTTCCACGGGGGTCAGTCGATTGATATCCACGCTTTCCAGCAGACGGCGGATATGGTCGAAGGTCTCCGTATGGGCATCGAAGATAGACAGCTGTAATTTTGGCGCGGCGATATCTTTGATGGTTTCTCCGATGGAAGAGCCGGCCTGTTTGTCCTCGAGCTGACGAAGTATCTCGCCTGCTCTTTGAAGGAGGGCTGGGGGCATGCCTGCCAGTCTTGCCACGTGAATACCAAAGCTATGGGTGCTGCCTCCGGGCGCCAGCTTACGGAGGAAGATCACTTTATTACCCACTTCTTTATTGGTAATGTGATAGTTCCTGACGCGGGGCAGCTTGTTCTCCAGTTCGTTGAGCTCATGATAGTGGGTGGCGAAAAGTGTTTTCGGGGCGTGCGGGGAATTGTGGAGATATTCTGCGATGCTCCAGGCGATGGATATGCCATCATAGGTGGAGGTGCCTCTTCCTATTTCATCGAGGAGCACCAGGCTGGCGGGAGTGATGTTGTTGATGATGCTGGCTGTCTCGTTCATCTCCACCATAAAGGTAGATTCGCCGGCGCTGAGATTGTCGGAGGCTCCGACGCGGGTGAATATCTTATCCGTCAGCGGGATCTTTGCGGCGTCGCAGGGCACGAAGCTACCCATGTGGGCCATCAGGGTGATCAGGGCCGTCTGTCGCAGCAAGGCGCTTTTACCGCTCATATTGGGGCCGGTGAGAATGATGATCTGCTGGGAGGAAGGGGATAGGAGCAGATCGTTTGCAATATATGTTTCTCCGGGGGGTAGGTTCCTTTCTATGACGGGATGGCGGCTTGCCTTGAGCTCCATTTCATGACCCTCATGGAAAATGGGTTTTTTGTAATTGTATTTCAGTGCCACCGCCGCAAAGGTCAGGAGGCAATCCAGCTCAGCCAGCACCTGTCCATTGACCTGCATGGGAGCGATGTATCCCTGCAAGGCTGTCACGAGCTGGTCGTACAATCCAGCCTCCAGTGCGAGTATCTTTTCTTCGGCGCCGGTGATCTGCTCTTCATACTCTTTCAGCTCAGGCGTGATATAGCGTTCGGCATTGGCTAACGTTTGTTTGCGCATCCATTCCCCCGGCACTTTGTTCTTATGCGTGTTGGTGACTTCCAGGTAATAGCCGAATACGTTGTTAAAGCCTATCTTCAGGGAGGATATGCCTGATCTCTCCGCCTCTTTCTGCTGTAATTCCACGAGATACTCTTTACCTCCTGTAGCTATTTTCCGGAGACGGTCCAGTTCTTCACTGATGCCGGTACGTATGGTGTCGCCTTTGGCGACTGCCACCGGCGGATTGTCCGTGATGGTGGCGATGATCCTTTCCATGATGGGCAGACAGGTGTCCAGGCGGGCGGTGAGCTGACGGATATGCTCGTTGGGAACGGCGGCGCATGTCTGTTTTATTTCGGCGATGTGGATAAGGCCCTTTGCCAGCACCAGCAGCTCGCGGGGATTGATCTTTTTTACCGGGATCTTGCTCACCAGCCTTTCGATGTCGCCGCACTGATGTATAAGACGGGAGAGCTGCAGATCGGGATCTTTTATAAAGAATTCGACAGCGTCCAGGCGGCGCTGGATCTGGGCGCCATCCTTTAAAGGCATGAGCAGCCAGCGTTTCAGCAGCCTTGCTCCCATGGGCGAGACGGTATGGTCCAGCACTTTCAGGAGGCTGAGACCCTGTTCGCGATTGTCGGAGCCTGCGAGCAATTCCAGGTTGCGGATAGTGAACTTATCCATCCACAGGTAGTCCTTTTTATCCAGGCGCTGGATCGAGCTGATGTGCTGGAGGTGCGGGTGTTCGGTGTCTTTTAAGTAATGCAATACGGCTCCGGCCGCAATGATGCCTTCGTGCATGTGCTCCACGCCAAACCCTTTGAAGCTATGGGTCTGGAAATGTTTGAGGAGGCTGTCTGTGGCGTAAGCTTCTTCGAAGATCCAGTCTTCCATGGTATAGGTGTAGAACCGGGATCCGAATATTTCTTTAAAATGTTTTTGGAAGTTGCGCTGAAAGACCACTTCGGCAGGGCGGAGGGTTTGTAATAATTTGTCGATGTATTCGGTATCGCCTTCTGCTACAAAGAATTCGCCTGTGCTGATATCGAGGAAGGCGATACCCAGGCCATTCCTGTCATCGGGCCAGTGGTCGGGGAAATAGATGCCTGCCAGGAAATTATTGCTATTGCCTTCTAATAGCTTTTCGTTGGTGGCTACACCTGGGGTTACCATTTCCGTGACGCCGCGTTTGACGATGCCTTTGACGGACTTGGGGTCTTCCAACTGATCGCAGATGGCGACGCGGTAGCCTGCTTTTACGAGTTTATGGAGGTAGGTGTCCAGGGAATGGTGGGGGAAACCTGCCAGTTCGAGGGAGTGGGCGGCGCCGTTGTTGCGTTTGGTGAGGGTGATGCCCAGGACTTTTGAAGCGGTGATGGCATCTCCTCCGAAAGTCTCATAAAAATCGCCTACGCGAAAAAGGAGAACAGCATCGGGGTATTTTTGTTTGATGGCCCGGTGCTGCTGCATGAGAGGAGTATCTGCGCTGGATTTTGCCATGGGGTGACAAAAATAAGAAAGCCTCCACAAATGGACGGGGAGGCTTTTTGTATGGGGATAAGTTGGTGGAAAGTTTAATGTACCTTTGCGCATGCGCAAACTAGGTATGGATGAGCTGAACCGGCTGTCGGTGGATGAGTTCCGCCAGTCGGCGAAAATGCCGGTGGTAGTCGTTCTGGATAACATCCGCAGTATGCACAATGTAGGAAGCGTATTCCGTACGGCAGACGCCTTTCTCATCCGGGGCATCTATCTCTGCGGCTACACCCCGCAGCCTCCGCACCGGGATATACACAAGACCGCGCTGGGCGCCACGGAGACCGTGGAATGGAAGTATTTCCAGGATATACGGGAGGCATTGAAGGAGCTGAAGGAAGAGGGGTATCGGGTATTTGCCGTAGAGCAGGTGGAGAATAGCGTACCGCTGCAGGAGATGGCCCGGCAACATTCCGAAAAGACCGTTGTTGTATTCGGGAATGAGGTGAGCGGCGTGGGGGAGGAAGCGTTGAAGCTTTGTGATGGCAGCGTCGAGATACCCCAGTGGGGGATGAAACATTCGTTGAATATTTCCATTGCCGCAGGGATCGTCCTGTGGGAACTGGCAAGAAACTATAGATTTGATACATTATGAGTAAAGTGAAGAGTTACCTGAGCCTGATACGGTTTTCCCACACCATTTTCGCAATGCCTTTTGCGATGATAGGGTTTTTTCTGGGGGTCACCTGGATACTCACGGGTAATGGTGTTTCGATAGTGCCTGGCTGGCACACGGTATATGGGCCTCCGGTGGATCTGACATATGCACCGTCAGGGGCAAGAGAAATTGCCATACGGTTCATACTGGTCATCGCCTGCATGATCTTTGCCCGGAGCGCGGCCATGGCCTTCAACCGCTGGCTGGATGCGAAATGGGATGCACTCAACCCTCGCACGGCCATCCGTGAAATACCCGCCGGGATCATTTCAAAGAACAGCGCCCTGCGGTTTGTCATCTTCAATTGTCTGGCATTTATCGTCTGCACGTGGTTTATCAATCCTCTGTGTTTTGCCCTTTCTTTTGTCGCCCTGGCCGTTGTGCTGGGCTATAGCTATACCAAACGTTTCACCCCCCTTTGTCACCTGGTGCTGGGAGTGGGCTTGTCCCTGGCTCCTATCGGGGCTTTCCTGGCAGTAACAGGTCATTTTGCCTTGCTACCGCTGCTTTTTTCCTTTGCCGTCATCTTCTGGGTCAGCGGCTTCGACATCATCTATGCCCTCCAGGATGAAGAGTTCGATAAAAGCCAAAAGCTGTACTCCATGCCGTCCTGGCTGGGGAAGGCCAGGGCTCTCCGGGTGTCCGAGCTACTGCACGTGCTGAGCACTGCCTGCGTGGTGGCGGCCGGCATTTATGGCGGCTTTGGATGGCTATACTGGGGCGGAATAGCCGTCTTTATAGGAATGCTTATCTACCAACACGTCCTCGTCAAACCTAATGACCTTAGCCGGGTCAATCTTGCCTTTATGACCGCCAATGGAATTGCCAGCGTTGTCTTTGCCGTGTTTGTCATCGCTGACCTTTTTCTGCATCTGGCAGACCCCATGGGTAAAGCTATGCGCATATTTTAAATTTATGCGTATATTTGCCGAATGAAGGAGCGACTCAACCTTACTATCGATGCCGATCTGGTGGAATCCATGAAGGCGTATGCTGCCAGCAAGCAGATGAGTGTATCCGAGCTGGTGGAAAGCTATTTCCGAACAGTGACAAAGCCCTTGCAGCGGAAAAATATCGTTGACCTGGTGGATGGGTTGGAAGGTCCGGCGGTGGATATACCGGCCGGTGGATGGACGGAGCTGCGTTATAAGGAGGCCAGATATGGCGTTTAGGATCTTTTTAGACACTGATGTCCTGCTGGATTTTGCCTTAAAGAAGGACAGGACTGCCCGCCAACTGATGGAATGGGCGGTAAAAGGCAGGGTACAGGCCTTTATTACGAATTATACTGTACAGGTGGCCGGTTACTGGTTGACAAAGGCCTATGGCTCTGCAAAGGCGAAGGAGCTATTGTCTACCCTGCTTGCCGATGTACAGGTCATCGATATCGCACATGCTATTACGGTAGATGCGCTGCATTCCCGGATAGACGATATGGACCTGGCGTTGCAATATTATACTGCCCTGCATCATAAGCTAGATTATTTTATCACCCGGGCCGGTGGGCTGGACGGGGCTTCGAGCCCGGTGCTGCCCACGTGTTCGCCTGAACTATTCATCCAAAACAACAGTTAGCATGCCCCGTATCATGGCAATCGATTATGGCCTCAAACGTACCGGTATCGCGGTAACGGACCCCTTGCAGATAATTGCCAGTGGACTGACTACCGTGGAATCACCGAAACTGATAGCTTTTTTAAAGGACTATTTTAAGAAAGAGACAGTAGAATTGGTATTGGTGGGGGAGCCTAAGAACTGGGATGATAGCGACACGCATGCCACGCCGCTGGTCCGTGAGCTGCTGGTGCGCCTTCAGAAGGAGTTCCCGACGATGCCGTTGCTTACGGTGGATGAGCGGTACACTTCAAAGATGGCGTCCAGGGCGATGATCGATATGGGGCTAAAGAAAAAGCAGCGGCAGAACAAGGCACTGGTGGATGAGATCGCTGCCACGATCATGTTGCAGGAGTACCTGGAGAAACTACAGCGGTAACAAAAGGCTTCGGAGGCCCCGGCTGGGGATTGATTTATTATTTTTTCGATTAAATTGCGCTCAATATGACATTACCGATTGTAGCTTATGGCGATCCGATCCTGCGTATGGTGGGCAAGGATATTACACCAGATTATCCGGGTCTGCAAAAATTGATAGAGGATATGTGGGAAACGATGTACTACAGCAGCGGCGTTGGCCTGGCTGCACCGCAGATCAACCGGGATATACGTCTTTTTGTAGTGGACTCCACCCAGATATTCGCGAACCTCGATGAAGATGAAAAGGATAAATATCCGGATGGCCCCGGTATCAAGCAGGTGTTCATCAATGCGCATATCGTAAAATTGAATGGCACCGAGTGGGCCTACAACGAGGGCTGTCTCAGCATACCCAAGATAAGGGAAGATATTTACCGTAACGAGGAAGTGACGCTGGAATATGTGGATGAGAACTTCGAACCCCATACAATGACCTTCAATGGTATTACTGCCCGTATCATCCTGCATGAATACGATCACATCGAGGGCAAATTATTCATCGACTATCTCAAACCTCTCAAACGGAAGCTATTAAAGGGCAAGCTGGATGATATCTCCCGGGGAAGGGTGAACGTAGATTACAAGATGAGCTTCCCCCGTTGACAAAGGATCGCCGGTGATGGTTCAATCCGTGAACTGGACCGAGTAGATCATCGGCAGATAATTATTCAATGTCTGCCAGCTTTCCCCTCTGTCAGGAGAGATGAACAGATTGCCGGTGGTGGTGCCGAAAACTACGGTATCACCCGAGCTCGCCAGCGCATGACGATAAACGATATCGAAGCAATTTTCCTGCGGCAGCCCTTTTCGTAGGTCTTTCCAATTCTTACCTCCGTCGTCCGTCCTGCAGATGCAGAGAGCGCCTTTGATGGCGGTGCGGACCATGTCACTATCGGCCGGCGCGACCCATGCCTGATCGGGGTTGTCATCGGCGACGGCAATGGCGAACCCAAACCGTGCGGGTCCTTCGGGCTGGCTCACCTCTTCCCATTTGAGCCCCCCATTGATGGAGCGGAAGATACCGCAATGATTTTGTTGCCAGAGTGTATCGGGGTCCGTAGGAGCCGCGACAAGAATATGGGGATCATGTCCTATATCCGAGGAGGGATCCGGGAGAAAGTCGGCACGTAAACCTTTATTCCGCACTTCCCAGCTTCTGCCTCCGTCCGTCGTTTCGAACACGCCTGCGCAGCTGATGCCGATGTGCACATGATCCTCGTTCCTTGGATCAACCACGATGGAATGGATGCCTGGCTGATCCCGGCCTCCGCCCATCCATCCTGTCTTGCGGGATGGGTGCTGCCACAGTGATTCCACCAGCCGGAAGCTATTCCCGCCATCCTCGCTCATAAATAAGCCGCCGGGGTCGGTGCCGAGCCATAGTTTGGATAGATAATGTTTTCCGCCGTGCGACATCGCCCAGATATAACGGGTGGCGGCCGGTACACCGTCCTTTACCTCTTCCCCTTCGGGATAGGCGGGCGCCGGCACTTCTTCCCAACTTCCACCTCTGTCTGTCGACCGATGCAGCTTTACCCCCCAGTGGCCATGATCGAGACAGGCCCACCAGGTGCCGTTGCGGGGGTCGCTATAGGCTATAGAGACGGGTTGACCTTCGAAGGAGAGATTTTCCACTGTCCAGCGCCCGTTGGACTTGTGATAGGCGATCAAACCCTTACGGGTGCCCAGCAAGATAGTTTGTTTGGTCATATGGCGTGCAATTGGCTTTTGGTTACCCACCTGATAAGGCCTGCATGATATAGATCTCACTGTTCTCCGTAAATGGATCACTCAGGTCGTTCCGGTCTTTTATCAGATCACCGTCGATGAAAATATTCACATGCTGGCGTAATCTGCCCTGATCATCGAGCAAATAGCTCCGAATACCAGGATACCTCTCCTCGGCAGCATGAAGGATCTCTGCGAGCGTGTTCCCGTTTGCAGGCGTATCCTTTATGCCCGGGAAAAATCGTCGAAGCGCATATGTGAATTTTATAGTAGCCATACACATATGGTTATACGGGGCGTGATTACTGCAATCTATTCCTTGTATAGCCTCTCCATTTATCGATGAGCTGTTGCATATCATCGGGCAGCTCGCTCTCGAAAAGCACTTCCTTTCCTGTTCCGGGATGTGTGAAGCCGATGGTCTTGGCATGCAGGGCGTGACGCGGGCAGATGGCAAAGCAGTTGTCTACGAACTGCCTGTATTTGCTGAATACGGTGCCCTTTACGATCTTATCTCCTCCGTAGGTGTCGTCGTTGAAAAGAGGGTGTCCTATATGCTGCATGTGTACCCGGATCTGGTGAGTGCGACCTGTTTCCAGCACGCATTGCACCAGGGTGGTATAACCGAACCTTTCCAATACTTTATAATGGGTGATAGCTTCCTTGCCGTGCTCGCCATCGGGGTATGCATCGAACAGTTTGCGAAAGCGCTGGTGTCTTCCCACATGGGCGACGATGGTGCCATCTTCTTCGACGAGGTCGCCCCATACCAGGGCAAGGTATTGCCGCTTGACCGTGTGGTCGAAGAATTGTTTGGCCAGGCTGCGAACGGCTTTTTCCGTCTTGGCCAGGACCATGAGACCGCTGGTGTTCTTGTCGATGCGGTGGACGAGGCCAAAACGGGGCAGGTTGGTCTCGTTGATGGCATGGTTCTTCTGTTGCAAGTACCAGGCTACGCCATTGATAAGGGTGCCAGAATAGTTGCCGCTGGCGGGATGTACCACCAGACCCGGAGGTTTGTTGATGATGAGCACCTCTTCATCCTCATAATGGATATTGAGGGGCATCTCTTCGGGTATGATCTCTTCCCCGGGAGCCTCTTTTTCGGAGTACATGATGATCTCGTCCTGTGGGCGGATCTTATAATTAGGTTGTACCTGTTTGTTGTTGACCAGAACCATGCCGGCTTCCAATGCCTTCTGGATCTTATTGCGGGAGGCGTTCTCGATACGCCGCGACAGGAATTTGTCAATGCGGAGCGGTTCCTGCCCCTTGTCCACTTTCAGGTTCAGGCGCTCATACAGCTCTTCCGAACTGTCTGATGGAAGGCCTTCCTCCAGCTCTTTATCCAATTCCCGGTTGTCCATGGGGCAAAGGTAATCAAATCCGGGAGACGGTGTGATAGCCGGTGAAAGGGTATTCCCCGCGGAAATCGTAAATTGCGTCCATGCAAGAAGTGTTTTTCAGGGACCTGGGGCAGGCGGAGTATAAGCAGGTATGGGACTACCAGGAGTCGCTGCTGCAGGAGAATGTCCGGATAAAAGCAGAACTCCGCAGGCTGACGGATCATCCGGAGGCTGTGGGCCCCAGGGGGCTTGTCACTTCCAACTACCTTCTTTTTGTGGAGCATCCGCCCGTGTATACATTGGGCAAGAGCGGACATATGGAAAATGTGCTGATCGATGAGGACCGGATGAAGGAGAAGGGGATTGATTTCTTTCGGACCAACAGGGGCGGGGACATCACCTTTCATGGGCCGGGGCAGGTCGTGGGTTATCCCATCCTGGACCTGGAAAGGTTCTACACGGATATTGGGAAGTACCTGCGAAACCTGGAAGAGGTCATTATCCTGGTATTGAGAACCTACGGCATTCAGGGTGACAGGAGTGAGGGGGAGACAGGAGTGTGGATAGAGCCCGGCGTGAAAGGGAGGGAACGTAAGATCTGCGCCATTGGGGTCCGTTGCAGCCGGTGGATCACCATGCATGGATTTGCTTTCAATGTGAATACGGACCTGGATTATTTTGGGAACATCGTTCCCTGTGGCATACAGGACAAACAGGTGACCTCGCTGGAAAAAGAGTTGGGGCGCGCCTTGCCGATGGAAGAGGTCAAAGAGGAGGTGCAACGCAGGTTTGAAGAGGTCTTTGACGTGGAACTCAGGAGACTCCCGGAATGATCCGGTGTGGGGTTGGATTGTTTGCCGGGGTGCTAGAATTCCTTCGGAATATACAGCTTGTTCTTTTCCTTCAGCTGTCCATCCTCGTATAGTTCGAACCTGAACCAGCCCGCATGCAGAAAATTACTTTTATCCACGATGAGGCTGGGCGCTTTTATAGAGGATAGTTCAAACAGCAATTTACTGTTGTCGTCATAGAATTTGACGGAGTAGTGTCTTTTTCCCGCATCGGGTAGGGATAGATGTATATTTCCGTATTTGCCGGTGAATACGTAAGAAGATGTGCGATATGTCTCTTTAGGGACAAAGGACCTGATCTGTACGCTGTCGCCGTCGATGAAGACGAGGGTATCCTTTGTCTTTGCAAGCAGGGAGTCCCGGAAAGCGCGGAGTCTGTTGCCCGGTATCTGTCCGACAACGGCGCCTCCTTTTTTGATATAGACCGTGTGCTGCACATCGATCTCGCGAAGACCTCCTTTTATGACGGATGGGCTTGTCACCTGTGGTTTGCCTTTGGGGTCGGCGAACAGAAGCCGCTGGTCTGACCGGGTTAGTATCGCGTCCGACTCGTCGAGGTCTTCTTTTTGTGCGGCGGGAGTGACCCCTGTATTGGTCTGCGGCCTGCGGGCTGCGGTAAAAAGATATTTCCCCTCGTCCAGAACGATAAAGAGCCGGTAGTAGAAATTGGGATGGCTGGCTTTGTTATCCATGGCGCCATTCTCGGGCAGTGTCGGGTCCGGAACGGTCAGGAGGGTAGTGAAATATTTAAGGCTGTCGGCGCTACGCTGGATGCTGATCTGGGAAACATGTTGATACCGGCTGTGCCAGCTGACAAGTATTTTCCCCGGGCCTTTGGCGGCAACGGTGAACCTGGGAAGGGTATCCTGAGACCAGACAGTGGATGAAAAAGAAAGACTTATGAACAAAAAGACCAGGATCCTGCGCATACCAGGCATAACGAATCTTTTACAAAGATGTTTTATAAAGAGACTAATTACAACCAAATTTGGGGCCAGCCTGTGGCTCGTTCCGGCCCGAAATAGCTAAAAATGCAATGTCCCCGGCGGGAGCGACCGGTTGCCCTGCAATCCTCCGCTGTGTATCAATAACAAACGGGAGTTGGGTGGAAAAAGTCCTTTACGGACCATATCGAGCGCTGCGTAGAACAGTTTGCCCGTGTAGACGATGTCCGAAGGGATACCCGTGCTTTGATACCAGCTATTCATAAAATCCAGGAGCTCCGGCGTATGTCGTGCATATCCTCCGAAATGATAAGGGGGTGTCAATACGGAAATGCCTGTTACTTCCTGCCCTGGGGCTGCGGCTGCCATCAATCCTTTATAGGTAGTGCCTGTACCCACGGCGCACAGGATATGAGAATAAGGACTGCTGTCTATCTGTCGTAAAATATCCATGCTGCCTTTGATCCCGGGCTCGCCTGCTCCTCCTTCTGGAATGATGATTGCATCGGGATAGCGGGCTGTCAGGTCAGCCAGGAAGGCAGGATCATTTTTTTGGCTGTATGCAGAGCGGCTGATAAATACCAGTTCCATACCATACTCTTCTGCGCCACGGAGTGTGGCGGAGGGGTTGGCGGGTCTTTCACCCCTGATGATACCTGTGGAGAACAGGCCTGCGTGATGCGCGGCGCAGGCGGCTGCGATGATGTGATTGGACCATGCTCCGCCAAAGGTGACCAGGTGGCGGCGGCCTTCCGGGATGGCGATAGCGAGGTATTCTTTCAGCTTGAACCATTTATTGCCGGAAACGACGGGGTGTATCTTATCCAGGCGAAGCACATCCACTTGGATCTGATGCCTGTCCAGCTCTTGTAAATTTACATTGTCAATAGATAATGGATAATTAAATGGCGTTTTCATTAAAATATCCATTAATAAATTGTCCATTGTCTATGAGGATTTTTTTATTTTCGTGAAAATTTTTTAAAAATACGATAAATGCAACCAACACTTTTGATCCTTGCGGCCGGAATGGCTTCAAGATACGGCAGTATGAAACAAATACAGGGGTTTGGCCCGAATGGGGAAACGATCATGGATTACTCTATTTATGATGCTATTCGTGCGGGATTTAAAAAGGTAGTGTTTATTATACGCAAAGATTTTGCCGAAGATTTTAGGAATATAGT
>Ga0207695_10007567_pt1 | contig 13773 bp, 10 predicted proteins | sample KBSC54metaG_FD_184354 | JGI IMG/M metagenome (GOLD analysis project Ga0207695, IMG submission 184354) | Corn rhizosphere microbial communities from Kellogg Biological Station, Michigan, USA - KBS C5-4 metaG (SPAdes) (version 2) | ecosystem: Host-associated > Plants > Roots > Rhizosphere > Soil...
CGAATACCCGCGACGTGAAGTCGCGCAATGGCCTCCACCGCACCCGGAAGTATCTTGAAGTCGCCCAACGAACCGACGTACTTCCCCTCCGGCATCTTCTCGTTGATCACCCCGTCGCGATCGAGAAAAACTGTGTCGATGCGTGAGAAATCCGCTCTGTTCGAACCACCGTGCATATACCTGAATCATATCGCCAGGGTCGGTTCAGCAGCTCCGGCCTCCCGCCCGCATCACGCAGCCGCGTAACGTTGCCGAAGCCCAAGGGAGCCGTTATTCTTTGTCCACTTGTGGCCAGCCCACCATGGTAGCAATTGCGATGATCAACATATTCGGGGAGTTTGGATGGGAATCAGCGGTCATGATTGATTCTTTGAATTGATCGCAAACATCTTCCCAGACAAATCTCGCGCCCAGCGATCCGCATTCCTCTACTCCATCCGGACTCTCCAACACTGCCACGTGGCTCATCCTCCTCTCCTCGCAAGCCTCCTCGCACCATGAGCTTCGCTTCCTCCCACGCAAGGCGTGGCGTCTCTCCCCTCGCCATGACGGACATCACACCCATCCCCTATAGTTCTGTAGACGCAGCCTTGGAAGCTCCCGCATGCTACTCGCCACCCTGGGCGTTCTCACCATCCTCGCTCTGATGTCCGCGATCCTCAGCAAGAGGATCTCGCCCATCGTCGCGCTCGTCGTCATCCCCGTCCTCGCCGCTCTTCTCGCCGGCTTCGGCCTCCGCACCGGCAAATTCATGATCGCCGGAATCGAAAGCATCTCCGGCGTCATTGGCATGTTCGTCTTCGCCATCCTCTTTTTCGGAACCATGACCGACGCCGGCATGCTCAAGCCCTTCATCGCCTGGCTCCTTCGCACCATCGGCCGCAAACCCACCCGTATCGTTCCCGGAACAGCCCTCCTGGCTCTTCTCGTCCACCTCGATGGCTCGGGCGCCGTCACCTTCCTCGTCACTATCCCCGCCGTTCTTCCTCTATACGACGAGCTCGGCATCGACCGCCGCATCCTCGCCTGCGTCGCCTCCATGGCCGCCGGCGTCAACTTCCTCCCTTGGACCGGCCCCACCCTCCGCGCCTCCGCCGCACTCCACCTCTCACCCTCAGCCCTCTTCACGCCGCTCATCACCGTACAGATCGTCGGCCTCATGTTCGTATTCACAACATCCTGGCTACTCGGCCGCCGTGAAGAACGAAGGCTCCAGACGCCAATCTCTCCAGCCAACCCCTCTCGCTCCCAACCCGCCTCCGAACCCAATCCCACTCGGCCTCGCTTCTTCCTTCTCAATGTCCTCATCACTCTCATCGTTCTCGGCACCATGATCAGCGGCCGCGTTGACCCCGCAATTGCCTTCATGCTCGGCACCGTCATCGCACTCACCCTCAACTTCCCCAGCCTCAAAGCGCAGCAGGAACGCATTACCGCCCACGCACCCGCAGCCATCCTCATGGCCAGCATCCTCTTCGCCGCCGGCTCGTTCACCGGAATCATGAAGGGCTCAGGCATGGTCACCGCCATGGCCTCCGTCGTAGTCAACCACATCCCGCAACACGGCCTCCGTCTCATCCCACTCGCTCTCGCCTCCGTATCCATGCCTCTCAGCCTCTTCTTTGACCCAGACTCGTTCTACTTCGGAGTCCTGCCCGTCCTCGCCAATGCCGCCGCCTCCGCCGGACTTCCCGCAGTCACCGTGGCCCACGCCGCGCTCCTCGGCCTCCACACCACCGGATTTCCCGTAAGCCCGCTCACCCCCGCCACCTACCTCGTCGTCGGCCTCTCCGATATCACCCTCGCGCAGCACCAGCGCTTCACCATCCCATTTCTCTTTGCCGCATCCCTCCTCATGACAATCACCGCCGTCCTCCTGCGCATCATTCCGCTGTAATCTACTCAGCAGCCATGAAGACCGTCAGAATCGGATCCGGCGCAGGCTTTTCCGGCGATAGAATCGAACCCGCCGTCGAGCTCGCCGAAAAAGGCGACATCGCCTACCTCGTCTTCGAGTGCCTCGCCGAACGCACCATCGCGCTCGCCCAGAAAGCTCGCCTACTCGATCCCACCTCCGGCTACGACCCGCTCCTCGAAGAACGCATGCGCGCCGTCCTCCCCATCTGCACGCAAAAACATATCCGCATCATCAGCAACATGGGTGCCGCGAACCCTCAAGGTGCCGCCGAAAGCACCCGCGCGATCGCCCAGCAACTCGGCCTCCGTGGTCTCCGCATAGCCGCCGTCACCGGTGACGACGTCCTCCAACTCGTCCGCACCAGCCAGAGCCCGATCGAAACTCCCGAAGGCTCGCTCCCGCCCGCCGGCACCTGGCTCTCCGCCAACGCCTACCTCGGTGTCGCTCCGATCCTCGACGCTCTCCAGCTCGAAGCCGACGTCATCCTCACCGGCCGCGTCGCCGATCCCGCCCTCTTCCTCCCTCCACTCATCCACGAGCTGCACTGGCCCCTCGACAACTGGAACCTTCTCGGCCAGGGCACCGCCGTAGGCCACCTCCTCGAGTGCGCCGGCCAGCTCACCGGCGGCTACTTCGCCGACCCCGGCTTCAAAGACGTCCCCAACCTCGACCGCCTCGGCTTCCCCATCGCCGAAGTCAGCGCCGACGGCTCCGCCATCCTCACCAAAGTCGCCGGCTCGGGCGGCCTCCTCAACCGCGCCACCTGCACCGAACAGCTCCTCTACGAAATTCAGGACCCAGCCGCCTACTACACCCCTGACGTCATCGCCGATTTTTCGCAGGTCGCATTCGAAGAGCTCGGCCCCGATCGCGTCCGCATCTCCGGTGCCTCAGGCCGCCCGCGTCCATCCACCCTTAAAACCTCCATCGGCTATCGCGATGGTTACATCGGCGAAGGCCAGATCTCTTACGCCGGCCCAAACGCCTTAGCCCGCGCCGAACTCGCGCGCGACATTCTGGCGAAGCGCCTTGCCCGCCATCCACTCTCCGAACTTCGCTTTGACTTCATCGGCCTCAACTCCATCCACGGCCCGCAGCTCTCCCACGACGCTTCCGTCCCCTACGAAATCCGCCTTCGCGCCGCCGGCCGCGCCGACTCACTCGCAACCGCCTCGTGGATTCCCCGCGAAGTCGAGGCCCTCTACACCAACGGTCCCGCCGGTGGTGGCGGCGCATCCGGATCTACTCGCGAAGTTATCGCCATCATCTCCGCTCTTATCCCGCGCGATGCAGTCTCCCCCCAAGTTCACATCATGGAGTCCTGACCATGCTCCTCAATCAGCTCGCCCACGCCCGCACCGGCGACAAAGGAAACATCGTCACCATCTCCCTCATCGCCTTCCGCTCAGAAGATTTCTCGCTTATCGAAGAGAAGATCACCGCCGAGCGCGTCGCCGCTCACTTCTCCTCCCTCATTGAAGGCCCCGTCCAGCGCTACAGCCTCCCCCAACTCGGTGCGTTGAACTTCATCCTCCACCGCCCCATCTCCAACAGCGTCACCCGCTCCCTCGCCCTCGACGCCCACGGCAAGTGCCTCGCCTCCGCACTGCTAGCATTGGAAATCTGATTCCACTTCGCTCGAACAAGACAGAGCCGCTCCCCGTGACCTCCGACCCACACGCCTTCCCACGCCGCATCGTCTGCCTCTCCGACGAATCCGCCGAGCTCATCTACCTCCTCGGCGAAGAGCACCGCATCGTCGGCGTCTCCGGCTTCTCCACACGACCACCCGAAGTCCGCACCAAGCCGCGCATCTCCACCTTCCGCGACGCCAACTTCGACGCCATCGCAAGCCTCGACCCCGACCTCCTCATCACCTACTCCGACGTACAGGCCGACATCTCCCGCGAAGCCTCCCTCCGCGGCCTTACCGTCCTCAACTGCAACCAGCGCAGCCTCGCCGAAATCTACGACACCATCGCCATGCTCTCCCGCATCCTCGGCAAAGCAGCCGAAGGCGACCACCTCATCGCCGCATGGCAATCCGGTCTTCACGAACTCGCACAGACAACCGCGCAATTCCCCAGCACCCCCCGCGTCTACTTTGAAGAATGGAATGATCCGCTGATCAGCGGCATTCAGTGGGTTGAGGAGCTAATCGAGATCGCCGGCGGCGACCCAATCTTTCCCGAACTCCGCACCCACCGCAAAGCAAAGGATCGCGTCATCTCTTGGGAAGAGGTCGTCAACCGCAACCCCGACATCATCCTCGCCTCATGGTGCGGCATGAAAGTAAATCGGCAGGAAATCCTCGCCCGCCCCGGCGCCGATCAGGTCACCGCCGTCCGCACTGGCCAGATCCACGAGATCCCCTCATCCCTGATCCTCCAGCCCGGCCCGGCAGCGCTCACTGAAGGCGCCCGCACCATCCACGAAATCCTCGCAGACGCAGTCAAATCCCGCTAACAACCGCGCATCGCCTGCCAGGAGCGTCTTCAAAATGATCCTTGAAAATGCACTACTTCACAGCTTGCTAGAGAATTCAGCTCGATGAGTTTGTAGCAAGGGCACGGCTCAGCCGGGCCACAAATTGCCCCAATGATCTCGGGCTTTAGCCCCTGCTTAGGCCGACTCCTCGACCAGGCGTCCATCGACTTGTCGCGCAAGCTCGTCAGTCCTGCCTAACTGCCGCCGCGATTCAACGGGTTTCAAACCCTCACCGATGATCTATCCCTGCACCTATGCATCCTGCACACTCATCGTCTGCGGATCGCGCACCCTCTGCATCAGCAGCGCCGCGATCGCCAGGAACACCCCGCCCGCAATAATCGCGTAGATCCGGTTGTTCCCCAGCAGATGAATCATGATCCACCCGAAGAACAGCGAAGCCAGGATCTCCGGCGTCACGATGAAGAAGTTGAATATCCCCATATAAACGCCCGTCCGCTCCGGCGGAATCGAAGCCGCCAGCACCGCATACGGCATCGACAGCGTGCTCGCCCATGCAATCCCAACGCCCACCATGGTCAGCAGCAGCAGCCACTTGTCATGGATCACCACCACCGACATCAGCCCCAGCGCCCCAATCAGCAGGCAAATCGAGTGCGTATGCTTCCGCCCCAATTTCCGCGCCAGCCCCGGCAGAGCAAATGAAAAGAGGAAGCACACAGCAGAGTACACCGCGAAACAGTTCCCGCCCCACTCTACGCCCGCCTGGTACAGAGGTGACTTCGTGTCGTTCGCCCCGAACACGTTATGCGCCACCGCAACCGGGAAATACAGCCACATGCAGAACAGTCCCAGCCAGGTGCAGAATTGCACCGGCCCCAGTCGCCGCATTGTTGGCGGCATCTCCCTGATCGCAGCGAGAATCTCCCGCACGTTTGCCGACAGCCCCGTCTTCTCCGCTTTCGCCTTTCGAAACGCCTCCATATCCGGCGGCGGATACTCCTTCGTCGTAACAATCGTCCACAGCACCGCGCCCATAAAGGCCACTGCGCCCAGATAGAACGAAATCCGCACCACCGTCGGCACAGCCCGTGTGTCTCCCACCTTCTGCTGCAGGTGAAAGTAGTTCGTCAGCACGTACGGCAGCACCGACGCTACCACCGCGCCAAGCCCGATGAACATGCTCTGCATCGCGAACCCCGCTGTTCGCTGTCCCTCCGGCAAGATGTCCGCGACAAACGCCCGAAACGGCTCCATGCTCACGTTGATCGATGCATCCAGAATCCACAGCATCCCCGCCGCCATCCATAGCGCCGAAGCATTCGGCATCAGGACCAGCATCAACGTACTCAGGATCGCGCCCGTCAGAAAGTACGGACGCCTTCTTCCCAGTCTTCCCCACGTGTGATCGCTCGCATGACCGATCAGCGGCTGCACGATCATGCCCGTAAGCGGCGCAGCGAGCCACAGAATCGGAATCTGATCCGCTCTTGCTCCCAAATACTCATAGATGGCGCTCATGTTCGCCATCTGAAGTCCCCAGCCAAACTGGATTCCCAGAAATCCGAAACTCATGTTCCAGATCTGCCAGAAGCTCCGCTCCGGCTTGCGAACGTACGTCACGCTCTTCGTTCCAGCCACTTCTGTCTGCGATATGCTCATCGGCTCTTCCTACTGGACCTGCCTCTCAAAGATGCGAGCCTCGAATGCGTTCAGCGATACAAACGGAACGGCATCAACTTCGTGCTTCGAGACTGGAAGTTCGATCTCTTTCCAGTTCCCGCTCGCCTCTACGCTCCCGCGGAAAGGCGTACTCGACAGATTCACCGCAACCAGAAACTCCTCGCCCCCGGCTCTCCGCAGATATGTAACGACATGCTGCTCGTCGCTATTGTGCAGCCATATGGTTGCCCCTTGCTGCAGCGCCGCATGCTCATGCCGCAGCGCTGCCATCTCCGTGTAAAACTTCAGATACTCCGGATGCCACTCCCCCGCCTGCCAGAAGATCTTCTGCGGCTCAAACAGCGCCGGCGCCCGCGACTGCGTCGAATCCCCAACCTCCATGCCGTTGTAGATCAGCGGGGCCCCATCAAGCGTGAACATCAGCACCGAAGCCGCAATCGCCCCCGGAAATCCATAGCGCGTCACCGCTCGCAGCTCATCGTGATCATCGCTCATCCGCAGATGCAGCGCGCCCTTCGGATACATCTTCTCCTGCTGCTCAAACGTATCCCGAATCTCCGTTGCCGCGTTTCCATTCATGACGACATCGTCGACCGTGTGCATCATCGGCCACGCATAATCCATATCGAACGCGCTCCGCATCAGCTCCGGTTTCTGCGCCTCCGCCAGCATCATGATGTCGGGCTTCGCCTGCTCCAGCTCTTTCCGCGCCTGCTCCCAGAAGTCCGTCGGAACCTCGCCCGCCGCGTCGCACCGGAAACCATCCAGATCGAGATCTTTGACCCAGTGCAGCAGCATGTCCGTCATATACCGCCGCAGCTTCGCGTTCGAGTAATCCAGCGCCGCCACATCGGTCCAGTCATACGGCGACGTGATCTGCCCATTCTTATCTTTCTTGTAGAACTCCGGATGCGCCATCATCACGCTGTCCCATGCCGTGTGATTCGCCACGATGTCGATGATCACCTTCATCTGCCGCTTGTGCGCCTCCTGCACAAGCCGATGCATGTCATCTTTCGTACCCAGCGCCGGATCGATCGCGTAGTAGTCCCGCACCGCGTACGGACTCCCCAGCGAACCCTTCTTCTTCAACTGCCCGTCTGGATGAATTGGCATCAGCCAGACAATATTCACGCCCAGCTTTTTCAAATCGTCCAGACGCGCGGTCACGCCGTTCAAATCGCCCGCAGGCGAGAACGAACGCACGAACACCTGGTATACCGTTCCCGATTTCAGCCAATCCGGAGAATGTCTGGCCTCGAGCGAGGCAATATTCGAATCAGCCGTCTGTGCGTAACTTTGTTTTTCGGTCCCAGGTGAAGCGGCAAAAATACAACAAGCGAGTGCAACGAACAGCCTCGACTTCATAGCGCGAAAGCATAGCATTCCAAATGCTCAACCCGCCATGACAAACCCTTCTAAGTACACGCTGATCTTTGCCGGGTGCCCCATGTCTCCCTCGTTTGGAGACATGGGAATTCATAATCTAAATCAACGCAATCTGTGAACTAAGAACTACGAACTGAGAACTGCCTTTACTTCAGTTCCACCCTCCGCGCCACATGGTCCTGGATCCAGTGCGGATCCCACCACTCCTTCGGATCGATCTGCACTCCATCCAGCTGCATCGCGAAATGGATATGATCGCCCCCCGCCATTCCCGTCATCCCGCTCTGCCCCATCACCTGCCCGCGCTTCACCGCATCGCCCTCGTGCACTTCGATATGGCTCAGGTGCCCATAAATAGTCTGCAGTCCATAACCATGATCGACCACGATGCAATTTCCATAGATCCCCAACGGCGCCGCCCACACCACCTTGCCGTCATTCGACGCCTCGACACCCACATGCTGCGTCACCGCCAGGTCGTACCCCAGGTGCACCTGTTGATCGATCTCTTTCCCCTGGTAGATGTAGTGCCTCAGATCCGCAAACGTCGCCTCCGCCGCCGAGTGCGACTGCCTCTGGAACGGCTGCGAAAACAGGAATTGATCCGCCGTCTTCAGCCGCAGCTCCGAAAGCGTCTTGTTATTCGCCTTCCGCATATCGTTGTTGATCTTCACAAACCGCGACACCAGGTCGCCCGTCCCGTTCGGATCAAGCTCGCCCACAACCTTCTGCATGAACTGATCGCTGATCTGCAGTTGGTGCACCGTGTAGTGCGGCTGCTCCTTCTTCGGGAAAATCACCGTCAGCGGGCTCGTCACATCGTTACCCGCTCCATTCGCCGCAAACACCACTGGCACCGTCGTCTGCGGCATATTCCACGCAAACGCATACAACGCGAACATTCCCGGCTTGCCGCCCGGCATCGGCCACGCCCTGAACCACTGATCGCCCACCCGCACGCCCGCCGCCGTATACGCGCCCGACACATCAAACGTCGCCAGGTCCGCCATCCCGATATAGATATAGTGCTGCTCCGAGTCCACGCTCACCGACGGCGGCCGCGTCACCACCGTCACATCGCGCTCCAGCTTTGCGGTCTTGTGCAGCAAATCAGCCGACTTCGCCTCTACCATCAGCTTCGCCGGACCATCCTTCAGCAGCGCCGTCGTACGCACACCTGCGACAAAGTTCCACGTCGCTTCCTTCGCCTTCACCGGCTGCTCAAGCTGCCACACCATAAAGGTCTGGCCATTCTGCACAATCGCCGCCGAAGCGCTCTTGATCCCCCTTGGATCCGTCACATGCACCGACACCGGAGTCGCCTGCCCAATCGTCTTCACGTCCGACGTCAGTTCCAGCACAGGCCTCGCCGAACGCGCCAACACCACCACGACCGGCACCACAATCACCAGCAGAACAACCGCTAACAATACTTTGCGCACACCTCATTCTAGGTCGCACAGGCTGTAAATTAGCCCCAGGTACTGTTTCCGAAAGAGTGACGCCTTTCGAATTTCCCCTCTTCAATCCGTACCATCATCTTCAGTCCTGGAAAAGGACTCTCCGCTATCCGCGAAAGCGAACGAGGAATACTTGATGTCAACTCTTCTGAAGCGGCCCCTTCAGATCTCCGGCAGCCTTTGGGCGGCCCTCCGTCTTCACACACAGACGCCCGCGGCTCGTCTTTCTTATCCCAAGCGGCTTGTCCCGTACTGGGCCACCTTTTTCCTCATCGCCTTCGGTCTCGGCTATCCAACCCTCAATCGCTACGACGCTCGAACCACCGACCTCGATGTCATCTACTACTACAAAGTGGTGGTAGGCCAGCCTGCTTCTCCTGACGACCTCCCGTTCTGTGTGCGCGTACTGGTTCCCGGACTGGCCCGTCCCTTCTACCACCTGACCGCCGGCAGACTTGGATCCTGGAATCCCGTATATTTCGGGCTTCTCGTCTCGAACTCGATCTTCACGGCGACAACAGCCTTGCTCTTGCTGCTGATCGCTCGCCGGCTCGCCTTTTCACAATCCATCGCTTGGCTTGCCTGCACTCTCTTTCTGCTCAACTTTGCCGTCGCGAATTTCTGGCTTTCCGGGCTGGTCGATTCTTCTGAAGCTTGTTTGTTGCTTGGGGTAGCGTGCTGCCTCTTCGCCGATCTTTGGTGGCCTTTGCCGCTGATCGGCGTTCTCTGCGCGATGGCCAAACAGAGCACGCTTCCTTTCGCCATCGTCTTCGCCGCTGTCTGGTGGCTCGCGACATCACGATCCGGACGGAAGCCAGCTCAACTGATCGCTATCGCAGGGATGCTCCTCGCCGGAACAGTCACCCTCGTCCTCGTCTACCGCTTCGTTGAAGGCGCTTACTTGCCGCCGTGGACCATGGCCGGAGGGTATAACGACGGCTCCTTCCTTTCCTACCTCAACAACATCAAACGTCTCCTCGTCGAGCTGCGCTTCTGGTACCCCTTCGTGTGGCTGCTCCCGCTTGGTATCTGGCGTCTCCGAATTCTGCCCCGCAGGTGGGTTCTTGCGACACTCGCTACCACCTCTTTCGCTCTGCTCATGGCCGTACTCTCGCACCTCGGCGGAACGGCAAACAGACCGGTCTTTAACGTGATTGGACCCCTATTGAGCCTCTCTGCCGCCCTCTTCGTTTCCAACGCTGAGGAGAATCACCCGGCCCTTGGGTCTGCCGCTTCAGCATCTTAGGAAAACCAGGCTGGCGTTGGACCCTGCACGCCGCTTCGTTTACCCTTGCCTGTCACCTTGGGGACGATCCAATCATGAACCGACGCCATTTTCTCTCCACCACCGCCGCAACCCTCGCCGCATCCTCCTCCATCGCAAAAGCCATCGCACTCGACGCATCACCCAACCCCCTCACCATCGACCTCACCCGCCACCGCTTCGGCGTCAACTACACCCCATCCCACAACTGGTGGTTCTGCTGGAACGACTGGGACCCCGACCCCATCCGCCGTGACCTCGATGCCATCGCCGCCCTCGGCGCAGACCACCTGCGCATCCTCCTCGTCTGGCCCTTCTTCCAGCCGAACCCAAAGTGGGTCAGCCCCGCGCATCTTGAGCGCCTCGATCAGCTCATCACCCTCATGGGCGAACGCGATCTCGATGCCCTCGTTACTGTCTTCACCGGACAGCTCAGCGGCTGGTACTTCCTTCCGCCCTTCAACCGCCTCTCCAACGGCTTCTTCACCGACCCCGTCATGCTCGACGCGCAGACCCTCTTCATCCGCGAGCTCAGCCGCACCCTCGCCCCGCATTCCAACGTCATCGGCTACGACATGGGCAACGAGATCAACACCTGCTGGGACACCGACCCGCCCACCGGCGACGCCTGGATGGACCGCACCTTCGCCCTCATGAACTCCGCGCTCCCCAACCACCTCAATGTCAACGGCGTCGACCACAACCCCTGGTTCCGCGACACCACCTTCTCGCCCCGCGCTCTCGCCGCGCAGCGCTTCCCCGTCATGCATTGCTATCCCTGGTGGACCGGCGCCCTCAAATACGGCGGACCCATGGACCCGCCCAGCGTCAAGCTCCTCGCCGCCATGGCCGCCCTCATCCGCTCCTACGCCGGCACACAGCAGAAGCCCATCTTCGCCGGCGAATTCAACACTTGCATCGAAAAGCTCTCAGAAGCCGAACAGGCCGAGTGGCTCGACAAGGCCGTCCACGCCGCCATCGAACAAGGCGTAAGTTGGTTCACTTACTGGGATTCCCACGACGTCGATCGCAAGTACGACTTCAACCCTCTCGAGTACACCCTCGGCCTTCTCACCAACGACGGCAAAGTCAAACCCGCCGGCCGCGTCTTCAAGCAGCTCGCCGACACCTACCGCGGCAAACCCGTCACCTACCCCACCGCGTCCCTGTCCCAACCTCCCGCCACCCACACTCAAGAAGGAACCTGGCAGTGGATCCTCGAATGGCTCAACTGGAAACCGACCACCAGTTAGGCAAGGGGCGTCTACCCCGCCGACTCCATCATCACGCAAAAGGCCTGAGCCTCGGTCGAGATTCCCGGCCGGTCGAAATTCGGCGCACTGCATGCCCCCTGCACAAAGCCGCGCCCATCCATCTTCCGTCGCGCCGCCGCGCGCATTCCATCGGCATGAGTGCGATAGCGTTCCGGCAGCCATCCATCCTTGATCCCCGAATAGATCGCGAACGCCAGCATCTGCGCCAGATTCGTTTCAACAAACGTCTCCGGCTTGTCTACGTAATCGTGAAACAGCCCATCCGCCCGCTGGTGCGCCAGGCACCCATCAACCACCGCCGTCGCAAACCCGGCCAGCCGCTCGCGATCCCCGCCCCGCTCCGCCGGTAAGCTTCGGATCACCCTCGCCAGTCCCGCCGCAGTCCACCCGTTGCCTCCACCCCAGAACCCTGCGTCGACAAGCTGCTTCTTCCCGTCATCCCAGATGTGCGCCATCAACTTCTTCTGCGGATCAAACAAGAGCTTTTTGTATCCATCGATCTGCTTCAGCGCCTCGTCAACGTGCCCCATCGCCGCAAGAAACGGAGGAGCCCCATTGATCCCATCCGACCACATCTGTGGCGCTTCCAACGTGTGATATAGCACTCCCTCAGCATTGCGCGGAGCCTTGTGCAGAATCCACTCCAGCATCCGATCCACTGCCTGCTGCATCGCCGGCTCACCGGTCCACTTCGCAGCTTGCGCATATGCTGCGCCGCCCATCGCCGGGTCAGTAGGCCCGCCGCTCACCACCACGGCCATCCTGCCATCCGCGGTCTGCTGCACCATCGCCGCGCGAGTAAGTTGAATAAGATTTTCCCGCTGACCCGACTCCAGCATCGCCTGCGCAAAGATGCCCTGCTCCCAGTCGCGGCGCTGCATCGCCAGCCCCGCCGCAGTCGCAAGTTCAATTCTTCTTGCACTTTCAGATGCCGATATCTTTTTCGGCTGAGTTCCCGCCTGCATCGCCCAGCAACCAACCGTTCCAGTTCCCGCCACGCGGAGAAACAATCTTCGGTTCATGACCGACGATCATAGCCCCGCGGCTCTCATCCATTCGTGGCCTTCATCACGCCGGGTGCTCCAGACCCTGCCCGAGCCTGCCGAATTGTCTCCCGCTTTTTGAGACCTCGCGATAAGACAATCTCCGCCTGACGCGAAACTTCCGAGTCGCGGACCACACTGTCGCGAAGCCAAAATGCGAATAGGCTGTTTGAAAAGATAGAGGGCCAGACGTCCGTGGCGAAAAAGCAGTCTCCAGAGAGTCAGGATAAGCCGTGGGAATTGCTTCGCCAAAACCGGATTGAGCAGGCACTCACTTTCTTCCGACGGGCAATGGCAAAACGATGCCGATTTGGTCGAGCGACCATCACTCCCATCTCTGCCAGTTCCAATGTAAGATGACTCGCAAATGAGAATCAGAGCATGATGCTCGCCGGCTTACCTCGGGCACTGACGACGCTTCTTGTTGTCTCTTGCTGCTGCTCGAGCTCCTGTCTGCGAGCGCAAAACCCGCCGCCTGCGGAGCGTTCAGATCGTTCGCTAATGCCCGAGCACGTCTATACCCCGAAGCTGAAGCTCCGTCCCACTCCTCAGCATCCCAGCGAACCTGAAACGCGTATCCACCTCGATGTTGTCGTCAGTGACAAGTCTGGTCAGCCTGTCGCAGGCCTCGCTAAAAAGGACTTCGCCCTGCTTGACGACAAGCTTCAACGCAGCATCGTCTCTTTTCAAGCAGTCGACGCTAGAACAGCCAAACCAGACCCACCCGTCCAAGCCATTCTCCTCATCGATCAAGTCAATCCCACGTTCCAGCAAGTCTCTTTTGCGCGGTCCGAGATCGCTCGCTTCCTGCGCAAGAATGATGGTCGGCTTCCCCTGCCAGTATCGATTGCGGTGCTTTCCGAATCTGGCCTGCGAATGCAGCGTAGCCCATCTGTCGACGGCAATGCGTGCCTCGCCGTTCTCGATCAGGTCAAAGGGAACGCAGCGAACTTGGATGCACGGCTGAGCAAGCTTTCAGGTGCAGACAAATCAGCCCTATCCTTTCAGCAGTTAACAAAGCTCGCCGGTATTGAGAGCAGGAAGCCCGGCCGAAAATTGCTCATCTGGATGGGACGTGGCTGGCAGATTCAACCGGATTCAGTTGGAGGAGATGATCAGCATCGAATCTTCAACAGCATCATCGAAATCTCTAGACTGCTCAGACAAGCGCATACCGCCGTCTATAGCGTCTCCTCCGATAACCCCATCAGTAACGTCATTGGCTTGAATCAAACCGCAGATTTGGATGCGGTCGCGCTCATCTCTGACTACCAATTGTTCCTCAAACCAGTCC
>Ga0207695_10007568_pt1 | contig 13772 bp, 16 predicted proteins | sample KBSC54metaG_FD_184354 | JGI IMG/M metagenome (GOLD analysis project Ga0207695, IMG submission 184354) | Corn rhizosphere microbial communities from Kellogg Biological Station, Michigan, USA - KBS C5-4 metaG (SPAdes) (version 2) | ecosystem: Host-associated > Plants > Roots > Rhizosphere > Soil...
TGGTATTTGAGCAAGACGCCAAGCGTGTCGGAGACCTGCGCCGGGTCGAGGGCGACCGCGTCGAGTTCGGCGAGCGCCGCCGCCCAGTCCAGCGTCTCGGCGACGCCGGGCGACTTGAACAGATCCTGCTTGCGCAGGCGCTGGACGAAGGCGACCAGTTCGGCGGTCAGCCGCTCGGGCGCCTGCGGCGCCTTGGCGCGCACGATCGCCATCTCGCGCTCAAGGTCCGGGTAGCCGACCCAGTGATAGAGGCAGCGGCGCTTGAGCGCGTCGTGGATTTCGCGCGTGCGGTTTGACGTGATGACGACGATGGGCGGCGTCACCGTATCTCTCAGCGCCTCTGGAACGCGAGCGCTCAGGCTCGTTTCGGCGCCACCTGGGACCGCTGGCTTGCTCGGAGGGTCGTCCCATCCGAACAACGCGCCAAGGCGAAAGCGCAGCGCAAACAGCGCGCGTGCGGCCCTTGAATCCGAGCTGACCGGATCGAGCGAAGTCACTATCTCGAGCAGAGCGGAGAAGTCGCCCGGTCCCCCCTGTGTCGGCAACCGCCACACATCCTCGAGCTTGAAGTCCGGCGCGATTTGCGCGATCACCCACGGGTGCGCTTCGTGCGTTGCGTTCGGAAGTCTCATCTGAACCTCCAACGCTACCCTGATCCGAATGAGCGACGCCTCGGCCACCGAGCCGAGCGATGAGCAGAAGCCGCCGATCCTGCGCGTCTACCTGGAGCGCTGGAAGTTCGAGGTCGGCGCATTCTTCGACGGCGTTGGACCGGACTCCCCAGAGGACGAGCTGCGTGCCGGCGCGCCGAAGCATCCTGTCTTCCGGCTGAGCTGAGCCACCACCACGCGCTGCTTCTCGCACCGCTCGTCCCAACCTGAGCCTCGTCATCTTCAACCGCGCTCAGCGTGAGCTGAGGCAGCCTCTATGGTCCCGGGCGTGTCGGGCGAGTGGTCAAGTCCAGAGCGCATCGAGGCATACCTCGGCCGCGAGATCCCGCACCGGGACCTCGCCGAGTCGCTGCTGCTGGACGCCCTGCCCGAGCGCATCGAGCGCTTCCTGGACCTCGGGACAGGCGATGGGCGACTGCTGGCGCTCGTCGGGCAGAGACATCCAAACGCGCGTGGGATCGGGATCGACGCCTCCGCCCCGATGCTCACACGTGCACAGCGCCGCTTCGCCGACAATCCCCTTGTCGAGCTGCACGAACACGATCTCGCCGAACCCCTCCCCGTTCAAAGGGGGGCCTTTGAGGCGATCGTCTCCGCGCTTGCCATCCACCATCTGCCCGACCAGCGCAAGCGCTCGCTGTTCAGCGAGATTCACGAACTGCTGGCGCCCCGCGGCGTGTTCGCCAACCTCGAGCTGGTCGCCTCCCCCACCCCCGAGCTGCACGCGCGCTTCCGTCAGGCGATCGGGCGACCGCACGAGGACCCCAGCGATCGGCTCGCCGGACTGGAGGAGCAGCTCCAGTGGCTGCGCGAGGCCGGCTTCACCCAGGTCGACTGCCGCTTCAAGTGGCTCGAGCTGACGCTGTTCGTGGCCGGCTAGCGGCGGTTACACGCGCGGGCGATAACCCGAGCAGAGCACCCGCATCCACACTATGCGTCCGTCGCGCTCGGAGTAGTAGGCCTGCTGCTCGATCACGAACGGGCCGTCCTCGTTGTGCCCCTCGAAGCGGTAAGACACGCGCTGGCGGTCAGCGACCGAGTCGGTTTCGATCGCGACGATCTCTTCGATCTCGACCGTGTCCCTGAACCACTGACGCAGCACGTCCGCGACCGCCGAGGGTGTCGACGCCTCCCAACTGCGCCGCGGCGTCAATGCGCGGAACTCGATCTCAGGACCCAGCAGCCCGATCGCGCTGTCGAATTGCTTGCGGCTCAGCGCTTCGGCGAAAGCTCGGCCGAGCTTCGAGCCAGCTTCTGTCTCGGTGGCGACTTGACTCATGGACCGGTGGCCAGAAGCATAAACACGCTTCGCCGGAATCTCAATCGGCCGACCGGCGCAGTCCCCCTTCCAGTTGAACATCAGGGGTGCACTGATTACGCTGCGTGCTCGATGTCCACGGGCAACCAACCAACCTGGGCAACGGTTCGCCGTGCCCTGTCTGCACTGATCGGCGGCCTTGCGCTGGTGGCGCTACTTGCTGGCTGCGCGTCGAGCAGCGACCCACAGCCCCCGGGGTTGACGATCGCAGGCCCAGGGCTACAGACCACCCAGCCGCCCTGGAAGCCCGAATACGCGCATCTGCACGAACGCCTGAAGCTGATCGGCATCCCAGCCGGCGGTCACGAAAACTTCCACATCCACGCGATGCTGCATGTCTACGTCAACGGGCTGCTCTCGCCGGTCCCGGCGGACATCGGCATCGAAGCGAGCAAGGGGTTCGAGACGAGCCTGCACACGCACGACAGCACGGGGATCATCCACATGGAGGCGCGTCGGCGCTATCCATTCACGCTGGGCGATTTCTTCGCCGTCTGGGGCGTCAAGCTCGGTCCCGCGCAGCTCGGCGGGCTGACCGGGCTCGGCGGCGACCACCTGCACTTCTACCTGGACGGCAAGCCGCTGAGCAACCCGGCCGCGCACGTGATGCACAACGGTGACAGCTACGTGATTGGCTACGGCCCGGACAACAGCTTCCCCCACACGCCGAACACGTTCTTGCTCTACGAGGTCGAGCACGGCCTCGGCGGACTAGGGTGCTCGCCCGCCCACAAAGGCAAGGGCGGCAAAAGCTGCACGATCCCAAAGCCGACGCCTGCCGAAAAGAGCGCCGTCAAGAGCTGAGGCTCGCGGCGCCACGTCGCTCCTGCCGTCAAACTGTGGGTGTGACCGAACAGACGCCCATTGTCGCTCATCCGCTCCGCGTTCTTGACCAATGGCTCTCCGACGCCCGCGCCGCGGATGTCCCTGAGGCCGACGCCGTCGCGCTTGCCACGGTCGGCGGGGACGGCCAGCCGTCCACCCGGATCGTCCAACTCAAGCGCGTCGAGGACGACGCGCTCGTGTTCACCTCGGCGCTGTGGACGCGCAAGGCGCGCGAGATCGCCGCCAACCCGCGCGTCTCGCTGCTCGCCTACTGGCCGACGCTTGGGCGCCAGCTGCACGTTACCGGCGAGGCGGTCCTCGCCGAGCGCGAACTGGCCATCGAGATGTTCGCCGGACGCGAGCTCTCACGCCAGCTGCAGGCGATCGTCTCGCGTCAGGGAGAGCAGATCGAGGATGTCAACCGGCTGCGCGACAGGCATGCCCACCTGATGAAAGTCACCGAGACGCCGCCTGATTGCCCGCCCGATTGGGGGGCGATCAGGGTCGTGCCCGAGCTGATCGAGTTCTGGAGCGAATCGGAGGACCGCATGCACGACCGGCTGCTCTACGAGCGCGACGGTCAGGACTGGCGACGCACCCGCGTTGCGCCCTGAACGGCCGCCTTGGACCGCCGTCGGGCCGGCTTCCTCTTCGCGTCCCCGCCAACCGCCGCTTCGCCCCGTATCCGAGCAAGCGACTCCTGCAACGCGCCCATCAGGTCGGGAGCGCTCGACGCCACAACCTTCGGCTCCTCCTGCACTTTCGGCGCCACGATCTTCTGGCCCTTCTGCTTGCGCTTGATGATCCGCTGCAAGTGCGCGCGGTGCTCGTCCTTGTAGCGGGAGGGGTCAAACGAAACCTCCAGCTCGGCGATGATGGCCGCCGCGTTCTCGATCTGTTCGCTGCTGGGCTCAGCGCCGGCCGCCACTGCCTCGGCTATCTCCTCCCGCGAGCGCACCTCCTCGGCAGAGCGCACCGTCGTCAAGGTCAGCACAGCGCCGCGCGGGCGAATCGAGACCAGGTGCTCCTTGGCGTGCATCACGAAACGGCCCAGTGCCACCCGCCCGGACTTGGCCATTCCCTCCCCGAGCAACGTGTACGCTCGCGCCGCCGCCTCATCGCGCGGGGAGAGCACATACGGGCGGTCGTAGTAGACCGGGTCGATTTCGCACTCGCGCACGAAGCACTCGACATCGATCGTCTGGCTCTTGTGCGGAGCCGCCGCCGCCAGATCCTCGTCGTTGAGGAGCACCCAGCGACCGTCTTCCAATTCGTAGCCCTTGGCGATCTGATCCCACTGAACCTCCTGGCCATCGGCCGAGCACACGCGCCTGGTTTCGATCGGGGAAGCGTCACGCGCATGCAACTGGTTGAAGTGGATGTCCATGTCGCGAACGGCGCTGAACAGCGCGACTGGCACGTTGACCAAGCCGAAGCTGAGCGAACCGGACCACAGCGGACGGGGCATCAGCCTCCTCCTCGCTTGGCCGTGCGCTTGGCCTTGGTCGGTTTGCTCGCGGAGGGCTCACCCGCCGATGGCTTGCTCGGCGGGCGCTTGCCCGCGTTCGAGCGGCTCCCACGGCGCTTGCGAGCGCCGTGCTGCTCGATGCTCTGCTTGAGGACGTCCAGCAGATCCGCCTCGCGCGTGAGGAGCGCGCGCTCCGGCGGCTCGATCGCCTCGCCGCGCGCCTTGCGCTCGATCAACGCCATCACCTCGTCGCGATAGCGGTCCTGGTAGCGATCGGGCTCGTACTTCGCGTCGAGCTGGTCGATCAAAAGCTGCGCGGTGTCGAGCTCGAGCTTGGTCGCTTTCTTAGCGGCGCGAGGCACGTCCAGCTGACTGTCGGAGACGATCTCATCCGCGAAGCGCATCGTCTGCATGACGATCGCATCCTCCAAGGCGCGCACGGCCGCCAGGTGCTCCTTGTTGTGGAACACGAACCGACCGATCCCCACCCTGCCGGTGCGCAGCAAGGCCGCGTGCATCACGCGGTATGCCTCCTCCCCCAACCTGCCGGGGCTCAGATAGTAAGCGCGCTCGTAGAAGATCGGGTCGATCTCCTCCTCGGCGACGAAATGATCGACGTCGATCACGCGCGCCTGCGCGCCGTCGGCGATCGCGAGCTCCTCCTTGCTGAGCACGACGTACTCGCCCGAAGCGACCTCGTAACCCTTGACGATCTCCTCGTAGGGGACCTCCTTGCGCTCCTTTGCGCACACCCGGCGATGCTCGATCGCGGCGCCGTCGAGCGCGTGGCGCTCCTTGAAGGCGATCCGCTTGGACTCGGTCGCCGAGTGCAACTTGACGGGAACGCGCACGAGGCCGAAAGCGATCGTGCCGTTCCACAACGATCGTGGCATGGGCATGGGTCTACCCACCATACGGGACCGATTGTCGATCTTCCATACGGATGTGGGCGTGCGAGTGGCGTTGCAGCGGTCCTTTCACGTTCCGCGCCCCTATCTCACGCGTTCGTGCTTGGTGGTCGCCCCCCTTCCGTCTTCGTCGCGACGCACAGCGCCCGAACTCGGCGCATGGATCTTGCGGCAACGGGGTAGCAGCGATTTGAACGATGACTTCGGAGACAACCGTCAATCGCGCCTCGAACCCTTCTGCACGCCCGCGTGGCGCCGACGAGAATCTCGGCGAGCTGTTCGCCCGCTGGCAGCAGCGCCAAGACGCTGGCGCGCGGGAGGCGCTCGTCGAGCGCTTCATGCCGCTGACGCGCAGCCTGGCGCGTCGCTATGACCGCTCATCCGAGCCCTTCGAGGATCTGCTGCAGGTCGCCTCGCTCGGCCTGCTGAAGGCGATCGACCGCTTCGACCCGGCTCGCGGGCACTCGTTCCCCTCCTACGCGGTTCCCACGATCCTCGGCGAGATGCGGCGCTATTTCCGCGACTGCGGCTGGTCGGTGCACGTGCCCCGCGGCGACCAGGAGCGCGCGCTGCGCGTGCGCGACGCTCAGGAGACGCTTGCCAACGAGCATGGACACGCGCCGACGGTAGGTCAGTTGGCGCAATACCTGGAGCTCGACAGCGAGCAGGTGCTGGACGCGCTACAGGCGATCCAGGCTTACGAAAGCCTCTCGCTCGACGCGCCCCGCCCGGGAGCGGAAGAGGACGGGACGACCTTTGGCGAGGCGATGGGCGACGAGGACGAGCGCTACGAGCTCGTCGAGCTGGACGCCACCGTCGTAGCAGCCCTCGATCACATACCCGCTCGCGAGCGGGCGATGCTGTACATGCGCTTCGTCAAGGACATGACCCAGACGGAGATCGCGGCACAGGTGGGGCTCTCGCAGATGCAGATTTCGCGCCTGCTGCGCCGATCGCTCGACCAGTTGCGCGCCCTGACGCGCGACGGCGTCGACGGCGGCTGACTCGCTGCGCGACATATGGGTCGGGATATCGTTCTTGCCACATGCGACCGTCGAGAACAGGCTCGCGGGCGGTGCGCCCGTCACATCCCGATGGTCGAGCTACCTAACGTTCGTCTGAGCCTGGCCAACACGGCGGAGAACATCGTCGTGGTCAGAGCGGTGCTCTCAGGTCTTGCCGAGAGCGGCGGGGTCGACGCGAGCGACCTCAGCGACATCCGCACGGCTGTCAGCGAGGCATGCAACAACGTCGTCATGCACGCTTACGAAGGGGAGCTCGGGGCGATGGACGTCTCGATCGAACTCGGCGATGACGTGATGTTGGTGATCGTCCGCGACCATGGCGTCGGGATTGGCGAGCACGCGCGCGAGGATGGGCCATACGCCGACGGGATCGGCCTGCATGTAATCCGCACGCTCACCCGGGAGGTCGGTTTTGAGGAGCCTCTCGGCGGCGGCACGCACGTGAGCATGGAGTTCGCCGCCCACGGCTTGGAGGCGCTTTACCCGCGCCTTCTCGCCGGTCCAGATCTCGACCTGACTGGAATGATGCCGCGTTTCACCGCGGCCGCCAGCATCGCGCCCGTGAGCCTCGCCCGAGCGATCATCCCGCGCCTGGCCGGCACGCTGGCCGCGCGGGCCCACTTCTCAACCGACCGTCTCTCCGACATCCAGCTGCTCGCTGACGCGCTGACGGCCCACGCCGCCAGAGCCGTCTGCGAGCAGCACGTCAGCTTCGGCATCAGCGTGCAGCCGCGCGACCTGGAGCTGCGCGTCGCGCCACTGCGACTCGGCCAAGCCGAAGGGCTGATCCGAGCATCGGACTTGGACGGGCTTGGCCGGGTGATCGAGAAGCTGGCCGACCGGCACGAGATCCTCGCCGGCGAGTCACACGAGACGCTCGCCCTGAGCATGCTCGACCAGCGACGGCGCTGATGTGATTACCGGCTTCATCAATGGGTAATCCAATGGCCGGAGACGATCGTGCATCCGCACGAGCGTAAATTTGAACGGAGGATCGAACATGGTTGCCCTAGTTGCTCTCGTGCTCATCTTGGCCCTGCTTGGCGGCCTTGGGTTTGCCGTTCACGTGCTTTGGTACGTGCTGATCTTCGCGCTGCTGTTGTGGGCGGTCGGCTTCTTCGTCGGCGGAACCGCAGGCGGCCCGCGCCGCTGGTATGGACGTTGGTAGGACCAGGCCGCGCCGGCAGTGTGACAGTGTGAGCGAGGTCGCAGATGATCAGGCTCCTGACCGACCCAGGCAGGCTCGATCCAGGCAGATTCGCAGCCTGGAGAGGGCCTGCGGTCAGACCGTCGTCGTGCAACGCCTCGGCGCAGCCTTCCGATAGCGACCCGGAGGTCCCTCTCGGCGCGGCCAGCGCACAGATGACATTCTCTCTCACCTCGCTGCGTACCGCTCGTCGCCTGGTTGCGCGTGAGGCGCAGCAGACGAATATGAGCGTCGGGCGCCGCGAGGATTTGGTGCTCGCGGTTGACGAGCTTGCAACTAACAGCGTCATCCACGGCGGCGGGCAGGGCAGGCTGATCGTCTGGCGCAGCGACGAGGCGGTCGTCTGCGAGGTGCGCGACCAAGGTCACATCTCCGACCTGGTTGCCGGACAGCGCCCGCCGCCGCCAGAGCAGCCCACCGGGCGAGGGCTACGGTTGGTTTGCCGCCTGTGCGACCGCGTGCACATCTCCTCTTCTCCAGGTCGCACGATCGTACGCGTGGAGATGTCTGCCAGCTGATGAACCCGGCCGCCTTCGCGGCGGCTCTCGTCGGTGCGATACTGGATGGCGTCGACTCTGGATGGCGTCGACTCCGGCTGTGCTGAGACCAGCTCGCCGGGGGAGCGTGGAGCTACCTATGCAAGAGCGGGCAGTAGGCGAGGGGGAGACAGTCGTGGCGGACGTCCATCCGGACGGTGGGGTCGCGATGGCGCTCCTGCTGGACGCGGGCGCCGTGTTGGCCAGTTCGCTGGACCCCAACACGACCATGGGCCAAGTCGCCAAGCTGACTGTGCCGCGACTTGCCGACCTGTGCGTGATCGACCTGCTTGACCAGGACGGCTCGATCCGCGACGTGGCGGTGGCCGCCTCCCGGCCGGGACTCGCCAAGGGCCTTGAGCAGCTGCGAGCGACCAATCCGCTTGATCCCGGCGGCGAGCATCCCGTCGCGCAGGTGATCCGCAGCGGCGAACCGATGCTGCTGACGGAGATGAGCAGCGCGCTGCTGAGATCCTTCGCGCAGGGGTCCAAGCACGCGCGGTTCATGATCTCCCACGGCTACCGCTCGGCGATCGTCGCGCCGCTACGGGCGCGCGGACGCACTCTTGGCGCGCTGTCGCTGCTGCGGCTCAGCGACAATTTGCCGTATGAGCACAGCGACCTCGACCTAGCCTGCGAGCTGGCGCGCCGCGCCGCCCTGGCGATCGACAACGCGCGGCTGTACTCCGACCTGCAGCGCGCCGAGCGCCGATGGCAGGCGGTGCTCGGCAACCTGGCCGAGGCGATTACCCTCGTCGAGGCCGATGGGCACATGGTGTTCGCCAACCAGGCGGCCGCCGACCTGCTGAAGGTCGACAGTCCGCGGGAGCTCATGCAGGCGCAGCCGGGTGAGACGATGTCGCGCTTTCTGGTCTTCGACGAGGACGGCAACGAGCTCGACCTCGAGGCAATGCCGGGGCGCCGCCTGTTCGCCGGCGAGCCGGTACAGCCGTTGCTTGTACGGAACATCGTGCGCGCGACCGGCGAGGAGCGCTGGATCGTCGTTCGCTCCTCGCCGGTCCTTGACCCGGACAGCGACGAGATGCTCTACGTCGTCAACGCGTTCGAGGACATCACCGAGGTAAAGCGAGCGCAGTTGGCCGAAAGCTTCATGTCAGAAGCAAGCCGCGTGCTCGCCTCATCGCTGGACTACGGCGAGACGCTGCGACGGGTTGCGCGACTCACCGTGCCGGTGATCGCGAGTTGGTGCGCGGTCGACGTGCTCGGTGAGAACCGCGAGATCGAACGGGTCGCCGTGCACCATCCCGACCCTGAGATGGTGGCGCTCGCAGAGCGGCTGAACCGCGACTACAGCCTCTCGCTGGACGAGCCGCTGGGCGTGCCCGAGGTGATCAGGACCGGCGAAGCCCGCCTCTACACCGACATCGCGCCTGACGCGCTGGCCGAGTACGCGCGCGACAACGAGCATCTGCAATTGCTGGCGACGATCGGGGCGACGGCCGTGATCATCGTGCCGATGATCGGCGCCGACCGGGTCACCGGCGCGATCACGCTCGTCTCCTCCGGAGAAGACCGCCGGCTTTCCGCGGAGGACCTGCCGCTGGCCGAACGGCTCGCGCGCAGGGCCGGGACGGCGATCGAGAACGCGCAGCTGTATACCGAACGCAGCCGCATAGCCCATACGCTCCAGCAGGCATTGCTGCCCGACTCGCTGCCGACGCTGCCAGGGGCGCAGGTGCGAGCGCGCTACCGAGCAGCCGGTGAGCTGGGCGACGTCGGCGGGGACTTCTACGACGCCTTCAAGGCCGGTGAGGGCCGTTGGATGCTCGTGATCGGCGACGTCTGCGGCAAGGGGCCACGCGCCGCCGGGGTGACGGCGCTCGCCCGCCATACCCTGCGCGCAGGGGCGCTTGATGGCCAGTCGCCGACGCAGATGCTCGACATGCTGCACCGGGCGCTGCAGGCCCAGCCGGCCGAGGCTGACCTTTGTACGGTCTGTCTGGCGCGCTTCGAGCGCATCGGCGAGAGCGGGCGTCTGCAGATCGCGCTGGCCGGACATCCGCCGCCACTGTTGATCGGACCCGACGGCGAGAGCCGTCCGCTGGGCGAGCCCGGCACGCTGCTCGGCGTGCTCGACCCGATCCAGATACACGAAACCACAAGCGAGCTGCGCGCGGACGAGACGCTGTTGCTCTACACCGACGGCGTGCCCGAGGCGCGCCAAGGCCAGGACCTGCTCGGCGAAGAAGGGCTGCGAGGATTGTGCCGCCTGGCGCCGACGTTGAGCCTCGACGGCTTGCTCGATCACATCGAGCGCGGGGCGCTCGCACATGCCGGAGGGAGCCTGCGCGACGACCTCGCGCTGCTGGCCCTGCGACTGGACAACAGCCGACAGTGACGGCGCTACCATCTGAAGGCGTGGGCAGCGAAGATCACCTTCGGATCGAGGTTCGCACCACGCCGGACCGCGTCGTGCTGGAGTTGCACGGCGAGTTGGATCTGCTTGGGGCGCCGCTGCTGCAGAAGAAGATCGAGCAAGCCAGCGGCGAGGCGCGCGGGATCCTCGTGCTCGACCTGCAAGAGCTGCAGTTCGTCGACTCCGCCGGCCTGCGGGTGATCCTGATGGCGCACGAGAGCGCCCGCCAGCAAGGGCAGGAGTTCGCGCTCACCAAGGGCTCAGCGCAGGTGCAGCGGTTGCTCAGCATCGCCGGCGTCGACGAGCACCTGCGCATCGTCGCCTCGCCCGACGACATCCTCGTCTAGTCCTAACGCTGGCCGCGCTCTGCCGCGCTATAACGTCGGGGCGATGCGCGACGGGCACAACGGGATCGAGGTGCAAGGGCTCGTCAGGGTCTTCAAGGGCAACGTGCGCGCGGTCGACGGGATCGACCTGCAAGTCGCGCCAGGCGAGATCTATGGCTTCCTTGGGCCCAACGGGGCGGGCAAGTCGACGACGGTGTTGGTGCTGACCACGCTGTTGCCCCCGACCGCCGGCAGCGCCCGCGTCGCGGGTCTCGATGTCGTCAGCCACGGAGCGCAGGTCAGACGCGCGATCGGCGCTTCGCTTCAAGAGTCCGCGCTGGACCCCTTCCTCACCGGCCGCGAGCACATGCGCCTGCAGGGAGCGCTGCACGGCCTGCCCAGAGCCGAGCGCGACTCGCGCGGCGTCGAACTGCTCGCCCGCGTCGGGCTCAGCGAAGCGGCCGACCGCAAGGTCGGCGGTTACTCGGGCGGCATGAAGCGGCGCCTGGATCTGGCGCTGGCGCTGCTTCACCGCCCGCGGCTGCTTTTCCTGGACGAGCCGACCACAGGGCTCGATCCGCAAAGCCGCGCCGCGCTGTGGGACGAGGTCAGGCGCCTGGCCGCCGAGGGAGTGACCGTCTTTCTGACGACCCAATACCTGGAGGAGGCCGACGTGCTCGCCGACCGGGTCGGGATCATCGACCACGGCAAGATCGTCGCCGAGGGCTCCCCCTCCGAACTGAAGGCGGAGATCGGCCGCAAGACCGTCGAGGCGATCCCACGCGACCCTGGCGACCGCGAGCGGGTGGCGGATGTCCTGCATCGCTTCGGCGAGGACGCCGCCGCCTCCGCCGGTGGAGTCGCGGCGCAACTGCCGGATGGTTCGGGCGACCTGGCCGAGGTGATCCGCGCGCTCGACGCCGAGGGGATCGCGGTCGCCGATCTGCGTCTGCACGCACCCACGCTCGACGACGTCTTCCTGGCCAAGACCGGGCGCTCACTGGAGGGCTCGGCCGACCACGGCGAGGACACGCAGGACGAAGGCACGCCGACCGAGCCCGTCACCGCGTGAGCGCGGGGCTCTCGACACAGGTCTGGGCGCTGGCGCGGCGCTCGACGCTGAAGACTCTGCGCCAACCCTTTCAGATGTTCCCGGTGATCTTCTTTCCGGCGATGCTGCTCGCCGTCAACGCCAGTGGTCTGAAAGCGGCCACGTTGCTGCCCGGCTTCCCGACTCACTCCTACATCTCCTTCGCGATCGCCGTCGCCTTCATCCAGGGTGGGATGTTCTCGCTGATCAACACCGGCACCAACCTCGCCGCCGACATCGAGAGCGGGTTCTTCAATCGCCTCTCGCTCACGCCGATGCGACGCGCGTCGCTGCTAGCCGGGATTCTGCTCGGGGTGGCTGCACTCGGCGCGATCCAGTCGGCTGCCTACATCTTGATCGGAGCTGCCTTCGGCGCCCGCATCGCCACCGGAGCGGGCGGCGTGATCGTTCTGATTGCGCTCGGGTCGCTGGCAGCCACGGGATTTGGCGCGATCGGCTGCTTCGCCGCCCTGCGAACCGGCTCGGGCGAGGCCGTCCAGGGGCTGTTCCCGCTGTTTTTCGTGTTCATCTTCCTCTCCTCCAGCAACCTGCCGCGCAACCTCCTCAAGACAGGTTGGTTTCACACCGTTGCCACCTGGAACCCGATCTCCTACCTGATCGAGGGCTTTCGCAGCATCTACATCCTCGGCTGGGACGCGACCGCGCTATGGCGCGCCTTCGCGGTGGCGGCCGGGCTGCTGCTCGTCGGGCTGGCGCTGGCCGCGAGCGGCATGCGAACGAGGCTGCAGCGCACATGAGCTCCGAGCACTCTCACTCGAGCATGTACGCGGTCGCTCGCGCCATCCTCTGGCGCGGGCTGCACACCTACACGCGCCGACCGGATCTGTTCATTCCCTCACTGGTGTTCCCGCTCGTCTTCTTCGCCAGCTTCGCCGGCGGGCTGTCCGCGCTCGGCGACGTCCCCGGTTTCAAGTTTCCCTCCGGCTACACGGCCTTCCAGTTCGTCTTCGTGATGTTGCAGGCGTCGATGTTCTCCGGGCTGTTCACCGGCTTTACGATCGCGTTTGACTTCGAAAGCGGCTTTGCTCGCCGACTGATGCTTGCCGCCGGCAACCGCCGCGGGATCGTGCTCGGATACGCCTTCGTGGCGCTTTCGCGCGCCGCGATCACACTGACAGTCGTGACCGGCGTGGCGCTGATCGCCGGCATGCAGATCGGCGGCGGCGGCATCGACCTGTTTGGGCTGTATGGGCTGGCGGCGCTGCTGGTGCTGATTGGCTACGGTTGGGCCGCCGGCGTGGCTTTCCGCTTCCGCTCGATCCAGGCCGGGCCGCTGATGCAAACGCCCGTCTTTCTGATCCTGTTCCTGGCGCCGGTGTACGTGCCGCTGGGGCTGCTGAAAGGCTGGATCCACACCGTCGCCAGCGTCAACCCTGCCACCGCCTTCCTGGGGGCCGGGCGCGGTCTGATCTCCGGCGTGCACGCACACACGCTGCTGGCCTTCGCTTGCGCGGCAGCGCTGATCCTGATCTTCACGGTCTGGTCGCTTGCCGGCCTGCGCGCGGCCGAGCGCGCGGCCTAGAGGGCAGCGTTAAGCCTGGCGTCGCGAGAGCCGAGGCCGGCGCCCGCGACGACGAGCGGTGGCGCTCGCCGTCCCTTCTGCGAATCCACCTTCGCCGAAGCCGCCCGCTTCTCGTTCGGAGCGTTCGCGGCGACGTTCGGTGGCCTTGACGGCCGCCTTGGCCGCGGTCTTGAAGTAGTCGGCGATGCCGCGCTTGTGAGCCGCGTACAGGCGCTTGGGCAGCGGCGCTCGCAACTCGTCGACGATCGCCCGCCGCAACTGCGTGCTCAGCTTCGCCTCGAGCGAGCTGGCGCCGGCGACGTTTGCGATCTCCATCCGGCCTTCGGGGGTCGAATAGTCGTACAGCTCGACTTCGCGGCCTTCGGCGATCTCTTTGATGCTGCCGGGCGTGAAGTTGGAGTAGGTCGAGTACTTGGCGGTCGGCGTGCGCAGCGCCACGACGTGCAGCGGCGCGTCGGCGGCGTAGGGTTCGATCGCG
>Ga0207695_10007569_pt1 | contig 13772 bp, 16 predicted proteins | sample KBSC54metaG_FD_184354 | JGI IMG/M metagenome (GOLD analysis project Ga0207695, IMG submission 184354) | Corn rhizosphere microbial communities from Kellogg Biological Station, Michigan, USA - KBS C5-4 metaG (SPAdes) (version 2) | ecosystem: Host-associated > Plants > Roots > Rhizosphere > Soil...
AACAGGGGTATGCCGACGCCGAATATCTCAACAAGTCCGGCCTCAGCAGCATGGTCGCCGGCAATGTCGCCGCCGATTTGATCCTGACGGCGGGCATTTCCTCGATCGTGGATTCGGCCAACGGCGCCGACAATGAATACACCCCCACTGTGGTACTCAGCTTGAATCCGGTCGCGGGCACACAGCCGGTGGCAGCGACCCAGACAAGCCCGGCGCCCGCAGCAACACCCATCGCCAATCCTTCAGGCAACTGAAGCACGGCACGAAAGAAAAGACCCGGAGCGATCCGGGTCTTTTGCCACTCTCCGATTGAACGGCAGCCGGTTTACAAAGCGCCAATCTTGGCTCCGCGGCCCTCGCCGTCCGGCAAGGCATGCAATACACATGACACGGCTTGATCTGCGAGGGGGATGGGACGAATGAAACATATTCACATGCCGAAGGTGGATGCGCGCTATTGGGCGGCCATCACCATGGCCAGCATCTTCGGCACCAATCTTGGCGATTTCTATGCGCATGAGAGCGGGCTTGGGATTCTGGCGGGCCTGGGCGTTCTGGTGCTTCTGGCCGGCATGGCCTTCATTGCCGAGCGGCGGGACTCGAACCCGCACGAACTCTATTACTGGCTGGTGATCATCATCATCCGCACCGGCGCGACCAACATCGCGGACTATCTTGCGTTCGAGGCGGGCATTCCCGCCATTCCGCTCTCCATCGCCCTGGGCGCCGGAATTGCCGCGCTCGCCTTGTGGATGGCGATGACGGAATCCAAAGCGGAGATTGAAGCCAATCGCGGGCTTCCCGCCACCGACGGCAAATACTGGGTCGCCATGCTGTTCGCCGGTGTTTTCGGCACGGTGCTGGGCGATGTGGTCTCGCATTACTACAGCCAGGCGAACGCCTCCCTGGGCCTGGGCTTTCTGTTGGCCGTTATTCTGCTTGGCCGCCGGCAAGGCATGGTCGCGGCCATCCCCGGCTATTGGCTGACGGTATCAGTCGCGCGCACGGCCGGAACTGCCATGGGTGACTGGCTGGCCGAAAACAAGATCTTCGACATCGGCCTCTCCCTCTCCACCCTCGTCACCGGAACCGTCTTTGTCGGCATACTTCTGCTGTGGCGCAGGGAGATGCGCCTCAGCCCGGTGGACGAACGCGCCGGATAAGTCCCGCTAGCTCTGAATAAACGCCAACAGGTCCGGGTTGATCACATCGGCATGGGTGGTGGCCATGCCGTGCGGGAAGCCGGGATAGGTTTTGAGCGTGCCGTGCTTCAGAAGCTTGATCCCGATCCGGGCGGAATCGTCGATCGGCACCACCTGATCGTCCTCGCCATGCATCAGGAACACCGGCACATCGATCTTCTTCATGTCGTCCGTGAAATCGGTTTCCGAAAAAGCTTTGACGCAATCGTAATGGGCGTTGGCCGCGCCCATCATGCCCTGGCGCCACCAGTTGCGGATCACGCCTTCGATGGGTTTGGCGCCCGGCCGGTTGAAGCCATAGAAAGGCCCGCTGGCGATATCCAGATAAAGCTGCGCCCGGTTGGCCGCCAGCGCGGCGCGATAGCCGTCGAACGCTTCGATGGGAAGGCCGCCGGGATTGCTATCCTTCTTCACCATCACGGGCGGCACCGCGCCGATCAGGACCGCCTTCTTCACCCGTCCCGGCTCGGCGCGCGCCACATAGGCCACCACTTCGCCGCCGCCGGTGGAATGGCCCACATGCACGGCGCCTTTCAGATCCAGATGCGCCGCGAGCGCGATCATGTCCGCCGCATAGGTCTCCATGTCGTGCCCGCCCGAAGTCTGGCTGGAGCGGCCATGGCCGCGCCGGTCATGGGCGATCACCCGATACCCCTTGTGCAGGAAATACAGCATCTGATTGTCCCAATCGTCGGCCGACAGCGGCCAGCCATGATGGAAGACAATCGGATCGCCCCTGCCCCAATCCTTGTAGAAAATTTCGGTGCCGTCCTTGGTGGTGATGAAGGGCATGGGGCATCTCCTTGGGTTGAGGCGGCGTAAATCAAACCGCCAATTCAAGACGTCTGCAAGACAAGCCTGGCGCAAGACATGACGGCCGGGCGATCACGGGCCTTGCCGGATGCTGCCGGGATGCCTAAGTGCAAGGCTGCCGCCCGCCTCAAACGGACACCCCCATGGCCGATCTTTCCCAATTCCCCATCACAAGCCGCTGGCCCGCCACCCGGCCGGACGCGATCCAGCTTTATTCGCTTCCCACCCCCAATGGGGTGAAGGTTTCGATCATGCTGGAGGAGGCGGGTCTGCCTTACGAAGCCCACCTGATCGACATCTTGAAAGGCGACAACAATCTGCCCGCATTCGTGGCCCTCAATCCCAATGCCAAGATCCCGGCGATGATCGATCCCAATGGGCCGGACGGAAAACCCATCGGCCTGTTCGAATCCGGCGCCATCCTGGTCTATCTGGCCGACAAGTCGGGCCGGTTCCTGTCGAAAGACCCGACGCGGCGCTATGAGACCTTGGCCTGGCTGTTCTTCCAGATGGCCTCCATCGGTCCCATGTTCGGCCAGGTGGGCTTCTTCAACAAATTCGCGGGCCGCGAATATGAAGACAAGCGCCCGCTGAACCGCTACGTCACCGAGGCGGTGCGCCTGTTGGGCGTGCTGGAAGCGCGGCTGAAAGACCGCGACTGGCTGATGGACGAGTATTCCATCGCCGACATCGCCACCGTGGGCTGGGTGCGCAACCTGATCACATTCTATGAAGCGCGCGATCTGGTCGGATATGACCGCTTCACCCATGTCGATGCGTGGCTCACCCGTGCCCTCGCCCGTCCCGCCGTGCAGCGCGGGCTTCAGATTCCCGCGCGGCCGCCGGCCTGAGGCCCGCACCGGGTCGAGCCTCACGTCAACAGTGTCCAACCCTCATCCTTCGACAAGCTCAGGATGAGGAATCAGAGCGGCCTTTGCGCCCGATCTCCGTGCTCCTCATGATCTCCATGCTCCTCATGCTGAGCCCGTCAAAGCATGAGGCGTTCGGCCGATTTTCGTACTTCAGAAATTCGCCGCCGCGGTGATGAAGAACATGCGCGGCGGAATGGGGAAGGCCTGGAAGCCGCCGCTGGCGCCCGTCACCACCACGGTGGAGACGCCGCGCACATCGGCCAGGTTGGTGATGTTGCCCGACAGTTTGAGCTTCTTCACCGCATCCAAGCCCACATCCTCAAACGTGTAGCTCATCTGCAGGCCCGTGAGGAACGAGCCGCCCACCTTCACGTCATTGGTATAGGTGGCAAAGCGCCGGCCCACGAAATCGCCGCTCAGCTGCGCATCGAACGCGCCCCAATTGGTGGAGATCACGAATTTGTTCAGCCAGTTGGGCACGATCGGCACTTGTTTGCCCGCGATATGCACCGGCACCGAGACGCCGCCGGTGACGGTGGAGAAGTCATCGTCATATTGCGACTGGTTGTAGGAGACCGAGTCATAGATCTGGAAATGGTCGCCGAAATGCAGGGTCGCGGCCAGGTCCACGCCATCCGCCGTCACCCCGCCCACATTCACCAGGATGGAAGGATTGGGATTGATGAAGTTGAAGGTCGCGACATTGAACAGCCGGTTGTAGAAATCGACATGGTAATAGCTGAGCTGGCCGTCGATGCCGGTCAGCGGTCCCATGTCCAGCTGATGGTTGGAGCGCACGCCCGCTTCATAGGTCCATGACCGTTCGGGATGCGCCGTGTTCTTGAAAGTGTCGAACGCCTGCTGGCTGCCCAGGCTCCAGGGCGAGGAGCCGTAGAAATTGCTGCCCGCCGCATAGGGCACGAACTGGCGCAGATTTTCCTGCACATTGACGAAGACCTGCTCGCTGTCGCTGGCGTCCCAGGTCAGGCCTGCTTGCGGCAGGAACCAGTAGTTCGACGTGATCTCGCCGGTGGGAAAATTCACTTGCGGATTGGTGGCGGGAAGACCGAAGGCATTGCCCGCCTGCAGATTGCGCTGCTGCGTGATCACATTGTTGCCCGCCGTCTGGAGCGAGGATTTGACGCCCGCCGACAAGGTGAGGCCCGGCATGATGTGCCACTGGTCCTGCAAGTGCAGCTGCACCACATCGGTCTTCAGCGACACGTCATATTGGGTGAAGGCCGGATTGACCGGCACGTCATAGGGCGTGAGATCGTGATTGGCGGCCGAGAAGGGATACCAGCGCCGGCCGGTGCGCGAGGCATTGCGCTCGTACCACAGGCCCACCTCGATATCGTGATTGCCCAGCGCCCAGTTCAACGTCGAACGGATGCCGAAACGGTTGATGCGGTATTCGGTGGTGCGCGTCTCATAGCCGGTGCCGCCGAACGCGTTGACGATGTTATCGAGCGTGGCGGTGGAACTGGTCGATCCGCCCACCACCGCTTGCGGGAAATAGATCGCGAACAGGCCCGGCAGGCCCGCCTGATTGATCGGGCCCGCCACGATGCCGCGTCCGGTGTCGTGATGGAAATAGGCCTGGTTCGACCAGGTAAGACCCGGCCCCGCGTTCCAGTCATATTGCGCGTAGGTCAGCACGTCCTGGCGCTGGGCGGCGGAATGATAGTTGGAGAAATTGTTGCCTTGCGCGGCGGGCGGCGTGCCGTGGCTGAGCGAAGCGATGGCACCCGCCAAATTGGGATAGAGGAACGGGCGGGTATAGGGCGTGAAGCCCGCCGCCGCTGCGGTCTGCTGGTTGCCGAAGCCGGTGGCGTCTTCATTGGGCTCCACCTTGTTGTTGTAGTCGGCATAGAAGGTGAAGCGGCCCATGTCGGACGCCTGCACCACTTTCAGGTTCAGCTGATCGCCGCGCTGATAGCCGTCGAAATCCCAGGCCCGCTGGTTCTGATGCAGGTAGGACACGTACATCGCTGTGCCATAGCCGATATCGCCGCTATCCAGGCGCAGGAAGGTGCGGCTGGTGTCCCAGCTGCCGGCAGTCTGGCGCGCATCGATGCCGAAATCGGCGCGCGGATCGCTGGAGAAAGTCTCAATCGCGCCGCCCAGATTCGATGTCGACGCCACGCCCAGGGAGCCCGTGCCCGAAGACAGCGACACCCGCGCCACATTCTCGCTGGTGAGCGCGCGCGACGGCGACAGGCCGTTGTAATTGCCATACTGCTGGTCGCCCAACGGCACGCCGTCCATGGTGTAGCCCAGCTGCTGGGTGGTGAAGCCATGCACCACCAGCGATTCATTCTGTTCGTTGTTACCCCAGGGGTCGGCGGTCTGGTACACCACGCCCGGCAAGGTCTGGATCGCCTTCAGCGGCGAAATGCCGGGAATGATCTTCTGCGCCTGCACGCCGCTCAATTCCACGGCGGAATGGGTGCTCTCGCGGTCGGAGCTGACGATCACGGTTTCCGAACCGCCATCGGTATCGGCGGCAAGCGTCTGTGCCTCAGCCGCGATGGGAAAGAACGCCGTGGTCGCGCACAAAAGCGCCCGGATACTGACACGTGCGGAAAATGACATGAAGATTCCCCAATGAAGTCGGGCGGTACCTAGGGGTGCTGTGCTACGGATTGGGCACGATCCCGCTTCACTTTTGTGAAATGGGAATTGGATTCACCGCTTTCTGTCATCAGCCTGTCGAATGGACGCATTAGTGCTCACGCTTTCGGCAAACGGAGCCTTCATGTCTGTCCTGCGCGTCATACTGGTCACGGGATGTTTCGTGGCTGCCGTCGCGGCAACCGCCGAAGCCCGCCCGCTCCTGATGATCTCGGTGGACGGATTGCGACCCGGCGATGTGCTGGATGCCGGCAAGCGCGGCCTGAAGATCCCCGTGCTGCGCGAGCTGGCCGAGGACGGCATGGCCGCGTCGGGCGTGCGCAATGTGCTGCCCACCGTCACCTATCCCAATCACACCACCTTGATCACCGGCGTCTTTCCATCGCGCCACGGCATCGCCAACAATGTCACCTTCGATCCCAAGCGACAGAATATGGACGGCTGGTACTGGTACGCCCGCGACATCAAAGTGAAGACCTTGTGGGACGCGGTGCATGCGCATGGCGGCAAGGTCGCCAGCCTGTCCTGGCCGGTCAGCGTGGGGGCGGCCGGCATCGACTACAACATTCCGGAATATTGGCGGGCACATAATGCCGAAGACATGAAGCTGGTGACCGCCTTGTCCACGCCGGGCCTGGTGGACGAGATGCAAAAGGCGACCGGATTGCCGCTCGCCAAAGCCGATGGCGACAGTGTGGAGGCCGACACCGGCCGGCTGCGTTATGCCGCCGCCCTGATCGCGGCCCGTCATCCGGAATTCACCACCGTGCATCTGCGCGCCCTGGACCATGTCGAGCATGAGACCGGCCCCGGATCGAAAGAATCCAACGCCGCGCTGGAAAGCCTGGACCGCGCCATCGGAGAAACCGTTGCGGCGGCACGCAAAGCCTCACCCGATCTGGCGGTCGCCATCGTCTCCGATCACGGCTTCTCGCCGGTCGAGCATGATATCAATCTGATCGCGCCATTCGTGCAGGCGGGGCTGATCAGCTTGGACGCCAAAGGCAAAGTCACGTCCTGGCAGGCCGAGCCCTGGGGCGGCGCCTCGGTGGCGGTGGTGCTAGCCGATCCCAAGGACGACGCAGTGAAAGCCAAAGTGGCGAAGCTGCTGAAGGATCTGGCCGCCAGGCCGGAATTGGGCATCGCCGAAGTGGCGGACGCAGGCGCCATCGCGAAGATGGGCGGCACGCCGATGGCCAGCTTCTGGATCGACTTCAAGCCCGGTTACACCATGGGCAACGATCCTTCAAAGCCCGCCGTTTCGCCCGGAACGGTGAAAGGCAATCACGGCTATTTCCCTACGCAGCCCAACATGCGCGCCACCTTCATCCTGGAAGGCAGCAGCATCGCCAAGAAATCCCTGGGCGAGATCGACATGCGCGATGTGGCGCCCACTCTTGCCAAGGTGATGGACGTGCCTTTCCCCGGCAGTGACGGCAAGCCGTTGCTGTAAGCGCCGTCCGGCGTTTCAGCCGCCCAGCCGGTCCGATGCTGCGACAGGGGCATTGCCCTTCTTGACCCGCGCGACTTTGCGCATGCCGTCCCATACTTCGATCGTGTGGGTGACCGACAGCTTTTCGGCTTCGGTCAAGGCATCCAGATCGTCCGGCGCGCTCACGGCGCGCGTCAACACCACGAAATCGAATCTGTCGAGAAAACGGAGCTGAAATTGTCTCATGCGCACCTCCAGAGTCCTGAGCGGGAGCGCGGACAGCGTTCCGATGCCTGTCCCTGATGTCTCTCAAGCGCCAGCGTGCTTGGGTGGAGACTGGCGACGGATCATTTTCCCACGGCCGGGCGCGCCGGTCCAATGGTACGCATTGCGATACGTTGAAAATTTTCCAGAGATTCCGCGGCGCCAGATGCGAATGGATTCGCAATGTCTATTTGGCACCAAGAATTATCACGCCAAAATCACCACCGGCGTGTCCAGGCTCACCGTCTTCCAGATCGTCTCGATGGCGCGGTTGCTCACCCCGATGCAGCCATCGGTCCAGTCGGTGGGAAAGAAGGGCGGATCGACATCTTCATAGCCCGCCGGCATGCCGTGAATTTCGATATTGCTGCCGGGCTCCAACCCGGCAGCCTGCGCCCGCGCCAGGTCTTCCGCATTGGGATAGGAAATATGCAGCGCGCGGTGATAGCGGCTCCATTGGTTGAAAGCGTCGATGGCATAGCGGCCTTCGGGCGTGCGCCCGTCACCGGCCCGCCGCTTGGTGCCTTTGGGATTGTTGCCCAGCGCGATGGGAAAAGTGTGAAGCGTCACCCCTGCCCGCACCAGCATCAATTTGCGCCGCGCTTTCCGCACCACGATATGCAGGCCGTTCTCGCCTTCCGCCCAGCTGGCGGCCCGCGCCGGACCCGCCAGCGCGGCGGCCGAGCCCAGACCGAGACAGAGTTGGCGGCGGTCGATCATGACTGTGTGCCCTTGCAGCAGCGGCGATTCTTGCCGAACCAAACCTGTGGCGCAAGACCGCTTAAGGCGCGGCATTCGCGGTGGGCGCGGGCACATCCTCTGGAACATTCGCGGGCGTATTGCCCGCCACGGTGCCGGACGTATCGATCCGGGGCAAATCGGTATCGCTGCTCGAGCCATCGTCCGGCGGCGCCAGGGTGATCGCGATCGGCATGCCCGGACGCCTGCGCCCGATCTCATCCACCGCATGCCAGTCGATCCGGTCCGCCTGATCACCCGCCGCGGCCAACACACGCGCATGCAGGTCCTTGGGTACCGACGGCTGCATGGGCTGGTTTATGCTGATCTGGTCGATCTGGGCATGAGTGGGCGCCAGCGCCAGATAGAGTTCGCCATCGATCCAGGCCAAACGCATCGCGTCATCGCTCACCCTCACCGGCGTGCCGATGGGCACTTCGTGGAACAGCTTTTCGATGTCTTCGGGATAAAGATGGATGCAGCCATGACTGACATTGCGCCCGATGCCGTAAGGCTTGTTGGTACCGTGAATGAGATAAGACGGCCAGCCCAGCCGGAACGCATATTCGCCCAGCGGATTGTCCGGCCCTGGCGGCACCATGCCGGGCAGATCGGGCTGTTCTTTGCGGATCGATTTGGGCACATACCAGGCGGGCTTCACCACCTTGCCCACCACCTTGGTGGTGCCGCGCGGGGTCATGCCCGCTTCGGCGCCCGCCCCGATGGGATAGCTTTCCACTGTCTTGCCGTCCGGCGGAAAATAATAAAGCCGTTGTCCCGGCAGATCGATCACGATGCCTTTGCGCGGTCCCGACGGCAGAAGATAGACATTGGGCAGAAACACCGCATGCCCGTCGCCCGGACGCCAGGGATCCAGGTCGCGATTGGACGTCATCAATTGGGCATAGCCCAGGTCATTGTCGCGCGCGACATCCAGCAGCGTGTCCCCGGCCTTGGCGACATAAAAGCCGGGCGTGCCCACGATCCGCGTGTCCGCCGAAAGGGGAAAAGTTTCGGCGCGCGCGGGCGTCCAGAATGAAGAGCCCAAAAAAGAAGAGACCAGCGCAGAAACGGCGAACGCCGCGCGGCGGGCGCCGCGCGACGTTCCTGGACTGAAAGAACCGGTCATGCCGTCCTGAATATTACTTTCTCAGACCTTTGGCGAACATCTGGTCCACCTTCTGGCTGAGCGCATCGACCTTGGAATTGGCCTCATCCGCCTTGGACGCGGCGGCGTTGGCGGCCGACATCGCCGAATCCGCCTTGGCACCGGCCGCATTGGCAGCGGACATCGCCGAGTCGGCGCGCTGGCCCGCCGATTGCGCCGCGGACAGCGCCTGATCTGCCGTCGCCTGGGCCCGCTTCACATCGTCCATGCTGGCGCAACCGGCCAGCAGAAGAGCTCCTACCACCACAATGGGGGCCTTTTTGGTCCAAGAAATCGTGCGCATAACATGCTCCTTTGTTGACGGCATTTGTCGACGTTCGCGTCGCGAGCATGCCCGGCAAATCGCAAGCCGCCGGTCGAAGGAAATCCCCGCCCTCGAATATAAACGCCGATGAAATGTCGAATTCTCTCTCAATACTCTGGAGCAAACGCCCGCGAGTTCCTTTGGTTCCCTGACAAAAGGTCGCGGTTTCCGCGGCTTTTCGCGTGGAGGATCTGGTTAAGCTTTCTTTAGCCGCTTTTTTTGTGTCCGCTGGCGGCGGCGGGCGGGCAGCGCCTACATTATTCCATGGGCAGCACCATCAACAGCGTGCCGGCAATGATCGCCTATTCGGGCGATTTGAGACGACAGGCCAACAGCACTGTCGAACCCGCGCTGGCCGAGAAGCTGCGCACCTCCGCCAGTCATCTGGAAAAAGCCGCGCTGCTCAAAGCGGGGATCGACAATCCCCGCATCGGCAAAATGCTGGACATGATCGTCTGAACATCGGCCGCGCTTATTTGAAGTGCGCCAAACTTCCCTTGGGCACCCGTCCCGGGCTGCCGCTGATATAGCCGGCTTCACGGAAGGCGACGAAATTGGCGAAGCGCACTCGCGCCTTCGCATCGGGCACGATATTGCGCGCGCGGCACCAGTTGGAAAAATCCTTGGGCTCGATGTTCACTTTCAGCACATGATGGCCCGCCGCCTCGGCTTCGGCAGAAAGCTCCTCGGCCAAAATCAACCAGTCGCTATAGAGTTTCGGCAGCGACTCGCCATCGCTCATCACCGCGCAGCAGGCGTCGTAAAGATCAGCTCCGAACCAGGGAATTCCGATGACTTTCTGCTGCATGCGCATGGCAGTCTTAATCTTGTTGGAGCCCGATACCGGCGAAATTCGTAAAGTCGCCGCGCGTTTCGCGCCATGGCGAAGCAAATCTTTCGTAAACGCTTTCCAAAAGATTCGCAGAGTCGCGGTTCCCTCGCGTGACGCCATCACGAATGCAGCGACACAACAACTTTTAAGTTTGTGCGTTTTCGCGCTGATTTCAGTGGAACATCCGGAACGGTTTTGAAGCGCGATCTGTTGTCACGCGAGGCTTTGCCTCAACTTTCACAACTCATCATCACACTGTATCAAAGGAGGACGTTCCGATGAGATCGCTGATATTCGGTGCGGTGGCGGCACTGGCCATGACAGGATCCGCGCAAGCGGCAGTCCTGCTGAACCTGGACAGTGTGACGCCGGTAGGTTCAAACTTCCAATACAGTTATACGGGCAGCGTCACGCCGGAGCTTGGTTTCGCCACCGGCAATCAGCTGGTGATCGTGGATTTTGCCGGTTACATCGCGGGCAGCGCTTCGGCGTTTCCCGATGTCACCACCACGCTCTCCAACACATTGCCGTCGGGCCTGATACTGGGCGGCAGCCTGACCGACAACCCGTCCATACCCGATCTTGTTTTCACCTATACGGGACCGGGATTCCAAACCAGCGGCGGTCCGTTCCCGCCGGGGTTTGACTTCACCCTGACCGCACTGTCCAGCATCGGCACAACGGCCAATGGTGCCTTCGCGACATCGGCGGTAGTGAACAACGACGGCAATACGGGTGCAGCGAGTTTTTCGTCCGGCCGGCTTGATGTACCGCTGGCTTCCGCTGTCCCGGAACCAGCCACCTGGGCGATGCTGATGACGGGCTTTTTTGGCCTGGGCCTAATGCTCCGCCGCAGGAGCCGCAAGGAGCCGATGGCGCTGATCGCCTGACCCCCGTTATATATATGTGATGTGACAACACCGGGGGCGAACAACCTCCGGTGTTTTTGCGAGGCAGGGAACCATTTCGTACAATGGTGCGGCCACACCGCAAGTTTATTCCTTGTTGCACGGAACAGTGGACTACACGCGTCGTTACCTGGGCCCACCAACCAACAGGGAGGTCATCGCGTGAAATCACTGATACTAGGGACCGTTGCCGCGCTCGCCATTTCGGGGGCAGCGCAGGCATCGGTCATCCCATTTTTGGACTCTGTAACGCCCGAAGGATCGAACTTCCGCTTCAGCTATACCGGCCAGCTCGCGCCCGACCAGGGCGTAAGATCGGGAAGCCAGCTTGTGATCGTCGACTTCGCAGGTTACGTGCCCGGAAGCATTGTGTCGTCCTTGGCCAACGTCAGCGCCTCCGTCTCCAACACGTTGCCCTCGCCTCTTCTGGTCAATCCCGGCTTCACCGACAATCCCACCATTCCCGATCTGGTCTTCACGTATAATGGGCCGGATTTTCAGACCAGTGGTGGTCCCTTCGGATCGATCGTGAACTTCGCCGGTCTCTCGGCGCTTTCGACCTTGGGCGGCATGGGCACTGGCTCCTTCAGCGCGATGGCCGTGCGGAACAATGGCGAGTTCCCGGGAACCAATACCTTCAACCAAGGCGAAGTCGGCGTACCTTCGGCGGTTCCGGAACCGGCCACCTGGGCCATGATGATGACCGGGTTCTTGGGACTTGGGTTGATGATGCGCCGCAAGGCACGGAAGATGCCCCTGGCGCTCAGCGCCTGACGGCCTTCTCGAATACGCAATGTGACGGCACCGGAGGTGAAAGCCTCCGGTGTTTTTTTGCCCCTTCAGCCTTCGCAGCTTTGCTTTTAGCACTCCGGCTCGCGCCTGCAAGCGCTGCTACGTTCGCACGCCGACGCTACTCACCCTCCCCCGCCAGCATGCTCCGCATGCTCGGGGGAGGCGGACCTGGGAACGCTTCGACAGGTTCAAGATGAGAGGATCAGCCGAAATCCACTTCGGCGGTTTTCGCCACCTGGGCGGTGCGGCCCGGCGCGGTCTGGTACGACCAGTAGAGATTGGTGTGCGCGATCACTTGATCCGGCGGCGGCGCGCCCCATAGGCTGAGGTCTTCGGTGGTGTGCGCATCCGACACCAATGTCACGTCATAACCGCGCGCGAACGCGCCGTGGATGGTGGAGCGGATGCAGGCATCGCTTTGCGCGCCCGTCACCACCAGCCGCCCCACGGCCAGCTTCGCCAGCACCGCTTCCAGATCCGTGTCTTCGAACGCATCGCCATACCGTTTGTCGATGATGGGATCGCCCCGTTGCGGACCAAGTTCGGCCACGATGGCCCAGTTCTCGCTGCCGGCCACGAATTCCTTGCTGTTGTGGCGCACCCAGATCACGGGCACGCCCGCGTCCCGCGCCCTGTCCGCCAGCCGGGCGATATTGGCGATCACCGCATCGCGCCCATGCGCAGACGCCATCACGCCCGTCTGCACATCGACGATCAAAAGCGCGGTGCGGGAACGTCCCGAAAGCGTGGTCACAGGTTCAGCTCGCGCAAAAGGATTTGACGATGCGGCAGGCATGGGTGGCGCCCGCCTGGCACATCGCCACCGCCAGCCGCTCGGCCGTTTCGCGCGACACGGCCTGTTCGGCGGCGCCGGTGTGATCATCACCTTCCGCCACCGCGGCGCAGCGATCCTTGAACGACAGATGCTCTTCGCACGCGCCCCGCATGCCCGCCCGCATCTCGCAATCGGCAATGGCGGCGGCGACGGCATCGGCTTCATCCGCATGCCCGCTCGAGGTGCCATATCCCATCCGGTAGTGCGATTTGGTCGAGGCGACCGCTCCATAGACGCCGAAGGATTGCGCCAGAGACGGAAGCGGCATCATCGCCGCGATCATCAGCAGCACGGTGAAGCGCATCGACCCGGTCATGGGCAAGCTCCCTGCTCGAACCGGCGCGCAGTCAAAACCCGGCGGCCCGGTTTGGCAAGCGTCGATCAGATGCCGCGGCGGCGGATTCCGAAATTGCGCCCTTTGCGGGCGGGACTTGCTACGGGCGACGGCGCGAGCACATCGGGATCGGCCTCGTCCTGGATGTCGCCGAAGAAGCGCTCATAGAACATCAGTCCCAGCATCAGCGCCGCCAGCAGCAGCACCACACACGTCACCGCCATCAGCACGATGATCTTGGTGGGGGTGATGTAGCTCCAATCGGTCGAGACGGCGGCCGCGAACAGCGCCGCTTCGGTGCGGCCGCTGGCCGGATCGGGTGCGGAGGCGGCATCGGACATGGCCCATAATTTGACCGCCGCGATCGCGCAAAAGCCGATCCCCACCATGGTGGGCATGACCTGGGAGAGCTTTTTGGCGTCCATGGCGGCGATCATGCCGGATGCGGCTTAACACAGGGTTGAACCGCCGCGCGCCCGCTATCAGACTGAGAATCATGAAGCTTTGGTACGCCCCCACCTCGCCTTTCGCCCGCAAGGTCCGCATTGCCGCCCACGAGCTGGGTCTCGGCAACCGGATGGGACTCCTGAAGGTCGATCCCTGGACCGATCCCAGGCTGCGTGCCCTCAATCCCCTGGCCAAGG
>Ga0207695_10007576_pt1 | contig 13764 bp, 8 predicted proteins | sample KBSC54metaG_FD_184354 | JGI IMG/M metagenome (GOLD analysis project Ga0207695, IMG submission 184354) | Corn rhizosphere microbial communities from Kellogg Biological Station, Michigan, USA - KBS C5-4 metaG (SPAdes) (version 2) | ecosystem: Host-associated > Plants > Roots > Rhizosphere > Soil...
CCCAGATGGCGTTGATGTCCATCGCGAAGCGGCCGTTGCCGTACCCGGCGTTGCTATCCCGCCAACTGGCCGAGCGCCAGTGCGTGGAGTCGAGCTTGACGAAACTGACGAGGCTGTCGGCGGCGGTGTCGCGCGCGTACGCCTGGGTCTCGTCTGACACCAGGGCCAGCTCGCGCATCATGAGCGCCAACCGTGTGACGCCGTTCTCGGTGCCGAACAGGAACGCGCGCTTGTCGGCAGATGTCACTGCCGTATCCGAGAGGTAGCGCGCTTCGAGCACGGGCAGCTGGAACTCATCATCCATCATGTGGTAGTTCTCGCGCACGCGGCGAATATTCGAAAGCACGTCGCGCGCCGCGGCCAGCACGCTGTCGTTGGGCGCTGACTCGTACACCGTCATCAGCGAGTCGTAGATCTCGGCGTGCTCGCGGATCGCTTGCTCGCCCAACGCTTCCTCGTGCGACACGTCACCACGTGGTCCGAGCTTGCGGAGCACGCTGGCAATGACTCGCCCGGACATTTCGGGCTGCCAGATGGGGCGCATCATGAGCGCGGTCATCATGCCGTCGCGACCAAAATACGTGGCAAAGTTGGGCAGGCCGGCCATGAGCTTCTCGTCGGAACTCAAGACCTCCACGCTGCGCACCTCGCGCTCGAGGCGGCGATACCTGAGGCCGGCGGCAGAGGACATCGAGCCGTGTGCGGCGAACTGCGCTCGAGCGAGAAACGCCAGAAACGCCGGGGTGAAGATATCGTCGCGGGCGAGCGGCGTCAGCGGTGTTGCATTCGTGGTGACACGGACGGCAATGCGGAGCGGCGCGCCGATGCGATCTTCGATCGACACGAGGTGGCCGGAGACGGAGGCTCGCGACGTCCGTGTGTCGCCTTGGAGCTCGAGCCGCAGCCAGGTTTTGCCATCGAGCGCGGGTTTCTCTATGGCGACGATCCACCTGCCGTTCACTTCGTGCAGTACCGGCGGCGGATCGAGGCGACCAGCGAGCTCGCCGACCGACGATGCATCGAGCAGGGCGAGCTGCCGTCGCTGCTCATCGCCGCCTAACTTGGCCACGTGCGCGACAAGGGCCGACTCCGGCGCGATGACGTATGGCGGCGCGTCGAACGGCCTGAGCTGCGCGTGCGCATACTGGAAGTCCCGCTCTACGCGCATCGTGCCGAGCAGAAAGAACCCGAGCGTTGCTCGGCGCGTGCGCGCCTCGAGCCACCAGGTGAGCGTGCGTGTGCCCGCGGAATCCGAGACCTGGGCGCCGCTGCCGGACCAGTCGATGGTTGCCGGACGACTGCCCGAGCGAATTGTGAATCCGACGCTTTCGTCGATCGCGTCGGCGAGGAGCTCCACCACGCGTCCGCTGCGCCTGTCCAGATAGATCTGGACGGTGTTGTTCGCGGCGTCGCGATAGAGACGGGTCTCGTAGCCCTGGTAGGCGGCGGTGTCGTCCAACCCCGGCTCTGGAAACGCGAGCACCGGCGTCACTCGCCTGGACACAGCGTTAGGCGTGGACACCTGTGCGGGGGATGCGCCCTGCAGCAATGCGACGACGAGCGCGAGCATCATTGCCGCGTTTCCTTGTGCGGCACCATCCGGCGCCCGGACGCGTCGACGATGATGTCGTAGTGCTTGCCGCGCACCTGGATGTTCCGCAGCACGAGTCGCTTGATGTGCGATGGGAGCACCGGCGGAAACGCCGGCACCAGTCCGTTGGCCTCGAGGCGAAGCCCCGTATACCCGAAGATCACCTGCTGCAGGAATCCTCCGGCGCCGGTGAGAAAATCGAACGCGTTGTTGCTGGGCGTCTCGGACAACAGGAGAAACGGTCCGTGCACGTGCGACCGATAACTGTACGGCAGCAGCGAATCGACCAAGGCGCGATCGCCGAGCTCGGCGGCATCCACCGAGAGCAGTGTGACGCCCATCATCGCACCGGCTGCTTCGTCGCCAATGCGGTGCACCGCCTGCTCGAGGTGCGTTCGCTTGGCGCGATTGCTCATCGGCACGCCTAACGGATAACTCAGGAGCGGCGTGATGACGCCCAACGTCGAATCGGGCGCGCCTTCGTACGTGCGATAGAAATGGCTCACCGAATCCATCGGCATGTGCAGCCTCGCCGCGACGGCGGCCCACCGCGGGTCGGCGCTCACGCCCAACCGGCGGCTCGCGAGCGTCGCGATCTCGAGATTGCGCCGCGCGACTGCATTGGTGTACGCGTCATCGTCCACTCCCACGAGTCCCTCGGCCACCGACACGACGTCCTTGATGTCGTACCGGTCGCGCACCGAGTCAAACGTCGACCGGCTCACCCAGAAGGTGGCTGTTTCGCGGATCACCGGGAAGCCTCGCTGCGCGAGCCACACGGAGTCGCCGGTGGCGAGGTAGTATTGCCACTGCGCCAGCGCGACATCGCCGGTGACGTGGATCTCGGAGTGCGCGTTCTGCGATGCGAAATGCGGGGTGGTCTCGCGGCCCAACTCATCGGATTCCCACGGATACATCGCGCCGCGAAAGCCGTACGAGCGCGCATTTGCCTCGGCGGCGCCCAACGCGCGGGCACGGAAGTCGACTAACGAACGCGCGATGTCCGGGTGCGTGAGCACGAGAGCGGGAAACATCCATGTGTCCGAGTCCCAGAAGACGTGGCCATAGTAGCCGGCGGTCGAGAGACCCATGGGTGGAATCGCGAGACGGGTGCCCGAATCCGCGCTGCACAACAGGTAGAACATCATGGACCGCACGATGCGCTGCAGCGCGGTATCGCCCTGGATCTCGATGTCGCTCTCCCACAGTCGTCGCCACGCCGCGGCGCTGCGTGCCGCGATCGTCTCGATGCCGGCGACGCGCGCCGATCCAGCTTCCCGGATCGCGGCAGCAAGAGAGGACCGATCGTCGAATGACGGCACGATGCTCGCGATTTCGGTGATCGTGTACGACCGGCCCGCGGCCGCATCGATGACAATGTCGACACGCGCGCTGTCAGCCGATGTATCGGCGTGCGCCACCGCGCCCGGCGGCCACGCGACCTCGGCCGCCTCGGCCAGGGTTTCATTGCGGCCGGCGGGAGAGGCGAGCATCGTTAGGCGCGCGCCGAACGGCGACAAGCGTGCCGTACGCGCGCGGACGACCGAATGTCCGGGATACCAGAGCTCGGCCGCGCCCCAACCGGGTTTCGGGCGCGTGAGCGTGTCGAGCGGTAGCCGGTTGGGCGGCGGCCACGAGGCGAGCGCGACACGCACGCGGATGGGACCCGCCAGGTGCGGCACGAGCGAGAGCTGCACGACGGCGAGGTGCGGATCGGCGCGCGAAATGAACGTCTCGACGCGTACGGATGTGCGGCGCGAGCCGTCGACCCAATCGTAGGCGGTGCGCGCGACGCCGGTGCGCATGTCGATGGTTTGCCGGTACGAGCGGATGGCGCCGGTCGAGAGCGCGGTGCTGTCCAGCCAGTGAGCGCCGTCGAACACCGTGACTGCGTTCCACGCCGGCGCCGCGGCGATGCGGGGCACGTCGAGCGGGCCGTGCTCATACAGTCCCGCGACCAGCGACGTGGACGCCCCGATGCCTAACGGGGGCACCGTGACGCCGACGTGCCCGTTGCCCAAGAACGGCGACGGCGTGCGGGCCGGGTCCGACGTAGCCAGCACGAACGCCGAGTCGGCGGCGGGCGTCTGTGCCGCCGCGCGGGCGGCGGCCGCCAGCGCCGCGCTGGCCAGCGCGGCGCCGGCCGCCACCGCCCGCGCGGTGCGGCCCGGCGACGGGCCGGTGCCGGCCCGCCGCCTAACCAACCACCCTGCCATGCCCTACTGCTTCGACGTCGACTGCGATGGCGATGTCGTCGATCCGGTGGACGCCGGCGACGTCGGTTCGCCGTTCGCGCCGAAATCGTACCGCAACGACACCGTCAGCCGCCGCGGGAGAATCGGACGCGCCAGGAAGATCGGGTTCGTGCCCGACGTCAAGAGACGCGGGTTGCCTTCCTCGAGCCCTTCCCCCTGGAAGGCGTTCAACAGCCGTACGTCCAGCGTCACGCCGTTCTGCGGGAAGAGATACGACGCGCCAAAATTGAAGTAGCTGTAGGCCGGCAGCTGGATGCCCGTCGTGATGTCCACGAACCGCGAGCCGACCCAGTGCCAGTCGGCGAGCGCGCGGAACTTGCCGATCGTGTAGGTGCCGGAGATGTTGCCTAACGAGGCCGGCACGCCGTTGAGCCGCGCTCCGACCTGTGCGCCGGCGCCCGAGCCGAGCTCGGCGCGCAGGAACGTGCCGTTCCCCAACAACTGGAGTCCGGGCAGCGGATTGGCCACCAGCTCGGCCTCCGCACCGTACGCCTTGTTCTGCGGCTGCGGCTGGATCACCCACGTCGACCGTCCCGTCACCGAGTCGATGACCAATCCCTGATTGACGACGTTCTTGAGCACCGTATAGAAGCCGTCGAGCGTGTACCCGAACATGTCGGTGACGCCCTTCACGCCGGCCTCGTACGACTGCACTTCGCGCGACTCGAACAGATTCACTTGCTGCTGCGCCTGCGCCTGCAGGAACTCGTCCAACGCCGGCATCTTGTAGCCCCGCGACCCGGAGGCGTAGAGCGACAGATTGTCCTTGAGCGCGTAGTTCACGCCTAACGAAGCGGCCCAATCCGTGATGCCCTTCTGGAAGTGGCGGAACGACCCGTTGCCGAATGTCTCGTTGTTCCAGGGCGTGGCCGCGTTGCTGTCGAGATCGAAGGTCGAGGTGTTCTCGGACGCCTGGACGTAGTCATCGTACTCCACGCGACCGCCGGCGTCGATGTGCAGCTTGTCCGTGGGCTGCAGGCTCAAGCCGACCACGCCCGACACGATGCTCGTCTGGCCGGTGCCGTTGGTGTAGCCCGACATGAAGTTCATGAAGCCGTTTTTCGTGATGGGCGTCGGGGCCCCGCCCGGCGTCGTGACCACGGCATCGAGGAACCGCGGATTGTCCCGAACGTCGGTCAGCACCTGACTGAAGAACCAGTGGTTGTCCTGGCTGTAGTTGGCGAAGTACGCGCCTAACGACAGCGTGTTCTTGCCGAACTCCTTGCGCGCCTGCACCTGATCCTGGAACGCGGCGATCGGTTTGGACACGTGGATGTCCTGCCCCGGCGCCACCAGATCGTTGGGCGTGTTGAAGGGCAGCGGGTTCCCCGCGTCGTCGAAATGGTTGGTGTAGTTGAGCTGGATGGTCGATCCCGCCGGGAGCCCGAGCCCGCCCTGGCCCGCCGGCATGGTCAGGAAGTTCTGCACCGTCATCGCGTTCGACGGCACGAGCGCGTTCCATTCTTCGTGGTCGCGCATGATCTGCGCGCTGTTGCGAATGTGCCAGTCGTTGGCCAGGTCGAACGCCGCATCGGCCGTGAACCACGAGGCATCCGTCGCGATGCCGTTGCCTAACGGAAACTCCTGCTTGCCCGTGGGCGTGGGCACCGAGAGGTCCAGTCCCTCGTTCGTGTTCATCGACCCGTACGCGCTGAACCCGGGCACGAAGCGCGGATTGCCGTTGTTCTCGAACGGGAGATCGAGAATGAACTGGTTGTTGTCGTCGATCACCTTGGCCGAGAACCGGATGTAGCCGTTGTCGAGCAGACGGGTCACGTTGGCCTTGAGCTGGCCGCCGTGGATGCCGGGGAATCCGGGATCGCGCACGCCGTGGTCGTAGCGATAAAACCCGCCGACGTTGAACCGCCACTGGTCGTTGAGCGGACCGTTGATGTCCACGTCATAGCGGGCCAGGCCTTCCGTGCCGCCGGTGGCGACCATCGTTCCCTGGAATTGGTCGCCGCCCGTCTTGTTGATGAAGTTGATGATGGCGCCCGGCGTGTTGGATCCGAACAGCGCCGATGCGCCGCCGCGCACCACTTCCATGCGCTCGATGTTCTCGTCGGGACGGAACAGATTGTCGGCGTTCATGAAGAACGTGTGCATCGTCGGAAACACCGGCATTCCGTCTTCCATGAACATGACGAGCTCGACGCCCAGAATGCCGCGCATGCTGATGTTCTCGTTTACTTCGCCGCCCGAACTCTCGACGCGCGTGAATCCGGGCACGTAGCGCAGCATCTCCGTGGTGCTGCGGGGCGCGGCCTGCTGGATTTCTTCCGGACTCATCGACGTGACGGCGACGCTGGCCTTGAGGTTCTGCGTCGGAACCGATGTGCCGGTGACGACCACGCTCTGCAACTGCAGCGGATCTGCGTGCAGCGTGAAGTTCTGCTCGGTGCGTTGACCATCGGTGACCGTGATGCTGGCCGAGTCGGGCCGATAGCCGATGAGCCGAATGCGCAGCACGTGCGAGCCGGCCGGGACGCTGCCGAGGAGGTACGTGCCGTCGCCGCGCGTGAGCCCGCCGATCGTCGTGCGATCGATGAAGACTTGAGCGCTGACGACAGGCGCACCGTGTTCATCGACGACCTTGCCGGCAACGCTGCCATTTCCTGCCGCCTGGGCGCCGGCGGCAGTCGACATGACGCAGACGGCCAGCGCGAGCAGCACCGCCGTCATCGCGTGATGATTCCGGACACTCGGCGTACCCCAACGCGAGTTCGGGATCATAGCAATATCCTCCGTGGTTCGAAGCGAGTTGGACGTTCACACCCCAGGAGCGCGACTCGGCTGCGTTAGGCATACCGGCGCCGTGCATGGTGGATCGTGTGTGCGGATGCGGATAGCGAACGATGGGATGGACGGGGGCGGGCGGGCGACGCGCCTCGGAGGCGAGACGCGTGCGCACCGGCGCGGCGTTGTGAGTAATGGGGCGATCCGAATCACGACGGCCTGCGCGAGAAGATTCCGGCCAGCCCTGCATAGTCGATGCCGAGTGTGCCGATGCGCGCCAAACAACTCACACCACCGCGCCATCCGGTGGCGGTGGACGGGGCGAATCGCGTACATTCCGTGGCGTGTCGCGCGTGGATTGCGCGACCGGACTCTCGCATGACGGCGCTAGGACATGACTCGAACATCGGTCACGGTGCGGCGCGCGGTGCACAGCGATGCGCCGGCCCTGGCGCGACTGCGCTATGCCTTACGAGCCGGGCTCGCCACGCCCGACGAAGACGCCAATGCGTTCCTCGCGCGATGCGAGGACTGGATGGCCGACCGGTTGCGGCCGGGCGCCTCGTGGCGCTGCTGGGTGGCCGCGCGCGGTCCGATGGTCGTGGGCGCGATCTGGATGCAGATCGTGGAGAAGATTCCCAATCCGTTAGGCGAAGGCGAATGGCACGGCTACATCTCGAATTTCTTCGTCGATGAGCGCTCGCGGGGCGAAGGCGTCGGCAGCGCGCTGCTCACGGCGCTCGTGTGCGCGCCGGAAACGCAGGGCCTCGACGCGCTGTTCCTGTGGCCGACGGATCGCAGCCGAACGCTCTACCACCGGTTCGGCTTCGTGGGCACCGGCGGCGTGATCGAGCGGCGGCCGGCGTCGGGGCCGCCGCGCCGGTGATCTGTCTAACGGACTGGCCGGGTGTGCCCGGCACGACCCGTGTCGGAACCGGGATACCGCGCGCCGTCGTCAGGGCAGGTAGCGGTACCGCCGGAGCGTTGCGCCGATGCGCCGCTCCACCTCGTCCACCAGCCGCGGATCCTGGTCGCGATACTGGGCAATTTTGAGCGTGTCGATGCCAGTGGCCGCGTACTCGCGGCACGCATCCGTCATCGGTGCGCCTAAAAACGCGCTCAACCGCTCGGCACTCTCGCGCGGCGCCGTGCACAGGTCCTCGAATCGGAGGTCCAGCACATCCGACGCCGGCAGCTGTTCGCGAAACGCATCGAAGCGGTCCACCTGGTACTGCCATGACGCGGCCGCACGCAGATGCTCGGGCAGCCCGAGCGCGTTGCAGGCGCTCAGCACCGCGCGCCCAACGCGGTGCCGCGGATTGTCAGTGAGATGAGTCTTGAATGCAACGTCCCGCCCATCCCGCACGAGGTGCAGGTATTTCGCCCGCGGGAACGTGCGTGCAACGTACGGCGCGATGAGATACGTCTCCGGAAACTTCCAGCCCCACATGCCGGAGGGACTGCCGAGTCCCGCGTAGTACGCCGACACCGCCGCCTTGAAGCGGCGCAACGCCGGCTCGCGCACACGCGCCGGCGACGTCACATCCAGGTTGCGCGCCGCCAGCCGTTTGATCTTGTTGGTGAAGCGGACGTCGTCGGGATCGCCCTCGATGTGCGGACCGCTCGTGCCCAACGTGACGCCGAGGTGTACACACATCCACGCCAGCACCCGGGTGCCGCTGTGTCCGCGACCCATGAGGACCACGGGGCTCATCGCGGCGAGCGTTGCGCTGCGTGAGGCGTTCGAGCCAAGAAGTAAGTCCAGAAGCTCCATGTCACCACCGTCGGGAACGGGTCCTGCAGCTATCAAGCGGACCCGGCATTGCGCAGAATACACTCGGATGCGGCCGTGTCGCCAGCGGACATCGGCGCCCGGGGAGGCCATCGTGATGCGAGTAGCCAATGGATGACCAACTGACCGCCGAACCGTTCGAGACGCACATTCCGGCGCGTTTGGACCGACTGCCGTGGTGTGGATTCCATTGGCTCATCCTGATCGCGCTCGGCGTGACCTGGATCCTCGATGGGCTCGAGGTGACGCTCGCCGGAGCGGTGAGCGGCGTGCTCCAGGATCCGGCGGTGATGAACTTCACCGCGACGCAGATCGGCGAAATCGGGTCGACGTACGTGATCGGCGCCGTGATCGGCTCGCTCGTGTTCGGGCACCTGACCGATCGCTACGGGCGACGGAAGCTCTTCTTCGTGACGCTGGCGGTCTATCTGTTGGGCACGTTGCTCACGGCGTTCTCGTGGAACCTGAGCAGTTTCATCGCGTTCCGGTTCTTGACCGGCGCCGGCATCGGCGGCGAATACGCCGCCATCAACTCGGCGATCGACGAATTGATCCCGGCCACGTATCGCGGCCGGGCGGACCTCATCGTCAACGGCAGCTACTGGATCGGCGCGGCGATCGGCTCCGCCTCCACGCTGCTCATTCTGGATCCGGCGATCTTGCCGCCGACGCTGGGCTGGCGTGTCGGCTTCGGCATCGGCGCTGCGTTAGGCTTGCTGATTCTGTTCCTGCGCAAGAGCATCCCGGAAAGTCCGCGATGGCTCATGACGCACGGGTCGGGGCACGAGTCGCACCGGATCATGGACGCCATCGAAGCGCGGGTGGAGCGGAGTCTGGGGCGCACGCTCGAGGTGTGCACGACCGAGCCGTTAGTCATCCACCCGCGGCGCAGCTTCGGGTTCGGACTGGTGGCGCGGGTGATGTTCAAGCAATACTGGCAGCGGTCGGTGCTCTGCCTGGCGCTGATCACGTCGCAGGCCTTCTTGTACAACGCGGTGTTCTTCACCTACGTGCTCATTCTCACGCGATTCTACGACGTGCCGGCTCCGCGCACCGGGATTTACTTGTTGCCGTTCGCGGTCGGCAACTTTCTGGGCCCGGTGCTGTTAGGCCATCTATTCGACACGATCGGCCGGAAGCAGATGATCGCCGGCACCTACGCCATCTCGGCGGCGCTGTTGGTGCTCACGGGATGGTTGTTCGCGCAGGGCTACCTGTCGGCCACCTCGCAGACCGCGCTCTGGTCGATCATCTTCTTTTTCGCCTCGTGCGCCGCCAGCTCCGCCTACCTCACGGTGAGCGAGATTTTTCCGCTCGAGATCCGGGCGCTGGCGATCGCCTTCTTCTATTCGTTGGGCACGGCGGCGGGCGGGATCGTGGCGCCGACGCTGTTCGGGCATCTCATCGGCAGCGGGTCGCGCGTGCAACTGTTCCTCGGCTACGTGCTCGCGGCCGTGCTGATGTTCGCCGCGGCCATCGTGGAGCTGATCTACGGCGTCCGCGCGGAGCGGACCGGATTGGAGGAATTGGCGGCGCCGTTGTCGTCGCTGGTATACGAGCCGGCTACCAGCTCCCGCGCTCGCCCAGCGTCGAAATGACGCGCCGGAGGCGAACGGCGGCGTTGCGCCAGTTGCGCTCGACCGACCGTTGGGCACCGTCGGCATTCGCGGAGGCGATGCGCTCGATGATCGTGTCGTGCTCGGCAACGGACCGGCCGATCTCGTCGATCAGCGAACTGGTGTAGAGGCGCACGTAGCGTTCGGCTTGCGGCTTGATCGCGTCGTGCAGCGCGCGCAGGCGCGGCCCGGCGCCCGCGTCGACGTAGTGCCGGTGGAACGACATGTCCATGTCGAAGATGCGCAGCGGATCCGGATGTCCGGGGCGCGATGCTTCGGAGAGCTTGACGTTGATGTGGCGGAGCTGCGTGACCAACGAGTCGCGCGCGTGGTCGGGCGCTTCGGCGGCGCCGCGCGCCGCGAGTCCTTCGATCGAGCCGATGATTTCGAACAACTCGCGCGCGTCTTCCTGCGTGAGCGGCGCGATGACGAGGCGTTGTTCTTTCTTCCGCCCAACGCCGGCGATGTAGCCTTCTTGTTGCAAGCGGTGCAGGGCGCTGCGCACGGGTGTGCGGCTGACGCCCAACCGTTCGGCGATGTCGCTTTCGATGATGCGGGAGCCCGGGGCGAGGCGGCCCGCGATGATGAGGTCGCGAAGTTGTTCGTAGGCGCGGGCAATGCGGTCGCCGCGGGTCGCGCGCTTGCTGACGGGTTGGTTTGGCCTGCCGGATTTCGTGGCCTCGGGCATAGGGGCAGAAGGTACAGGAACGGCGGGAATCGGCAAGGCTGGGTCGAGTTTTCCGGTGCGCTATTGTATACCTTGAGGTATACCATGTCGTCTTGCATATTGACCGCCACCGGGCCGGCCCCCGCCGTCCCGCCCCGGTTGCCGGTTCCCGCTGCCGATCGCCCATGCACAAGCCGGTGCTCGACTCCCAACCGCACGCCGCCTCGACGCCCAACGCAATCGAGGTGCGCGCCCTTCGCACACACGACGAATTCGCGCGCTGCGCCGACCTGCAGACCGAGGTCTGGGGCCCCGAATTCAGCGAACGCGTCCCGGCCGCCCTGCTCAAAGTGACGCAGCGCATCGGCGGCGTCGCCGCCGGCGCGTTTCAGGGCGACCAACTGGTCGGCTTCGTGTTCGGCATGACGGGCGTCGAGCACGGTCGATTGGCCCACTGGTCCGACATGCTCGCCGTCCGCGACGACATGCGCGACCACGGTATCGGCCGACGCCTCAAAGCGTACCAACGCGACACGCTTCGCCAACGCGGCATCACGCGGATGTACTGGACCTTCGACCCGCTCGTGTCGCGAAACGCGCACCTCAACATCAACCGGTTGGGCGCGCACGTGATCGAATACGTGCCCAACATGTACGGCACGGATACCAGCAGCACGCTGCATCGCGGGCTCGGCACCGACCGATTCATTGTCGCGTGGGAGCTGGATCGCGAGGCGCCGCTCGCGACGCGTCAGCCCAACGATGTACTCGACGCACCCGTGCTCAATCCAGTGGGCGCCGACGGCCTGCCCAGCGTTCCCGATCTCTCGGCACGTCCGCGCGATCCGGTCGTGCGCATTGCCGTTCCCGCATCGATCGACCGGGTGCAAGCGGAATCGATCTCGACCGCGACGCGCTGGCGCGCCAGCACGCGCTGCGTCATTCTGTGGGCGGTCGACGCCGGGTATGGAGTGACCGGATTCGTCCATGATGACGGCGCCGACTGCAGCTACTACATCGCTACGCTCACTGCCACCCCATCCTCCGGCCCAACCGAACTGTGACGCTGCGTTTCGATCGCATCGTGTTGCGGGAGATCCGACTCCCGCTCAAGCAGCCGTTCCGCATCTCGTCCGGCATGGTGACGGAGCGGCGCATCGCGCTGGTGGAGCTACAGCATCCCGACGGGATATCGGGCTGGGGCGAATGCGTAGCGGGCGAGCAGCCCAACTACAGCCCGGAAACCATCGACACGGCGTGGTGGGCGATTCGCACCTGGGTCGCGCCTCGGGTGCGGGGCGCGGATCTCCCGTCGCCTAACGCGGTGTCGGAGATCCTGGACCGCGATTTTCGCGGGCATCGCATGGCGAAAGCGGCGGTGGAGATGGCGTCGTGGGAGCTGGCGGCGCGACTCGAGGGCGTGCCGCTCGCGCGCATGTTGGGCGGGACGCGCGACGAGATCGCCACCGGCATCTCGCTGGGCATCCAGAGCAGCCCGGAGGCGCTGGTCGAGCTGGCGCTCGCGGCGCGCAAGAACGGGTACAACAAGATCAAGATCAAGATCGCGCCGGGGACGGACGTCGAGTTCGTGAGCGCCGTTCGCGAGGCACTGGGGCCCACGGCGCACCTGGCCGTCGATGCCAACTCGGCGTACACGCTCGACGACAGCGCGGTGCTGCGCCGGCTGGACACCTTCAACCTGGTGATGATCGAGCAGCCGTTGGGCCGTGAGGATCTGGTGCGGCACGCCGCGCTGCAGCAGTCGCTGCGCACGCCCTTGTGCCTCGATGAGTCGATCACCGATCTCGAGCGGGCGCAGGACATGGTGACGTTAGGCAGCGGCCGCATCATCAACATCAAGCCCGGACGCGTGGGCGGCTTCGCCTCGTCGCTCGCCATCCATGATTACTGTTGGGCGCAGCACGTGCCGGTGTGGTGCGGCGGGATGCTCGAGAGCGGGATCGGCCGGGCGCACAACGTCGCACTGGCCTCGCTGCCCAACTTCACGCTGCCCGGCGACCTGTCGCCGAGCTCGCGCTACTGGGAGCGCGATGTGGTGACGCCGGAGTGGACGATGGACGAGCGGGGGATGGTGCGGGTGCCGCTCGATGCGCCGGGCATGGGTGTGACGGTGGACATGGACCGGATCGACAACCTGACGGTGCGGCGAGACGTCATCGGACGCTGATCGACGGGAGGTGGCGGGGATGCTTCCGAGCGCGATAGCTGATCTCTTTCCCGCGGACGCGCGCGACGCGCTGGTGACGCTCCGGCGCGATCTGCACGAGCATCCGGAGTTGTCGTTCGCCGAGCGGCGCACGTGCGAGCGGCTGCACGCGGCGCTGGCGCCGCTCGACACGCGGCGTCTGGATCGCGTCGCCGAGACGGGACTGGTGGCGCGGATTCGCGGACGCGATCCGGCGGCGCCGCTGGTCGCGGTGCGCGGCGACATCGACGCGCTGCCGATCCAGGAAGCCACGGGCCTCCCCTTCGCGTCGCGCACGCCTAACGTGATGCACGCCTGCGGACACGACGTGCACGCGTCGTGGGCGGTTGGCGCGGCCTACCTGCTGGCGATGACCCCGGCGCAGGGGGATGTGCTCGTGGTGCTGCAGCCGGCGGAGGAGACCGGGCGCGGCGCCGCGGCCGTGCTCGAGTCGGGCGCGCTGGACGACGTGCGCGCCATCTTCGGCGGACACGTCGACCGGCGATTCGCCGTTGGGCAGGTCGTGGCGGAGGCGGGACCGCTCGCGGCGGCGGCGGACACGTTCCGCATCGAGCTCACGGGGCGCGGTGGCCATGGCGCACGGCCGCAGGAGGGCGCGGATCCGATCGTTGCCGCGGCCGCGCTCGTGGGCGCGCTGCAGACCATCGTCTCGCGTCGCCTGGACCCGGCGCGGGCGGCGGTAGTCACCGTCGGCACAATCCACGCGGGCTCCGCGCCTAACGTGATTCCGGACTCCGCCGTGCTCGAGGGAACCCTGCGCGCGGTGGACGCGGACACGCGCCAGACGCTGCACGAGGAGATGCGCCGGCTCGCCGGGACGCTCGCGGGTGCGTATGGCGTGAGCGCGCGGGTGGCGATCGACCTGGGCCCACCGCCGATC
>Ga0207695_10007584_pt1 | contig 13756 bp, 10 predicted proteins | sample KBSC54metaG_FD_184354 | JGI IMG/M metagenome (GOLD analysis project Ga0207695, IMG submission 184354) | Corn rhizosphere microbial communities from Kellogg Biological Station, Michigan, USA - KBS C5-4 metaG (SPAdes) (version 2) | ecosystem: Host-associated > Plants > Roots > Rhizosphere > Soil...
ACGGCCCATACGAATGGGAGAGCTGCGACTTCGGCTGGAGCTGGGAGATTCGCGACGGCAAGAGCCCGCATCCCACCGGTGCACGCACGTCGCCCGGTACGTTTGGTCACATCGGCGGATCCGGTGCGCTCGCGTTCTGCGATCCGGAGCGGGAGCTCACCGCGGTGATCCACACGCTGCGCGACTTCAGTGACGGCTGGGCCGCCGAACGCCCGTATCTCACCCGCGTGGCGACGACGCTGGTGGAGGTGGCAGACGCCGCTCGACCCTGAAGGAGCCGTCGCGGCCAGCCCCAACGCTCTGGTGCACCGCCGGACGCCACGCCTGCCGCCCTGGCTCGGCCGCGATCTCCGCCTCCTCTTCACCGGACGCGCGCTGCGCAGTCTCTCGCTCGGCTACCTCAACGTCATCGCGCCGATCTACCTCGTGGCGCTCGGCTATTCGGCACTGCGCATCGGCGTCGTGTTCACCGCCGGCTCGCTGGGGAGCATGGTGCTCACCGCGCTGGTGGGACTCGTGGCCGATCGCGTGGGACGCAAGCCGCTGCTCGTGTTCCTCGGACTCCTCACGGCCACGAGCGGGCTGCTCTTCGCGTTGTCGCCGTCGTTCGGCGTGCTGCTGGTGGCGGCGGCCGCCGGGACGGTCGGACGCGGTGGTGGCGCGGGAGCGGGCGGCGCGTTCGGACCGTATTTCCCGGCCGAACAGGCGCTCATCGCAGAGCTGTCCGGCGACCGGAATCGCACCAGCGCGTTCGGCATCGTCTCGCTCATTGGTGTGCTCGCGGGCGCCGCGGGCTCGCTCGTCGCGACCTTTCCCTCCGTCGCGCACCGCGCCTTCGGCATCGCCACGATCACCGGCGAGCGCATGCTCTTTCTCCTCACCGTGGTGCTCGGCGTCGTCATGGCGACCATCATTCTTCCGGTGCACGAACGCGAGCGCGCGCCGCGCGCGCCGGGCGCGCCACGACTGGGGAGCAGCACGCGCCGCATGCTCCCGCGCTTTCTCATCACGAATGCCACGAACGGCCTCGCGGTCGGCATGCTCGGCCCGGTGGTGGTGTACTGGTTTCACGTGCGCTACGGTGCGAGTGCGGCGCAGCTCGGCGGTCTCTATTTTCTCGCGAATCTCGCCGCGGCACCGTCGAATCTGCTCGCCGCGCGCTTTGCCAGATGGCTGGGCGCCGTACGCGCCGTTGTGATAGCGCGATCCACATCGGTGGTGCTGCTCGCCGCCGTCGCGCTCATGCCCAATTTCTGGCTCGCGGGCATTCTGTTCCTGCTGCGCACGCAGGTGAACTCGCTGTCGGGGCCCATCCGCCAGTCCTTTCTCATGGGCGTGGTGGACGAAGCCGACCGCAGCACCGCGGCCGGGCTGTCGAATCTGCCGCTGCAGGCGCTTTCGAGTGCCGGTCCGACCATCGCGGGGCAGCTCATGCAGACGGTGTGGCTCGAGCTGCCGCTCATGCTCGCCGCGGCGCTGCAGGGGGTGAATGCAGGGCTGTATTATCTGTTCTTCCGCAACGTGAAGCCGCCGGAGGAGGGATAAGGGGCAGCCCATGGGGCAGCCCCATGGGCTGCCCCTTATCCCTCCTCCGGCTAAGTTTCCACAATCACCATGACAACGTCACACTCTCACTCCATGGCCGAAGGCGCCGAGGGGCAGGCCATCTATCACCCTGCTGCCGTCGAACGAAAGTGGCAGGAGCGCTGGCTGGCCCGGCGCTCCGCGTCACCCGACCTCGACCACGCCCCGCGTCCATTCTACCAACTCATGATGTTCCCCTATCCCTCCGCCGAGGGACTGCACGTGGGGAACGTGTTCGCCTTCACGGGGAACGACATCCATGGGCGCTTCCAGCGCATGCAGGGGAACACGGTGTTCGAGCCGATCGGCTTCGATGCCTTCGGCATTCACTCGGAGAACTACGCGCTCAAGGTCGGGCTCAATCCCAAGGAGCTGATCCCGCGCAATATCGAGAACTTCCGCCGGCAACTGCGCGCCATGGGACTCATGGTGGACTGGTCGCACGAGCTGTCCACGACAGATCCCGCGTACTACAAGTGGACGCAGTGGATCTTCCTGCAGCTCATGAATCGCGGGCTGGCGTACAAGAAGACCGCCGCGGTGAACTGGTGCCCGTTCGACAAGACGGTGCTCGCCAACGAGCAGGTAATCAATGGCGCGTGCGAGCGATGCGGGACGCCGGTGGAACAGCGGTCGCTCGAACAATGGTTCTTCCGCATCACCGATTACGCGCCGCGCCTGCTCGCGAATCTTGATACCATGGACTGGTCGGAGAGCACGAAGACGGCGCAGCGGAACTGGATCGGCAAGTCGGAAGGCGCGGAGGTGGTGTTTCAGGGAAGCGGAGCCTGGAGCATCACCGTGTTCACGACGCGGCCCGATACGATCTTCGGCGCGACGTACATGGTGCTGGCGCCGGAGCATCCGCTCGTCGCGCAGATCACCACCGACACGCAGCGCGCCGCCGTGGATGCGTACGTGGCGAGCACGGCGAAGCAGGACGTCGTGTCGCGCAAGGTGGTGGAAAAGGACAAGACGGGCGTGTTCACCGGCGCGTACGCGGTGAATCCCGCAACGGGACAGCAGATCCCGGTGTGGATCGCGGATTATGTGCTCATGGAGTACGGCACTGGCGCGATCATGGCGGTTCCGGGACACGACGAGCGCGACTTCGAGTTCGCGACACGCTTTCATCTCCCCATCGTGCGCGTCGTCGCGCTCCCCGGACAGCGGGCGGACACGCCGCTCCCGGCGCCCGAGGAGGAGACCGCCGAGTGTCGTCTCGTGAACTCGGCGCAGTTCGACGGCATGTCGGTCGCCGAGGGGAAGACCGCAATCATCGCGTGGCTGGCCGGGCGCGGTGCGGCGAAGCCCGTCGTCAACTACAGGCTGCACGACTGGTGCATCTCGCGGCAGCGCTACTGGGGACCACCCATTCCCGTCATCTACTGCGATGCGTGCGGCGTGCAGCAGGTGCCGGAAAAGGATCTGCCGGTGCTGCTCCCGGACATCGACGATTTTCGCCCCGACGACAGCGGCGTGTCGCCGCTCGCGCGACACGAGGAGTGGTATCATGTGCCGTGTCCCGAGTGCGGCAAGACCGCCCGGCGCGAGACTGATGTGTCGGACACGTTCCTGGACAGCGCGTGGTACTTCCTGCGCTATCCGAGCACGGAGTTCGACGATCGTCCTTTCGACAACGCACGTACGGAGAAGTGGCTGCCGGTGAATTCCTACATCGGCGGCAACGAGCACGCGGTGCTGCACCTGCTGTACACGCGCTTCATCACCATGGTGCTGCACGACGCGGGACACCTGCGCTTCGAGGAGCCGTTTCACCGCTTCCGCGCGCACGGCATGATCATTCGCGATGGCGCGAAGATGTCCAAGAGCCGCGGCAACGTGGTGAACCCGGACGAGTACGTGACGCAATGGGGCGCGGATGCGTTTCGCACCTATCTCATGTTTCTCGGTCCGTTCGAGGAGGGTGGTGACTTTCGCGACGCGGGCATCTCGGGCGTCAAGCGATTCCTTGACCGCGTGTGGGCGAGCGCGCACCAGATGCGCGACGACGGTGCGCCCGATGCGGGCGTGATGCGCAAGCTGCACCAGACCATCCGCAAGGTCACGGATGACATTCCGCGCCTGTCCTACAATACGGCGATCGCGGCGATGATGGAGTACGTGAACGTGCTGCGCTCCGGAGAGCGCGTGCCGCATCGCGCGGAGGTGGAACCGCTGGTGCAGCTCGCGGCGCCCTTCACGCCGCACGTCGCCGAGGAGCTGTGGGAGCGCATGGGACACGACACGAGCGTCTTCGACTCCGGCTGGCCCGCGTTCGACGCGGTCTCCGCCACGGAAGATGAGATCGAGATCGGCGTGCAGGTGAACGGGAAGCTGCGCGGCAGCGTGCGCATTGCCCGCGACGCGACCGAGGAGCAGGTACTCTCCGCCGCGCTCGCCGTTCCCACCATCGCGAAGTTCGTGGCGGGCGAGGTGCGGAAGGTGGTCTATGTGAAGGGGAGACTGGTAAGCGTGGTCGCCGGCCGCTGACCGCGCGTGCCGCGGCGAGGCGTTGCTAGCGGCCCAGCGCGTGTGCCACCCAGTCTCCCGCGAAGTAGCCGGCGACCGCGACGCCGAGTCCCACGACAAACATGTCGAACCCCGAGCGGAAGATGCTGCGGCCGGTGAAGATCGAGCGCGCGGCGCCCACGAGGAAGTGGGACAGCATGGCGATCACGAAGGCGAAGATCATCGCGGATTCGCCGCGCGCCACCAGGAACGGGAACACCGGAATGAAGGCGCCCACCGCGGTCGCCACTCCCGTCACCCACCCCTCGCGCAACGGGGACAGGGCCTGCTCGCCGATCTTCAGCTCTTCCTGCACCTGCTCGTCGAGCATGCGGCGCGGGTCCGCCATCACGCCCGTCGCCAGACGGTGTGCTTCGTCGCGCTCCATCCCTTTCGCTTCGTAGATCAGCGCCAGCTCGTCGCGCTCCACCTCCGGCATGAGCTCGATCTCCGTGCGCTCCATGGAGATCTCGTGCTCGTACACCTCGCGCTCGCTCTTCGCGGCGAGGTAGCCGCTCGACCCCATGGAGAGCGCGTCCGCGATGAGACCCGCGACGCCCGCCAGGACGATCGTCTCGTGCGCCTGCGCGGCCGTCGCGCCAATCATGCCGGCCACCAGACCGAAGTTGGCCGTCAGCCCATCGTTGAAGCCGTACACCACGTTGCGCAGGAAGCCGCCGCTCTCGGTGCGATGCCATGGTTCGCCCGTGCGCCCCGCCATTCCGCCCAGCGTGGTGGCGTGCTCGGCGGATTCGCGGGCGAGGATCAGCGCTTCTTCCTTTCCCTCGCCGCCCGCGGGCGTCCCGCGATGCATGTTGAGGTAGCCACGAACTTCGCGTCCCTCCTCGGCCAGCAGCGTGGGGAGGAGCAGGCGCGGTCCAAGGGTGCGGCCAAGAAGGGCCAGCATGCGCGCGCGCGCCGTGGGTCGGAACGGCTGCGGCGGCCGGCCGTTGCGCGTGAGGATCTCGCTCCAGATCGTGACATGGCGGTCCTCGACCTCGGCGAGCCGCAGGTACAGGTCGCGCTTCCTCGGATCGGACTCAGCCGTGGCGAGCTTCCGGTAGAGGAACGCGGCATCGGCCTCGTCCTGCCAGTGATGCTCGAACTCGTCGAGGTCAGGCGCCTTGCCTTCCGGCTCCAGCGTCGCGGTCATGGGCGCAATATCGTCGCGCGGGAAGCGGAACGGGAGGGCGGGGGCAGCCCATGGGGCAGCCCATGGGGCTGCCCCTATGCTGCACCCACGCTACAAAGGGGCAGCCCATGGGGCTGCCCCTGGCACGGGCAACCGTTCCGGCACCCGGGGGTGACACATCACCGAACACTCCCGACACCACCTGGCACCAGAGGCCCAGTCATGAAACCGCTCCACCTCCTCGCTGGCGCTGTCGTGCTTGCCGCGGCGACCGCCCCGCTGCATGCGCAGGACGAAGACAATGGCATCGTACGCGCACGCGACCTCGCGGTCCGCGTCGCGCGCGCGGTCAACGGCGAGGACAGCAATCGCGCCGTCCTCGGCATCAGCACACGCTCCACGGGCAAGCGCGACACGCTCGGTCTGCTCGTCGAGAGCATCACGTCAGGCAGTCCCGCGGAAAAGGCAGGGCTCGAAGAGGGCGATCGCATCGCATCCGTGAATGGCGTCAACCTCAAGCTCGCGCCCGCCGATGCCGGCGCGCCGGAGATGCGCGGCCTCATGACACAGCGGCTGCAGCGCGAGATGAAGAAGGCCAAGCCTGGCGATGAGGTGAAGCTCAACGTGTATGCCGACGGCCAGTACAAGGCCGTGACGGTCAAGACGGAGAGCGCGACGCAACTGGACTCCACGCGGCATACGTCACTCTTCGCGTCGCGGGAGAACCGCGCCGCCGCGGGTCTTGGCCTGGGTGGCGGCGGGAGCGCGCGCGACACGCTTGGACTGCTCGTCGTGTCCGTCGTGAACAATGGGCCCGCGGACAAGGCCGGCATCGGTGAGGGGGACCGCATCCAATCCATCAACGGCGTGGACCTGCGGATTCCCGCGAGCGAAGCGCAGGAGGGTGACCTCCTGGGCGCGAAGGAAGAGCGGTTCAGCCGCGAGATCGGCAAGCTCAAGCCGGGCGACACGGCCGATCTCAAGGTGTATTCCGACGGCTCGGTGAAGGACGTGAAAATCACGCTCGCGAAGTCGTCCGACGTGTATCCCGATCGCGGCATGGGAAACTTCCACTTCGACTTCAACGGTGATGGATCCGCGATGCGCATGGCTCCCATGCCGGCGATGGCGCCGATGCCTCCCATGCCGCCGAGCGTCAACGTCACCCCCCGTGTGCGAACGCGCGTGTTCTCCTTCAGCGACGACGGAGAGCCCGGCATGGCCGAGCGCGCGGATGTCACACGCAATCTCGAGCTGAGCCGCGCGCGCACCGCGAACGACGTGGCGCGGATGAATGCGCAGCTGGCGCGCCGCTACGCGGACATGGCGCGCAACCGGGATATCATGTACACGAGCGCCGCCGCGATGCGCGACGGCATGCGTGGCATGTCGGACGGCCTGGCTGGTTTTCGCGATCTGCGCCTTGCTCCCATGAACGCCGATCTGGCATCGTACTTCGGCAAGGGCTCCGAGCAGGGCATGCTCGTGCTCGACGCGCGCGGTCCCTGGGACGCGCTCAAGCCGGGCGACGTGATTCTCTCCGTGAACGGCACGCCGGTGCGCGAGGGAGACCACTCGTCAATCCAGCTCGACTCCAGTGAGCAGACGAAGTTCGATCTGATCCGGAAGGGGAAGCGGCAGACGATCACCGTGAAGGGAGATCAGGGCGAGAAGTAGCCCCACGGATCAGAACTCGAGCTGCGCCCCCAGCTCCACCACGCGATTCGGTGGGAGCCCATAGAATTGGGTGGCCGAGCGGGCGTTGCGGGCCATGAAGGCGTAGAGCTGCTTGCGCCACCGTGCCATGGGCGTCTTGCCGGTGGGCAGCAGCTGCTCGCGTCCCAGGTAGAATGACGTGTCGCCCGGACGCATCTTGATCCCGGATGGACCGCACGACGCCAGCACGTCGAGCACGTTCGGCGTCTGCATGAAGCCGTAGCTCGCCACCACGCGGAAGAATCCCTCGCCCAGCGGCTCGACATCGGTGCGATGGACCGCGGGCACTTCCGGCACGCTCGCGGTCACGATGGAGAGCAGCACCACCTGTTCGTGCAGCACCTTGTTGTGCTTGAGGTGGTGCAGCAGCACGACCGGCGCGCCGGTGGTGTCCGACGTCATGAAGACGGCCGTCCCGGGGACACGCGGCGGATTCCGGCGGCGCACGTCCTCCAGGAAGAGATCCATCGGCAGACTCTGATCGCGCAGCATGTCGTGCAGCAGCGTGCGGCCACGCTTCCATGTCGTCATGAGCGCGAACACGAGAAGCGCCACGACGATCGGGAACCACCCGCCATGCTCGATCTTCACCGTGTTCGCGATGAGGAACGAGAGGTCAATGATCAGGAAGAACACCAGGAAGGCCAGCGCCTTGGGCCGCGGCCAGTTCCACTGGTGGCGCGAAATGACGTAGAAGAGCAGCGTCGTGATGACCATCGTGCCCGTGACGGCGATGCCATACGCGGCGGCCAGCGCCGAGACCGACTGGAAGCCGATGACGAGCCCGATGCAGCCGACGAGCAGCGCCTTGTTGATCTCCGGGATGTAGATCTGCCCGGCCTCGCGCCGCGACGTGTGCCTGATCGTGACACGCGGCGAGTAACCGAGCTGCATGGCCTGCTGCGTGAGGGAGAACGCGCCGGAGATCAACGCCTGGGACGCGATGATCGCGGCCATCGTCGCGAGCAGCACCATGGGGTAGAGCAGTCCCTGGGGCACGAGCCCGAAGAACGGATTGGCCGCCGCCTTCGGGTCGCGCAGCAGCAGCGCGCCCTGGCCGAAATAGTTGAGCAGCAGGGCGGGGAACACCACGGCGTACCAGGCGAAGCGAATGGGCCGCTTGCCAAAGTGCCCCATGTCCGCGTAGAGCGCCTCGGCGCCGGTCACGCACAGCACCACCGCGCCCAGCAGAAAGAAGCCCGACCAGCCGTTGCGCTCGAAGAAGAGCACGCCGTACCACGGATTGATCGCCCGCAGGATGGCGGGCTCCCGGGCGATTTCGCCGACGCCCAGCGCGGCAATCGCCAGGAACCAGAGCAGCATGACCGGACCGAACACCTTGCCGATGCGATCGGTGCCGTGCTTCTGGAAGAGAAAGAGAACGAAGAGGATGATGACGCTGAGCGGAACCACGATGGGTTCGAAGAGCGGCGTGGCGACCTGCAGTCCTTCAATGGCACCGAGTACGGTGATGGCAGGCGTGATGACACCGTCGCCATAGAGCAGCGCGGCGCCGAAGAGCCCGAGCGCCGCCAGGACCGCTACGGCCGCCTTGTTGGCGTTTTCCCTGAGATTCCGCTGAATGAGGGCGAGGAGCGCGAGTATCCCGCCCTCGCCCTTGTTGTCGGCGTGCAGGATGAAAAAGATGTACTTGACGCTCACGATGAGCGTGAGCGTCCAGACGATGAGCGACAGCACGCCATAGACGTTCTGCATGGTCAGCGTGATGCCGAACTCGGGGTTGAAGCATTCCTGGATCGTGTAGAGCGGACTCGTCCCCAGGTCGCCATACACCACGCCGAGTGCCGTGAGCGAGAGTATCGCGAGTCGCTTGCCGCCAGGATTGTCCTCGACATGAAGCCGGTCAGGCGCTGCATGCTCCGCGAACGCCGCGGCACCCGGCTGAGGAATTTTGGGAGAGGAAGCGGTCAATCGCGCTGGCTCAGCGGTCATACCGGAAAGGAACGAAGTGGCGGCGGCTCGGGGATCGACGACAACCTGACCCGGCCACCGCTCGCGCAGAGCGCGATGAAATCCGGGCCGCGGAGCACGTCCGCGGCCCGGCAGTCGTACCAAGTTAGCTATGGGCGGGGAATAGGGAATGGGCAGGCTACAGGGGGCAAATGGGGCAATGGGCAATGGGGTCAGAGCCGATTGAAATTCAATCGGCTCTGACCCCATGGTTTCCCATTGCTGCCTCCTTCCGTTTCCCTCAGCGACCCGCTTCCTCGATCTCCTTCGCCGCCCGTTCCAGAATCTCCCTGATCTTGCGGACCCGTTCAGGGTCCTTCGCGTGGCGGGGACCAACAGTATACGTGGCGCGGGCCACGTTCTTGAACGCCTGGCTCAGCTCCAGCATGGATTCGCCGAAGAACGCGCCGCCGAAATCGGCGATGCGCTGGAAGATGTCGTCTACCGTTGACCGGTTCTCGGCGAGATATGCCTTCCCGGCGTCGGTGATCTCGTAGATCTTCTTGCCCCCTTCCTCCTGCCGAGCCGTGGCGTAGCCCATGTCTTCCAGCATGGAAAGCGTCGGGTACACGGTACCCGGACTTGGCGAATACGCGCCGCCGAACTTCTCTTCGAGCTCCTTGATGATCTCGTAGCCGTGGCGCGGCTTTTCGTCGAGCAATTGGAGAATGACGTACTTGAGGTCGCCCTGCTCGAACATGCGACCCGAGCGGAACGGTCCACCGCGCCGTCCGCGCGGCCCTCCCCAGAACCATGCGGCGAAGCCCGGGTCGAAGGCGCGTCCAGCGCCGAACCAGGCGGAGCGGAAGCCGTGGCAATCGTGTGTCATGGAACCCTCGCTGCCTACCGTGCGTGAATGGTGTGACGATATAACGCGAACTCGTCGCTAAGATATATCGTACGTCATATCGGCGCAAGGTAGGCAGGATTCGCATTTCCGAGCTGCTGAGCCCGGCGCTCGGCAAGCCGGATCTACTGCTTCACCCACTCCACTTCAATCGACACCTTTACTTCATCTCCCACGACAACGCCGCCCGTCTCCAGGGCCTGGTTCCAGGTCAGACCGAACGCCTCACGGTTCAGCACGGTCGTGGCGCTGAAGCCCAGCCGCTCGCCGCCCCACGGGTCCTTGCCGCGCCCCTCACGCTTCGCGTCCAGCGTCACCGACTGCGTGACGCCGCGAATGGTCAGGTCGCCGGTAACCTTGCCTCGGCCCTCTCCCGTACGCTCCAACCTGGTGCTCTTGAACGTCATGAATGGATAATGCTCGGCGTCAAAAAAATCCGCGGAGCGCAGGTGGGCGTCGCGTTGATCAGCTCGCGTATCCACGCTGGCTATCGCGATACGCACCTCGATATTGCTCCTCGTGGGGTCAGTCTCATCGTATTGCAGCGTTCCCTGCACGTCGGTAAAACGCCCCTTCACGGTCGAGATCATGAGGTGGCGAACCGAGAATCCGACCTCGGAGTGAACCGGGTCGATCTGCCAGGTGGTGATGGGATTCGCTGTGGTTGCGGTGGATGTCGCCATGTGAGTTCTCCGTGTGTGCAAGCGGCGTGAAGTCGCTTTGCGGTACGCCAAATCCGTCAGAGTCCAGCTGTCGTTCCTCTGGCAGCCGACAATTACATTGAGTGACTAACTATATATTTATAAGTACCTATTGTCAAGTAGCTAATTTATGACTAGTTTATATACATGATTGACCAGACGCTAAGTCTATGCCCACGCTTCCATCAGGCTGTCGAATTGATCGGCAGACGCTGGTCGGGAGCCATAATTAACCTGCTTCTGCACGGTAGAGCCCGGTTCGGAGTGCTCCGCAGCGCCATTCCGGACATCAGTGATCGCATGCTCTCCGAGCGGCTTCGCGAGCTGGAGGAGGCGGAAATCATCAACCGCATCGTGGTTCCCGAGTCGCCCGTGCGCGTGGAGTACGAGCTCACCGAGAAGGGACGCGCGCTCGAAGCCCCCATGGCCGCCATCTCCACGTGGGCAGAGAAGTGGGTTGCGATTGACAGCGAGGGTTGAGTTCCGGCCTGCCAGAAGTTCTCCGTTCTGATGTCGATGTCACAGTAATCACCAATGGCGCCGTAGAGCCGGCGTCGTATTCCTGGACGCCCCGCTCTGGGCTCGTGCTCCGGACAGATTCGATGACGCGCGCCGCCCGTCTCACCTGGCTGTCACTCCTCCTCTTCCTTCTCGCTCCCCGCGCCCGCGCACAAGAACCGGTCGACTCGGAGCTCGTCGCGTACATTGCCGGCATCAAGGCCGTGGACAGCCACGCGCACCCCATGCGCCCCATCCCTCCGGGCGCGCCTCCCGATACTGAATACGACGCGTTGCCATTGAGCGGGATTCCGCCTTTCCCGCTCCCCTGGCGACTCCGCGCCGAAAATCCCGAGTGGCGCGCGGCTCAGCACGCGCTCTACGGTGTGAACCTCGCGGACACCGGCGCGTCCTATCGCGCCGCGTTGCTCGGGGCGGTGAGCCGCATCCAGCGTCAGCAGGGCGAGTACTTCCCCGACTGGGTGCTCAATCGCATCGGCACCGACGTGATGCTCGCCAATCGCATCGCACTCGGGCCCGGGCTCGAACCGCCGCGATTCCGATGGGTATCGTTCGTCGACGCGCTCATGCTCCCGCTGGACACGCGCGCCGAGGCGGCGCGCACGCCGGATACTCGGTCGCTGTACCCTCTGGAGGCGACGCTCCTCCGTCGCTACCTCCACGATCTGGGCATCGCGCGACTTCCCCGCACACTGGACGCCTACGTGACGAGCGTGGTCTTTCCTGCACTCCGGCGACAACGTCAGGGTGGGGCGGTCGCCGTGAAGTTCGAGGCGGCGTACCTGCGCCCGCTCGACTTCGACCTTCCCGACACCGCCCGCGCGCGCCGCGTCTACGCCCGCTACGTGGCGGGCGGCACACCCACGCGCGCCGAGTACAAGGCGCTCGAGGACTACCTGTTCCGGGTCATCGCCCGTGAAGCGGGGCGACTGGGGATGGCGGTGCAGATCCACACCACCGAAGGGTTCGGCGGTTTCTACCTTTCGCATGGGAGCGCGCCTCACCTGCTCGAGTCGGCGTTCAACGACTCCACCCTCCGCGGGACGAACTTCATCATCGTGCACGGTGGCTGGCCACTCACGGGAGAGACGCAGTCGCTGCTCTCGAAGCCCAACGTCTACACCGATATCTCCGCGATGGTGCTGTTCGTCGAACCCGGCGAGGTCGCCCGCGTGTTACGCCAGTGGCTCGGCGAGTGGCCGGAGAAGGTGCTATTCGGCACCGATGCGTTCGACAACGGACCGGAGCAGGGGTGGGCCGAGGCCGCGTGGCTCGGCACGACCTCGGCGCGCCGCGCACTCGCCATTGCGCTCACGGGCATGATGCGCGACGGAGAGATCAGTCGTGCCCGCGCCGAGCTGCTGGCCCGCATGGTGATGCGTGAGAACGCGATCGCGGCGTATCATTTGCGATTCTGAGCGGCCAACGGGGGCAGCCCATGGGGCAGCCCATGGGGCTGCCCCATGGGCTGCCCCCGTTGGCCGCTATTGGCCTCGCGCGGCCAGCGACCGCCCCACCATCACCCGTACCATCTCCTTCCGCCAGGACAGGGTGTAATCGGTATTGTCCATGGGCTTCGCGGGGTGGTAGGCGGCGTCGGCGGCGGCGGCGATGCTCGACTCATCCAGGGGCTTGCCGATGAGCGCGTCCGCGGCTTCCGGGATTTCCATGGGAAACGATGCAATCGCGCCGAGCACGATGCGCGCGGCCTTCACGGTGTGGTCGCTCGCGAAGTCCACCCACGTGGCCACGCCGAGCACGGGGAAGTCGAACGAGCCGCGGCGGCGCAGCTTCTGATACGACGCGCGCCAGGAGCCGACCGGTGGCAGCATGTACGACACCAGCATCTCGTCGGGCTCCTTGGTGAGATACCGCATGCCGTCATTGTTGTAGAGCGCGGACGCCGCGATGCGCCGCGCGCCGCGCACACTCGCGAGCGTGACGTGCGCGCCGAGCGCCACCGCCACTGGCGCCCCGTCCGACGACTGCACCGCCCAGCAGCGCGGGCTCGATGGCGCGACCCAGCAGATGGCGCCGTCCTTCTTCATGCAGAAGTCGATCGCCTTGCGCCATTCGTACGACTGATCGTAGTAGTTGCAACGCGTGTCGAGCAGCAGATTCCCGCCGATGGTCCCCATGTTGCGCAGCAGCGGGGTGGACACGAGCGCCGCGGCCTGCGCAACCGCCGGATAGTGTCGCAGGAGGTCCGGATGCGTGGCGACGCGCGTGAGCGTCACCCCCGCGCCAATGCGCATTCCTTCCTCCGGGGTGCCGCTGATCTCCTGCATTTCCTCCACGCGCGCGAGCGAGATCACCACGCGCGGCGTCTGCTGGCGGCGCTTCATGTTGGGATAGAGATCCGTGCCGCCCGCCACGTACGCACCGTCCGCGCCCGCGCGGCTGCGCAGCATCACGGCTTCCTGCACGGAGGTCGGCTCCACGAAGTCGAAGCGCGGCAGCCGCAGCATCAGGTCGCGCCTCCCACTTCGCTGTGCGCGCGGCCATCCTGTTCGCGCCCGTCGCCGCCTTGCGCCGGCGTGAGTATGCGTGCGGCCTCGGGAAACGCATACGCGGGTACGCGCGTCGGGCCATGCCGCCCCTCCTTCCCCTTCATCTTGTCACGCAGCGCGCGCAGCACCGCGTGCGGCGAGCAGGGCACCTCGTCAATGCGCACACCCACCGCGTCGTAGATGGCGTTCGCCACCGCGGGCGGTACGGGCAGCAGCGGGCCCTGTCCCACCTCCTTCGCGCCGAACGGACCTTCGGGATCGGGGT
>Ga0207695_10007585_pt1 | contig 13756 bp, 13 predicted proteins | sample KBSC54metaG_FD_184354 | JGI IMG/M metagenome (GOLD analysis project Ga0207695, IMG submission 184354) | Corn rhizosphere microbial communities from Kellogg Biological Station, Michigan, USA - KBS C5-4 metaG (SPAdes) (version 2) | ecosystem: Host-associated > Plants > Roots > Rhizosphere > Soil...
GATCCGGTCACGTCATTGGGACGATAGGTGGTGCAGCCTTTGCAGCCATCGCGATAGGCGGCCAGATAGACATCCTTGAAAGCGTCGAAGGAAATCGATGCCGGGACATTGATGGTCTTGGAGATGGCGCTGTCGATGAAAGGCTGGGCCGCGGCCTGTACCGCCAGATGATCTTCCGGCGCCAGGGTCTGTGCGTTGACGAAATAATCGGGCAGCGCGGCATCCTCGCCGAAGCGGGCATGGAAGGCGCGCACGGCATAATCTTCGACCGTTTCCTCGCGCTTGCTGCCATCGGGCTGCAGCACCTTGCGGGTATAGCTGAAGGCGAAAACCGGCTCGACGCCGCTGGAGACATTGCCTGCCAGAAGCGAAATCGTGCCGGTGGGCGCGATCGAAGTCAGCAGCGCGTTGCGGATGCCGTGTTGCGCCAGCCGGGCGCGGATATCATCCGGCAAGGCCTGGATATGGGGACGGGCAAGAAATTCCGCCGCGTCGAACAGCGGGAAAGCGCCTTTCTCGCGGGCCAGCTCGATGGAGGCGCGATAGGCGGCGCGGGACATGGCGGAAAGCCAGCTTTGAATCAGCTCCACACTTTTCGGCGAGCCATAACGGGTGCGGCAGAAGATCAGGGCATCGGCCAGGCCGGTGACGCCCAGGCCGATGCGCCGCTTGGCGGTGGCTTCCTGGCGCTGGGCTTCCAACGGAAAGCGCGACACATCGATGGCATTGTCCAGCATGCGCACCGCCGTGGCGGTGAGGTCGGCCAAGGCATCCAGATTGAGATGCGCATCTTCCTCGAAGGGATTGCGCACCAGTTTCGCCAGGTTGATCGATCCCAGCAGGCAGGCGCCATACGGCGGCAAGGGCTGCTCGCCACAGGGATTTGTAGCGCGGATGGTCTCGCAATAGGAGAGGTTATTCTCTTCGTTGATGCGGTCGATGAAGATCACGCCCGGTTCGGCGTAATCATAGGTCGAGCGCATGATGCGGTCCCACAGGGCCCGTGCTTTCAGGGTGCGGTACTGCTTGCCTTCAAACTGCAAATGCCAGTCGGCATCGTTCGCCACCGCCCGCATGAAGGCGTCGCTGACCAGGACCGACAGGTTGAAGTTGGAAAGCTTGCCGGGCGTGCGCTTGGCGTCGATGAAGGTTTCGATGTCGGGATGATCGCAAGCCAAAGTCGCCATCATCGCGCCGCGCCGCGCGCCCGCGCTCATGATGGTGCGGCACATCGCGTCCCACACTTCCATGAAGGAGACGGGTCCCGACGCGTCCGCCGCCACACCGGCCACATGCGCGCCCTTGGGCCGCAAGGTGGAAAAATCATAGCCGATGCCGCCGCCCTGCTGCAGGGTCAGCGCAGCCTCGCGCAAGGCGCTGAAGATGCCATCCATGGAATCGGGGATGGTGCCCATCACGAAACAATTGAAGAGCGTGACGCTGCGGGCGGTTCCTGCGCCGGCCAGGATCCGTCCCGCGGGCAGGAATTTGTAATCCTTCAGCGCCGAGGCGAAGGACCCCGCCACGGCGATGCGCCGCTCCGGCGCTTCGGCCATGGCAAGGCTGGCGGCAACCCGCGCCCAGCTGTCCGCCACATCGCGGTCCAGCGGCGTGCCGTCAGCCGCCTTGAAGCGGTATTTCATGTCCCAGATCTGGTGGGAAAATTCGCTCATCACGTCTCTAAAAATCACAAAGGCGCAGATTGTGCCACTCCGAGATGGACCGGCGCTTAATATGGGGTGGCCGGCGCTTTTTTGAAGGCGGCCGGTCTGTCGTAAGATGCTGTATTTATTGATTATTTCTTGACGGCGGCGCGCTGTTTTTCCACATGCAGGCGGTAGAAATGGGGCAGCATCCCCAGAAAGCCTTTCTTGGCCCGCGCCGCCATCAAGAGGCGATAGAGATGCAGAACAATGCGCCGGACCGTGGGAAGGTCTTGGGACGCTGCGGCCGGCAGATATTCATTGATGAGGGCGCGGGGCGTGTTGGCGGTCAGATACACCGCCACGCCCTTCGATACCTGATCGGCGACATATTCGGCGACGCCCGGACGCGTCACCGCGTCTTCGCCGCCCACGATCAGGAATTGCATGCCATGCCCTGCCGGCCGATAGGCTTCGGGAAGATCGGCCTGGGCGACCTGCACAATCATGATGCCGCTGAGATCGGGCCGCCAGTCTTCGCCCAATTCGGGAAAGAGTCGCCAGCCGCAGAGAAATTGGCGGCAGATGGGAAAGCGCGTGGCATAGATCCCGCAGCCTTTTTCCGTGAGGTGCGAACAGGGCGTCTGGGCTTTCTTCTGCAGCTCCGGCGTATCGATGGGCAGCTCGATGCAGCAAAGATTGCAGGCGCCGCAGCTTTTGGACGGGGGATCGGTGCGGTGTTTCATGGCTGCCGCTGCTCCATGATGGCGCGCATCCGGTCCACCTGGGCACGATATAGCGCCCAAAGGCGGCCAAGCCCCTTGCCCGTGCCTGCCGGCTTGAGCCGGTCATGCACCTGATTGAGGACACGCATCACGCCGTCCAGATCGTCCGCCACCCCTTCCAGCTGCTCGTTGATCTGAATACGTGGGGTCATCACCGAAAGGAATAAAGCGGTGCGGCGCTTCAGCATGGCGGCGGCCAAGCGCCCCAGGCGGGGCGTGATCGCTTTCTTGGCGTCCGAAATCACAAAAACCCAGCCGGGACCGGCGGCCCGATAGGTTTTTGGAATCTGCGCTTCGGGGAGCGGCAACAGCATCACCCCGCTCAAGTCCGGCCGCCAGGATGCATCCAGTTCCGGCATCAGCCGCCAGCCGCACAAGAAGCTGCGGCAAACCGCAGGACGGCTCTCATAAATGCCGCAGCCTTTTGTCACCAGATGCGGGCAAGGAATTTGCGCATCCTTGCGCAGCTGCGGTGTTTTGATTTTCAGCGCCACACAACAGACCTGGCAGGGACCGCAGGTTTTTTCCGCGCCGCTCATGTGCGCAGCATCCGGTTGGTGGTGTCTTCTATGCGCTGCTCCAACAATGCCATGAATTCGCGACGCTTCAGGCCGGGCGGAATGGCTTCGAGAAATTCCAGGCTGATGGTGCCCGGATGCTTGGTGAAGCCTTGCCAGTAGCATCCCGAATCCAGCGCTGCCGGCACGCAGGCCACGCCCAACAATCCATAAAGTCCGGCGACGCCTGGCTTGTAATCCGGCGGTGCGCCCGGCTTCTTGCGGGTGCCTTCCGGGAAAATCAGGATCGGCCGTCCCTCGGCCAGAACCTGCTGGGCTGCATGGGTCATCCGCCGCAAGGCATCGGCGCCCGCGCCCCGGTCGATGGGGATGGCCGCGGCTTTGCCCAGATACCAGCCGTAAAATGGAATGCGCAGCAATTCACGCTTGAGCACGATGCCCGGATCGTCCAGCGCCAGATAGAGCGCCAAGGTGTCCCACATGCTCATATGCTTGGAGGCCACCAGCACGCCGCCTTGCGGCACCTTGCCGATGCGGCGCTCGTCAATTCCGGCAAAGACGCGAAGCCCCCATAGGCTCGCACGCGCCCATTGCCGCGCCATCCGCACTGTGGCTTTGCGGGGCGCTGCCAGGAGCGGCAGGAAAATGATCGCCATCACCAAAGTGAGGATCACAAACCACGCCATGAACAGGGCCGAGCGCAGGAAGGTCATGCCTTGGCCATGCTGGTTGTCACAAGAGTGGCCAGATATTTCACATATTCGCGATGCAGCAGGAAAATGGTGCGCGGATAGCGCCACCATCCGGACAGATCGATGCGGCCCTGGTCCACCGGATAAGGAACCAGAGTCACATCCGGCATGGCGGTGGAGAATTCCCGAAGCGAGCGCGGCATATGATAGCGCGCGGTGACCAGGATCACGCGGTGAAAGCCGTGGCGCCGGGTCCAGCCCGCAGCCTCCTGGGCGTTGCCCCGCGTGTCTTCCGCCGAATAACCCACATCGGCGCAGCAATCGAACCGCGGCCCACCATGAACCAGGCGCTTCAGGGTTTTCTTGGTGGTGGTCACATCCACGCCGCTGATCAGAAGCCGCTTGCCGACGCCGCCCTCGAACAGATCGTCCGCGCGGTCCAGCCGCGTGCCGCCGCCAGTCAGGACCACGATGCCGTCGGCCTTGGGTATGTTTTGAGGCGTCATCGGCAACAGCGAGACGAACAGCACAAAGCTTGCCGTATAAGCCAGCGCCACCAGCACCATCGCCGTGAAAAAGCCGCGTATCATGCCCTGAAACTTAGTAGATGGCGCGCCGTTTTTATAGCCGCCTCCCAATCAGCCGCCACACCAATCCCGATTGTGAGGCGGCCTCGACGTCGCATTGCCGCGCTTTCAATATATGGCTCGCACCACCGAGAGCACGGATATGCGCGCCGTCGCCCAGGCGATCAGCGCGGTCGCGACGGGGACCAGCAAGAGCCAGGGCATTTCCGACCAGGCCAGGGTGAGCGGTGGCAGAAACGGCACCGCATCGACACCGAACCGTTCCAGCCCGCCCGCGCCCAGGAACAGAAGCGCCGCAAAGAGCGTGCCGAGCAGGGCCGCAAACAGCGCCGACGTGAAATAATGCCATTCCACCGTGCGGGCGATGAAGCTGGCGCGCGCGCCCATCTGATGCAGTAGCGCCACCATTTCGTGATGCGCTTCCAGGCCCGCACGGGTGGCGAAAGAAACGGCCGCGGCGGTCGCGCCGGCAATCAGCAGCAATATTCCGTACGCGGAATAGCGCACCGTATCGGCGATGCCGCTGAGCCGGGTGATCCAGCGGCTGTGATCATCCAAGGTGGCATGCGGTGCCGCCTGTTTCAGCTTTGCCACCAATGCCGGCACGTCCACATCCTCACCCGGGGTGATCGAGGCATCGATCAGGCGGGGCAGGGGAATGTCGCTGGTGATGCCATTCTGGCCCACCCAGGGCGCCACCAGGGCATTGAGTTCGGCATCGGACAAAGGCGCGGCGTGTGCGATCCCGGGCGTGGCGCGCAACAGGCGCACGGTTGCGGCGGTCTCCCGGTCCAGCACGGTCTTGGCATTGTCACTGTCGGGTGGGACCACCTGCACTGTCAATTTGGCGGCAAGACCATGGCTCCAGCCTTCCGTGGTGCGGTCCGCAATCAGCGAGGCGCCCAGCGCCAGCGCCGCCAGGAAGGCCATCACGGCAATGACGAAATCGAGTGGCGCGGCGCCGCGGTCGCGGGGAAGAACGGCATTCATCTCTTTCATGAGGCGGCACCGGCGCGCAGTTCCACCAGCTTGCCGTCCACCAGCCGCATCTCGCGGGCCCGGGTGGATTCGATCAGGGCCCGGTCATGGGTGGCGATCAGGACGGTGGTGCCCAGCCGGTTCAATTCCCCGAACAGGCGGATCAGGCGCGCGCCCATTTCCGGATCGACATTGCCGGTGGGCTCGTCGGCGATCAGAAGATCGGGCCGCGCCACCACGGCGCGGGCAATAGCCAGGCGCTGCTGTTCGCCGCCGGACAAGGTGGGCGGACGGGCCGACATCCGGTCGCCCAGTCCCACCCAGGACATCAATTCCTTTACGTCATGGGCGTATTCGGTGTCTCGCCCTCCCGCCAACTTGAGCGGCAGCGCGACATTGTCATAGGCCGAAAGATGATCCAGCAGCCGGAAATCCTGAAACACCACACCGATGCGGCGGCGAAGCGGCGGCAAGTCGCGGCGCCGCGCGGTGGCAAGTTCCTGGCCGAACAGGGTGATGAGACCCCGGGACGGCGGCTCGGCGAGATACATCAGCTTCAGCAAGGTGGTCTTGCCCGCGCCGGAAAGGCCGGTGAGGAAGGTGAAGGAGCCACCCTCCAATTCGAAGCTGACATCGCGCAGCACTTCGGGCCCCGTGCCATAGCGCATGCCAACATTTTCAAAGCGAACCATGCGGGGACCATAGCGTCGGGATGCCTTGCGGTCATCCGGTGTGCCCCCTATTTTCGACCGCGAAACGCCGATCAGACCGCATGATTCTCACCTGTCCCGCTTGCGCCACGCGTTACCAGGCTGATGAGGCGAAATTCCCGCCTTTGGGCCGCCAGGTCCGCTGCGCCAAATGCGGACATGTCTGGCATCAGCCGGGGCCGGTGGCCGCGCCCGAAAGCGATGTGGTGCCGGCGCCCGCTCCCTCGCAGGCTGCAGAGCCGTCCGGCTCGCGCACTCGGGCCTTTGCACCTTCGGTCGCCATGCCGGAAGAGCAGGGCGAACCCCTGGCCCGGGGGGCGATGCTGGCCGTGATCGCGGGCTGGGTTGCCCTGATCGCGCTGATCGCCGCGATCGGCTATGCGGCGATGCGCTATCGCCAGGAAATCGCGGTGATATGGCCCCAATCGGCCGGGGTCTATTCGGCGATGGGCATCAAGCTCAATCCGCAGGGCATCGATTTCACCAAGGTGGATTACCGCCGGGAGAGTGAGGACGGACAGACCGTGCTGGTCGTCACCGGCAATATCGTCAATGCCGGTTCGCGTGAATTGTCTGTGCCGCAGAATGTCCGCGTTACCTTGAGCGACGACAAGAATCACGAAATCTATCATTGGAATTTCACGCCCAATGTGCAGACCCTGAAGCCGGGCCAGTCGTCTCCGTTCCTCACCCGGCTTTCCGCGCCGCCCGCGGCTGCCCGCCATCTGGAAGTCCGGTTCACATCGCATGACTGATCGCATGACTGGCCGCATTGGGTCCGAGATTCTGTTCAGCAGCGAAGAAATAGCGGCGCGGGTGAGCGAACTGGCGCGGGAAATCGCCCAGGCACCGCAGCGGCCCGATGTCGCCATGCCCATCCTGGTGGGTGGTTTCGTGTTCGCCGCCGATCTGGTGCGGGCGCTTTCCAACGAAGGCGTCGATCTGGCGGTCGAGATGCTGTGGCTGCGCTCCTATGGCGACAAGCGGGTGGCGAGCGCGATTTCCATGATCGCGGGCCCCTCCGACCAGATTGCCGGGCGCCATGTGCTGGTGATCGATGGCGTGCTGGATGTGGGGCGCACCGTCAAGAAAGCGGTGTCCCTGATCGAAGCGGCAGGCGCGGCCAGCGTGCGGGTGGTAGCCCTGCTGGACAAGCAGCGCGCCGACCGGGTGGCCGAGGCCGATCATGTCGGCTTTCAGATCGGCGATGATTTTGTGATCGGCTATGGCATGGACGATGCCGGGCAGTATCGGTCTTTGCCGTATATTGGTCGTGCAGGCTGACCTGAACCGGTGCCCACTTCAGGGGCCTGCACTCTGTATTGGTCGCGTGTAATCAGAATTCGCGCAGCAGCCGGTCGATATAATCCAGCTCCTGGGGTGGGCGGCCACGTTCGCCGGCCCGGCGGCGCAGCTCCTGCAGGATGTCGCGCGCCCGTGCCAGATCATTGGCATCCGGAATTTTGACGCCATTGCCCGGACCAACCGGCCCGCGGCCGAGCGGATCTTCCTGACCCTGTTGCCCCGCCAGGTCGCTGCCTTGCATCTGCTTGGCCAAAGCATCGGCGCCCGCACGCATTTCGGCCAACGCATTCTCCTGCGCATTGCGGGCATTGGAAAGATCGTGGCCGTTCAAGGATCGTTGCGCCTGCTCCATCGCCTGACCGGCCTTGCCCAAACCATCACCCAACTTGCCCAGCTTCTGCATCGAGCGGCCCAGTTTCTGGCGCAGATCGTCCTGCTGTTTCGCAAGGCCCTGCGCGCCGCCATCCTTGGGATCGCCCTTGCCCTGCTGTTGACGCATGGTCTTGTCCATCAAGGCGCGCTGCTCGCCCATCAGGTCGCCATATTCCTGAATCGCCTGATTGAGCTCGGTGTTCTGCTGGCCGCTGCCTTTGCCGTTCCCGCTCTGGGCCATGCGCATATTTTCCAGCATGCTTTGCAGCGCCGCCAGCATCTGCGCCGCCTGTTCGCGGTTGCCGCTGGCCGATAATTGCTGGATCGCCTGCATCAGCTTCTGCAAGTCATTAAAGCCCAACACTTTGGCATTGGGATCGTTGGGCTGAGGTTTCTGCGCGCTCTTGCCGGCATTTTCCTGCATCGCCTGCAGGTAGCGCTGCATGGCCTGATTGTAGCGCTGCAAAAGCTGGTCGATCACCTGCTGGGGCGCGTGCGCCGCCATCGCCGCCGTGATCAGGGCCTGCAATTCGCGCAGATTGTTGGCCGCCTCCAGGATTCCTTTCTGCTCGATCGCCATCGCGGTCTGCCAGAGAAGATTTTCGACATGGGTGATGTCTTCCGGCGTATGCGCGGCGCGGATGCCCCAATAGGCGGCGCGGATCGCGGTATAGACGCCGCGCTGGTCGGCGTAGAATTTTTCGGGCGCGATGGTCAACGCGTTCAGCATGTCGGCGACGCCACGCCGGGCTTCACGCGTTTCGCTGGTCGCCAGCGCCTGGCGCTGCTCGATCAGGGCGCGGGCAAGCGGATCGGTGAAGACCCGTTCGGGCAGCCGGAAGGTGATGGTTTTGCTGACGCCGGTTTGGCCCGCACCGTCGCGCGCTTCCAGCTGCGCATCCACCATCAGCCCGGCGTAGGGATGACCGGAAAGATCCGAATAGCTGGTCTGGGTCACCGATTTGGCGGGCGCCAGGGGAAGATCCAGCGCGATGGGCGCGCCTGGTTTTCCATGCGGGCGGATCACCACCTTGGCCGATGTGACGGCGTAATCGTCGGTGGCCTTGAAAGCGAATTTGACGGCGCCGCGCTCGCTCACCGATGGCGTGGCGGTGAACGCAATTACCGGCACGGCGTCCGGGATGACATGCAGATTCCACTGGCCGATGCGATGGCCGCTGGCCTGCACGCGCACCCTTCCGTCCTGCATCAGTTTGGCCGTGGTGGCATATTCGCCGACTTCGCCGGTGAAGCGGGGCGGATTGGTGCCGCCGATGGTCACGCCCGGCGCGTGATCGGCGCCGTGAACGCGCAGATTGAGGGTCGAGCCCGCCGGAACCGAAATCAGGCGCTGTTCGCCCGCGGGCAGATAGATCGGCGCAATGCCGGTATAGGGCGGCGGGTCCACCCAAGCGTCCAGGCCGATGCCGGCGGCGGCGCCGCTTTCAAATGCGCCGGCCAGACGGGTGCGCCATTCACCGCGCGCCACGATCAGACTGGCCGCCAGAAGCACCAGCAGCACCAGATGCAGGCGGCGCGGATCGCGGGCGTCGAAATCCGGGTTCGGCCAACCGATCTTCAGATTGTCCGGCAGAGCGCGGGCGCGGTGATGGGTCCATAATTCCAGCGCCAGAGAATCGGTCTCGCCTGCCATCAGCCGGTCATCGGCTTCAGAAATGGGCCGGTGGACCAGGGCATTGTCGCGCTCCAGCCGCCGGGCGCAGTCCTGCCAGCTGGGCCAATGGAAATCGCGAAAGCCGTTTTCCAGCGCAAGGCCGGTGGCCGTGATGGCCGCGGCCAGGATCAGCGATTGCAGGATCCAGGGAATGACAGTGAACAGGCCGAACAGGGCTGCGGCGAAATAAAGCCCGATCGCGCCGATGGCGGGCCACAAGGCGGGCACCACCCGCTCCACCAGAAGCACGAATCCCGCCATGCGGATGCGGCGGCCGAGCCGCACATCCTGCCGGGCCCGGGTGTCAGCCGGCCAGCCAGTCGGGGATATGGTCTTGGGCGATGAGCTGCTCATGGGTCAGTCTGGGCCGAACAATGGCCCATTCCGAGCCCTTGACCAAGACCTCCGGCGCGGGCGGACGGGCGTTGTAGGAGGACGCCATCACCGCGCCATAGGCACCGGCCGATTGAATGGCCACAAGATCCCCGGGTTTCAGTTCCGGCAATGCCCGCCCGGCAGCGAAAAGATCAGATGTTTCACAGACCGGACCCACCACATCATATTTGATCCGCTCGGCGCCCGGTTGGGGTTCCCGGAGTGGAACGATCTCGTGATGGGAATCGTACAGCGCCGGGCGGATCAGGTCGTTCATCCCCGCATCCACGATCAGAAAGGTCTTGGCGTCGCCCCGCTTCACATAAATCACCCGCGTCACCAGCACGCCCGCATTGGCGGCAATCAGACGCCCGGGCTCGAAGATCAGGCGGCAGTTCAGGTCTTTCGTCACCCGCGTGACCATCGCGCCATAGGCCGCCGGATCCGGTGGCGGCTGATTGTCTTCGATATAGGGCACGCCCAAACCGCCGCCCAGATCCAGGCGGGTGATGGTATGGCCATCGCCGCGCAAGGTGACGACCAATTCGCCCACGCGGCGGAACGCGGCTTCGAACGGTTCGAGATCCGTGATCTGGCTGCCGATGTGAACATCGACGCCGACAATTTCGATGCCCTTCAGTTTGGCGGCCTCGGCATAGGCTTCGCGCGCGTGAATAAAGGGAATGCCGAATTTGGTTTCCGAGGTGCCGGTGGTGATCTTGGCGTGGGTCTTGGCATCGACATCGGGGTTGATGCGCAAGGTGACGGACGCGCGCTTGGACATGGACAATGCCAGCGCGTTCAAAGCTTCCAGCTCCGGCTCGCTTTCCACATTGAATTGGAAGATGCCTTCTTCCAAGGCCAGGCGCATTTCCTCAGGCGTTTTGCCCACCCCGGAAAACACGATCTTGTCGGCGGCGATGCCTGCGGCGCGGGCTTTCTTCAATTCACCGCCCGACACCACATCGGCGCCCGCGCCCAGCTTGGCCAAGGTTTTGAGAACGCCCAGATTGCCATTGGCCTTAACCGAAAAGGCGACCAGCGAGTCCTTGGGCAGGGCTTCGGCAAAGACCTTGTAATGGCGTTCCAGCGTGGCGCTGGAATAGCAGTAAAAAGGCGTGCCGACTTTTTCGGCGAGATGGTCGAGTGCGACCTCCTCTGCCGACAGCATGCCGTTCTTATAAGAAAAGAAATTCATCTTCGGTCAGCGGCCAATCGGATAGGGCGGGCGCGACGGATCGGGCTGATTGCGCGGCGTGGTGGTGCCGTCCGGCTTGGCCAGCTCGTTCTTGACGCCGCAAGACGCGGCCAGCAGCGATAGCATCGCGATCAGCAATATTTTTTTCATCTCAGCTTCTCTTTCCAGAGCCGAATCTGTTCCTTCACTCGCATCGGCGCGGTACCGCCCAGGCTCATGCGGGAATTGACCGAAGCTTCCAGCGACAGGACATCGAATACCTTGTCGGTGATGGCCGGCTCGATCCTCTGCATCTCCGCCAGCGGCAGCTTGTCGAGCGTGAGGCCCAATTCCTCGGCACGTTTGACGATGCTGCCGGAAATGTGGTGCGCCTCGCGGAACGGCTTTTTCAAAACACGCACCACCCAATCCGCCAGGTCGGTGGCGGTGGTGAAGCCTGGCTCGGCGGCGGCGCGCATCTTGGCCGTGTCGGCGGTCAAGTCGGCCACCATCGCCGCCATCGCGGCGAGGGAAAGTTCGATCGTATCCGCCGCGTCGAACACCCGCTCCTTGTCCTCCTGCATGTCGGAGTTGAAGGTCAGCATCAGACCTTTGACCATGGTCGCCACCGAGACGAAATCGCCCAGCACACGGCCGGTCTTGCCCCGGATCAGTTCGGCCGCGTCGGGATTGCGTTTCTGCGGCATGATGGAAGAGCCGGTGGTGAAGGCGTCCGACAATTTCACAAAGCCGAAGGCCGGCATCGACCATTGCACCAATTCGCCCGCCAGCCGCGACAGGTTGACGGCGCAGATGGCGGACGCCGCCAGATATTCCAGGGCAAAATCGCGGGCCGAGATGGCGTCCATCGAATTGCGCATTGGCCGGGCGAAGCCTAGGCCCATGGCGGTCACGTCGCGGTCGATGGGAAACGAAGTGCCCGCCAGCGCGGCGGCGCCCAAGGGCGATTCATTCAATCGCTTGCGTGCATCCTCGAAACGACCCCGGTCGCGCGCGAACATTTCCACATAGGCCATCAGGTGATGGCCGAAGGTGACCGGCTGCGCCGGCTGCATATGGGTGTAGCCGGGCATGATGCTGGCGGCGTGGGTTTCGGCCTGGCTCAAGAGGGCGCGGCTAAGCTCCAGAAGGCCGCGGTCGGCCCGTTCGCAGGCGGAACGCACCCAGAGCCGGAAATCCGTCACCACCTGGTCGTTGCGCGAACGGGCCGTGTGCAACCGTCCCGCGACGGGGCCGATGATTTCGGTCAGCCGGGCTTCGATATTGAGGTGAATGTCTTCCAGCTCGCGCTTGAAGACGAACCGGCCTTCGGCGATTTCGGTTTCGATCTGGTCCAGGCCCTGCAGGATCGCCCCGGCGTCTTCCTTGGGGATGATCCCTTCGGAGGCCAGCATGCGCACATGGGCCTTGGAACCGGCCAAGTCTTCGCCCGCCATCCGCTTGTCGAAATCTATGGAGGGGGTAATCTCCCTCATGATCGCGGCGGGACCGGTTTCGAACCGCCCGCCCCACATTTTATTCGCTGTCATCGCTATGCCCGAGGCTTCATGAAGAACCGCGTCCTGCCTGTTAAAGCCGCCGTCCTTTTGGTCCTGGGCGTTCTATATGGGATCGCGCCTGTCCACGCAAAGCCCGCCATGCCCGCCCCGCTGACGGCGGAATCCAAGGCGCCGCCGGTGCCCAAGGCGGTGTTTGTGGACGCGACCGGGGGCAAGCACAGCATCGGCGATTTCAAGGGCAAGTATGTGCTGGTCAACCTCTGGGCCACCTGGTGCGCGCCCTGCGTCAAGGAGCTGCCGTCCCTGGTCAATCTGCAAAAGGCCGTGCCGGGCCTGAAGGTGCTGGCGGTCGATGTGGGTCATGACACGCCGCAAAAGGCCGCCGCCTTCCTCAAGGACCATAAGGCGGACGCGCTGGGCGTCTATGTCGATACCGAGCTGGCGCTGCTGCACGCCTTCGGCGCCTATGGCCTGCCGACGACCGTCTTGATCGATCCCAGCGGCAAGGAAGTGGCGAAAGCGCAGGGTCCCGCCGAGTGGAATGCGCCGGAGTTCGTGGCTTATTTCAAGAGCCTTGCGAGCAGCTAGATAACTGCTCAGGTCCGGCGCGAGAGATTTTGGCCGATGGCCGGGAGCGTCGCGCGGAGCGTGCGTTAGCACGTGAGCACGCGCGACGCCGCCAGCGGTCAAAAGATCCGCGCCCTTATCTAGTCGGAACGGGGTGTTCGCCGCGATAGTCGTAGAATCCCCGGCCGGTCTTTTTGCCCAGCCAGCCGGCTTCGACATATTTCACTAGCAGCGGGCACGGTCGGTATTTGGAATCGGCCAAGCCTTCGTACAGGACCTGCATCACCGCCAGGCAGGTATCCAGGCCGATGAAATCGGCAAGCTGCAGCGGGCCCATGGGATGATTGGCGCCCAGCCGCATCGCGGTGTCGATGGCGTCGACATTGCCCACGCCTTCATACAGCGTATAGACCGCTTCATTGATCATCGGCAGCAGGATGCGATTGACGATGAAGGCGGGGAAATCTTCCGCATAGGCGGCGGTCTTGCCCACATGCTTGACGATGTCGAGGGCGGCCTGGAAGGTCGCATCATCAGTGGCGATGCCGCGGATCACTTCCACCAGCTGCATCACCGGAACCGGATTCATGAAATGGATGCCGATGAAGCGCTCCGGCCGGTCGGTGGACGCGGCCAGCCGCGTCACGGAAATGGACGAGGTGTTGGTGGCCAGCATCGCGGTGGGTGAAAGCCGAGGGCACAGGTCCTGGTACAGCTTCTTCTTGGTGGTCTCGTCTTCGGTCGCCGCTTCGATCACCAGTTCGCGGTCCTTCAGATCGTCCATCGACTGGGTGGTGCGGATGCGCGCCAGCGCGGGCTTGATCGCCTCTTCCCTGATCACGCCCTTGGCGG
>Ga0207695_10007590_pt1 | contig 13750 bp, 11 predicted proteins | sample KBSC54metaG_FD_184354 | JGI IMG/M metagenome (GOLD analysis project Ga0207695, IMG submission 184354) | Corn rhizosphere microbial communities from Kellogg Biological Station, Michigan, USA - KBS C5-4 metaG (SPAdes) (version 2) | ecosystem: Host-associated > Plants > Roots > Rhizosphere > Soil...
CGGGCGGATTGCGTTGATCGCTTCTGCCGCCGGCGGCATGGATATCGAGGAAGTCGCCGCCAAGACGCCTGAGAAGATTCTCACCGTCAATGTGCACCCGTCGGCCGGACTGCAGCCCTACCAGGCGCGCCAGGTGGCCTTCGGCTTGGGATTCAAGGGACCGCAGATCGCTGAATTCCAGGCGATCGCCATGGCGCTCTACAAGTTATACCTGGAGAGCGATGCCAGCCTGGTGGAGGTCAACCCGTTGATCGTCACCAAGTCCGGCTCGCTCGTGGCGCTGGATGCGAAGATTAACATCGATGCGAATGCGGTGTTCCGGCATCCGGACCTGGCGAAGCTGCGCGATCCGAGCCAGGAAGATCCGATGGAGCGTCAGGCCAGCGAGCACGACCTGAACTATGTGTCGCTCGATGGCGATATCGCTTGCATGGTGAACGGCGCGGGATTGGCCATGGCGACCATGGACCTGATCAAGCTCCACGGCGGCCAACCAGCCAACTTCCTGGACGTGGGCGGTGGCGCCACCAGCGAGCGGGTGACGGCGGCGTTCCAGCTCATTCTCTCGAACCCGAAAGTGAAGGCAGTGCTGGTGAATATCTTCGGCGGCATCGTCCGCTGTGATCTCATCGCCGACGGCGTCATCAACGCCGTGCAAAACGTTGGAGTGAAAGTGCCCGTGGTCGTGCGTCTCGAGGGCACGAATGCCGACAAGGCGCGCGAGACCCTGGCCCAGAGCGGCCTCACCATCACTCCCGCTTCCGATCTGACAGACGCCGCGCGCAAGGTCGTCGCGCTGGCCAAGGGTTGAACGAATGAGCATTCTGGTTAACAAGAACACCCGTGTCATTTGCCAGGGATTTACCGGCAAGCAGGGCACTTTCCACTCCGAGCAGGCCCTGGCGTACGGCACGAAGCTGGTGGGCGGTGTAACCCCCGGACGCGGCGGCCAGACCCACCTGGGCTTGCCGGTGTTCGATACCGTGGCGGACGCGGTTCGTGAGACCGGGGCCACGGCGAGCATGATTTACGTGCCCGCCGCCGGGGCCGCGGATTCGATTCTCGAAGCCGCCGATGCGGGCGTGGAGTTGGTGGTTTGCATTACCGAAGGCGTGCCGGTGAACGACATGGTGCGCGTGAAGTCGGTGCTGGCGACCTCGGGCACCCGACTGGTGGGCCCGAATTGTCCCGGGGTGATCACGCCGGAGGAATGCAAGATCGGCATCATGCCGGGCTTCATCCACAAGAAAGGTGCGGTGGGCATTGTGTCGCGCTCGGGCACGCTGACCTACGAGGCGGTGTTCCAGACAACCAACATCGGCCTGGGTCAGAGCACCTGTGTCGGTATCGGCGGTGACCCGGTGCGCGGCATGAACTTCATTGACGTGCTGGAGGAGTTCGAGCGCGACCCGCGGACCGAGGGCATCATCCTGGTGGGCGAGATTGGCGGTAGCGACGAGGAGGCAGCCGCTGACTTCATTCACAAGTACGTGACCAAGCCTGTGGTGGCTTACATCGCGGGAGTCACTGCTCCTCCGGGCAAGCGCATGGGCCATGCGGGCGCCATCGTCGCCGGCGGAAAGGGCACGGCCGCTGACAAGTACGAAGCGTTCGAGCGCGCGGGCGTGCGGACGGTGAAGTCGCCCGCGGAATTGGGAAGCGCCATGAACGAGCTTCTGAAGAAGCGTCGGGCAAAGGCGGCTGCCAAGGCGCAGCGCCTGGTGAGTAGGGTCGAGTTTGAGGTCGAGGAGCCTGCGCCCGTGCGCCGGGCGGCCGCTTCGGCTAAGGGGAAGGTCAAGGTGAAATCGGCCCCAGCGCCTGCCAAGTCGGCCAAAAAGAAAGCTGTTGCCAAGACCAAGGTAGCGGTCAAGAAAAAAGCTAAGGCTAAGCCCAAGTCAAAAGCGACAGGGCGCAAACGCCGCTAAGTCGTGAAAGAATAGGTCCAGGGGGTAACTTGAAAAGTGACCCCCTCGAGGACTCATGAGCGACTCTTTCAAAATCGCACTCGCACAGCTCAACCTCCTGGTTGGCGATGTGCACGGCAACGCGACCAAAGCCATCACGGCCACGCGTCGCGCGCGGGCGGAGCTCGGGGCGGACCTGGTCCTGTTTCCTGAGCTCACCTTGTCAGGCTATCCGCCTGAGGATCTGCTGTTCCATCGCGGCTTCCGGCGGCAGATCGAGATGGGCCTGGAGCGCGTACGCCAGGAGACCCAGGACGCCAGCGTGGTCATCGGCTTCCCGGAATACACGCGCGCCGGTATCTATAACTCGGCGGCCCTCATTACGGGCGGCGCCACCGCGGCCATCCACCGCAAGGCTGAGCTGCCCAACTACAAGGTTTTTGACGAGAAGCGCTACTTCCAGCCGGGGGCGCAGCCCACGGTCGTGGAGCTGCAGGGCTTTCGAGTCGGCATGCTCGTCTGCGAGGACATCTGGGAGCCGGAGTCGACTCAACTCGCCCGCTCCGCCGGCGCGGAGCTGTTGGTGGTCATCAACGCCTCGCCCTACGAATTGCACAAACAACGCGAGCGGGAGGATATCGCCCGCATCCGTGCCCGTGACGTGGGCTTGCCGCTCGCCTATGTGAACATGATGGGCGGCCAGGATGAGTTGATTTTCGAAGGCAACTCGTTCGTCATGGATGCCGATGGCCGCGTGGTCATGCGGGCGCCGGCCTACGAGGAAGGGGTTTACCCGGCCGAATTCGTGCGCCAGGGGCGCGGCAAGGTCGTGCCCAAGCCGGGACCGATTGCGCCCGAGTTGAGTGATGAGGCGAGCGTGTACGGCGCGCTGGTGCTCGGCGTGCGCGACTACGTCAACAAGCACGGATTTCCCGGTGTTGTGATGGGTTTGTCGGGAGGAGTGGATTCCGCGCTGACACTGGCCATCGCGGTCGACGCCCTCGGGGCGGATCGTGTGCATGCCGTCATGATGCCGTCGCGTTATACCTCCGAGATGAGTCTGAAGGACGCGGAGGAGCAGGCGCGCATGCTCGACGTGAAGTACAGCATGCTCTCGATCGAGAACATGTTCGAGGCGACGCTCGCGACCTTGAAGGATGAGTTTGCCGGTCGGCCGCCGGATGCCACCGAAGAGAACATCCAGTCGCGCTGTCGCATGCTGCTGCTCATGGGCATTTCCAACAAGACCGGGAAAATGCTGCTCACGACGGGCAACAAGAGCGAGATGGCGGTGGGCTACGCCACGCTCTACGGCGACATGGCGGGCGGCTTCGCGCCCATCAAGGACTGCAGCAAGATGCTGGTCTACCGCCTGGTCGCCTACCGGAACTCACTGGGACGGGTCATTCCGCAGCGGGTCATCGACCGCCCGCCGTCGGCCGAGCTGCGTCCCGACCAGAAGGACTCCGATTCGCTGCCGCCGTATGACGTCCTGGATGCGATTCTCGAGGCCTTCATTGAGGAAGACCTGTCGGTCGATGAGCTCGAGGCGCGGGGCTTCGACCGTAACGTCGTGTGCCGGGTGCTCGACCTGGTGAAGCGGAATGAGTACAAGCGCCGGCAGGCGCCGCCCGGAGTGCGGGTGAGCCGTCGCGCCTTTGGGCGCGACTGGCGGTATCCGATTACGAACGGGTATCGTCGATAATTCAGTGAAGGTAGGGGCAGGCCGTAGGCCTGCTTACCACACTTGCCACCACTTGCGCTTGATGTCGGCGGTGACCTGGCGGATCTCGCCGGGGTAGTTGGCGTGGTACATCTCCTTCGCCTTGTCCGCCAGTGGCTGGAGGTTCAGGTGCTCGTAGCCCTCCACCATGATGGCTAACGCGTCCTGTACCGCCGGGGCACCGTCGTAGTCATCGACGCAGCCCTTCGCTCTCTGGACCGCGGCGACGTAAGCACCGCGCTTCATGTAGTAACGCGCGACGTAGACCTCGTAGGCCGCAAGGCGGTTGCGGAGGTAAATCATGCGTTGGAGCGCGTCGTGGGCGTACTCGCTCTTCGGATACTGCTCGACGATGGTTCGGAACGCTGCGAAGGACTTGCGCGCCGTGCTCGGTGGGCGCTGCGCGAGGTCCACGCGGAAGAGTTTCTCCAGCGCGTTTGGCGGGCGCTCGAAATCGACCAGGCCCTTGATGTAGTAGGCATAGTCGATACGCGGGTGAGTCGGGTTCTCGCGGATGAACGAGTCGGCCGCGTCTGTCGCGGATTCCTTCTCGCCCGCACGGTAATATACGTAGATCAGATCCAGTCGCGCCTGGCGAGCCTGGTCGGTGAACGGAAAGCGCGCGGTGAGCTGCTCATACGTCTTGATGGCAGTACCGTAATCGTACGAGTCCATGGCCTTGTGGGCCTTCTTGTAGAGGACTTCGGGACTGGACTGCTTTAACTCACGGTTTTTGTGCGAGCAGCCCCCGGTGAGGGCCGCGAGCAAAACCATACACAGTGCGACAACGGTGCCGCGCACCGCACGACCGGACAGGGACATTAAGAAGGGCCTTTATCTTTGGCAATGCGCCGTGTAATTCGGGGGAGTATAGCGAATCCCCAGCCTGCACTTCGGACCGACGCGCAGGGGGAGGAGTTCCGTAGCGCGCCGGCTAAGGAGACGCGTACGCATATTCTGGCGCTGCCCCTGGAGCTCGCGGGCATGCGGCTCGATCAGGCTTTGGCCAAGGCGCTCCCGCAGTATTCCCGCGCCCGGCTGCAGAGCTGGATCGAGGCGGGGGCAATCCAGGTCGACGGTCGGCGCCTCAGGGGCAAAGACAAGGTGCTGGGCGGCGAGCGGGTCCTCATCGAGGCTGAGCTCGAGGCGGACGATCAGGTTGCCGCCGAGGAGATTCCGCTCGAGATTGTGTTCCAGGATCGGGCGCTGTTCGTGATCAACAAGCCGCCAGGCATGGTGGTTCATCCAGGCGCCGGAAACGCTCGCCACACGCTGCAGAACGCGCTTCTGGCGCTCGATCCTCAGTTGGCCGTCGTGCCGCGAGCGGGCCTGGTCCATCGGCTCGATAAGGACACCAGCGGTTTGCTGGTCGTAGCGCGAACGCCCGAGGTGCATACGGCCCTGGTTGCTGCTCTGGCCGAGCGCGATGTCGGGCGTCACTACATCGCTTTATGCAACGGTGTGATGACGGGCGGCGGAACGATCGATGAGCCGATCGGACGCCATCGGAGCCAACGGACAAAGATGGCTGTGCGTGCGGACGGACGGCCTTCCGTTACCCACTACCGGTTGATGAAACGCTTTCGCGCTCACACTTTGTTGCAAGTGCGGTTGGAGAGTGGTCGCACGCATCAGATTCGCGTGCACCTGGCGCACATCGGATATCCCGTCGTGGGTGACCCGGTCTACGGGGGGCGACGCCGGGTCCCTGGGGGCTCGAGCCCTGTCGTGATCGCGGCGCTCGATCAGTTCAAACGTCAGGCGTTGCATGCCGCGCGGCTGAAACTGACGCATCCCCTGACGGGGAAGGAAGTCGAGTGGGAGGCGCCGCTGCCGGCGGATATGGCGCACCTGGTGAAGGTGCTGGAGGCGGATGAGCGTGGGGAGTGAGTGGGTGATTGAGCCTCAGTGGCCAGCGCCCGCGCGTGTGCGTGCGGCGTTTACGTTGCGCGGGGGTGGGATGAGCGTGGCGCCTTATGACTCGCTCAACCTGGGGACGCACGTTGGGGATGCCGCCGCGGCGGTTCGGGAGAACCGGCGCCGGGTGCGGGAGCGGTTGGGGTTGCCGGGGGAGCCGGTTTGGTTGCAGCAGGTGCATGGGACCGGGGTGGTGGATATCGATTCGCTTGGCGTGCGTGGTGCGGCGGTGGGCGGAGCCGCGCGCGGGGCGTTGGATGCCGCGGCGTCGGGTGCGTCAGGCGCGGATGCCGCGCCGCCTGAGGCGGACGCTGCGGTGACACGGACGCCGGGGCGGGTGTGCGTGATTCAGGTCGCTGACTGCATGCCGGTGTTGTTTGCGGCTCGCGATGGCTCGGCCGTGGGGGCGGCGCACGCGGGCTGGCGTGGGTTGGCGGGCGGTGTGTTGGAACAGACTGTTGCGAAGCTGGGGGTTCCTGCGGCACAGTTGGTGGCTTGGCTCGGCCCCACTATCGGCCAGAAGAATTTTGAGGTCGGTGACGACGTTCGCGCCGCCTTCATGAAAGATGACGCGGGCGCGGCGGCGGCCTTCGAGGCTAACTCGCGTGGTCGTTGGCAGTGCGATTTATATGTGCTCGCACGGCGTCGGCTCGCGACGCTGGGTGTTGGTGACGTGTCCGGCGGCGGCTGGTGTACGTATGCCGATGCGTCGCGGTTCTTCTCGTTCCGGCGTGATGGGCAGTGTGGCCGTATGGCGGCGTTGATTTGGATGGAAGCGTAACTCCTTGCCCCTGCTCGTTTGGATCATTCTGTTCACCGCCGTTGGCGGGATCGCCAGCGCTGCATTCGCCGGCGTGTTTTTGTTGCTGCCCGAAGCGACGGGTCGGCGGCTGTTGCCGCACTTCGTCAGCTATGCGACGGGCGCGCTGTTAGGTGCGGCGTTGCTGGCATTGCTGCCCGACGCGGTGGAGGGTGTTGGGCCGGCCGGGGCGCACAGTATCGGTGTGGCGATGGTGGCGGGGTTGGGAATTTTCTTCGTCATCGAGAAGTTTGTGTTGTGGTGGCATACCCATGCGAATGGGGATGAGCATCGGCATGCGCATGGGCACGGTGCACATGCGCACGCGGGTGGGCCGGACGGTGCGCACGAGCACGGACATACGCACGGTGCCGCTCACGCGCATGACCACGGGCACCACCACACGCACGATCACGGGCGTGATGCGGCGTCGGGGGTGCTCGTCATCATTGGCGACAGTGTCCACAACGTCTTGGACGGCGTGCTGATCGCCGCCGCCTTTTTGACGAGCTTCTCCTTGGGCCTGGTGACCACGTTCGCCGTGGCCGCGCATGAGATTCCCCATCGCGTCGGGGATTTCGCCATCCTGGTCCATTCGGGGATGTCGCGTGGCCGTGCCCTGGTGATGAACATGGCCACCGGCCTCACGTCGATCGTCGGTGGCATCGCTGCGTACTTCGGGCTGCAGCGGACGGTGGGCGCGCTTCCCTACGCGCTGGCGCTGGCGGCGGCGGGATTCCTGTACATCGCGGTCGCGGGTCTCATCCCGGGCCTGCATCGCCGGGCCGACCCTCGGACCAGCCTGGCTCAAGTCCTGCTCATGGGATTAGGGATTGCCACTATTGCCTGGGCGGAGAGCTTGGCGCATCACTAGCGCGGGGGCCAGGAGCCTGTCGGACCCAGATCGCCAGCGGTGGCCGATACCAACGCGTTGGTGGATTACCACAAAGCTCTTGAACCCTTTGGCCTTTGCCCCCAAAAAAGCGGGCAACCACCTACCCCTTTCGGGTCTCCCCTTATGCGACAGGACAAACTCACCAGCCAGTTCCAGCAGGCTTTGGGCGATGCCCAATCGTTGGCCCTGGGCCGCGATCATCAGTTCATGGAGCCGGCGCACGTCATGCTGGCCTTGCTCGAAGCTCAAGGCGGCTCGGTACGGCCGCTGCTCCTCAAAGCCGGCGCGGACGTGAACAAGCTGCGCTCGGAGCTGGGCTCTTCCCTGGAGCGCCTCGCGAAAGTCGAGGGTACGCCGGGCGAGATCCACGTCTCGAATGACCTCAACAAGCTGCTCAACATCACGGACAAGCTCGCGCAACAGCGCGGCGATCAGTTCATCGCCAGCGAGCTGTTTGTGCTGGCGGCCTTCGAGGACCGCACCCTCGCGCGTCTTTTCAAAGACGCCGGCGTCATCAAGGGCGCGGTGGAGAAGGCTATCGAGGAAATGCGCGGTGGCGAGAAAGTGAGCGATGCCAACGCCGAGGGCAGCCGCCAGGCGCTCGAGAAGTACACCGTCGATCTGACGGCGCGCGCCTCCTCCGGCAAGCTCGATCCGGTGATCGGCCGCGACGACGAGATCCGTCGCACCATCCAGGTTCTGCAGCGTCGCACGAAGAACAACCCGGTGCTCATCGGTGAGCCCGGCGTCGGTAAGACCGCGATCGTGGAAGGCCTGGCACAACGGATCATCAACAACGAGGTGCCCGAAGGCTTGAAGAACAAGCGCATTCTGGCGCTCGACATGGGCGCCCTGATCGCGGGCGCGAAATTCCGTGGTGAGTTCGAGGAGCGCCTGAAGGCGGTGCTGAACGATCTCGCCAAGCAGGAAGGCCAGGTCATTCTGTTCATCGACGAGTTGCACACCATGGTGGGCGCCGGCAAGGCCGAAGGCGCCATGGACGCGGGCAACATGTTGAAGCCGGCACTCGCCCGCGGCGAGCTGCATTGTGTCGGCGCGACCACGCTCGATGAGTACCGCAAGTACATCGAGAAGGACGCCGCCCTCGAGCGGCGCTTCCAGAAAGTGCTGGTCGATGAGCCCTCGGTGGAGGACACCATTGCGATTCTGCGCGGTTTGCAGGAGCGCTATGAAGTTCACCACGGTGTTGACATCACCGACCCCGCGATTGTTGCCGCGGCGACCCTGTCGCATCGCTACATCACCGACCGGCAGCTCCCGGATAAGGCCATTGACCTCATTGACGAGGCAGCGGCGCGCATCCGTATGGAAATCGACTCCAAGCCCGAGTCGCTCGACCGTCTCGAGCGCCGCATCATCCAGTTGAAGATCGAGCAGGAGGCCATGAAGAAGGAGACGGACGAGGCCTCACGCAAGCGGCTGGCCACTCTGCAGGAAACCCTGCGGGGATTGGAGAAGGAATACTCGGACCTGGAGGAAATCTGGAAGTCGGAAAAGGCTTCTTTGCAGGGCGCGGCTCAAATCCGCGAGGAGATGGATCGCGTCCGTGTGGAAATCGATTCCGCCAAACGCGCGGGTAACCTCGGCCGCGTCGCGGAGCTGCAGTACGGGCGCTTGCCCGAGCTCGAGAAGCGTCTCCAACAGGCGTTGGCCGCGGAGGCCAAGACGCCGCAGTTGGTTCGCAACAAGGTGACCGACGAGGAAATCGCCGAAGTGGTTTCCAAGTCCACGGGTATTCCGGTCTCGAAAATGCTCGAGGGCGAGAAAGAGAAGCTGCTCCACATGGAGGAGGCGTTAGCCAAGCGTGTGGTCGGGCAGGACGAGGCGTTGCGCATTGTGTCGAACGCTATCCGGCGCTCGCGCGCGGGGCTTTCTGATCCGCGGCGTCCGAACGGGTCGTTCCTGTTCCTCGGTCCCACGGGTGTGGGTAAGACGGAGCTCGCCAAGGCGTTGGCCGAATTCCTGTTCGATACCGAAGAGGCCATGGTCCGCATCGACATGTCGGAATTCATGGAGCGTCATTCGGTGGCGCGTCTGATCGGCGCCCCGCCGGGGTACGTCGGTTATGACGAGGGCGGCTATCTCACCGAGGCGGTCCGGCGGCGTCCCTATGCCGTGATTCTGCTCGACGAGGTCGAGAAGGCTCACCAGGACGTGTTCAACGTCCTGTTGCAGGTGTTGGATGACGGTCGGTTGACCGACGGGCAGGGGCGCACGGTCGATTTCCGCAACACCGTGATCATCATGACTTCGAACCTGGGCTCGCAGGTCATTCAAGAGAATGCGGGTGAGAAGAACTACACCCGCATGAAGTCCGCCGTGATGGAAATCGTGCAGCAGAGCTTCCGGCCGGAGTTCATCAACCGCATCGATGACATCGTGGTGTTCCATCCCCTGGGCGGCGAGCAGATTCGTGCCATCGTGGACATCCAGCTCGTGTACCTGCGCAAGCGTCTGCAGGAGCGGGACATGGATCTGGTGCTCGACGATGCGGCGCGCGACGTGATCGGCGAGGCGGGCTTCGACCCCGTGTACGGCGCACGGCCGCTGAAGCGGGCGATCCAGCAGCAGATCGAGAATCCGCTGGCGCAGAAGATCCTGCAGGGCGGGTTCTCACCCGGAGATCGGATCAAGGTGGGGGCGCACGAGGGTCACCTGACTTTCAGCAAGATCCACTGAGTCGGGGGCCCCGCGCCCCCCGCCTCAACAAACGCTCACGCAAATGCCGGTTTGGACGGCATAATTCGTTATTGTCGTCCCACCCCTGAAATCGAAAACAACCATGCCGTTCTACGAATACGAGTGCCAGAGCTGCAAGTTCTACACTGAGTTGATGCAGAAGATTTCCGATCCGCCGCTGGAGAAATGCCCGTCGTGCGGCAAGAAAACCATGCAGAAGCTCATCTCCGCGCCAGTCTTCCGCCTCAAAGGCAGCGGCTGGTACGAGACCGACTTCAAGGGTGACAACGAGAACAAGCGCAATCTCGCCGGGGCCGAGAAGGAGGAGTCCAAATCGGAGGACTCGTCCGGGTCGAGCACCCAGGCGGATAGCAAGGACGACTCCAAGTCCAAGGCTCCCGCGGAGACCAAGGCCCCTGCGGAGACCAGGACCCCCGTGGTGGCGACGAAGAGCGCCAGGGGCTCCGGTAGCTCCAGCTCCAGTGGCAAGTCCTCGTCCTCGGGGCGGTCCGCAGCGGCCTCCAAGGGCAGCAGCAAGGCCAAGGGGAAGCCCGCCGTCGCAACCGCTAACCGCAGTGGCGGCAGCCGTACGGCCAGCAAGCCGAAGGCGAAAGTGAAAGCGAAAGGGAAGTCGGGGAAAGGCCGGCGCTGAGGTCATCACCGGTGAGCCCAACTTCAAGCGACGTGAGTCTGGAGGCGAAGCCCGCGACAGGGGGTAAGCGCTGGTCCTTGCGCCGCTATCTGATTGCCGGGGTGCTGGTGTGGCTCCCCATACTCGCTACGATCTGGGTGGTCAGCTTCATGCTGCACATCATGGATCGGACGCTGCTGCTCCTGCCCCAGGCCTACCGGCCCGAGAACCTGGTGGGATTCGCCCTGCCCGGCCTGGGAGCCGTGTTTGCCTTGATCGTGCTGCTGTTGACCGGACTCCTGGTCACGAACCTCATCGGTCGCCGCCTGGTGATCTGGGGTGAGGAGGTACTGAATCGCATTCCGGTGGTGCGCTCGGTTTACGGTGGGGTGAAGAGCTTCGCCGAGAGCGTGTTCTCGCAGTCGAACTCCTTCCGCAAAGTGGTGATGATCGAGTACCCGCGCGTGGGGACCTGGAGCATCGGGTTCATGACCGCGGAGAACGTCCCGGAGGTTTCCGAGCGGACCGGCGAGCCACACGCCTGCGTGTATTTGTCGGCCGCCTTGAACGCTACCGCCGGATATCTCGTCGTGGTGCCGAGGCGCCAGATCGTCGAGCTCGACATGAGTGTGGATGCGGCGATGAAGATGATCATCACTTGCGGGGTGGTGGTGCCGGCAGCGCCCGTCGAGAAAGTCCCGCGGTTGAGGGAGACGGTGGGCTGATACCGATCGCGGGTCGAGCAGTCCCAGGGACTGGGGCCGTCGACCTGACGGGTGCCGGCCGGGCCAGAGCGAACTACAACTACTGGTTGTACCCGTCACCCGGGCTCCGTAACATCCCGCGCCCTATGCGTTCACATTACTGCGGTCAGGTAAACGAGAAGCTCATCGGGACGGAAGTCACGGTGGCTGGATGGGTCCATCGGCGGCGCGATCACGGCGGCGTCATCTTCATCGATCTGCGCGATCGGGAAGGGTTGCTGCAGATCGTTTTCGATCCCGATGCGGCCAGGATGTTCGAAGAAGCCGGCAAACTCCGTAACGAGTTCGTCATCAAGGTGCGCGGCCTGGTGCGGGCGCGGCCGGCGGGAACGGAGAACGCGAACCTGGGCTCGGGCAAGGTGGAGCTGCTCGCGCGGGAGCTGGAGCTGCTGAACCGCTCCGAGCCCTTGCCCTTCCAGCTCGACGAGACGGTGGGCGAGGAGGTTCGCCTCAAGTATCGCTATCTGGACCTGCGGCGTGAGGTGATGAGCCAGCGCCTGCGTCTGCGCCATCGCATTACGCGTTCCATGCGCGGCTTTCTCGACTCGAACGGCTTCATTGATCTCGAGACGCCCATGCTGGGCAAGACGACGCCCGAGGGCGCTCGTGACTACCTGGTGCCGAGCCGGACGCACGCGGGGAAGTTTTTTGCGCTTCCACAGTCACCGCAGATCTACAAGCAGCTTCTGATGATCTCGGGCTTCGATCGCTACTACCAGATCGTGCGTTGCTTCCGCGACGAGGATCTGCGTGCCGACCGTCAGCCGGAGTTCACCCAGCTCGATATCGAGACCTCCTTCCTCGGTCAGAACGACATCATGGGGCTCATGGAAGGCCTGGTGCGGCACTTCTTCAAGGAAGTGTTGAATGTCGAGCTGCCGAACCCGCTGCCACGTATGACGTATGCCGAAGCCATGCGGCGTTACGCTTCCGACAAGCCGGATCTGCGCATTCCGCTCGAGCTGGTCGACGTGGCGGACCTGGTCGCCGATTGCGACTTCAAGGTGTTCGCGGGTCCCGCGAAAGATCCGCGCGGTCGTGTGGCGGCGTTGCGCGTGCCGGGCGGAAACGCCATGCCACGCTCGCAGATCGACGACTACACGGCGTTCGTGGGGCGTTATGGCGCCAAGGGCCTGGCCTACATCAAGGTCAACGAGCGGGCCAAGGGTAAGGACGGGCTGCAGTCGCCCATTGTGAAGTTCCTGAGCGATGCGGCGGTGGCCGGCTTGTTGGAGCGCACGGGCGCGCAGGACGGCGACCTGATTTTCTTCGGTGCCGACAGTGCGAAAGTTGTGAACGACGCGCTCGGCGCACTGCGCCTGAAGGTCGGTCAGGATCTGAAGATGGTGCAGGAAGGCTGGCGGCCGTTGTGGGTCGTGGACTTCCCGATGTTCGAGTGGGATCCGGACAGCAAGCGCTGGGCGGCGATGCATCACCCGTTCACTTCGCCGGTGAACGACGATCCGGCCGCGCTGAGCTCGGACCCGGAGAAGGCGATCGCGAAAGCCTACGACATGGTGTTGAACGGCTCGGAGATCGGCGGCGGCTCGGTGCGTATCCATCGGCAGGAGATGCAGTCGACCGTGTTCACGCTGCTCGGTATCGACGCCGAGGAGGCGCAGCGGAAGTTCGGCTTCCTGTTGGATGCCCTGAAGTTCGGAGCGCCCCCGCACGGCGGAATCGCGTTCGGCCTGGATCGGCTGTCCATGTTGATGGCCGGGGCGGACAGCATTCGTGAGGTGATTGCTTTCCCGAAGACGCAGACGGCGGCCGATCCGATGACGGAAGCGCCGACGGAAGCCAGCGAGGCGCAGTTACGCGAGTTGCATATTCGCGTAAGAGTGCCCCAGGCGACCTAGCCCACATCACTTGAAGAACGTGCCTGCCAGGCAGAACGCCTGGCAGGCATGCCTCGCTCCGACCGCAGGGCTCTAGTCAACGGTCTGGATATCAGCACCAACCATAGCCGCGCTCGCGATCGCGGCTATGGACGCCGCGTTGATATTCAACGTTCCATTGATCCACGTGATGTTGTAGTTAGCGTCGCTGAGGCCACCCGGAACGATGCTGTAGCTGCCCACATTCACGGCGCCTTGAGAGGTGCCTCCGTAGGTCAGCGTGCCCGAGAGAACAGCGGACGTCTCACCGTTGACGAGACCGGTGTAAGTGACGCCATTGCCACCGCTGAATGCGGCTCCGTCATATGTCTTGGTCGCGCCGTTGGCTGTGATCCTCAAAGTAGCTTGTGCGATATTGGCAGTCAGACCGGTCGGCTCGACCAGGACCGGTCGGACCGCACGGGTAGCACTGGTTCCGTGGGCGGGTCGACGAGCACGGCGAGGGTCTTGTCGATCAGGACGGGCAGGTCCTCGGTCGAGACGACGGCGTCGATGACGCCCTTCTCGGCGAGGTTCTCG
>Ga0207695_10007592_pt1 | contig 13749 bp, 15 predicted proteins | sample KBSC54metaG_FD_184354 | JGI IMG/M metagenome (GOLD analysis project Ga0207695, IMG submission 184354) | Corn rhizosphere microbial communities from Kellogg Biological Station, Michigan, USA - KBS C5-4 metaG (SPAdes) (version 2) | ecosystem: Host-associated > Plants > Roots > Rhizosphere > Soil...
CATGGCCCGCCCCCACGACCGCGCTCGCGCGCGATCCGGCCTGTGGCGCGCGCCCCGGAGACATTCATGTCCAAACGCATGCTCATAGACGCCAACCACCCGGAAGAAACTCGCGTGGTGGTTCTCGACGGATCCAAGGTCGAGGAATTTGATTTCGAGGCCGCAAGCAAGCGGCCGCTCAAGGGCAATATCTATCTCGCCAAAGTGACCCGCGTGGAGCCGTCGCTCCAGGCCGCCTTTGTCGAATATGGCGGCAACCGTCAGGGTTTCCTCGCTTTTTCGGAAATCCATCCGGATTATTACCAGATTCCCATCGCCGACCGGCAGGCGCTTCTGGCCGAGCAGGAGGCAGACGCTCGCCGCCGCCAGGAAGACGATATCGAAAGCTTCGAAATCGGCGCCAAGCGCGAAAGCGATGGCGATGATGAGGAAGACGTCGCCGAAGACCTCGCCGAGGAAGGCGAAGACGTCGCCCCCGTGATGCTGGACGCTGCCAGCATCGAATTGCCTCAGGATACCGACGAGGTTGCGCCCGGCGCGGCGGAAGAACCGGCCGCCAATGGCGAGGGCCAAGAAGACGACCATGACGAGGTTTTCGTCAATCACGGCGGCGCCGCAATCGACCATGAGGAGGACTATGCCCTCCCCGCCAAGTCGGACGCTGCCCAGGCCGTGATCGCCGATTACGGTCAGGATTCTGAAATCGCCGCAGCGGAAGCCGCCGAGGAAAATGAAGGCGAGATCGAGCCGGTCAGCGCGGCTGACGTCTCGGCGGACGCCGATGTCGCGGCTGAAGAAGCGGCCGAAGAAAATGAAGGGGCCATCGAGCCGGTCGAGGGCGAGCCCGCCGCCGACAGCGAAGGCGGCGAAAAGAAACTTCAGATGCAGCGGCCGCCCCAGAAATGGATGCGGCGCCGGCATTATAAGATTCAAGAAGTTATCAAACGCCGCCAGATCATCCTGGTGCAGGTGGTCAAGGAAGAGCGCGGCAACAAAGGCGCGGCTCTCACCACTTATCTCTCGTTGGCCGGTCGTTATTGCGTCTTGATGCCCAATACACCACGCGGCGGCGGCATTTCCCGCAAGATCACCAACGCCGCCGACAGGAAGCGGCTGAAATCCGCCGCCCAGGGCCTGGAACTGCCCGAAGGCATGGGGCTGATCATCCGCACCGCGGGCGAGAACCGCACCAAGATCGAGATCAGGCGTGACTATGAATATCTGATGCGGTTGTGGGACACGATCCGCGAGCGGACGCTGAACTCCAACGCGCCCGCCTGCGTCTATGAGGAAGGCGACCTGATCAAACGCGCCATCCGCGATCTCTACAACAAGGATGTCAAGGATCTGGTGGTGGAAGGCGAATCCGGCTTCCGCAACGCCAAGGACTTCATGCGCATGCTGATGCCGGCGCAGGTCCGCAATGTCCATCAGTACAAGGACACGGTGCCGCTGTTCCAGCGCCTGCACATCGAGCAGCAGCTGGACGCCATGTTCTCCTCCACCGTGACCTTGCGGTCGGGCGGCTATATCGTGATCAATCAGACCGAAGCCTTGGTCTCCATCGACGTCAATTCCGGCCGCGCCACTCGCGAACATTCCATCGAGGAGACGGCGCGCAAGACCAATCTGGAAGCTGCCGACGAGATTGGCCGCCAGCTGCGCCTGCGCGACCTGGCAGGCCTGATCGTGATCGACTTTATCGACATGGAAGAAGGCCGCAACGACCGCGAAGTCGAGAAGAGACTGCGCGATGCGGTCAAGAATGACCGCGCCCGTGTCCAGATCGGCAAGATCAGTCAGTTCGGCTTGATGGAAATGTCCCGTCAGCGCCTCAGGGCCGGCGTGGTCGCCTCTTCCACTGTCATCTGCCCGCATTGCGGCGGTGCCGGCATTGTCCGCTCGGTCGAGTCCACGGCCCTGCGCGTGTTGCGCGCCTTGGAAGAAGAAGGTGAGAAGAGCCGCGCCAGCGCCGTGACTGTGAAGGTCGCCAATGATGTGGCGATCTACACTTTGAACCAGAAGCGCCGCGAGCTTGCCCGCATCGAGACCGAATACGGCATGGAGGTCTCCTTTGAGCCCAAAGAAGGCTTGATGGCGGGCCATTTCGAACTCGACCGCACTCGCACCCGCGATCCGGAAGACCGGCCCCGCAGCCACGCGGTTTCCATCGAGGCAGGTTTCGTGCCTTCCGACGAACCGGAAGACGAAGTGGTCATCGACGAGGAAGACGAGGAAGAAATCGAAGAAGCCGCGGGGAGCGCTGCCGAAAGCGAGAGCGAGACGGCCGATGCCCCGCAGCAACCGCGCGACGGTGACGGTAGTCGCCGGCGCCGCCGGCGCCGTGGCGGACGCGGCCGCAACCGGGACCGCCAGGGCCGTCCCGAGGGTGGCGAAAGCGAAACGCACGCGCCTGCAGCCGAGGCGGGCGACAATGCGACCGGTCTCACGGCCAGCGAAGCGGAGGATGGTGCGGACTCAGACCAAGGCGAGACCCAGGCCGGACAGCAGGCCAATGGTCAGAGCGGACCGGCCGGCGAAGCCGGACGCCGTCGCCGCAGACGCCGCGGCCGTCGCGGCGGCCGCAATCGCGATCGTGACGATCGCGGCCCGGAGCATCCCGAAGGCCAGCCCAATCCGCCGGCCTATGCCGTGGATGCCGACCGCTTCGGCGCGCCGGACGAGATCGACACCACGCCGGCGCCGGTCGCGCATGGTTCGGCCCACACGCCGGGCGCACCTTCGACACCGGTCTGGTCTTTGCAGGATGATATTCCCGACACCACGCCCAGGAACGAGCCAGGCAATGAGCCCGCCAAACCCAAGAAAAAAGGTTGGTGGCAACGGGCATTTTCCGGCGAGGAATAGAAGCTGAGTTCAGGCTTTCTCGCGCATCTCCATGCCATCGAGATCCTGCACCCAGTCCAGCGCCGAGCGGCACCAGATTTGACGCACCGGCTTTAATTCGGCCCGCTCCGCGATGGCGCCGGTGCGCAGATTGAAAGCCTTGGGTTCCTTCACATCCGAGGCGTAGATCGGCGTGCCGCACGTGGCGCAGAAAGCCTGCGCCCGCGCATTGCCGCTTTCCGCCGTCTTCACATAGATCTTGGGCACACCACTCAGAATATGAAAATCGCCCGCCTTAGCGGGAACGCTGATGCGGTAGGCGGTGCCGGTGAGAATCTGGCAATCCGTGCAATGACAGATGCTGACCTGGCCGGGATCGATTTCGGCTTCGTAACGCAGTTCACCACAATGGCATTGTCCATGTATCTTCATGCGTGCCTCTTCACGGCATCACTGATCGGTCGCGGCGCCCAGCCCGTGGCCGCCAGGATCGGAGAGCGCCACACAGGCATTCTGACACGCGATGACATTCACCGTCACCATGGGAGCCGCGCCGGTGGAGCGCAGATCGGCGGGCCTGCCCAGCTCACGGCCGGAAGCCAGTTTCAAAAGCGCATAGGCGATCGCCGCAGTGCCGTTCGGGCCGCCTGCGCCCGCGCCCGCCAACGCGACGCGGCCATTGCCATCGCGCGCGATCAGAGGCGCGAGGAAAGCGCCCGCAATCCCCGCCGGCGCCGAAGGGGCGTTGGCCAGAAGGATTCCGGAATTGCCCGCGCTGTGGGCCGCGCCGAAAGCGCCGTTCATGGTCACCGCGCAAGTCACCGCTTGTCCGTTTTTATCGACGACGGCAAAGCCGGTGCCGCCCAGGTCCGGCGGCAAGGCGGTAATACCGAAACTTGCCAAGCTCTGGCGCACGCCGGCCACGACCGCGCTCTCGGGATCGCGCTCACGCGCGGCGTTGGCGAATACCGACGCTGTGAAGGCGCCCGCACCGGTCGCGCCATTGGGGATGGCGACGGCAAGCCCGCCCTGCGTCATCACACGCGGTGCGGTGATCGTGGTGCGGTAATCGGAAAGATCGGCGGCAGAAATGGCGCCACCCTGCGAGGCGGAATAGCGGATCACTTGGTCCGCCACCGCGCCGGTATAGAATCCATCCGCGCCGGAAAGCCGGATCGCGGCCAAAGACTGAGAAAGCGCATCATTGCTCACCACCGTGCCTTCCGGCTTGGGGTTGCCATTCTCGCCCAGAAATTCCGCCGCCAACGAAGCGTCCAGCCGGATGGCATTCTGCGCACTGACAAGACGTGCCGACAGAGCGTGGCTGATGGGAAAGCCCGCCGCCGCATAGGACTCACCGCCCGACACGGCACGCTGCCAGGGAAGAATGCCGAATGCCGTCTGCAGATCGTAGAAGCCGCGCACGGCGCCAGGCACGGCATAAGCGCCGCCAGCCCGGGCAGCACGGGGCAGGAAATCGAATTCGCGAACCCCTTTTGCCGGATCGGCGACGATGCAGATGCCGCCGCCGCCCAGCCCCGCCGCCACTGGATAGGTGGCCGCCATAGCGAAGAACATGGCTGTGGCCGCATCGGCGGCGCTGCCGCCTTGATTCAGGATGGCGGTACCGGTCTTGACCGCGAAAGGCTCATCGCCCACCGCAAGTCCGCTGGATTGCGCGGACACCGAATTGGAGCCCAATCCCAGCGTGGAATCGACCGTGCTGCCAATGTCGGATCCCAGCGAACAGCCGGCCACAAGAGCCGCCATGGGCAGGACAAAAAAAGCGGGAAAGCGTGAAACGGGCATAAAAGTCTCGTAATCCGAAAATTAAGCGAAGCCCGGTTATGCCGGAACGGCGCCGATGGGGCAACGCAGAGGATTTGACCTTATCCCCAGGCCCTCCTAGTTTCGGCGCGAACGGGGGTTCATGGAGGCTGTCATCGTGCCGCGTTTCGACCCTGTTCCAAGGCGCCCCACTCCAAGGCATCTGGCTACTGGCAAGGGACGCCGTCTGGCCTTTTTCGCGGGCTTTATCCTTTCCGCGCTCTTCTTCTTCGCCGGCCTCGGCGCCACGCCGGCTTTCGCGCAAAGCATCTCGCTCCTGCGCGACACCGAAACAGAAGACATGCTGAAGAGCTATGAGACGCCATTGGCCAAAGCCGCGGGCCTGGATCCAGTGCCCCGCGTATGGCTACTCGGATCTCCCGAAATCAATGCGTTCGCCACTTATGGAGATGGCGGCGAAAATATCTTTATCATGTCCGGCATCTTGCTCGACGTGAAGGCGCCCAATGAATTGATCGGCGTCATGGCGCACGAAACCGGTCATATCGCCGCCGGTCATCTCTCGCGCACCAATGTGGGCATGCAGCATGCCATGGTGCCGATGCTGCTGTCCTTGGTGCTGGGCGCCGCCGCCATGGCGCTCGGCGCTGGCGACGCCGGCATCGCCATCATCGGCGCAGGCTCGGCCATCGCCCAAGCGCAGATGGCGGCCTTCACCCGCGTGCAGGAATCCACCGCCGACCAGATCGCGCTCAAGCTTCTGGCTGCCACGCATCAATCGCCGATGGGGATCTATCGGACGTTTGAACGCTTCGCCATTGAACAGGCCCAGAGCGCTTACAAGATCGATAAATTCGCCGTCGATCATCCCGTGGGGCAAGATCGCCTGGCCGACATCGAAACCAAGGTCAACGCGTCGCCCTGGCGCGACGTGAAGGATCCGCCGCAGGTGACGCACACATTCGAAATGGTGCAGGCCAAGCTCGCCGGATTCACTTTGCCGGTGGCGCAAGCGCTGGATCACTATCCAGAAAGCAACACATCCGAACCGGCCCGCTATGCCCGTGCTATGGCCTACCTGCGCAAGCCGGATCTGCAGAAGGCGCTTTCGACCACCAACAGCCTGATCCAGGACGAGCCCAACAATCCTTTCTTTTACGAAGTGCTGGGACAGATTTATGTCAGCATGGCCAAACCCATGCAGGCCATTCCCGCTTATCAGAAGGCGGTGGATTTGCGGCCCAACGCGCCGCAGCTGAGACTGGGCCTGGCGGTGGCCCAACTCGCCACCGAGGACTCCCGCTTGGCCGGTGCCGCTTTGCAAAATTTGAAGGCAGCCTCGTTGATCGAGGATGACGACGTATTTACCTGGTATGAAACCGCCCAGGCTTACAGCATGCTGAAGAACGAACCGATGGCGAACCTGTCCACGGCCGAGGCTTATTACAATGCAGGCTCGCTCAGGCAGGCGGGCATCTTCGCGATCCGAGCTCGTCGCGGGCTCGAACAGGGCGGTCCGGATTGGCAACGGGCCAACGACATTGTCGGTGTCGCGTCCACGCCGCAACGATAGGAAATAAATAATGCGTAGTTGGGTCAGTGCGGTTGCCGGTGCGTTGGGGGGCGCGCTTTTGGCGGTGGTGGTGATTTTCGTCGCCGCCCGCCAAGGCTGGCTTCCGGGGGCGGGCGGCCCGGTCAATATCCGGGGCTATCTTCTGGGCCATCCGGAAATTCTGGCCGAAATGACGGAGCGCCTGCAGCTGCTGCAGGATGCGCAGGACAAGGCTAAGGCCGCCGCGACCATGAAGAAGGTCGGCATGGCCGCCTTCTTCGATCCGCGCATCGCCTTCATCACCGGCCCCGCCGACGCCAAGAAAAGCGTGGTCGAGTTCTATGACTATAACTGTCCCTATTGCCGGCTCTCCTTGCCGGCGGTGGAGAAATATTATCAGGCGCACAAGAACGACACGCGCTTCGCGTTCATCGAATTCCCCATCAAGGGGCCGGACTCCATCGTGGCGGCGCGCGTTGCCTTGGCCGCCCGGCTGCAGCCGGACAAATATTTGGCGTTGCATTTCGCGTTGATGAACGAGACCGAGCTGGTCACCGAAGCGATGATCTTTGCCGCCGCCGAGAAGGCGGGGCTCGACATGACCAAGCTGCGGACCGACATGCAGAAGCCGGAGATCGACGCCGCCATCGCCGCCAGCAAAGCGCTTGCCGCCCGCGCCGGCATCGACGGCACGCCCACTTTCATCGTCAATGGCGTGATGCATCCGGGCGCGGTGGACGACGACACCCTGAAAAATCTGGCCGAGAGCTAAATCAGGGCGCCTGGCTCGTGGTCACCGCCTGGTTGACCTTGTCACGGATCGCATTCATGTCGGCCTGGGCGTTGTCGACATAAGCGTTCAGGCAGCGGGTGTAGGCGGCAAGCGCGACATTGTAGGCCGCGATCTGTTCATTATAGGTCCTCACATCGCGCGTCCCGGTTTTGAAACTGACGCCGCCCGCGTCTACGACTTTTGGCGCATCCTGTGCCATCACCGGCTTGTCGCCTGGCCTGACACAGTCGGGCGCGGGATAATCCCTGAGCGCGGGAAAATTCGTGCCCGCCGAGGCGGCCCCCGGCGCCGCGAGCATCAGCGCCAAAAGCACGATGCGTTTCATATCAGACCCGTCAGCGGACTGGACGGGTCGGCATAGGCTTTCTTCGGCATGCGCCCGGCCAGCCAAGCTTCCCGGCCCGCTTCCACCGCCAGCTTCATGGCGCGCGCCATCTTCACTGGATCGCGCGCATGGGCGATGCCGGTGTTGGAGATCACCGCGTCGCAGCCCAGCTCCATGGCGATGGCGGCGTCGGAGGCGGTGCCGATCCCCGCATCCACGATCACCGGCACCTTGGCGTCTTCGATGATCATGCGGATATTAACGGTGCTTTGGAGTCCCATGCCCGAACCGATGGGTGATGCCAGCGGCATGATGGCGACCGCGCCTAATTCTTCCAGCCGCTTGGCCATCAAAGGATCGTCGCTGCAATAGACCATCACTTGAAAGCCGTCCTTGGTGAGCATTTCGGTAGCGCGCAAGGTTTCGAGCATGTCGGGATAGAGCAGCTTCTTCTCGCCCAGCACTTCCAGCTTGACCAGATTCCAGCCACCGGCTTCACGCGCCAGGCGCAAGGTGCGAACCGCGTCCTCGCCCGTGAAGCAGCCGGCGGTGTTGGGCAGATAGGTGAATTTTTGAGGGCTGATGAAATCAATCAGGCGCGGCTGGCCTGGATCGGTGAGATTGACGCGGCGCACAGCCACCGTGACGATCTCGGCACCGCTGGCTTCCAGCGCCCGCGCATTATCTTCGTAAGTCTTGTATTTGCCCGTGCCCACAATCAAACGCGACGTGTAGGTCTTGCCCGCGATTGTCAGCGGTTTGTCTTCGCGCGGCATTTCCACCGGCGCATTGCCGCCGCCGATGAACTGAACGATCTCGAAACGGTCGCCCGCATGCACCGCGACTTGGTCATAGGTGGAACGCGGCACGATTTCGAGATTGCGCTCCACCGCGATCTTGGCGGGATCCAGTCCCAACGACAGCAGCATGGCCTTCACCGTCAGTCCGGGCTCGAGCGCGCGGGCCTCACCGTTCAAGGTCACTGTCAGATTTGCCGTCATAGGTCTCTACTCTTAAGGGTTTCCGTTCCCGACCGCAGCGATTATAAGGCGGAAAGCGGCGGGGGCGGCGGAAACTATATGGCCAAAAACACAAGTAAATCCAATCGCTTACCTATATATATCGTCAACGGCCCGAATCTCAACCTTCTGGGCACGCGCGCGCCGGAAATTTATGGCCGCGCCACCTTGAGCGAAATCGAGAAGCTTTGCGCCGCCCGCGCCGCTTCCCATGGCTTTTCCATCGTCTTCCTGCAAAGCAACAAGGAAGGCGAATTGGTGGAATTCCTGCAGGAAGCCCGCGCGGCCGCCGCTGGGGTGCTTCTCAATGCAGCAGGCTATACCCACACGTCGGTCGCGATTCTGGACGCGATGCAGATGCTGAAATGTCCAGTGATCGAAGTGCATCTCTCCAATCCGGCACGGCGCGAGGATTTCCGGCATCTCTCTTATGTCGCCAAGGGCGCGACCGGGAGCATTACCGGGTTGGGCGCAAACTCTTATCTGCTTGCGATCGATGCCGTGGCGGCCTTGCTGAACGCGCCCAAAGGAAAGAGGAAATGAGCGAGAAGAATGATTTGAAATCGCGTCTGTCGGGCAACAAGCCGGGCATCGACGCCGAGGCGATTCGCGCGCTTTCCGACCTTCTGGCGGAAACCGGCTTGACCGAAATCGAAGTGGAGCAGAATGGCGCACGCATTCGCGTGGCGCGCGCTGGCGCCATGGCGGCGATCGCCGCCCAGCCCGTGGCTGTCGTTGCAGCACCGGTTGCTCCTTCCGCGGCTGCGCCGTCCTTCGGTCCGCAGGCGGGCGCCGTCACCTCGCCCATGGTGGGGACGGTTTATTCAGCCTCCGAGCCCGGCAAGCCGCCTTTCGTCAAAGTGGGCCAGGAGGTCAAGGAAGGCGACACGTTGTTCATCGTGGAAGCGATGAAGACCATGAATCCCATCCCTGCCCCACGCGGCGGCACGGTGAGGGAAATCTGCGTCGAAAACGGCTCGCCGGTCGAATTCGGCCAGACGCTTCTCATTCTCGGCTAAAGCATGTTCGACAAGATTCTCATCGCCAATCGCGGCGAGATCGCGCTTCGCGTCATCCGCGCCTGCAAGGAAATGGGCATCGCCACCGTGGCCGTCCATTCCACCGCCGATTCCGACGCCATGCATGTGCGGCTTGCCGATGAAAGCGTCTGCCTGGGCCCGCCCCCCGCCGCGCAGTCTTATCTCAACATACCCTCCATCATCGCGGCCTGCGAGATCACCGGCGCCGAAGCCATCCATCCCGGCTATGGCTTCTTGTCCGAGAACGCCAAATTCGCCGACATCGTGAAGGAGCATGGCATCACCTTCATCGGACCTACGCCGGAACATATCCGCATGATGGGCGACAAGATCACCGCCAAGCAGACCGTGAAGGCGCTGGGTATCCCCACCGTGCCGGGCTCCGATGGCGAGGTCTCGGACGAGGATGCGCCGAAAGTGGCGGACGAGATCGGCTATCCCGTGCTGATCAAGGCCACCGCGGGCGGCGGCGGGCGCGGTATGAAAGTGGCGAAGGATGCCGGCGAACTTGCCTTCGCGCTCTCAACCGCTCGCGCCGAAGCCAAAGCCGCCTTCGGCAACGACACCGTCTATATGGAAAAATATCTGGGCAAGCCCCGCCATATCGAAGTTCAGATATTGGCCGACTCCCACGGCAAAGTGGTGCATCTGGGTGAACGCGACTGTTCGCTTCAACGCCGTCATCAAAAGGTTTGGGAGGAAGCCGGCAGCCCGGCGCTCAACGCCCAGGAACGCGACGAAATCGGCGGCATCGTTACCCGCGCCCTCACCCAGCTTGGCTATCTGGGCGCCGGCACCATCGAATTTCTCTATGAGGATGGCTGCTTTTACTTCATCGAAATGAACACGCGGCTCCAGGTCGAACATCCGGTGACGGAGGCGATCACCGGCATCGACATTGTGCGCGAGCAGATCCGGGTCGCGGCCGGCAGCCCCCTTTCCTTCGACCAGAAGGATATCGTGTTCGAAGGCCACGCCATCGAGTGCCGCATCAATGCGGAAAATCCTTTTACCTTCCGCCCCTCACCCGGCCAGATTACGCAATTTCATACCCCTGGCGGCCTGGGTGTGCGCTTCGATTCCGCCATCTATGCCGGCTACCGTATTCCGCCCTATTACGACAGCCTGGCGGGCAAGCTGATCGTGCATGCCCGCAATCGCAATGAATGCCTTTTGCGGTTGAGGCGCGCACTGGATGAGTTGGTGGTGGAAGGCATCGAGACCACCATCCCGCTTTTCCAAAAATTGGTGCGCGATCCCGACATCATCAATGGCGATTATTCGATCCACTGGCTGGAGAAATATCTATCGAGTCTGGACCGTTAGAACAGCATCAGCGCTGTAGCTTTTCGCAGCGGCACACAAAGCAAGGCCTGTTGCTGCAATCCGATTTGCCCTTATGCTGACCCTTCAATCATTTCGGGGGTCACATGAGTTTTCTTGATTCATACGCACCACAAATAAAAGCTCTGCTTCGCATCATGGCCGGCCTGCTGTTCTTCAGCGTGGGTCTGGCCAAGATCGCGCATTTTCCTCTCGTGCCCATGTTCGCCGACGCCAAACCCTTTGTGGGGATCGAAGGCTGGGCCGGCGTGATCGAATTGGTCGGCGGCGGGCTGGTCGTACTGGGCTTTTTCAGCCGCTACGCCGCCTTCGTCTGTTCCGGCGAAATGGCGATCGCTTACTTCCTGGGGCATTGGGCGATCGTCACCCCCAGCCCGCATAGTTTCTATCCTGTTATCAACGGCGGCTCGACCGCGATCCTCTATTGCTTCGTGTTCCTCTATTTCGCCGCCTCCGGCCCCGGCCCCTGGGCGATAAACCAGAAATAAGGACGCCCACCACCACATGGGCTTTCTTCCCCCGCGCGGCAAAGCCGCTGGCGGGGGATTGAGGCTTGCAACCAAGCAAACCGAACGTCTCTGAGCGCTTGCCGCGAGGAAGACAGATGGGGGTATTAAAAGAACAACATGACTGCGCTAAAATAGCGCAATCATGCATGGCTCTTCTCTGACGCCGGAGATTTTGCTGCGCGCTTATGCCGAGGGACTGTTTCCCATGGCGGAACGGCGCGACGATCCCACGCTTTATTGGGTATCGCCGGAACAGCGCGGCATCATCCCTCTCGATCGCTTCCACATCCCGCAGCGGCTCATGCGCACGGTCAAGAGCGGCCGCTTTGCGGTGACCAGCGACAGAGCGTTCCCCGACGTGATGCGGGGCTGTGCCGAGCCGGCGCCCGGGCGCGAACAGACCTGGATCAATGACGAAATTCTCCGTCTCTATGCGGCGCTGCAGGCCGGCGGTCATGCCCATTCGGTGGAATGCTGGCGGGAGGGAAAGCTGGCCGGTGGCCTTTATGGTGTTGCGCTGGGCGGTGCGTTCTTCGGGGAAAGCATGTTCAGCCGCGAACGCGACGCGTCCAAGGTGGCGCTGGTGCATCTGGTGGAAGGCTTGCGCCGGGGCGGCTTTGTCCTGCTCGACACCCAGTTTTTGACCAAGCACCTTGCGCACTTCGGCGCCTATGAAATTCCCCGCCCGCAATATCTCGGCTTGCTGCATCACGCGATCGCGCAAACCGCGACCTGGCCAGAGTTTTAATTTCAGCGATTAATTTTAGCGACCGGCTTCTTCCGGCAAGGCTTCCACGCCTTCCTTGTCGGTGGCGTCAGGCGAGCCCACCTTGGTCGGCGCCGTGGAACGCATCGCCGCCACCGGCGTGGTGGGCGCACCATTGGAGCAATTGATCACCCACACATCGTAAAGCGGATGTTGCATGCCATTGAGGCCGGGGCTGGAGGCATACATCCAGCCCGAAAACACCCGCTTGCTACCCTGATCAGGACGCTGATCTTCGATCTGCAGGAAGGCGGAGGTTTCCGGCGTTTCGCTGGCCGGCGTGGAATAGCAATAGCGCGCTGTGATGGTGAGCGTCGCGAAATGTACCGGCTTGCCGATGGGTGCGGAAATGTCGGTTGGCCGGCCTGTGATCTTGTCGAGCCCGCGCAGCATCAAAACCGTCCCGGGCGCAGTGGAAAGTGGTTGCGGCGATTGGGGTGCTTGATCTGGCGCCGAAGGATCCGCCACGACAGGGAGCACGGGGGGCTTTGGCTGCGGCGCCACCGGCACCGAAGCCGCCTGCGCCAACGCCAGCCCGCCCGCGGCGATCAGGCCCGCACCTGCGATGGTGGAAAGACGGAACATTCTTTTCATGGCCCGGGCGGCAGCGCTTGCGGCTGTTCTTGCGGCTGCTGTTGTTGCGGCGACTGCTGCGGTTTGGGCTGAGAAGTTGGTGGTTGTGTGGCAAAACGCCCGATCAGGCCCATCAAATCGACCGAGCCCTGGCTATTCTGGATCATGCCGCCGGGCGTCAACATCTTGTCGTCACCGCCAGGCGTCAGGGAAATGTAGGAACTGCCCAGCAATCCCGACGACGTCACCATCAGCGAAGAGTCGACCGGAATCTTGATGTCGTCGCGAATATTCATATGCACGGTGACGAGATAATTCTTGGGATCGAGCGTCAGGTCCGAGATCGAGCCGATCTTGATGCCCGACAGGCGGACATCGGTGCCGATGCCGATCCCGTCCACGCGCGGCAAGCGCGCCTGGATCTCATATCCCGACAGACTGCCGGAACCGGTCCGCATGTAGGCGAAAGCGACAAACAGCACCGCGACCGCCACCACGACCGCGCCGATAATGGTCTCGGCGACATTGTTGTCCCGCATGCGCGCTATTCCGGCGTCCATGCCTGATAGTCTCCCGTCGCGCGCGGGCGCAGGCCGCTCCGCTGTAGCGAGCCCTGCGGCCGGAACGCCAGATCGGTGCCGGTCAGATTGGGCAGATGCGGCATTTCCCAGGTCTTGGCCTTGAGCGGCGCCTTGGTCGGCGGCTCGGCGAAAGTGTGGTGCAGCCAGCCATGCCAATCCGGCGGCACGCGGCTTGGCTCCACGGTGCCGTTATAGATCACCCAGCGGCGGGAGCCGTCCTTGTTCTGGTAATAGCGGTTGCCGAACTCGTCCTCGCCCACCGCGGCGCCTTGCGTCCAGGTGGTCCAAAGCGTGCCGAGGGTGGCCGAGTTCCACCAGGAAAAGATCATCTTCACAAAGGGCATGGCGGTTCCGAAGGGGTCGCGGATTCGCGGGACTATAGGGTCCGGACCCCGCCCCGCCAACTGCCCGCCAGATGCAAGCGCGTCGCGGCCCCGATGTGGGCCCACAGCGAGCGGCCGACTCGGGATATCCACAAAGCGCCCCAAGCCTTCCAAGACGCTGTGATGAAAATTCGAGAGAAAATATTTTTGCGCTCAATTCTGACCCTCGCTTGACTCGCGGTTTTTTCGGCCATTTTCGCAGCCACAACATCTGGTAGGTAAGAACTCG